>Ga0265798_10003390_pt1 | contig 22668 bp, 23 predicted proteins | sample P3T30metagenome_FD_192430 | JGI IMG/M metagenome (GOLD analysis project Ga0265798, IMG submission 192430) | Plant litter microbial communities from East Loma Ridge, Irvine, California - P3 T30 | ecosystem: Environmental > Terrestrial > Plant litter > Unclassified | place: USA: California... | reverse complement strand
TGCTCGACGATGCGCAGGCGCTGCAAAGCTACATCGACGCTCGTGCGCGTTATGGCCTGCTGATGGCTGAAGAGGCCCAGCTGTTGTACGGCAATGGCACTGGTGCCAACTTGCAGGGCCTCATGACCGTCGCGCAGCTGTATGCCGCTCCCGCAGGCGTGGCAGTGGTTGGCGAGCAGCGCATTGACCGCCTGCGCCTGGCCTTGCTGCAGGCCGAGCTAGCCGAGTTCCCCTCGGACGGCATCGTCTTGAACCCGATCGACTGGGCTGCTATCGAGCTGACCAAGGATGGCGAAGGTCGTTACATCATCGGCGAGCCACAGGACGGTACCACTCCACGTCTGTGGAACCGTCCGATTGTCTCGACCCAGGCCATGACGCAGGACGACTTCCTGGTCGGCGCATTCAAGTTGGGTGCCCAAATCTTCGACCGCATGGAAATCGAAGTCCTTATCTCCACTGAGAACGACAAGGACTTCGAGAACAACATGGCAACCATCCGCGCCGAAGAGCGTTTGGCCTTTGCCATCTACCGCGGCGAGGCCTTCGTTACCGGCCCGCTGACCGGCAGCGGCTCGTAAACCGCAATCCCAAGGCGCCAGCGATGGCGCCGTACAGGAGCGATACCCATGGCTAGCACCAAGAAGCAAGACAAACCCAGCACTGTCCCGGAGCAGGCCACACCAGTCGCCGGGGATCAGCCCGTGACTTCGTCGCTCATTGGCGACACTGCCGGAACGGTAATGCCCATAGACAGGCAGGCAACCGCTGCAGCTGGCGCCGCCCTAGGCGTCAGCGCTACTCAAGAAGTAGCCAGCGCTACGGCAACGTCGCCCGAAGACTCGGCGCCAGTGACCGCCTCAACCACTTCAAACCCTGGCGCTTCGCCTCGCGAATCGAGTCCCACCGACGGCACACCGGTAATCGCCACCGAGCCCTCGTCGGCGACTGATTCCGCCTCGACCCTGTCTGTCGATTTGAACCCAGTCACCGTCGCGGTGTACCCATTGCGCTCGTTCATGGACGAGGGCGAGTTGCGTCGGCGCGGCGGGCCAAGCTACCAGGTGCCCAGGCTTCATGCTGAGGAGCTCGAGCAGCGGAAGTTGGTATCGCGCACTCCGTTGGAGGAGTGACCAATGTCAGTGATCAGCATGGCGCAGGCCCGCGCCCACCTGCGTGATCCAGACGATGACGACGAGTACTTGCAGTTGCTGATCGATTCGGCAGAGCAATCGGCCGTGAGCTATCTCAATCGCCAGGTTTACGCCGATGCGCAGTCGATGGCAGAGGCGGTCGCAGCAGAGATGGCCGGGGAAAAACCCATGCTCAGCAATGCCCCGTTCAAGTCGGCCTGCCTGCTGATCCTGGGGCACCTATACGCCAACCGTGAGGACGTCGTGACTGGCACGATCGCCACCGAGTTGCCCAGAGGATCGCAAGCATTGCTGACTCCGTACCGGGTCGGGTGGGGCGTATGAGGGCCGGGCCGCTTCGGCACTTGTTCAAAGTGACCTTCCGGCATGAGGAGCGAACCAGGTCCGGGGGCGCAGTTGCCACCTGGCTTCCTGCCGCTCGCCCAGAAATGTGGGGTGAAGTACGAACCCCATCTGGGCGGGTAATCGCGGTGGCCGAAAAGCTGAACGCAATAGTGACGGTCGAAATCATCGGCAGACCTAGAACTGACATGTTTCCAGGCGCGCGGCTGACGCGACGGGGTGTCACGTACCAGGTTGAGGCTGTACTACCTGATAACGAAAACACACTGATGAGACTTCTTTGCTCATCGGTACCGAACCCATGAGGTGAACTATGAAAATCCGTGCATTAGGTCCGCTGACCGGCGCCTTAGGCGAACGCCAGAAAGGTGAGGAATTTACCGTCGCAAAAGAACACGGCGAGGGTCTGATAGCCCGAGGCTACGCCGAAGAGGTTCCTGAGGCTGCCGCCAAGCCAGTGAAAGCCGATCAGGCTAAGGGGTAGCTATGGCCCGCCGCTCGAAGATGCGCGGCGATATACGCCTTCGGCGGACGCTGCGCAATATCCACCAGACGATGGACAACGAACTGACGCCGGCCATGCGCAAGGCGGCTGAGCGTGTCCTGGCCACCCAGCAACAGTTGATGCTCAGAGACACGGGCGCTGCCGCAGCTGCGCTGAAAATCTATGTGGCGCCCAGCGGCCTTGACGCGCAGATCGGCATCCGCGGAAAACGCGACAACCGAAGGTTTTTTTACCTGCGCTTCATCGAATACGGCACCAAGGGCTACACGGGCGGCAAGCGAGGCAGCAACCGCAACCGACGCACGACCAACAAGAGCGATGGCGTAAATTTTTTTGGCAAAACGCCGGACATTCCGGCTCGGCCGGCGCACCCGTGGCTTCGCCCCTCCATCGACGTGAATCGAGAATATGTGATGGCTGATATCGAGGAAGCCGTGCGCCGCACACTGCGGAAGGCGAGCCAGGGGGTGGGTAATGCCTGACCCCTCAGTTGCCCTGCAAGAGGCCATTTTTGCCAGACTGAACACTGGGGTCAGCTGCCCAGTTTACGACGGTGCGCCTATGAACGCCGACATGCCGTACGTCTCAATCGACCGAGAGGTGTCGGTCAACGACAGCCCTATCTCAGGACGTAAGCGCGAGCAGCGCCTGCTCTACCTGTCGGTTTGGTCGGATTCTGTAGGCCAGGCGGAGGTCAAGCGCATCAACGGCGAGGTTATTGCCGCGCTGGACGAGCGTCCGCTGGCGCTGGAGGTTGGTCGCGCTGTCTCTGTACGCGTTATCCAGGCCGATTCCCAGCGCGATGCCGACGGCATCACGTATCAAGGGTCGATTACGGTCCGCGTCATCACCACTCACTGATTAAACATCGGCCGCCTCGCGGCTTTATCCAATGTGCCTTTTGGAGGAATTTCCATGGTCGACAATCTGAACACCGCCGCCGGGTGCCGCCTCGGCATTGGCACCAAAGCCGCTGCCAGCACCGAAGCTGATTACAAAAAAGACGTCTACGTCGACGTGGGCGAGATCGAGGATCTGGGCGAGTTCGGCGACACCTTCAGCAGCGTGAACTTCACGTCGCTCAAGGATGGCCGCGTGCGCAAGTACAAGGGCACTGCTGACGCGGGCGACCTGACGCTGACGGTGGGCCTCGATAACGGCGACCTGGGCCAGAAAGCCGTGAAGGTCGCGCACAAGGATCGTACCAAGGGTGACTACAACATCAAGGTCACGCTGAACGATGGCGACCCGACGGCCAACCCGGTGGTGGTGCCGACCACCTTCTATTTCCGGGTGAAGGTGATGAACAACACCGTGGCACCGGGCGCTGCCGACAATGTCGTCCGCCGCAACATCACCATGGGCATCAACTCCGACATCATCGAAGTGATCGCCGGTCCTGCCGTCTGATAGCCGGGGCTTCGGCCCCGCTTCCCAAGGAATTGATCCATGAGCAAAACCCTACACGGCGCGACCTCGGTGCAGGTCGGTGACGAATCGTTCGACCTGACCATTACCCTGTCTGCGGTGCGCAAGATCGAAGCGCACTTTGGCGGCCTGCGCGGCGCCGCCGAATCGCTGCGTGTACTGAGCGTTGACGGTGTGGCGCTGATCATCGCCGCCGGTGCCGGGCTAAGCGCCGATGCCTCCCGCGAAATGCCGGAAAAGGTATGGCTGGCCGGCGTGTCCGGCATTGCTGCGCAGCTAACCGGTTACCTCGGCGCGCTGTACAACCCCCGCGGCGACACGCCGGGAAACGTCGAAGCGGGGAAGGCGTAAGCGCCGTCGAAGACGGCAGCTATGTGGACCGCCTCTTTGCAGTGGCCACAGGCTGGTTAGGCTGGGCACCCGATGTTGCCTGGCGAACGCCTCTCCCCGAACTCTTCATTGCCATGGACGCCAAGATCGAATGGGCTCGTATCACCAACCCATTTGGTAATGGCCGATCGGCAGAAAAACCAAAACCCACCACTGTGGCTGAAAAGCTGCGCCAGGCACTGACCGGGCGCAAGGCTGCGCAGTAGATCCGTGAACCATCACTAGGGGCCCCGCATGGCTGATTCCGACGTCCAAGGGATGCTCGTACGTATCGAGGCCACCACCGCTCAGTTGCGCCAGGAGCTGGCGCGGGGCGAAACGGCCGTGGCCAAAACGTCCGGCCAAATCGACAACAGCCTGGGCGTAGTCGATAAAGCCTTCGACCGAACCGGTGCCAATGCCAGCGTGCTACAGCGCTCGATCAGTACGGCATTCACGGGCATGGGCCTGGCTGCAACGGCTGCGATCGCGGGGCTGGTGGCAATTACCACCAGGACGACCGAGTACGCGCAGGAGGTGCGCAACCTCTCCACGCTGTCGAACACGTCCACCACCGAGTTCCAGCGCATGGCTGCCGGTGCGCGAACCGTTGGCGTGGAGCAGGAAAAGCTTGCCGATATCTACAAGGACACCACCGACCGCGCCGGCGAATTCATCTCGCGCGGCGGTGGCGAGATGGCGGACTTCTTCAAGGAAATCGCGCCTCGGGTGGGCGTCACTGCCCAGATGTTTGCCAATCTGTCCGGGCCCCAAGCCCTGCAGCTCTACTACAACTCGCTGGAAAAGGCGGGGCTCAACCAGCAGCAGATGACCACCTACATGGAGGCCATGGCGGATGAGGCGACAGCGCTGATTCCACTGCTCAGGAACAACGGCGCAGGTTTCAAGCTGCTTGGCGATCAAGCTGAGACGGCTGGCAACATTCTTTCGAACATTCAGGTCGCCCGCCTGGTGGAGGTCAACCAGTCCATCAAGACGCTGGAGGCATCGTTTGCAGGTGCTTCGCGCCAGTTGGTGGCCGGGATGCTCCCTGGCATCGAAAGCGTCACGCAGCGCCTCAATGCGATGTCGAAGAATGGCGTCACCGAAGGCTTGGGCGCTGGCATCGGCTTTCTTGCCGACAACCTGAATATTCTGGTAGCGATCCTCGGCGGCAAGGTGGCGGTGGCCTTCGTCGGCTATTTGTCGAACCTGGCTGCGAGCACTGCGGAAAGTGTGCAGTCGCGCTCCGCGAATATTGCCCAGGCAGCCAGCGCAGTGCAGGTGGCCACCGCCAATCAGATCGCGGCGCAATCGGCCGCACTCCGGGCGGAGAAGGAAGCCATCGCGGCGCGCGGCACGGCAGTCCAGACGCAGATGTCGATCCAGTTGGCCGAGGCTCGGATGGCGGAGCGAGCGGCAACTGCGCAAGTTGCCGCAGCGCAGGCCACGTTGAAGACTGTTTCCACCGGCATCCTCTCGTTGCTGGGCGGCCCCGCCGGGATTGCGGCTCTGGCGGTCGGCGCAGGTATTGCGTTTCTGACCATGCGCGACAACACCAACGAGGTCGCCAGTAGCCTCGACGCCCTGAAGCGTCCGCTGAAGGAAGTCCGCGAAGAGTTTCGAAAGCTGACTCAGGATCAGCAGGGCGCCGAGTTGGTAAAGGTCGCGCGGGATCAGGAGCGGGCGGTGTCCGCTGCTGATGAGGCCTACGGCGACTTCCTGAAGACAGTCCGGCAGAACCTCGGCTCTACGGTGGGCACGCGCGTAGGCGCTGAATTCGATGCTGCGCGTGCGTCCGGCAAGCAGCTTTCAACGGTGGTCGACGACCTCACGAAGCGTTTCAACATCCCTGAGGAAAACCTCAGGTAGATCCGTGAAAGCGCAGGCGCGTTCAGCTCGGCCGACAAGGCCGCGGCCAAGCTCACCAAAACTCAGCAGGCGCTGACGAAAGATCTGGCGGCCGGCCCGACGGCACCTGTGCCGGATAACACGGCCGCGATCAACGCCGGCAACACTTACCTGCAGCAGCTCGACAAGCAGATCCAGACGCTGAAGGACAAAACAGCGCTCGAGCAGGCTGAGACGCTGATCCTCCAGGAGAAGATCGACCCCGAAAGCGCATTGGCCGCCAAGATTCGCGAGCGTGCCAAAGCCGTCGATGCGCTGAAGGAGGCTGATAAAGCCGCGACGAAGGAAGAGTCGGCTGCCGAGAAGGCGCGCAAGGCTGCCAATAGCGCGCTGGAGCAACGGGTCAAAACGGCCCAAGCATCGTTCGATGCCTTGAAGAAGGCCTTCGACCCGGTAGGCGCTGCGCAAGACGAGCTCAAGACGAAGACCGAAGAGCTCGACCTGCTGTTCCAAAGCAAAAAGCTTTCGCTCGACGAGTACACCAAAAGCCTCGGCTGGCTGAAGGATCAGTACGACACAACGGTTGCCTCGGCGACTGGCCTATCCCAGGCCATGCAGTATCAGGCCGATCTGGAAAAGCAGCTCAGCAATGCTCGTGCTTCCTACGACTCCATGGCATCGGCTGTCGGTTTGGGCGACAAAGAATCGGAACGCGCGCAGGCACGTCTCGATCTGGAGCGTCAGACCAACGACAAGATCCTGTCGCTACGCACCGACCTGGCCACGGCTACCACCGAAAAGCAACGACAGGACCTGCAGAAGCAGATCGAGCTGACCGAGGAATACGGCACCCGGCAAGTGCAGGTCATGCAGGAAGGCTGGCAGAAGATCGACCAGGCCCAAAGCGACTGGAGCAATGGCGTAAGCCGGGCGTGGGGAAACTACCGCGACAGCGCTGCCGATGTTGCTGGCCAGACTGAATCGATGTTCTCCAACGCGCTCAGCAGCACCGAAGACGCCATCGTGCAGTTCGTCAAAACCGGCAAGCTGTCTTTCAAGAGCCTGGCCGACTCTGTCGTCGAGGATTTGATCCGTATCCAGGCCAAGCAGGCCCTGGTCGGGCTTGCCAGTTCCGCCTTCAGCTTTCTGTCCGGCGGTAGTGCGGCTTTGGGGCAGGGAACCATGACTGGATTCGGCGGGGGATCATTCGTCGATACTGTTCAGGCTAAAGGCGGGGTTTGGGATCGGGGCGTGCAGAAGTTTGCCAAGGGTGCAGCGTTGACCAACTCCATTGTCGACTCCCCAACGTTGTTCGATATGGCTGGCGGAAAGACCGGCATGGCTGGCGAAGCGGGACCGGAGGCAATCATGCCGCTGACGCGCGCGGCTGACGGGTCGCTCGGTGTGCGCATGGTGGGCGGTGGCGGTACCGACTCAAGCGCCTCGACCACAAGCACCCTGGCGGGCGTGACCCAGCATTTTCACTTCGGTGGTAGCGGTGATGCGGTGTCCAGGGCGGAGCTCAAGCAGGCGGCGCAGGAAGGCGCACAGGCCGGTTACCAGATGGTGCTTGGCGACCTCAAAAGAAACGGGGCAGCCCGACAACTGATCAATCGCCGGTGACCGGCTTTAGGAGTACCCATGGCGCTTGAGTGGCCTGAATCGCTGGAGCCAACCGAAACTTCGTGGGGCATGACCTACAACAACCAGGCGTTCACCTCGACGCTATCCAACGCGCAGCAGATCGTTGGCTACCCCGGCGCCTACTGGATGTGCACCCTGACCTTCGGCGTGCTGTTTGAAGAGGATGAGCGGCAGCTGACGGCGTTGATCGGTCGACTGCACGGGATGTTCGGCACGGTAAAGATTCCCGCGCTCACCCGCACCCGCGAGGATGACGTTGGCGCGGCGGTGGTCGTTTCCGGAGTTGCCCAGGCCACTACCATGGTCATCGGCGGCGTTACTCCAAATGTCAGAGTTTTTTCGCTGGGCGACTACCTGACGATTGAAGGCGAGATGTTCGAGGTCGTGCAGGATGCCTCCGCGAATGCTCAGGGTCGAGTAACGGTGATGCTGAACAAGCGTATCCGTCGCGCGCTCCAGGCGGGTACCGCGGTGGAGTACCGCAACCCGTACTCGGAGATGCGCCGCGTCGTGGATACCCACGAGGTGGCCATTCAGCCGATCGTGTCCAACTGCACCCTGCAATTTCGGGAGGCCTTCTGATGGCTACTTCATTTCCATTCAGCCAGAGCGTCATCGACATCCTGGCTACCGGCCGCTTCATGGTGGTCTATGCCTGCCAGTTGGATTTCGTCGACGGCATGGTGTACGCGCACACGGGCACTGGCCAGATTGTCATCGATGGGATTACCTACGATGGCGTCGGCGTGTTCGGGGAGATTGGGCAGTCTCAGGAGAGCGACAATTCAGGATCTCCCATGTCGGTCGACCTGAGGCTGTCGGGCCTGGACGCGTACATCCTGCGCGAGACGAATATTCGCGGGTGTCGGGGCAGGCCTGGCAAGCTCATGTTCGTTGCGTTCGACGAGGCGGGCAACTACGCGGCCGACATTCTGTTCTCCGGCCGCATGGACGCCGCCGCGTTCCAGTTCGGTGGCAATGGGAACGAGGGAAACTCCATCACTGTGCCAGTCATTGACCGGATGGCGGAGTGGAATCGCACGGGGACCGAGCGCTGGACGGATGAAAACCACAGTGCGCGACATGGCGGCGATCGCTTCTTCTACGCGGTTGCGCAAATGGCCGAATGGCCCCTGTACTGGGGGGCTGGCAAGGACGCTCCTGCGTTTACCTACGAAAAGTGACCCTATGCGCAATAGAGATTGGACCACACGTCTGAACGACGTCATTAAGGCCGCCCTGGAGCGGCCTTTTTCATGGGGCGAATTTGACTGCTGCCTGTTCGCTGCCGACTGCGCTGTGGCCGTTTGCGGGATCGATCCTGCTGCGCTTTACCGCGGCAAGTACAGGACCGAGGCGGGCGCCAAGCGCGCGCTGAAGAAGAACCACGGCAGCCTCGAGGCAGCGTGGGATGCCTGCTTTGCCAGGGTGGCACCGGCATTCGTTCAGCGCGGTGACGTCGCCATGTACGACGGGCCTCAGGGTAAGGCAATCGCCGTGTTCTGGGCTGGCGAGTTCTGGGCGGCGACTGACGACGGCGCCGCCCGGGTGGTGTGTGAGCCGACAGCAGTGTGGAGAGTTGAATGAGCAGCGGAATCAAGAAAATTGCCCAGGTAGCCGTGGGCGCTGTCGTGGGCTTTGTTCAAGGTGGTCCGATTGGGGCCGCCATCGGGGCCGGGCTGGCGCTTTATGCCGCTACCCAGCAGGAGGCGCTAACCAACAGTTCGTCCACGCGCGCCAGTGAGCCATCTGCTCAGACGGTGCGGTCATCCAAGGCCCCTATCCGGTTCATCCTGGGACGTGTCAGTACGGGCGGCGTGCTCGTCTGGGCTCAGGAGCAAAGTGGCGCCGAAGGGGCTGGCGAGTGGGTTCACCTGGTCTATGTCCTCAGCGAAGGCCCCGTCAGCAGGCTGGAAGATATCTTTCTGGGGCAGGAGTCGATCAGCAAGTTTGGTGCCGATGCCACTTACGAGCTCGTGGTCAACCCGACCACGGTCAATGCCTTTCTCAAGGCCAACTGCCCGGATTGGAAAGACACTCAGATCGGTAGGGGGCTGTCCTATGTGCGTCTCTCTCTGCGTTACAACGCCGAGAAATTCCCCTCCGGTATCCCGGACGTACGATTTGTGGTGCAGGGGCGAGATGACGTCTACGACCCGCGCACTGGCAACTCTGGATATACCCAAAACACGGCGCTGCACATCCTCTGGTACCTGCGTACCCGTTGCGGCGTGCCTGACGATGAGATCGTGTTTTCCACCTTCGCCAGCGCTGCCAATCTGTGCGACGAGCTGGTAACCAATGCGGACGGTACCAGTAGCCAGCGCTATACCACCGCATGCGTGATTGCCGCCAACGAGCAGCGCACCCAGGTCATCCAGAAACTGGAAGCGTCGTGCGCAGGCAAGCTTATTCGGGTGGGCGGCCGCTGGATGCTGCAGGCTGGTGCCTACTATGGCCCTTACGACTTCGAAATCACCGAAGACATGGTGATCGGCACTATCAAGGGCGGTACTGAATCCACCAACGATGCGGCGATCAACACAGTGCGCGGCACGTTCATCGACACCACCCAGGCATGGGCCGAAACGGACTATCCCGAGGTGGTGGTCAGCCAGTGGCTGGCCGAAGACGGCGGTGAAGCGGCGGAGACGTTGAGCTATCCCTATGTGACGAACCCCTACCAGCCGCAACGCCTGGCCAACATCGAGTTGCGCCGGCGCCGTGCGGGCGGCGCTATCAGCATTCCAATGAACTTCGCCGGGTATAACTGCCGTCCCGGGCGCGTGGTGCGCGTGAACCTGCCTTCGCTGAACATCCTGGGCGAGTTCATCGTCACCAACTGGGCGATGGGTGCCAAGGAAGGCTGCACGGTATCCTTGGCGCAGTACGAGCAGGCAATCTTCGATGACGCCGTGGGCCAGCCCTACAATCCGCTGGGATTCATCAACCTACCTTCCGGTGGGTTGGGGGCGCCTTCAGGTGTGGCATGGTCGGCGGAGACAGTGGCCGAGGTCATTCAGGGCGTTCTGTCCTGGGCGCCACCAGCCGGTATCGTGACGGAATATGTAGTCACCGTCCGGCAGGGATCTACGGTAGTGCAGGCTCATACCGTTCCTGCCAGCAGCCTCAACTGCAACATCACCGGGTTGATTTCTGGCAACTACACGATGAGCGTGGCGGCTGTGGGACCCATGGCCAAGTCAGGCGAAGTATCAATAAATGTTTCAATCAACGGGCCGCCCACACCAGAGGCTTGTGCGGTGCACTCCTCAATCGATTCGATCACGCTGGTTCCAAGCAATGCGCGCAACGGCTTGAATAGCGGGTTCTACGAATTCTTCTACAGCATGAACCCCAAGGCTACCGCTGCGGGCGCGCAGTACCTGGGGCAGGGCCTGAGCTTCACCCACGCAGGGCTGGCTTTTTCCACGGTCTATTACTACTTCATCCGCTCGGCGAACGCCTATGGAAAGAGCGACTTTCTGTATGTGCCTGCCACGACATCTAATGATGTCAGTACATACCTCCAGGCTCTCGCAGGTAAGGTAGGGAAATCTGCCTTGGGCAAGGAACTGGCGGCCGACATCGAGCTGATCAGCGGCAACGGCCCGGACTCCGTGAATGAGCGTCTGCAAGAAGCCAAGAGTCTGCTCGCACAGCAGATCGCTGCTGTCGACACTGAATTGGAAGGCGTGAAGACCGAGCTGCAAGGGCAGATTGATGCGATCGCCGATCTTGCCGACTCGATGCCGTACAAGCCCGACCAGATTTACGCCGCGGGGCAGGGCGTGCTGGGCGCCGATGGCGTCATCTACCAAGCCATCAAGGCGGTGCCGGTCAATATGCCGCCACCGAACACCACGTACTGGCTGAACGTGGGGCAGGCCGTGGCCACCGCGAACGGCCTCGCCGCGCGCGTGCAGACGGTTGAGACGAAGGTAACCTCGGTCGAAGGGGTGAACACCGCCCAGGCGCAGCAGATTACCGGGTTGCGCACCGACGTGGACGGCAAGGCATCGGCGAGCAGCGTGCAGAGCATCGGCAACCGGGTGACCACTGCTGAAAACTCGCTTTCAAGCCAGGGGTCGGCCATCACCGGCTTGAACAACAGCCTGACCACTACGAACACCACCGTCAGCACTGCTCAGACGGCCGCAAACAACGCAGCCGCGCTGGCCGGGAGCAAAGGCAAGGTGATGGTGCAGACGGGGGCGCCGGCGGCTGCGGACCAGCTGGCGCAGAACCTCTGGATAGACATCACCGGCGGGGCTAACACGCCCAAACGTTGGAATGGCTCAGCCTGGGCGGCGGTCACCGACAAGGTGGCAACGGATGCGGCGAATGCTGCAGCCAGTGCGTTGACCCAGGTGCAGACCAAGGCCGACGCGGGCGCCGTGACGGCGTTGACCAACCGGGTCAGCGCCACCGAGGGCGCTGTCACATCTACCAGCAACAACATCGTCAGTCTGACCAATAGCTTGTCGCTGGCAGGGGGTGAAAACCTGCTATTCAACCCATCGTTCGACAGACTGGTCGAGGGGAGCACCACGACGCCGGACGGCTGGGCATTCTCCGTGCCTGCTGGTCCTGCGTGGTCATCTACCTCAGTGCCGTCCACGCTCGACTTGGCTGGCCGGGCGCAGCGGATTGAAGTTTCAGCCATGACCACGTCTACCTATGTGGACATTACGCCCCAGATTCATAAACGGCCTGCAGTACCCGGTGGTCAGGTAGTGACGCTCTCCGCCAACGTTCGAGGGACACCTGGCTTGGGGTTTCAACTGTTCATGCAGCACAGGAACGCGGCGGGCGCCGTGCTGGCGACCACGTCCCAGAACATCACGGTGTTGTCGGAAGCATGGCAGCGGCTCCCGCTCACCAGCGACCCGTTGCCTGCCGGTACCGCCAGCTCCACGCCATTGCTGCGTGTCCGTCCGAACGCCGCCGGCACCATCACTGCCGGTTTCGCAGAGATCGACAATGCCCAGTTCGAGATTGGGGCCCAGATGACCGGGTGGCGCGACAATGGAAAGGTGCTGGCGTCGGACCAGCTGGCAACTTCCGGGGCGGTATCGTCCTTGTCCAGCACCGTGGCGCAGCAAGGTGCGGCACTCACCAGCGCCAGCAGCAACATCACCAGCCTCACAAACAATCTGGGCATGAGCGGAGGTGAAAACCTCCTCTACAACCCGGATTTCGTCCGAGCGGGTGCCGGAAATGTTGCGGAAGGGTGGATCGGCGAGGGTCCAGCGGCCCCTGGGGCCTCGACAGCTGTGTGGTCGATGGCCACCTCGTTCATGAATTCCGGGGAGATGGCCCAGCGCATGACCGTCACCGGGCTGAATATCAGCTCGCTGTACCGGTCCATCCGGACCGCTACGGATCGGCTTGCCAGGATCGCCGGTGGGCAGGGTTTTGTGACGTCGGCATACGTTCGTGGCACTGCGAACCTGGGGTTCCGCATCTTCGTGCAGCAGCTCAATGCCGCCCAGCAGGTGCTTACTACGACCAACACGATCATGTACTACCTAACGGACGCCCCGCAGCGCATCGCCTTGGCAACGCCAAACCCTGCCGCAGGTGCGGTCTATGCCCACGTGTACCTGCGTGTGTATGGCAGTGAAGCCGTGAGCGATGGTTTCATCGACATCGCGCGCCCACAGCTTGAGTACGGCAACGTGGCCACTGGATGGAGGAACAACGGCCAGGTGGCAGCAGCCACGCAGTCAGCGACGTCTACCGCTCTGGGATCACTCACTTCTGTAGTTGGCCAGCAGGGCACCTCGCTCAGCAGCGTGTCGGGCAGGACAACCCTCCTCGAGAATGCGGTCAACAGCACGACAAACGGCCTGGGCACGAAGGCCAGCGCGTCGGCTGTAGACACACTGACCAATCGTGTCACTGCAGCCGAAGGCGTCAACAAGAGCCAGAGCACCAGTATCACTGATCTGAACAACGGCGTTTCGGCGCTTCAGGGCAACCTGAGTGCGACGAGCCGCGCCTTGAGCTCGCTTTCGTCGGAGGTCACGCAGCAGGGTGACAAGCTGACTGCGCAGGCCAAACAGGTCACCAATCTGAGCGCATACGTCGGAGACGTAGCATCGGTTCTGAGCAATGAAACCACCGCCCGCGCGAATAGTGACCAGGCCCTGGGCCAACGGATCGATACTGTCCAGTCCACTCTAGGGGATACCAGAGCTTCCGTTCAGCAGACAGCTACTGCGCTTGCTGGGTTGAATGGCAAAGTGGAAGCTCAGTATTCCGTCAAAGTGATGACCACAAGCGGCGGGATGAAGGTCGCGGCAGGCTTCGGGATTGGCCTTGAAAGCGAAGGCGGGGTGACCCAGGGAACGTTTGCTGTCAGTGCTGACAGGTTCGTGGTACTGCCATCGAATTTAAGTGGTGCATTGACGTCTCCCTTCGCGGTGGAAAATGGCCAGGTGTTTCTAGCCGACGCCTATCTCAAAAAAGCCACGATCCAGCAAGGTATCGTCGGGCAGTCTCTGTACTCGCAAACATTCACAAACTACGGTACTCCGGTGATGAACGTTGATTTCAACGCTGGGCAGATTCTCATTCAAAACAAGACAACCAACGGCGCCTATATGTTCATTCGACAGGATGGGGTATTCATGGTGCAGAACGGCGTGGTTGTAGTGGAGCTAAGTATGGGGTAATCACATAATGGCTGGATTGGTTCTGCGTAATCCTTCAAATGGACAAGAGATTCTAAACATGACTGGCAATTACAGTCAGGATTTAGGCTCGGTCATAACAAATGGTAACAACGGTTCAGTAACCATTCCGTCACCCCCAGCCGGCAAGACATTGTTCTATAGCATCTTGCCGCTGGTCGATCTGCAGAGAGAAAAGGGCAAGCGCCCAGGGGTTACCATTTCAGGGAATACGCTGTCGTGGGCGTATTCATACAACACAAACGGCTGGGGCTTCTTTTCGGCGAACTGTCGAATCGCCTATGGGTACTTTTGATGGCTGGACTTAAAGTCAGAAAGCTCGACGGCACCCTTTTGCTCGATAGCGAAAAAATCACCTACGGCCTGGTCAAAAGCGGGTATCTGACGCAGGGTGAGATATGGCCAAGGAAACGCATACGCTCCCTCAATCTTGACCCGTCCCAAGGGGCAAGCTGGGCCGATGATGCACCAGGCAGCGGGGATCAGCAGTGGACCTTCACGGTGCCTGACTGCGTAGCGCCCATGCTGTTTCTCGTAGGTGACGGTTGCCTGAGTGGCGTCAGTGCCTCGGGCAATACCAGAACGTATATCTTCGGAAACGCTTCCGCGTCTACGAAGGTATATGCGTTTGACCAGATGCGCGAAATGGGATCTGGCCCTAGGCTGCGTTGCCGAAATGTTGCAACCGGCGCTATTACGTTCAACTCATATATGGTGCCGCTAAACGTTATCGCTCAAGTCACGCCGCCGGGACCAGGCACCCAACAAGGAAGTTCGTATTTGACCGCCTATGCAGGCGGCAACAATGAATTGATCAAAGGGACCTATCCCTCAATTCAGTATTCAAAAGTTCGCATACCGCTGGGAGGGGAAGAGTATGCAGTGCATCTGCCATTTAGCCGCAACGCAGCTGTGGTAGATAATAGTAGCTCGCTGGGCTATAGCGTAATTGAAGGTGCTGGTGGTTATGTCGGGGGGGTTCAATTCATGTTTGGACCCGCCGGCGGCTCACCCTCTACTCAGGCGGGCGGCCAACTCGTCGGATATTATGCGATGGTCTTTGATCGGATGCCTGTCGCTTTGGTTACACGCACATCAAACCTGCCGTTCCCTTTCAATTAAATACCCCAACCCAGCCGCCGTTGAGCGGCTTTTCATTTGGAGATACACCATGCCTTACATCGTCATCAACGGTGCGAACTCGTACGACCCCAACAACCAGGTGGAATACGCCACCGAAGCCGAAGCGGACGCCAAAGCGCGGGAGATCCTGCAGTCCTTCCCCCAGTCGTCGATCCGCACCGCGCAGCTGCTCTCCAGCTACAGCGCCAAAGTGACGATCAGCAGCAAGGCCGTGCCGGAACCTTCACCACCGGCCGAATCGCCCACTGCTGAGTAAAACCCAACAGTCCACATGCCCGCCTCGAGCGGGCTTTTTTACGCCTGCAGGAAAGCGAAACCATGAACATCCCGATTGAAGTCATCCGGCAGGGCCTGGGCCTTCTGCCCGCGAAGATGGCCGGCTGCCGCGCCATGACCATGATCATCGCCATCGGCCTGCAAGAGTCCGGATTCCTTGCCCGTCGCCAGTACGGCAATGGCCCAGCGCGGGGGTTCTGGCAGTTCGAGCGGGACGGAGGCGTGAAGGGGGTGATGGAGCATCCGGCTACCACCTCCTACGCCGCAGCGATCTGCCTGCAGCGGGGTGTGCCATTCGAGCGCTTCAAGGTGTGGGCAGCGCTGGAAACCGATGACGTGCTGGCCGTTGTGTTCGCGCGGCTGCTGCTGTGGAGCGATCCGAAGCCTCTGCCGGAGGTGACCGAGCAATCGGCGGCATGGAGCCTTTACGCCCGCACCTGGCGTCCCGGCAAGCCGCACCCGGAGAAGTGGCCCGAATGCCACGCCAATGCGCTCAGGGCGCTGGCCTGACTCCCTGCCTACCAGCCGAAATCGAACAACCATCACGCGCTGCACTGCGCGACTTCTATAGGTGACAACTGATGGCTCCATACAGCGTTCAACATATCTTTCCTCATCGTCTTTCCAATCGACCAGTCGTGATAACTGTCGTGATCAAGTCGGGCACGGTCATCGTCGAGAAAGCGGCCGGAGAAACGTGGGTTCCTGCCTTCACGTTCTCCGAAACTGGCTGCCAAGCCTTGTGGTTGGGGCGCGGCCGATTCCGCGTAACTCCGACTGGAAGCGCAGTCTATGAGGTCGATGAGCTATGACTGTCACGGCAGGCGTCGGCCTTGCTGCCGGTAGCGGCTTGGTTGCCGCGATCAGGGGGGTATTCACGGATGGCGCCTCGCCCCTTATGTGGCCGCTGAGGTTTGATCGCGGCATCAACATCTCGGGCATGGAGTTCAGCGAGAAAACCTATCCCGGCATTGAGGGTACGCACTACTTCGCGCCGCAAGAGGCTGATTTCGCGTATGCGAGCCGCAAGGGATTTACCGTGGCCCGCATACCGTTCCTCTGGGAGCGTGCGCAGCCTGCGCTGAACGGTGCCCTGGCCCAGGTGTTCCTCCAGCAGATGGACCTCTGCGTTGCGATGTGCAAAAAGTATCGCATTCGCTTGATTCCCGACATGCATAACTATGGCGGGCGATACGTCGACCCAGCAGTCACCGTCGGCGAACGGGTCAAGATCGGATCGGCAACACTGACCATCGCGCATTTCGTTGACTTCTGGACCAAGTTAGCAACCCGGTACAAGGGCGAGCTGTACATGTACGGCTATGACTTGATGAACGAGCCAGTGGGCATGCCGGTCGAGTGCAACCCCATGACTTACAACCCGTTCACTCCGAGCACGCAACTTCAGTTGATCCCGAACTACAAATTCGCAGCCGACCTGTCCGGATGGTCTGCCGACTCAGCTTACGTGCGCAAGACGGACCCCGCAGTGAATGGGGGTAATCCGTTCATTGAATATACCGGGGTTTCTGGAAACTTCAGCAACTTCACGACTGCCAACGATGCTACCTCTGGCCTGTCCGTTGCCGCTTCCACTACCTACATAATCAGCGGCACCGTTACGGCGAGCTTTACCGGGAACTATCCGCAGATACAGGTCAATACCGGTGCGGGTGATGGGCAGGGTCACGCCTATCCTGGCACCACGCTGGCGTCTTATCGCTTCGTGGCGGCAGCTACGGAAACCCGCTGGTCGTTCCAGTTCACCACAGCAGCTGACACCAAAAAGGTTTGGATTCGATTCCAGGGACTTGGCGGAGTTGGCCTGCTCCGATTCATGAAGCTGAACATCACCAAGGATGCGACCGTCCAGCCCTATCGCGATTTCGCGTACAACGGCCAGACGGCAACCACCAGCTTGATGAACCAGGCCGCTATCGCAGCCATTCGCACGCAGGACATGAACGTGCGCATCATCATGGAGAACGACAAGTACGCGGGGCTTCATCAGTTCACGGCCAACTTCGGGTCGAACCCTGATCCTTGGTGGAACGATCCGGCGAACAGAACCATGCCGTCTTTCCACTACTACCAGGATCCGGAGCATCGCGGTGTCTATGAGGCTGCTGATGCACAGTGGACGCAAGCCACACGCGACCGCCTGCGCAGCGATTGCCTGCCTGCGTTCCAGTGGTGCCATCAAAGAGGGATTCAGCCCTTCATGGGTGAAATAGGCGTGCCAAGTCGAAACGATACCAGCGGCATCAACTACCGTATTGACCTTGATACGCTTTTGGGAATCCTAGACGAGTTCGAAGTGCCGGCGACCTACTACGCCATGGGTCGGAACTACACATCCGAGATCAGCGTATCGCCGGGGGCCAGCTACACCGTCGACAAGTCGCAGATGCCGATACTGAGCGCCCACCTGGGCAAATGAGAAAGGAGGCGTATGACTAGCTTGTGACGGTGAAGAAATTTCCTCCGCCCTGGCCTCATCACGCGCCATCGAAATACTAGAAAGAAGCGACCGTCCACCATGCGTCAACATGGCAGCCGGCCGCCGAACCGCAGACCAATCCTGCAAGTCCAGCCAAGGCTTCCTGCTTCGTGCACAAAGCGAACGGAGCCTAGCACCTGTTCATCCATACAGTAAAGGCTTGCTAAACCATGTCGAATCCCGTCATACCCTGGATGGGTGGCAAACGCCGCCTGGCCGATCGTCTCATCCCCCTGTTCCCACCTCATGAATGCTACGTTGAGGCCTTTGCAGGCGGCGCAGCGTTGTTTTTTCTGCGCCCACAGCCTGCACCGGTCGAGGTGCTGAACGATGTTAACGGTGACTTAGTTACCCTCTACCGTGTGATTCAGAATCACCTTGAAGAGTTTGTCCGCCAGTTCAAATGGGCGCTCAGCTCACGCCAGGTGTTCGAGTGGCAGAAGGCGACGAGGGTGGAAACCCTGACAGACATCCAGCGCGCAGCGCGTTTCTTCTACCTCCAACATCATGCCTTCGGCGGAAAAGTATCAGGGCAGACCTTCGGCACGGCTACCACTGGGCCGGCCATCAACTTGTTGCGAATCGAAGAAAACCTATCAGCCGCTTGGCAGCGCCTTGCGGGTACCTATGTTGAGCACTTGCCTTGGTATGACTGCGTTCAGCGCTACGACCGATCGCATACGTTTCACTACATGGACCCGCCGTACTGGGAAACAGCCGGCTACGGCGTGGACTTTCCGTTCGAGAATTACATTCGAATGGCGGAATTCATGCGCACGTGCAAAGGCAAGGTAATGGTCAGCATCAATGATCATCCAGACATTCGGCAGGTGTTCGAGGGTTTCCATTTCGAGAGGCTGGATATCCGCTACACCACGACCAATCAGAGAAACGGACAGTCTGACCTGGTCGGGGAATTGGTGATTACAAACTGGAAGCCGTCGGATCTGGGCCAGCTTTTCTAGCGCATACGTCCCATGACCCTGCAGCCGGACTTGGGCCAAGTGCTGCGGTAGGGCTGCCGACCGCAGTTCCCCTCCATGCGCGCTCAACCAGGTTCGCCCGGCAGCAGTCGTTAGAACGGGAAATCGTGTTCCTGGCGATGCGTTAGACCTTATCTCGTGGTGGGCTCACGGATTGGCCTAGCGTGAGCTTGAATCACCTGGAAAACGATCATGACTTTAGAGAATCCATATTCGAAACTTTGTAAGCCGTGATTTCTTTCGCGGGGCGCCGCCTCGAATTATTATGGAATGGACCTAGGTCAACTGAGGAAGCTGCTGTGAACCCTGATGAGCTCGTTACATACCTGCAGGACCATCACTTGTACCTGACCACGGCGGAGTCCTGCACCGCCGGCCGAATAGTGTCGCTACTCGCCGAGGTGCCTCACTGCGGTGAAGTGCTCGAAAGCGGCTATGTGGTCTATTCCCCCGAAGCTAAGCAACGCTTGCTGGGGGTGAGCCTGCAAACCGTCGAGCATTTCAATTTGACTAGCAATGAAGTGGCACGCGAAATGGCCATGGGCGCGCTGCATGACAGCCCTGCCAACTGCGTTATTGCGACTACTGGCCTATGCGGTACCGAAGATGTGGATGGTATTCCTGCAGGGACCGTCTGTTTTGCCTGGGGGTTCATCGTCAACACGAAGATCGCGCTCTTTACTCGACGGCATCGTTTCTTCGGCGACCGCCACCGCATGCAAAAAGATGCGGCACTATACGCGCTGAACTGTTTGCCTCATTTCCACCAGCGCGTGTTGGCGGGAGAAACTTGTTAGCCAAAACACGCTTTCGTCTGCAAAACTCGGCTATTGTCAAATTCTATTGAACCCGTAGCTGCCTACCGTTCGTCAGGGATTGAGCCGCTTCCGGGGATCGTTTGCGCAAACCCGCCCCTCAGAAAAAAGGAAGGCGCTGCTGTATTTCCTCAAGCTTTAGAGCGAAGCAGCGCCCCATACCTAGATCGCCGCCTGAGGAAATGACCATGTTCGTACACAACAAGCGTCTTCAATACACTGTCCGCGTCGCTGCACCTAACCCCGGCTTGGCCAACCTTCTGCTTGAGCAATTCGGAGGGGCTCAAGGTGAGCTTGCAGCTGCGGGCCGTTACTTTACTCAAGCCCTCGCCGAGGATGATCCAGGTCGCAAGGATCTCCTGATGGACATCGCTACCGAGGAACTCAGTCACCTCGAAGTCGTAGGCTCCATCATTGTCATGTTGAACAAAGGCGCCAAGGGCCAGATGGCCGAAGGGGTACAGGAAGAGGGCGAGTTGTACCGCTCACTCAACGGTGCGGGTAACGACTCGCATATCACCAGCCTGCTCTATGGCGCCGGTGCACCGCTGGTCAATTCTGCGGGCGTACCGTGGACAGCTGCCTATATCGATACCATAGGCGAGCCCACGGCAGATTTCCGATCCAACATCGCTGCAGAGGCGCGAGCCAAGATTGTCTACGAGCGTTTGATGAACGTCACCGACGACCCTGGTGTGAAGGAGGCGCTGGGCTTTCTCATGACGCGTGAAATCGCGCATCAACTCTCGTTTGAAAAAGCGCTGCATGCGATCCAGCCTAACTTCCCCCAAGGAAAGTTGCCCGGTATGCCGGAGTTCACTAACAAGTACTTCAACATGTCCGGTGCGCCCAACGTACGGGGTCCATGGAACGAAGGTCCAGAGTGGGAGTATGTCGAAACGCCAGAGCCTGCTGTAGATGGTGGTGATGGCTTGGCGTCGGTCACCTTGCCGGCTGCTGATGCCGAGGTGTTGGAAGCAATGAAAATCCGCACAGCCTCCAATCCGATGAGCAATCCGATAACTGGTGCTGACTTGGGAGCAGGGCTGGTACCAGGTGAAGACGTCTGAAGGAGCTCGCGACCCCGTAGGGGTCGCGTTACCCTAACCGCTAACGGAGAGTCAAGTCATGTCATTTGCTATCTATGCTTATGATGAAAACCCAGAAGATGCTACCAGAACCCCGCCTGATTATGACGAGTACGGGTATGAGCCTCAACAGGACGAGGATTCTCCAAAACCCGATGAAGCTATGACTGACCCAGCCTAGGCATCGGTATGAGCAAGTGGTGGTAAAGAAATGAAAAACGAAGACAAAATTCGACAAAAAGCGTATGAAATTTGGGAACTGGCCGGGCGGCCAGATGAAAAGCATGATGCTCATTGGGACCAAGCTATTCTTGAAATCTACGGGCGAGATTTGACGGTTCCAGAGTCTTCTGAAGAGGTAAATAGCGCCGCGACGCTTGCACCAAAATCCAAACCAAAAGCTGCGATCAGAGGGAGGAAAAAGTAGGCATGCCGCAGGCGTATGAGTGACCCTGCTAAAAAAGGTGCTCTCCAGAGCACCTTATCTTGAGCGATCTCTGGACTCGAGCGAGGTGAACAAAATGGAAATATCGATCTTCATGTGGCTACTAGGCGTTGTCGTTATTCTGCTCGATGTGTGGGCGCTGGCAAGCGTGTGGCGAACGACCAAGCCGATGGGTACAAAGGTCGGTTGGACGGTATTAATACTTTGCTTGCCGATGCTTGGCTTAGCGATTTGGGGCATCGCAGGTCCACGCGGCGTGGCGATCCCCCCCACCTCACAAAGACATAGCAAGGGGTAGAGGCTGACCTATGGAGGCTCCTATCCAGTCCCCTGTAAAACCTGCATGTCAGGAAATAGAGCTAGGGATTATTGTCGATTCCTCATGACACGCTATTAGATCATCGAATAATTGCTGTCCGCGCGCGTTCTTGCAACGAGCCGAGCGCCGATGACGGCAAATACCATTCCTTTGCCTCATATTTCCGTAGCTTTGGCAACAAAGCGCGAGTTCGATATTCGGCGGCGGTTCGGGGCGGGCTCAAATAGGGGAGCACGATTGCAACTCGGCCTATTAACTTGTCAGCGCCACGCAGCGCGCGCCATGGCTGTCCTAGTAGGCTTCCTGAACGTTGCCCGCGATCCACAGCAGGTCGCGCCACGGAAATCGGCTCTGGCCACCCATCAGTTTGCAATTCGGGCTGTGCACGAACGGTTTGCTCGAGTCGCGAAGCTGCTGGTACCCGTCGCAAATCCTGCAGCGGATGTGAGGAGAGGGGTCATCGTGCACTGACCAGAGCTTTGCCCAAGTATCGACGTCACTCAGCTGGGGTGTAAGGTTTAGCCATTTCAGCGTATCCATATGCGCCTCCGTTGTCCTTACGCAAGGATAGCCGTGATTACCAGCTCTTGCTGCTGGATTGCATACGGTCGCGAGAGGGTGGCTGTACTTTGGGTTGCTTGTAGCGCGGCCCTGCACCCGTGACGCTATGATGCGTTTCCAGCTGATTGCTCAGGCTGACGACTCGGCTGAGTATGCGCATAAGGTAGACGACGAATACTGCAGAGACGGCCATGCTCGCGTATGAGCTGCGAAGATGCGCGAAAGGGAAAAGTTAATAGATCATGTCTGTGGAGACTAAGGACTTGAGCTCCTTCCAAGGCGTTTTGCTCACCTCGCGCGACGGGCATGTGTCCGAATGGAGCAATTCACTATCTCCGTCCTCTTCCATCTGCACTGATCCACATTTACGGCAGCAGAGGGAGTTGCCGTCGAGCTGCCAAGCATGGTGCCAATCCAACAATTTGGACGCTGTCATTATCATGCTCCCGATACCTATAAGGTTGGGGTGGTCGCATCGGATATGGTTCATATTATAAGACGGGCGGTAGCTATTGCTTGTGAAATCACAGTAGTGAAACCATAATCC
>Ga0265798_10003389_pt1 | contig 22668 bp, 18 predicted proteins | sample P3T30metagenome_FD_192430 | JGI IMG/M metagenome (GOLD analysis project Ga0265798, IMG submission 192430) | Plant litter microbial communities from East Loma Ridge, Irvine, California - P3 T30 | ecosystem: Environmental > Terrestrial > Plant litter > Unclassified | place: USA: California... | reverse complement strand
GACTCGGCCACCCAGCGCCACGTGCGCCTGTTCTCGCTCGACGAATTCATGCTAGGCCGCTTCGAGCCCGATGCGCCCGATGCCGATGTGCTGCTGGCCCACCATGGCGAAGCGGGCATGGAAGAAGGCGGCCTGACGCGTCGCCTGTCCGGCCGCCATGCCATCATCCGCCGCAGCCGCGCCGGCTTCGAGATCGAAGACGTGTCGCGCTACGGCTTGCTGCTTGACGGCGTCTGGCCCGGCAAGCACATGCCGGTGCAACTGCGCTTGGGCATGCGCATCGAACTCACGGCCAGCATCAAGGGCATCGTCACGCTGGAAGTCACAGCGCTGCTGCCCCACGCGGTTGTGCTGCACCGGCTCGACGCCGGCGCCCGCGCCGAGTGTTTTTACCTGATGGAGCCTGATGCGGTGCCGGTTTCCGGGCCTGCCGCTGGCCAGGATACGCGTGCCGGCGCTGCCCAGCCATCGACGCTGCCGCGCGCTGCCGCGCTGCCACTGCTGTTCCACCGCGACGGCGGCTTCTGGCAACGCGACCGCGCCAGCGGCCGCGACGCACCGCTGGCCACATCAAGCGCCCTCGACCGCGTGCAGCAGCCAGGCATCGGCATGGCGGCGCGCTTCGTGCCCACCGCCTATCCAGAGGCGCGTGCCAACCGGCGAGGCGCGCCCGACCGCGGTAGCCTGATCGCCGCCGCCCTCAGCGCCTGACCAGCCGCGCGGCAAGGTCAGTCACGGCGCCAGGTAGGCGGCCAGTTGGGCAGTGGAATACGTTCTTCGGCATCACCCGGCACCGGCACGAAGCGGTTGTTTTCCCAGTCGCTCGCCGCCTGTTCAATGCGCTCGCGGCTGCCCGACACGAAATTCCAGAAGATAAAGCGCTTGCCGTCGAGCGGCGCGCCGCCGATCACGACGAAGCGCGCGCCGGCGGCGCTACTCACCCGCACCGCCTCCCCCGGCTCGAGCATCGCCATTATGTTGGCGCCGATCGGCTCGCCGTCGATCTCGATCGTGCCGAACGGTGCGTACAGCGCGCATTCTTGCGGCAGGTTGTCGAGTTCGATGGCGGCGCCGGCGGCCAGTTGCACGTCGAGGTACAGCGTCTGGCTGAAGGTCGGCACGGGCGAGGTTTGCCCGAACGCGCTGCCCACCAGCAGTCGCACCGTGGCGCCCGGCAAATCGATTTCGGGAATCCGGTCGGCCGGCGTATGGCTGAACGCGGCCGGCGTTTCTTCGTATTCGCGCGGCAGCGCCGCCCACAGTTGCAAGCCGTGCGTGCGGCGCGTGCGTTCCAGCAGATCCTGCGGCGTGCGCTCGGAGTGCACGATGCCGCTGCCGGCCGTCATCCAGTTGACCGCGCCTGGCTCGATGCGCTGCTCGGTGCCCAGGCTGTCGCGGTGCATGATCGCGCCTTCGAACAGATAGGTCACCGTTGCCAGCCCGATGTGCGGGTGCGGCCGTACGTCGTGGCGCGCGCCGGCCGGCGCTTCCACCGGGCCCATATGGTCGAAAAACAGGAACGGGCCAATGGATTGCCTGGCCGCAGCCGGCAACAGGCGGCGTACGGTAAAACCGCCGCCCAGGTCTTTGTCGTGGGATTTGAAGAGATGCGCGATGGCCATGGCGGATGTCGTGGGAAGGATGGCAATGCCTGACTGTACACCGAATCGCCGGCTGCACCCCACCCTTGTCTACATCAGTTCGCGCACCACGCGCAGCCCGACGATATCGTTCGCGAGCACGGCCGAAAAACCGTTGCGCAGCGCCGAGCGCAGATAGCGCGGGTTGTACAGCCACGAACCGCCGCGCAGGATGCGGCGCACCTGGTCGCCGCCTGTTTCCCACGCGCTGCCGTCGACCGGCGCGCCTTCGTAGTTTTCGTGCACGACGTCCTGCACCCATTCCCACACATTGCCGTGCATATCGTGCAGGCCCCAGGCGTTCGGCGCGAAGGTGTCGACCTTCGTGGTGCCGTGCCGGAATTCGCCGCGCGGCCCGCCGTTATACGTAAACGTGCCGTCGAAATTGGCCTGCGTCGTGGCGATCGTGTCGCCCGTATTGAAGGCGGTCTTGGTGCCGGCGCGGCAGGCGTATTCCCATTCGGCCTCGCTCGGCAAGCGATAGCGCTTGCCGGTTGCCTCGCTCAGCCAGCCCACGTACTGCAGCGCATCGAACCAGGTGATGCCCACCACCGGATGGTCGTCTGTCTGAGGGAAACCCGGCGCGGCCCAGTCGACTTCGCCGGCCGGCTGCCAGGCGCTGGCCTGCACGAACGCACGCCACTCGCCCACCGTCACCGGATAGCGGCCGATGGCAAATGGCCTTTCGATGCCGACCCAGTGCTGCGGCGTTTCGCGCGCGATCCAGGTTTTCTGCGAGCCGGCCGCCATCGCGATGCGCCGTTCGTGCTCGGGAGAGCCCATCTGGAAGCGGCCCGTCTGCACCAGCACCATCGCCGGGCCGCTGCCGCTGCCGTCGATGAAGGCGTCGCGCAGGATGCTGGTGTCGGCGACCGGCGCTGGCGCTGGCGCAGCGTCACCCGCTTCCACGGCAACTGTCGATGCTACCGCCGTCACCGGCACCTCAGGCGCCGCAGCCTGCGCCGCGCCCCGTGCCGCTTCTTCGTCGCGCGCTTTTTTCTGCTGCGCCAGATACGCTGCCGCCGCCTTCAGCTGCGCCGCCTTGCGCGCTGCTTCTTCCTTGGCCGCCTGTGTCTTGGCGACTTCTTCGTCGCGCCGGGCCAGCAGTTGCTGGCGCAGCGATTCCTTGCGCGCCAGGCGGGCCTGCTCGGCCTCGAGCCGTTCGCGCCGCTGCTGCTCGCGCAACTGGACGCGGCGCTGCTCGTCCTGCTGCGCCTTGATCACGGCCGCCGCCTCGGCTTCGACCTTGCGCCGCGCGGCCAGCTCGCGCGCCACGCGTTCGTGCTCGCTGCGCTGGCGGGCTTCCTGCGCCGCCAGCTCCAGCGCCGACGGCCCGGCCGCCGCGCGAATCGCGGCCAGCAGCGCGTGCACGCTGGCCGGGCGCGCCGCCGGATCGCGCCCGAAGCCGCTGCGCAGCACGTCCCACTGGCGCGCGCCCAGCGTCTCGGGCACGGTGCCGCCGGGTTCACCGGGCAGCACGCCGGTGAGCAGCTGATGGATCATGACCGAGACGGCGTACACGTCCAGGGTTGGCTCTGGCGTCAGGCCTTCGTTCGCCGCTTCAGGCGCCCGATAGCCGGCCGTGCCGGACGTCGCCGGTGCATCGAGCCTGGAGACCGGGCCGCTGGCCCGCGCGCGCGCCGCGATGCCGAAGTCGAGCAGCTTGACGTCGCCCTTCTTCGTGACGAACACGTTGCCCGGCTTGATATCGCGGTGAACCAGGTGATGGCGCTCCCACGCATAGTCGAGTGCCGCAGCGACCGGATCGAGCAGTGACAACACGCGCGCGAGGGGCAATCGTCCTTCGCGCGCCAGCACGGCGTCGAGGTCTTCGCCTTCGAGGTATTCCATGATCAGGAAAAAGCTCGACGTGGCCGGATCTTGCGCCCATTCGTAGACGCGCACGATGTGCTCGTGCGCCAGGCGCCGGGCCCGCGTGGCTTCCTGGATCAACAGCTTGGCGTGGCTGGCGGCGGACGTGGCGTGCGCTGGCAGGATCTTGAGCGCGACCTGCGCGCTGTGCCCCAGTTCGGCGTGGGTGGCCAGGTCGGTGGCTTGCCACACCTGGCCCATGCCGCCGTGCGCGATCAGGCGCTCGAGCCGGTAACGGCGGTTTTGCGGGCCGATTTCCTGGCCCGTCATCAGCCCGATCTCGGTGCCGGGGCGCGCGGTGGATGCAGATACAGATGCAGATGCCGAATCAGGCGCGTCCGGCAGCGCATCCGGCTCGGCCGGCCGCTCGCCCGGCTTGTAGGCCGCGTCGAGGATCGCATTCTTGCGCAGGTCAAACTCTTGCCGGCTCAGCAGGCCGTCTTCGTGCAACGCGCGCAGTTCGCGGATCTTGTCGATGGCTGATTGCATTGATCGATCAGGCAGACGGCGCCCCGGCGCACGCCGCGCAGACGCGCTCGCCCGGCTTCACCGGATGACCGTGAACGCACTGGCGCGCGCCGGCCACGCTGGCCTGCGCATGCAAGGCGGCCTTGTTGACGTCGTTCTGCACCGCCAAGAGGTCGAGCTGGTGGCGCCGGTCTTTATCTACCTCATGCTCGCGCCGGGCCTGTTCGTCGCGCACCAGTTGCGCCGCCGCGCGCGCCGCTTCGCTCACGTCGACCTTGCCGGCGCCGGCCACGCCGGCCAGCGCGGTGAGCTGGTCGGCGGCCATGTCGGCATGCACGCGCGTCTTGAGATAATCGGACAGCACGGCGGCATTGGCCGCATCGGCCAGCGCCAGCTTGGCCGTGTCGTCCATCGCGCCCAGCGCGGCGGCGCGTTCCAGCGCCAGCCGCGCCAGCGCAATCTCGTGCGCCCGCTCGCCATCGCGCGCCGCTTCGCTCACGTCGTGCATCGAGCGCGCATGCAGCGCATCGAGTTCGATCGTGCGCTGCAGTTTGGCCTGCTGGGCTTCGGCATCGAGCTTGCCGGCGCCGCGGTGCGCGTCGGCGATGCGCTGGCGCGCCTGTTCGTCTTCCCATGCCTGGGTGCGTTCGGCCTCGCGCAGGCGTGCTTCGTTGGCCAGCTTCAAGGCCTGGTAGCGCGCCTGGTACTCGGCTTCGTCGATGTCGCGCATGCGGCGCGCCGCTTCTTCTTCGCTCTCGCGCAGGCGAATCAGTTCGGCGCGCTGGCGCGTCGCGTCCTCGATCAGGGTGGCCTGCTCGATCTTGTGACGGATCTGCTGCTGCAGCAGTTGCTGAGAGAAGCGCTGCTGCGCCACCTGGCGCGCGTGTTGCGCTTCTTGCTGGGCCCCCGCGACTTCGGCGCGCATGTGCACGGCGGCCAGCGCGCGCAGGTGCTGCCACTGCGCCGCCTCGTCGGCGCGCTGCGCGCCTTTTTGCGCCGCCTCGTGCTGCAGTTCGGCCAGCACTTCGCCGGCGCCCTGCGCCATTGCCTGCTCGCGCGATTTGGCTTCGAGGATGCGGCCATACAATTCGATCTGGCGCGCGCGCACGCCATGGGCGCGGTCGGCGCCCTGCAGCGACATCTCGGCGCGCGCGATCGCGTCATCCTGGCGCAGTTCGGCGCGGCGGATGCGCAGGCGCGCTTCTTCTTCGCTGCGCTTGATGCCCTGCCATTCTTCGGCGCTGTAGAGTTCGTCGAGGTGCCGCTTGTGCGCCAGTTGCACGTGCTGCTCGTCGGCCGCCAGCCACATGCTGCCCACGCGGGCGCGGTTGGCGTCGTATTTGTCGTGGCGCAGCTCCACCGTCTGCACGCTCGTCACGGCCAGGCCGTAGTCGGCCAGCAGCAGTTTGAGGCCGCCCTGCAGGCGCGCGTCGAGTTCTTCGCGCAGCGCGCCGCCGGCCGCCATCTCGCGAATGGAACGCGCGCCGATGAATTCGAGCGCCAGCTGGCGCACCGGATGCGCCAGCAGTTCGCGCAGCTCGGCCGCGCCGATGGTGCCGGGCGTGGTCATGAAGTGGCGGGCAAAGGCCGGCACGTTCTCGATCCTGATGCTGACAGTGAAGCGCACCGCGATGTCGAGATGCTCGCAGGTGGGGATGTGTTCGAACTCGAACGGCACCGGCAGCGCCGTGGTGCGCGTGACGAGGATCTCGGCGTGCTGGTCGCGCAGCAGATGGTTCAGGCGCGTGAAGAAGCCTTCGAGCTCGTATTCGCCCTGCGGCACTTCAGTTGCCTTGTCGCCCTGCAGGATAAAGCCGCGCGCCGTGGCCGGCACGCGCAGCGTCTTGACGAACAGGCCCGACAATTCACGCAGGCCAAAGAACACGGCCAGTTCGTCGGGCGCGGGCACCCAGCGGTTCTCGACCAGCACCGGCTTGCTGCGCGGCGCCCCAAGAATCACGCCGCAACCGGCGCAATAGCGCGCATCGACCGCATTCTTGCGCTCGCAGCGCGGGCAGCTGGCGCCGTTTACTCCGAACATGTGCAACATAGTCGACTCCGTTTTCTCTCTTGCCTTGCGCTTGTGCGGGCAATCTGCCTGCGAACCTGCTATCCAACCCCTGGATTCTAGCAGGGCGATGCCTGCGGCCACGGTGCGGCCACGCACACCCGTGCGGGGCCTCCACCGTTGAGCCGCAGTGAAATAATGATCAAATAATGCCGATGCGCTCCACACACGCCAGGCTGGCGCCGCGCGCGCGCAGCGTCTCACGCATGCCCTGCGGCAGCGCGCCTTCCCACGCCCTGGGCAGCAGGATGCGGTCGCCCGGCCCCGCTTCGCGCGTGATCAGCGCGCACTTGGGCGCCAGCGCGTCAACCGTGTCGACCTTGCCCGTGTGCCAGGCGCTCGAGGTGCCGGTCGCGATCACCCTGCCCCGCGCCATGAATTCGCGGCCGCGCGCCATGCGGTCGGCCATCACCAGCGCCAGGCCATACGAGTCGCCCGAAAAACCCGCTTCGCCGAAGCGCACCGTCGTTTTCCACTGGCCCTGGCCACGGCCGTCGAAATGGCGTGCGCCCGCCAGCACCGCGCGCACCTGGCCCTGGCGCAGCGCGTCCAGGTCCGGCACGCTGATGGCATCGTCGTCCGCATCCATGGCGCCGGCCAGCGGCCGCACGCTGACTTCGACCCAGCCCAGGCCATCGTGTTCGCCCCCGCTGTGCATCGGGAACCAGGTGCGCGCGCTCGCCACGCCTGCACCAGGATCGGGCTGGCCGGTGAGCGCGCCCAGGTGCGGCAAGCCGTCCGGGCCGCCGGCCAGCACACCATCCGGCACGCGCGCCAGGTCGTGGCCCAACATGCGACCGTCGATCCGGCCCAGGTGCCAGGCGTCGGACCATCCGTTGGCCACCACGGGCCGCGCCGGCTGGAACACGCCGCGCACGATGCGGTCGGCCAGCACGGCGGCCAGCTCCCAGTCGCGCGAGGCCGGGTCGAACGCGCGGTCGGCGCTGAGCACCACCTGGTCGCGGCTGTCGAAGCGTGGTTCAGTATGGCGCGCCAGGCGCACGATCTGCTGCATGCGCTCGGCCTGCGCGGGCACGCCCGGCACGCTGCACTTGACGTCGGCGCGCCCGGCGCGCGGGCGGCGCGTGGCGGTAATCGTGACCATGCCGCCGTCGGGAAGGATGCTGCGGCAGCTGGCCTCGAGCACGGGTGCGTTCATGCCGACACCTCGTCCTGCATGCTCGTCACGCGGCGTGCGCCCGACTCGGTTTCGAGATTCGTCACGATGCGATCGGCCTCGTCGAACAGCACGTCGAGCGGGCCTTCGCCGGCGACCTTCATGCGCGCCAGCAGCGCCCAGGCTTCGTCGAGCGCGGCGGCGGCGCGACGGCTGTGACGCGCGCGGCGCAGTTGCTCGTGCTGTGCCAGCGGCTGGCCGGGCGCGGCCAGTTCGAGCGCCGGCATCGTGCCGACCGCCAGGCTGACCAGGTCGAGGCGGCGCAGCAGATCCTGGTGCTGGCGAAAGCGCTCCTGGTCGGCGGGCAGCACCGCCATGCGAACCGCGCACATCAGGCATGGCAGTTCCAGGAACAGGCGGCGCAGCGCGCGCGCGTCTTCGCAGGCGGGCACGAAGGCTTCGGTTGGCGGGACGGCCAAGGTCACGGCGGTCTCGGACGCTGCTTCCGGGACGGCTGCCTGCGCTGCCAGCCGTGCTTCGAGCAGCGCAGCGTAATCATGCGTCGCGCCGATATCGACCGGCACGCAATCGTCGACCGTCACGCCAAAACGCGTGTACATCAGTTGATTGAAGCCCGAGCGAAAAGTATTCCACTCTTCCAGCGTCGTGCACGGCGGCAGTTCCAGGTTGCCCTGGGCCAGCTCGCGCTGCAGCGCCGTCTGGGCCAGCCCGGCAAACCCTGCCAGCTCGACCGCGCTGCCGGCTTCGCTGGCCAGGAACAGGTCGAAGCGCTGGTGCGTGGCGCGCGGGTCGCTGGCGTCGACGGCGAAGCTCACGCGCAGGCCGATCTCTGGCGCACCGGCGAACGGCGCCAAATCACAGGTGTATGGTCCCGGATGGACGCACCACGCGGTTTCGCCTTCGAGCGCGGCGATGCGGCTGCCAGACGCCAGGCGCCGGCTGCGGCCACCGCGGTCGACCAGCACGGCGGCGCAAGGCGCAGGAATGGTGATGCCCGATGGCGCCGGCAGCGCGATCGCCGCGCCGCCAAGGGCACTCGCGTCGAACGCGTCCTGCCGTGGCGGGCGTCGCAGTGGATTCCTGAACAGTGAACCTAGCATCATCGTCCTTGATTGGGTTCGTGAGAACTACTTTACAGAACTACATTAAGTTGCGGGAGGTGGCGCGGGCGTGACGTCGAAGCGCGCGCCATGCTGTTGAAAATGTTCGGCTGGCGAGGCCGCGAACGGCCAGCGGCCTTCGCATTCACCATCGAGGTCCAGGCTGCCCTGCACGATCACGTCGCCGGCGCCATCGCGCACGGCAATCGTCGCGCGCGCTGCCAGCAGAGCCGCAGCACCGGGCGCGTCCAGGTCGAGTTGCACGACCACGCCGGGCACGCCGGCCTGGTCGACAAAATGCAGGCGCCACATCCGGTCGTCCGTGCGCAATACGTCCAGCGGCGCGCCGCTGTCGGCCGCGCGCAGCAGGCCCGCGCTGCCGGTCCACACCGGCGCCGCGCGCCGCGCATCGGCCAGGTGGCGCATGCGGCGCAGGCTCAAAGGCGAGTCTTGCAGCGCGGCGCGTTCGCCATGCGTCAGCGGCCGGCTGCCGTTCAGCGCCGCCAGCAGCACGGCGTCCGGCAGCAGCAGGCGGTCGCCCTCCACATGGCGCGCCAGCAGCGCCCCGGCCTGCAGTTTGCGATCCAGGTTCGTCATGCCCATCGTTGTTCCTCCTGTGTTCCAACCACCTCGTTCAGGCGCAGTATCGCGGCGTCGCGCCGCTTGCGCAGGGTTGGCAACGAGACGCCGTCGAGCAGGGCCAGCTGGCCCATCGTCGGCAATTCGCCCGTGGCGGGATCGCACCATTCGGACGGATAGCAGTCATCGAATGGCCCGAGCAGCTTGAGGTACACCGCCAGGCGCACCGGCAAGCTGTCCTGCGCCATCCGGCGCGCCGCCCAGCTGGCGCGGTCCTCGACCGCCGCTGCCAGTACAAGGTAGTTGGGGGGGAGTGAAACGGCAGGGGCGATCGATGCCAATGATGCCGTCTGCGCCGCGTCCACCGGGCTGGCATCAATGGGTGTGTCGGCTTGCGGCGCCTCGCGCTCTTCCTCGTCCTCTTTCTCTTCCTGGTGTGCCTCCAGAATCTGATCCGGGCCGGGCGTGCTGGCCTGTTCCGACTCGTTCAGCACGCGCCAATAGTCGTCGAGCCACGCATCGGCCGCACCAAGATCCTGCAGCCAGTCGCCATCGCGGTTGGCCGACAAGGCCTCGTACTCGCCGATCTCGCGCAGCATCGCGCCGATTTTATCGGGATGCGATTTCAGGCTGGCGAAGCGTTTCGAGCGCGTATGCAGCGGGCCGGGCGCGCCGGTGTGAACTTCCAGGCTTTCGCTCCAGCGCATGATCCATGCCGGCTTGCAGTCGCCGATCGCGCGCAGCTGGCGCGCTTCGATGGGCATCGCCTCGACGCTGCGGCCCAGGATCGCGCCAACCTGCGCCGCGTGTTCGCGCCAGCTCTCGAACAGCCGCGCGATGTCGTGGTAGGCCGTGTCGAGCATCCGGTACGCATACATCCGGTTCGGGCTGCATGGCCGGCCGCACGCCACCTGGTAATGATCGCTGTCGACCTTGTCGCGCAAGACGGCATACAGGTCGTTGAATTTCTTGCGCAGGAGCGCGTCCCCGCCCGGCTGCGTCCAGAACGGGCCGATGCGGGCGTGTTCGGCGGCCACGGCCGCGCAGAGTGCAGCCCAGTCGGCGGGCCGCGCCTGCAGTTCACAGACCAGGCTCACGGCCAGCTCGACCGTCGTCTCGCCGTAGCTGTTGCCGGGCGCTGCCCCCCGGCTACCGGCAGCGTGCAGGATCGGGGCCACCGTCTCCACGTACGCGGCGAGCGACTGTTCCTGATCGTCCGCGAGCAGGCTGGCAGGATCGATGCGGGCAAGCGCCTGCAGGGAGCATTGACCCAGCAATTTGCGGACCTGCTCCCAGCCGTGCTCTTGATACCGGCTGCCCGGTAAGCGCATACCTTCCTCGTCCTCGATCTCATTGCGCGGATGTTGCGCAACGAAATAGATGATGCCATACAAACACAGCATTCAGGCGCGCTGGAGACCCCTATTTGTGCCTCTTTTCCAACGACTGCCCGGCCATGGACGCCAGCAGGGCCGCCACGACCGGGGCCGCATGGCCGCCGCCGGTCAGCGCCGAGTGACTGACAAAGGCGGCGAATGCCAGCCGGCGCGTCTGGCCCGGCAAGGCGCCGGGCTCCAGGTAGCCCATGAACCAGACCGTTGCCAAATCGTCCTTGCCGGCTGGCGCAGTACCGGTCTTGCCGTACAGGCCAGGGCGCAGCGCCACCAGGGCCGGATTGCGGAACGCGCCGGCCGCGGTGCCGTAGTCGATCACGCCCTTCATGCCGGCGCGCACGCGGTCGAGTCGTACGCCGAGCGGCGCACCCTGGCTCGGCGCCGCGCCGCGACCGTCGAGCGCCAACAGCAGGCGTGGCGTGACTGACCGCCCTTCCCCGACACTGGCGGCCACCAGCGCCATCTGCAGGGGTGTGGTCTGCATGCGCAGGCCGATCGCCATCTGGCGCAGCTCGTGACGGCTGTGCACCGGGTCGAGCTGCGACGCGGTGGCCGACAGCGCATCCCACGCGTCCCAGCGGTAGTCGGGCGGCAGCAAGCCGCCGTCGAGCCGCAGCAGCTGGCCGAAGCCCAGGCGCGCCGCCATCCCCGCCACCGGCCGCGCCGCATCGAGCGCGCCCGGTTCGAGCGCCGTGGCGCCTGGCATGCCGCCATCGGGCCGGCCGAGCAGCGTGCGGTCGCTCAGCTCACCTGCCCAGGCGAACCACGTATTGACACTGTGCGCCATCGCCCCGGCCATGCCCAGGCGGCCGTCCTCGGCGCGGGCGCCGGTGATCTGGTCGCGGAAATTGGTGATGCGGGCGCGGTTGCCATCGTATGGGTAGCTCGGCGCGCCGGTGCGGAAGTCGTAGCCACCGTCGTGCGCGATGCGGTCCACTTGCGCCAATGGCAAGCCACCAAGCAGCGCGTCGAGCTGCCGGTCGTGTTGCGCCGCCTGTTCCAAACCAAGCGCGGTGATCACCTTGAAGGTCGAGCCGGGCGCGCGGTGGGCGCCGCCGTCGTGCTGGAAGGCGGCGATGCGTAGTGGGCTGCGCGCGGGATCGGCTCGGTCAAAGTCGCGCACTTCTAGCCAGTTGCCGGGGGCTGGCGTCGCGCCGCCGCTCGATGCGGCGGCCAGGATGTCGCCATTGCCGGCGTCGAGCAGCACCAGGCCGGCGCGCCGCTCGGCGGGTGGCGGCTGCCCCCCGCTGCAGGCGCGCCCGTCCCAGTGGCCGTTGTGCAGGCCAATGCAGTCGAGCAGCACCTGGGCCCGTTCTTGCAGCGCCAGGTCGAGCGTCAGGTTCGCGGCGTGTTCGCTGCCACCCAGGCGCGCCAGCATGCCGGCCACGCTGCCATCGTGCTGGCGGTGCACGCCGAGCAGCGGCGCCAGGCCGGCCAGCGTGGCGCGTGCCGATGGCGCGCCGTCCTGCCACAGGGCGTCGCCATTGCGGTCGAGCAGGCGCACCGGCGCGCTGGCCGGCCGCACGCTGCGGCTGCCGGCGGGCAGCGCCTGCCAGGCCAGCACGCCCCGTTCGACTTTCAAATGCCGGTAAGCGGCATCGGCGTTGCCGGACATCCTGGCCAGGTCGAGCGGCTCGACCTCGACCTTGATCGACGTCGCGCCTGGCAGGGGCGACAGGAGCAGGTGCTGGACGGCGCCGGCGTCCGGGCAGGCGCGCCCGTCGCATGCGCCCCGGGCGACGACGGTGGCGCCAACCACGCCGCGCACGCGCCCGGCCACCAGCAGTTCAAGTGGCCGGCCCTCGGCCCGCGCGCTCAAGGTGACCAGGCTGTCACGCTGACCGCCTTCCCAGCCGCCGACACGGCTCCACGGTTCCCACCCCTGCGGCAACGCTGCGAACAGGCGCATCGCCGCCAGCGGCAAACCCGCCTCGCGCACGGCCGGGCTGCCGGCCACCGCCGCCTGCCACAGCGCGGGCGCGCCGGGCCGCACGCGCCACGCCACCAGCCGCCGTTCGCTATTGAACACGCGCACCTGTTCGCGCACGAACGCGCCATCGGCGCGGTGATGCAAGCGCTTAAGCAGGCGACGGTCGCCTGCGTGCTGCTGAAAATCCTGCCAGCCCGGCAGCGGCGTGCGGGCGGCGGCATCGGCCTGGAGCCAGGCCAGCAAGTCGCGCGGCGCCAGTTCGATCAGGCCGTCGCGGCCCAGCCGCAGCAAGCCGCGTGCGCGCAGCGCCTCGAACAGCGCCTGGTCTTCCAGTCCGGCGCCGGGCGTCAGCGGCACTTCCCACACGCCGGCCGGCAGGCGCAGCGCCACCGGCGCGCCGACAGCCGGGAAAGCTTGCACGAGCGCTGCGCCAGACGCCGGTGGCCCCGGCTGGAAATGATGCAGCACCAGTTCACCCGCCTGCGGGCAGGCGCCGCTGGGCTGGCGCGTGAAGCGCAGCGCTTCGCCCCGCCACAGCAGCCAGCCCGTGTTCCCCAGCGCGGCCTGGCCCTGGCGCGCATGCGTGATGACGCCGCCGGTGGCGTCGCTGACCCAGCTGGCGGTGCCGAAGCCGGCGTTCCAGGCGATGGCCAGCCCGGTGCCGGCGTGGCCCGTGATGTCGATGCGCGGCATGCTGGAACCGCCCTGCGCCAGCAGCACGCTACGCGGCGGACCATTGCTGCCACGCGCCAGCGCCGCCGCCTCGCCGAAGGGATAGCCGACTCGCAGCGGCAGCAGCCGTGGCTGGCCTGGGTCGAGCATCTGGGTGCACAGGTCGACCCGCACCGCCGGGCCGGCGCGCATGCTGCCGGCGATGACGAGCGCCATGGCGCCATGCTGGGTCAGCGATACGCCGGGCTCGGACGGGATCACGAAATCCAGCCCCGGCGCCAGCGGCTGCAGTGCGGCAAGGGCCTGCACCCCTGGCACGTCCTGTGCATCGTTTGGCAGCGCGCGGGCATGCATGGCCAACGCGAGCGCGCCGCCCATCACCAGCGCCAGCGCGGCCCAGACCCAGGCCGGACCAAGCGAGATGGTCCAGCCCCGGCGCAGATTGCGCGCACGCCGCCGCGCCGTGCGCGATGCGGCGAAGTTGCGGGTCAGGGTGGCGAAGGGGCCGGTCATGCGCGAATCCAGTCAGTGGCGTGGCGCCCATGCGCCCTTGCGCAGGGCTAGCGGAGGGACGGTGAAACCGCTGAGCGGACTGGCGCCGCGCGCGCGTGTCCAGGCCCGCTTTGGCGCAGCTCACCCCCTGTTTTCTGCGGCTCGTCGCACACCGCTGGAAGCCTTGCGGGGACGCGCCTACAGTACACACATCGACACACCAACCGTACCACCAAGGAGAAGCAAAATGAACGTCCTCAAACACATGGAAGCCGTCTTTATCGCCGCCGCCCTGATCGCCGTCCCTGTCGGTTATCTGGCCAAGGTCTCTGACGCCAACGCCAACGCCTACAACCCAAGCAGCGCTGCCATCGCCAGCGGCGCCAAGGTCGCCACCGTGACCGTGACCGCCAAGCGCCTGACCAGCGTAGAAAAGTCGCAGCTGCTGGCACTGGACACCGTCACCGCAGCGAGCCGGATGTGAACGCGGTTTGTCGCCGCCGCGCCGCCAGCGAGCGGCGCGCGGCGGACACTCGCTGCACACGATCTGCCTAACTCTGTGTCATTTGTAAGAACTTGCTTCAGGCTTCGCGTCACCGATCCCGGATTGCTATATTTCGCTTATCCGCTTGTGGATCTGGAGACGACCATGAAATCCCCCCTTATTCTCGCAGCCCTGATCGCCATTGGCGCCGCTGCCACCATCCCGCTGTCTGCACAGGCCCAGCCGCATGTCTCGGTCGTGATCAGCAGCGCCCCGCCGCCACCCATCTATGAGCGCATCCCCGGCCCGCGTCACGGCCACGTCTGGGCGCCCGGCTACTGGGAATGGCGCGGCCATCGCCATGACTGGGTGCGCGGCCATTACGTCGTCGCCCGGCCCGGCTATGTGTACGCGCCGCCGAGCTGGCACCATCGCGGCAACCGCTGGGTAATGGAGCCATCGCGCTGGGATCGTGGCCCGAGCCGCCACTACGGCCCGGCGCCGGTGTATGTGCGTGGCCATGACGGCTATGACCGCGACCGTGGCTATCGCGACCGCGATCGCTACCATGGCAATGGCAACGGCCATGGCCGCGGACGCGGGCCGGACTTCGACCGCGACGGCATTCCGAACCACCGCGACCGCGATCGCGACAACGACGGCGTCCGCAACCACCACGACCGGGATCGCGATGGCGACGGCGTGCGCAATCGCCACGACCGCCGTCCGGACAACCCGTATCGTCGTTAATCAACCTTCTGGCGTTTCAGGTGCTTGTCCAGGAACGCCAGGATCTTCGCGCTGGCCTCGGTTTGGTTCTTCTTCTTCGAGAACCCATGGCCTTCGTCGTCGAACACGATGTACTCGACGTCGACCTTGTTCTTGCGGACCGCTTCCACGATCTCGTCGCTTTCGGGCTTGATCACGCGCGGATCGTTCGCGCCCTGTATGACCATCAGCGGCTTGATGATGCGGTGCGCGTGGAACAGCGGTGACGTCGCGACCAAAAATTCCTTGTCCTTGACCGGGTCGCCGATCTCGTCGTACAGCGCCTTGCGCTGCGCTTCCCAGTACGGCGGGATGCTCTCGAGCGTGCGCACCCAGTTGCTCACCCCGAAGATATCGATCCCGACCTTGAACGCCTCGGGCCGGAACGCCAGCGCCGCCAACGTCATGTAGCCGCCGTAACTGCCGCCCATGATGCCGATCCGCTCCGGATCGATGTACGACTGGCTCGCCAGCCACGTCTTCGCTTCGATGCAATCCCACAGCGGCTCCATGCCGTGCTTGCGGTCGTCGGCGCGGAAGAACGTCTTGCCGTAGCCCGAGCTGCCCCGGTTGTTGATGCCAAGGACCGCATAGCCATGGTTGACCAGGTACTGGATCTGCGCGCTGTAGCCGCGCATCGTCTGCCCGCCCGGCCCGCCGTGCACGTACACCACCGCCGGCACCTTCGCATTCGGCGCCGCGCCCTTCGGCTTGTAGTAGATCGACGGGATCACGGTGCCGTCGAATGACTTGAAGCGCACCACTTCGGCTTCCACCAGGTCGTTCGGATCGATGGCCGGGTTCAGGCTTCGCGTGAGCTGGGTGGTCTTCTTGCTGCCGAAATCGTGCACGTACAGATTGTTCGGCGAGCGGTCGCCGTTCAGATAGAACGCCATCAGGCGGCCACTCTCCGAAAATGTCACCTGGCGCATCTCGCCGCCCGGCAGCTTGGGCAGCGCGACCGGCTTGCCGGCGGCGTCGAACACCCGCACGTCGATGCTGCCGTCGCGGTTGACGATGCTGACCCGGTTACCGCCATTGCGCGAATAGCTCGTGTCCAGCAAATCCCAGTCGGCCTTTTCGACGTCGCTCGTCACGCCCGTGGCGAGATCGTACGCGGCGATGCGCGTGAATTCGCCGCCGGCATTGGTGGTGAACAGCAGGCGCTTCGATTGCGGGTCGAACGTGGCGGCCGAATGACTGGCCGGCTCGGTGTGCGGCGTGATGTGCTTCATCTGGCGCGTGGGCAGTTGGTACACATACACGTCACTGTCGGACGTGGTGTTGGATTTGTCGAAGGCGAGCCAATTGCCGTCGCGGCTGATGTCCGAGACATTCATGCCGCTGTCGTTCTGGTACACCATCGTGCGGGCGTAACTGGCCGCGTCGTACAGATAGATGTCGAAGAATTTCGGATCGCGCTCGTTGGTGGCGACATAGAAGCCGGTGCCGTCGGGCTTCCAGCCGGCGAACGAGGCCTTGAGTTTGCCAGGCGTGAGGTCGCGCTCCTTGCCATCGCGCTCCAGCACGTACAGGTGATTCTGCTCGTTGCCGCCGGCGTCGCGCGTAAACAGGATGCGGTCGTCGTTGTAGAAGTAGCCGACCGCGTAGGTCGAATCGCCGGTGGATTTCGTCAGCGCGCGCGGCGTGCCGCCGCCGACCGGCAGCGTGTACGCATTGAAGATGCCGGATTCGTTACTGCTGAAGAGGATCTGCTGTTCGTCCTTGCTGAACGAGGCGCCCGTGACCGACGTTGTCGCCATGAACTGCTCGATGGTGTAGCGCTTGACCTGCTGCGTGGGCGCTTTCACCGACGCTTTTGCCGGCGCTTGCTTGACTGGAGCTGCGGCCTGCGCGCTGGCGTGCAACGGTGACAAGGCGGCGCCAACGAGCGCGGTGAACAGGGACAATCTGACTGCATGGCGGTACTGGCGCATCGCTTCTCCTCAAGTTGGACTGCATCGATCCAGTGTTTCAAAAGTCTTAACTTATGTCAACTAATCAGGATCGGTTATGCTCTCACCATGAACAACCTGGAACACCTGCGCGCTGCTGCTTTCAAGACCGAACTGGCGGCGAGCCGGCGCCTGATGGCGCGCGCAGGCCTGGGCGAGCTCGATGCGCTGACCCAGGTGCTCACCCACAGCGCCGGCCTTGCCGGTCTGGTCCACCTGCTGGCCGAGCGCGACGCGCTACGCCTGCACACCGCGCAACAGGCGGCCCGCCGCGCAGCCCTGGCAGGCGCCTCGCGCACCCGGGGCGCAGGCCCGGGCAAGACGGCGTGGCGCGCCTGGTTCGACGGCTCGGCGCGGCCCAACCCGGGGCGCTGCGGCCTGGGCGCGGTGCTCGAAGGGCCCGGCGGCGTGCGCGTCGAACTCTCGCACGACGGCGGCTATGGCAATAGCAGCGAAGCCGAATACCTGGCACTGATCGCCGTGCTGCACGTCGCCGTGACGCACGACGCGAACGATGTGCTGGTATGTGGTGACAGCCAGGTCGTGATCGACGACGTGAATGGCCCCGACAGTGCGGCCGCGCCAAGCCTGCGCAACTACCGCTTCGAGGCGCGCAGCCTGCTCGCCCGCCTGCCGCAGGCGCAGGTTCGCTGGATCCCGCGTCACAAGAATTCCCGGGCCGATGCGCTGTCGCAGCGCGCCGTGCCGCCACTCTTACCCGAACCGACAATATGCTAGAGCCCACCCCTACCGATTTCGCCGCCTGGCGCACGCAACTCGTCGCCCTGGCGGCGCAGGATGCCGGCACCGATGGCGCCCATGACGGCGCGCACCTCGACCGCGTCTGGCGCAATGCGCAGGCGTTACTGGCGCACCACCCTGAAGCCGACCGCCTGGTGGTGCTGGCTGCCAGCTACCTGCACGACCTGGTCAACCTGCCGAAGAACGATCCCGCTCGCGACCAGGCCTCGCGCCGCTCGGCCGGGCTGGCGCGCACGCTGCTCGCGCCGCTGGGCTTCCCGGCCGAGAAACTCGATGCGGTGGCCCATGCGATCGAGGCGCACAGCTTCTCGGCCGCGATTCCCGCCACCACCATCGAAGCGAAGATCGTGCAGGACGCCGATCGCCTCGACGGCCTGGGCCTGGTGGGACTTGCACGCATGTTCTATATCGCCGGACGCATGGAGAGCGGCCTCGCGCATCCGACCGATCCGCTGGGGAAGGACCGGGAGCCGAACGATCGCCGCTATGCGCTCGACCACATCGTCGTCAAGCTCGACAAACTGCCCGGCATGATGCAGACCGAGGCCGCGCGCGCCGTGGGGCGCGAACGCCTCGAACAGCTGATGACGTTCCGCGCGCAGTTCGCCGCCGAATGGAGCGGAACATAGTCGGGACCGCCGCACTTCACGCCGTTGTTGCAGTGCTAAGATAGGCGACCGCCAACCGCCGAGGTGTCCATGACCAGTTCGACCACCGTGCACTCAACGCCACCGGCGTCATCTGGCAACCTCAATTTCGTCCTGGTCTGCGTGTTCATCGACATGCTCGGGATTGGCCTGATCGTGCCGGTGCTGCCGCTGCTGGTCGGGCAGTTCGTCGAAGGCGCCGACATGCGCGCGCTGTGGTACGGCGTGCTGGCTACTGTCTTCGGGCTGCTGCAGTTCCTGTTCATGCCGGCGCTGGGCGCGTTGAGCGACCGCGTTGGCCGCCGCCCGGTGCTGCTGTATTCGATGGGCGGCATGTGCCTGAACTTTCTCGTCACGGCGTGGGCGCCCGGCCTGGCCTGGCTGTTCCTGGGGCGCGTCATCGGCGGCATGTCGTCGGCCAGCATGTCGGTGGCTTCGGCCTACGCGTCCGACATCTCCACCCGCGAGAACCGCGCCAAGAGCTTCGGCAAGATCGGCGCCGCCTTCGGCCTGGGCTTCATCTGCGGCCCGATGCTCGGGGGACTGCTGGGCGAGACCAACCTGCACCTGCCGTTCTACGTTGCTGCCGCTCTGTCGGGCGCCAATCTGATTTACGGCTACTTCTTCGTGCCCGAGTCGCTGCCGCACGGCCTGCGCGCGCCGTTCGCGTGGGCGCGCTTGAACCCCTTCAGCGCCCTGCTGCGCCTCGTGCGTCGCCAGGATATCCGCGGCCTGGTCGTCGTACTGTTCCTGGCCACGTTCGCCCAGATGATGCTGCAATCGACCTGGGTGCTCTACACCACGTTCCGCTTCGACTGGACCCCGCGCGACAATGGCATCGCGCTGTTCTGCGTGGGCCTGTCGTCGGTCGTCGTGCAGGCCGGGCTCCTGGGCATCCTGATCCGGCGCTTCGGCGAGGCGCGCCTGGCCTTGCTGGGCCTGGGCTCGGGCGCCGTGACGTTCGCCGCCTACGGCCTGGCGACGCAAGGCTGGATGATGTACGTCTTCATCCTGTGTAATGTGCTGGCCTACGCCGCCGGCCCGGCGCTGCAGGGCATCGTCTCCAAATCCTCGCCGCCCGAGCAGCAAGGCGAATTGATGGGCTCCCTGCAATCGGTCGGCAGCCTGGGCGTCATCATCACGCCGCTTCTCGGCACCGGCATCCTCAGCGCCGTGAGCCACCTGCCGCCGTCCGACTGGCGCGTCGGCAGCAGCTTTTATCTGTGCGCGTTCATGCAGGCGCTCGCGCTGCTCGTCGCCTGGCGCTACTTCCGGCTGCAACACCACAGCCGGGGTCAGGTCTGACATTCGGACACGACCTCAGCTTTGGTGGCCTGATTGACAAATTGCTGCGTCATTTGGGCGTGGCAGTTTTTGATAATCGGCCGGCAGCTGCTGCTATTAAGGACGGTGGAACTTCGAAAGTGTCGAGGCCGTGTCCGAATGTCAGACCTGACACCGATGTTGCGATGTTGTTGTTGTTGTGACCGATGTCGCAGAACGCGGTGTTGCGGCGTAGCACCTCGCGCTCCCCTTCCCCCGCGCTCGCCTCGTCCGCCATGCCGCTGCCACCTGGAGTACACTCGCTGAACAGTGTCAAAAGCAGCAAGTAATGCCTGCTGACACGCCCAGCTATAATGCGCACTTTTCCGCGAAAGGCGATCGACCGTGTCCCGACTTAAAGTCCTGCCCCAATATGTGATGCCGAAGCAGGCGATGACCAACCTCGCCGGCCGCGTCGCCGGTCACCGTGGCGGGTCGATGACGACCAGCCTGATTCGTTGGTTCGTGGGCAAATATGGCGTCGACATGAGCGAAGCGGCCAATCCGGACATCGCCGGCTACCCGAGCTTCAATGAATTCTTCACGCGCGCATTGCGCGACGGCGTGCGCCCGCTGGCCAAGGCCGATTATGTGTGCCCGGTCGACGGCGCGATCAGCCAGTTCGGCGACATCGACGACCACCAGATCTTCCAGGCCAAGGGCCACAAGTTCACGACGGCCGAACTGGTCGGCGGCGATCAGTCACTGGCGGCGCACTTCCAGCACGGTCACTTCGCCAATGTCTACCTGAGCCCGAAGGATTACCACCGCATCCACATGCCGTGCGACGGCCGCCTGACGCGCATGATCTACGTGCCGGGCAAGCTGTTCTCGGTGAACCCGACGACGGCGCGCGGCGTGCCGGGGCTGTTCGCGCGCAACGAGCGCGTCGTATGCGTATTCGACAGCGATGAGTTCGGGCCGTTCGTGATGACGCTGGTGGGCGCCACCATCGTCGGCAGCATGGCCACCGTCTGGCATGGCGTCGTCAATCCGCCGCGCATGGCGCGCATCTGCGACTGGCATTACGAGCCGGGCCAGGTCACCCTGAAGAAAGGCGACGAGATGGGCCGCTTCTTGCTCGGCTCCACCGTCGTGATGCTGTTCCAGAAGGATGCCATCCGCTTCAATCCGGCCTGGGCGCCGGAAGGCAAGGTGCGCCTGGGCGAGGTGATGGGCAATCGCCCATCACGCTGATCCACCGGCTCAGTCGCCGGCGAGCGTCGCTTTTTCAAGCTCGGCGTTCGCCTTGAACGCCGCGGCGATCTCGCCGGGACCGTGACCTTTCTCGGTACACGTCTCTTCCATCATCGCCAGAAACGCCCGCGTCTTGGCCGGCATGAGTTTGCGGCTCGGGAACACCGCCCAGCCGTTCGCGGTCGGCATCTCCCACTCGGGCAGCACCCGCACCAGTTCCCCCGTCTGCATATACGGCTCGGCAAACAGCTTCGAGCTGAGCGCGATGCCGGCGCCGCGCGCGGCGATGCGCGCCAGTAGATCGGGCGAATTGGCCGTCAGCCGGCTCTGCAGCGCGCGCTCCCAGCGCACCTTCCCGCGAATCAAGATCCATGGCACGGCACCGCCGCTGCGACTCAGGATGCACAACACGTCGTGCGTGACCAGATCGTCCGGATGCTCGGGAATGCCATGGCGCGCCAGGTACGCGGGTGATGCGTACAGGCCCGGTTGCTCCAGGATGAACGGGCGCGCGCTGAGCGTGGCGTCGTCCGGCAAGTCGCCCATGCGGATGGCGATGTCGAAATTCTCGGCCACCAGGTCGACGCGGCGCGGCGTCAGGTCCATCTCGAGCGTCACGGCCGGATAGCGCTCGAGAAAGCGCGCGATCACATGGTTCAGGCTGCTGTTGGCGAAGTCTCCCGGGGCCGAGATGCGCAGCTTGCCGCTCGGTTCGCCCTGGCGGTGCTGGGCCAGCGCGCCGGCCGCTTCGACTTCATCGGCCAGGCGCCGCGCATGCTCGTACAGGCTGGCGCCGAATTCGGTCACCACCAGCTTGCGGGTCGTGCGTTGCAACAGGCGCTCGCCCAGCGTCGTCTCGAGCAGCGCCAGGCGGCGTGACACGGTCGATTTCGGCAAGTTGACGCGCTCGGCCGCGCGCGTGAAGCTGCCAGATTCGACGATGCGGGCAAACAGCAGCAAGTCATTCGGTTCGACGTCCATGATTGTCCCATCAGCAGAATAATGTTATCCATTTTACGGGGTTTCGCATTGTTTTTGGAAAGGCTAAAGTACACCCATCGCTACTCCACTCACAAAAGGACCACCACCATGAACATCCTGCACATCACCTCGAGCATCCGCGGCGACGCCTCCGAATCGACCCGCGTGTCGCAACAGATCGTCGACAAGCTGGTCGCCTCCAACCCGGGCGCGACCGTCGTGCGCCGTGACCTGGGCGCGGCGCCCCTGCCGCTGCTGGACGGCGCGGCCCTTGGCGCCCTGTTCACCCCGGGCGAACAGCGCAGCGCCGAGCAATTGGCACGCGTGGAACAGGACGACGCGCTGATCCTCGAAGCGCAGGCGGCCGACGTGATCGTGCTGGGCGCGCCGATGTACAACTTCGCGATGCCGGTGCAACTGAAAAGCTGGTTCGACGCGGTGCTGCGCGCCGGCGTGACCTTCCGCTATACCGAAACCGGCCCGGTCGGCCTGCTGAACAACAAGAATGTGTATGTCGCCACCGCCCGCGGCGGCGTGTACGACGAAGCGCAGGACCCGCAAGTGCCGCAAATGCGCGCGCTCTTGAGCTTCGTCGGCCTGTCGGACCAGACCTTCATCTATTCGTCGGGCATGGCGATGGGACCGGACGCCGTGGCCAAGGGCCAGGCAGCGGCCAACGCTGCCGTCGAAGCAGCGCTGGCGTAACGCCTGCAGCACCCGTAGCACCCCGGCCGCTGCAAGGCGGCGCAACCAACAGGAGAGCACCATGAGCACCACCGTCACGCAGCCAGTCACCACCTCGCCCCTCGTGAAAACACGCGGCGTCGAGCGCGTCATCAACGGACAGTTCGTGATGGACGGCGCGGGCGTACGCATCAACCGCGTGCTGACCGGCCCCCTGCAGCGCCGCCTGGATCCGTTCCTGATGCTCGACGCCTTCGGCAGCGACAAGCCGGGCGACTACATCGCCGGCTTCCCGGAGCACCCGCACCGCGGCTTCGAGACCATCACCTACATGCTGGCCGGGCGCATGCGCCACCGCGACAATGCCGGCAACGAAGGCCTGATCACGGACGGCGGCGTGCAGTGGATGACAGCGGGACGCGGCGTGATCCACTCCGAAATGCCGGAGCAGAACGCCGGCCTGATGGAAGGCTTCCAGTTGTGGCTCAACCTGCCCGCAAGCGACAAGATGACG
>Ga0265798_10003387_pt1 | contig 22686 bp, 11 predicted proteins | sample P3T30metagenome_FD_192430 | JGI IMG/M metagenome (GOLD analysis project Ga0265798, IMG submission 192430) | Plant litter microbial communities from East Loma Ridge, Irvine, California - P3 T30 | ecosystem: Environmental > Terrestrial > Plant litter > Unclassified | place: USA: California... | reverse complement strand
GGATTGGCCGCCACCTGCAGCACCGTGATGCCCGAGGCCAGCACGAAGAAGGCGAACAGGAACACGCCGTAGCCGCTGAACGAGGCCGGATAGAACAGCGCGCAGCCGACCGCCGCGATCAACAGGCCCGTGACGGCGCCCTTCTGGTAGCCGATGCGGCGGATCAGGGCGCCGGCCGGCAGCGACACGATGGCGTAGGCGCCGAAGAAGCAGAACTGCACCAGCATGGCCTGCACATAGGTCAGCGTGTAGATCGCCTTGAGATGCGGGATCAGGACGTCGTTGAGCGACGTGATCAGGCCCCACATGAAGAACAGGATGGTGACGATGACGAGCGCACCCGTGTTGCTGTCCAGTTGCTGCGCCCCGCCGGGACCATCGTGTTGCGCGGCGGGTGCCGCCTTGTATGCCATGTTTGCCATGCTGTCTCCTGGTACTGAATTTTTTGGTTCGATTGCCGCGCGGGCCTTGATGCGAACGCGCCGAGGGGATGCCTCGGCGCGTCGCTTGCAACGTTACATCACAACTTCAGATCAACGTGCCATGCCGGCCGGCGCCGCCGGCAGGTCCTTGGCACGCGTGCCCCAGCCCCTGGTGTCCGGCTGCGGGCTCAAGCGGTACTTCAGGGTGCCGCCGGTCTGGATCTGTTCCCAGTCCAGCCACACGCGCTCCACCGCGCGGCCGCCGTAATTCACCGACTGCACATAGTTGCGCGCGCCCGGCCTGGCGCTCGGCGCTTCGATGCGCAGCGTCTTGCCGGTACCCAGGTCCAGTTCGGCGCTGGCGAAGCGCGGCGCATGCAGCAGGAAGCGGCCACTGCCCGGCATGTCCGGGTAGATGCCCAGGGCGCTGAACAGGTACCAGGCCGACATCGTGCCCAGGTCGTCGTTGCCGGTCACGCCGCCCGGACCGTTGGTGAACAGGGTCTCGGCGCCGCGCAGGATGGTCGCCGTCTTCCATGGCTGGCCCATCAGGGTGTACATCCACGGTGCGTGCAGGTCCGGCTCGTTGTTCGGGTTGTAGCGGAACTGGGCGTAGTAGCTGTACGGCCCGACCACCCACGACTTGCGCACCGCGTTCGGATCCGCCAGCACGGCCGGGTAGTCGAAGAACTTGTCCAGGCGCGCCAGCGCCTTGGTGTGTCCGCCCATCGCCGCCACCAGGCCCGGCACGTCCTGCTGCACCAGCCACTGGTACTGCCATGCGGTGCCTTCGTGGAAGCCATGGTCGCCACGCGGATCGTAGCCGCTGCCGACGTCCGCGAACCAGTTGCCGTCCTCGGTCTTCGGACGCGGGAAGCCCTGCTCGCCCGCCTCTTTGTCGACCACGCTCGCGTCCCACACCTTCTTCCAGTTCAGCGCACGCTGCGACAGGACCTGCGCGTCCTCGGTTTTACCGAGCGCCTTGGCCATGATCGCCAGCGAGCCGTCGGCCAGCGCGTATTCGAGCGTCGACGACGCGCCGTGGTGCGGATCGGTGTCCATGCCCTTCGAGATGAAGCTGCGCTCGTGCTGGACGAAGCCGTTTTTGAGGTAGCTCGGATTGCCCGAACGGCCCTGCGGACGGATGCCGTGCGCCGGCACGCCGAATGCGTTTTCGCGCAGCGCGGTCCAGGCTTCCTGTTCGCGGCCTTTCAGCGCGCCGAAGCGCCACAGGTCGACCAGGAACGGGGTGGCCGGATCGCCGGTCATGATGTTGGTCTCGAAGTTGGCGTAGCCCCAGCGCGGCAGCCAGCCGCCCTGTTCGCGGATCTTCAGCACCGAATTGGCGATGTCGCGTGCGCGCTCCGGACGCAGCAGCGCCAGCAGCTGGTTCTGGCTGCGGTAGGTGTCCCACAGCGAGAAGTACTCGTAATAGGTCCAGTCGCGGGCAGCGTGGATCTTGTCGTCGTAGCCGCGATAACGGCCGTCGGCGTCGTTGCCGGTCATCGGCTGCAGCAGCGCGTGGTACAGCGCCGTGTAGAACACGGTGCGGTCGTCATTGCTGCCGCCTTCGATGCGCACCGTGGCCAGCTCGCGCTGCCATGCGGCCTGCGACTTGGCCTTCATCGCATCGAACGTGATTGGCTTGCCGTTTTCCATGCCGTCGGCCTGCTGGTTGATGCGCGCGCCTTCCTGGTCGACGTGCGAGATCGCGCTGATCGCGGTCACCGAGCGGTTGTTCTTCAGGTCGAAGCTGAGCCACACGCCGTGCGGCTTGGCTTCGCCCTGCTGGCTTGGGCCCGTGGTGCCGGGCCAGCCGGCGCGGTCGTCCCACACGCCGTGCGCCACCACCGGCTGGTCGAAGGTCATGCGGAACCAGGTGGTGTACTTGGCGCCGCCGCAGAAGCTGCGCGTCACGATGCGCCCTTCCACGCTGTTGCCGTCGACGATCTTCACTTCGCTGCCGATCACCGAGTGGCGCTCGTTGGCCTGGCCCAGGTTGACCAGCACGTGGCCGGTGGCGGCGTTGCCATCGAAGGTATAGCGCTCGGCGGCGGCGCGCGTCAGCGCGGTCGACTCGGCGGTGATGCCGCCGTAGCTGGTGAGTTTCACCTTGAAGTAGCCGGCCTGGCCGACTTCGCCGTCATGGCTGAATTCGGCGGCGTATTTCTTGTGGTCGAACGTGCCCTTCTTGGCGGTGTCGAAGTCGCCGCCCGGGCCGATGGTGCCGGTCACCGGCAGCACCGACAGCTGGCCGCCCTGCTCCCAGCAGCCGGCGCCGGAGACGAACGAGTGGCCGAAGCCGCGGATCTTCTTGTCGGTGTAGCGAAAGCCCGCGTAGTGGTCGGCGATCGGGCTGACCTGGATCAGGCCGAACGGGGCCGAGGCGCCGGGGAAGGTATTGCCTTCGTCCTGGGTGCCGATGAAGGTGTTGACCGGGGTGCTGCCGACGGCCAGCCTGGCGTTGGCGGCAGCGGCGACTGCGTATGGCGAGGTGGCCGGCAGAGCGCAGGCCATCACGGCCACGGTCAGGGCGATCAGGCTGCGGCGTGCAGGTTTGAAAGGCGTGCTACCAATACGACTCATCAAGATACTTCTCCTTCGAGCTGTTCGAACAGCTGTTGCATGGCCGCGGATTGCGGCGGAGTGGCGCCCGACTGCAGGCAGGCGGCGGAACCGGCCGCCAGAGCGGCGTGCAGGTGTGATTCGAGGCTGCGCTCGGGATGCTGGGCCAGACTGCGCAGCAGGCCGGCGGCGCTGGCGTCGCCGGCGCCGACCGTGTCGACCACGTCGACTTTCGGCGCGCGCGCATCGACGCGTTCTTCGCCGCGGAACAGGCTGGCGCCCTGGCCGCCGCGCGTGAACAGCAACAGCGCTTGCGGATTGAAGGCACGCACCCTGGCCAGCGCTTCATCGAGGTCCAGGCCCGGGAACAGGCCGCGCAGGTCGTCGTCCGACACTTTCACCAGGTCGGCCAGGGTGGCCATCGCTTCCAGCGTCGGCGTGTAGCGCTCGTCCATCAGGTTGCGGAAGTTCGGGTCGAAACTGATCCTGACGCCGCGCGATTTCAGCTCGCGCGCCAGGTCGACCAGTTTCGCGGCCAGCGGCTGGCGCGCCAGGCTGATGCCGCCAAAGTGGGCCCAGCGCAGCGCGTCCATCCAGCCGGCCGGCAGCGCGGTCGGATCGAAGTGCAGGTCGGCGCTGTCGTCGCCGACGAAGAAGTAGCTGGGCGGTTCGCTTTCGACGATCGCCAGCAATGGCGAGCGGTCGACCCGTTGCAGCAGGCGCAGGTCGAGGCCACCGGCTTCGCTGGCGGCCCACAGGGCGTCGCCGAAGCGGTCGTTGCTGATGGCGCCGGCAAAGCCGGTGCGCTCGCCCAGCGCGGCCAGGGCGCGCGCCACGTTCCAGGTCGAACCGCCGACGCGGCTGACCCATTCCTCGTGTCCGCGGTGGATCATGTCGGTGAGCGCCTCGCCGGCGCACAGCATTACCGGGGCATCACGCATGATCGGCCTTCGTCAGTGCGGCCACGATGTCGTAGCAGGCGCCCATGGTGTGGTAGTCGACCTTGCCGGCCGGGCTCTTTTCGTCGCTCAGCTTGCGGTTCTCGCGGTCGAGGATGCGGTACCAGGCGCCGTGCTGGTGGTCGACGAAGTGGGTCCAGCTGTAGGCCCACAGGCGTTCGTACCAGACCCAGTATTCTTCGTTGCCGGTGCGCTGGGCCAGCATGGCGGCGGCGGCCGCGCTCTCGGCCTGGACCCAGAAGTATTTGTGGTAGTCGCAGATGGTGAGGTCCGGCGCCAGCGAATACGCCAGGCCGCCGTTGACCACGTCCCAGCCCTTCTCCACCGCCACCTTGAACAGGCGTTCGGCGGTCGGCAGCAGCCAATCCAGGTCGCGGTCGAGCGTGCCCTTGCCGCGCGCTTCGAGCATCACCAGCAGCTTGGCCCACTCGGTGAAGTGGCCCGGCTGGTAGCCCCATGGGCGGAACAGGTTTTCCGGGTCGTCGATGTTGAACTTCCAGTCCGGCTGCCACTCGACGTCGTAGTGCTCCCAGATCAAGCCGCCGCAACGCTCGGCCTGGCGCTGGGTGATGTTGAAGGCGACCGTGTAGGCGCGCTCCAGATAGCGCCGCTCGCCGGTGGCCTGGTGCGCCGCCAGCAGCGCTTCGCAGGCATGCATGTTGGCGTTCTGGCCGCGGTAGGTCGACAGCTCGCGCCAGTCGTGGCTCGCTTCGTCGGCATACAGGCCGTCGGCTTCGTTCCAGAAGCGCTTCTCCATCAATTCGAAGGCTTCGGCGATCCACGGACGCGCTTCTTCCACGCCGGCCATGGTGGCGTGGGCGTAGGCCAGCAGCACGAAGGCTTCGCCGTAGGCGTGCTGGGTGCCGTCCTCGATCGCGCCGCCGTCCAGCATCCAGGCGTAGCCGCCGCCATCCGGGGCGCGGTGCGCTTCGCGCACGAACTTGACCGCGTGCTTCAGCCCTTCCAGGTAGGCCGGGTCATTGAAGTGGCGGTAGGCCATCGCGTAGGTGAACACGAAGCGGGTGCTGCTGACCAGGTGGCGGTGGGTGGCGTCATATACCGCGCCGTCGTCCTTGAAGTAATGGAACATGCCGCCGGCGGGGTCGATCGCGCGCGGGTGGTAGAAGCGCATGGTGTGGCGGGCATGGTCGAGCAGCACGGCCGGGCTGCGGAAATTCGGGAGAGTGGTCATAGTGGCTCGGTTCAGGGTGGGCTCAAGGGGTGGCGGCAATGGGGCCGGCATCAGTCGTCGTAGCTGCTTTCGCGCACGATCATCTCGACTGGCAGGGTTATCTGGGCGGGTTCTTGTTCGGGCTTGTTCAGCAGGCATTCGACGCCGGCGCGGCCCAGGGCTTCCTTGTCGACGCGTACGGTCGACAGCGGCGGGATCGCGGCGGCTGCGGCGGCAATGTCGTCGAAACCGACGATGGCGAGATCCGACGGAATGCGCAGGCCTTCGTTCAGGCAGTACTTCATGGCCACCAGCGCCGTGCTGTCGTTGTAGCAGAACAGCGCGTCCGGACGCCTGGACAGATTGAGCAGGCTGCGCACCGCCTCGATCACGCCCTCTTCGCCCTCGCCCATGGTCGGCACGATGATTTCCAGGTTCGGATCGGCGTGCACCTTGGCGTCGAACAGCGCCTGGCGGAATCCCCGGTTGCGCTGCTGGATGCTGTAGTGGGCCAGTGAGCCGGACAGCATGGCGATGCGCTTCCTGCCAGTGCGCAGCAGGTGCTGGGTGGCCAGGTAGCCGCCGCTCATATTGTCCGGGTTGATCGAGGTGAAGCCGCGCCGGTGCATGTCGACCAGCACCATCGGTTTGCCGACCTGCTGCAGCGCCGCCAGCACTTCCGGCTCGAAGAAGCCGGCGCAGACGATGGCGTCGGGCTGGTGCAGGCGGATCTGGTCCATCACCGGTTCGGCCGGGCCGACCACGATCAGGGACAGGGCGATGCCTTCGCGCCGGCAGGCCTCTTCGGCGCCGTGCAGCACGGGCGAAAAGAACGGGCTGGAGGTCAGCGTGTTGTGCTGGCTGTGCAGCAGGAAGGCGATGCGGCGGATCCGGCCTTTTTTGAGCTGCGAAAAATCGTAGCCGAGGCGCATGGCGGTCTCGCGCACGGTGTTGCGCGTGGCTTCGGTCATGCCGGCCTGGTTCTTCAGCGCGCGCGAGACGGTGCCGATCGACAGGCCGGTGGCGGCGGCGATGTCGCGCAGGGTCACCGCGCCCATGGCCGCGCCTCCGGACCTGGCCGGACGCGCAGCGCGCCATGCGTCGCAATCGGGTGCATGCTTCGGTCTCCGTTATCGGGTTTAATAAACGCTTATCTTAGCGTCTTGCAGGTGTCGCAGCTTCGAATGGCACGCGTCTGCTGATAGGGTGTTTTATATCAGTCGTCTTTTCATGCCGTCAACGAAACCGGCCTGATTCGGGTGCGTTTTAGCGGATTTTAGTAAACATGCGCACGACATCCCTGCCGTGCGCACATTTGCTTAGACATTCAGGCAATGACGTGTGTTTACTGCGCGCTGAATTTCGTCTGCGGCAGCGCGCCTTCCGCCGGCTTGCCGGGCGCCGCTTCCAGCAGCTCCAGCTCGGCCAGTTCGACCGTCGAACCGTTGTCGAAGCGCAGGCGGTACTCGCGGTAGGCGCCCGGCTTGGCCACGCCGAAGGGACGCAGCTGCAGCGCCCAGTCGAAGCGTTCGCCGCTGCGCTTGTCCAGCTCGGTCCAGCGATTGCCGGCCTTGCCGCCACGACCCTCCAGCGTCCAGCCCAGGCCCTGCACCGGCGTCTTGCCGCCGGTGATGGTGTAGGTGCTGATCGTCGACGCCGAAGCCAGCGCGAAACTCACCGTGGCGCGTGCCGGCAGCGCCAGCCCGGTGGCGGCGTCGTCGTCCAGCAGCGCGCCCGGATTCTTGACGCCGGCCAGCGTCACACGGCGCGCGCTGCCGCTGCGGTCGTGCAGCAGCGTCGGCGCCTTGCCGGCTTCGGTCATGGATGCCGGCAGCGCTTCGGTCTGGCTGCCCCAGGTCGACGGCATGCTGCCCATCGTGAATTCCAGGGTGGCGCCGCCGGCGATGTCGTCGTGGCGGATCCACGGCTTGGTCCATGGCTGGCCGTTGACCTTGAGCGACTGCACGTAGACGTTGCGCGGGCCGTTGTTGTTGGCGATGACGGTGAGCAGCTTGCCGTTCTCGAGCTTGACGTCAAGGCGGTCGAAGGCCGGCGAGCCGATCACGTATTCGGGCGAACCCATACGCATCGGATACAGGCCCATCATGGCGAAGGTGTACCAGGCCGACATCTCGCCGTTGTCTTCGTCGCCGGCATAGCCCTGGCCGATCTCGCTGCCCAGGTACAGGCGGCGCAGCACTTCGCGCGTGATCGCCTGCGTCTTCCACGGCTGGCCGGCCGAGGCGTACAGCCACGGGATGTGGTGGGCGGGCTGGTTGCTGTGCGCGTACATGCCCATGCGCACGTCGCGCGCTTCGGTCATTTCATGGATCACGCCGTGGTAGCGGCCGGAGAACTTGCGTTCGGCCGTCTCTTCGGTGGCGAAGAACTGGTCCAGGCGCGCGGCCAGCTTGTCGCGCCCGCCCATCAGGGTAGCCAGGCCTTCGGCGTCGTGCGGCGTGGTGAAGGCGAAGGTCCAGGCGTTCGCTTCGGTGTAGTCCGAGCCCCACAGGCGCGGCTCGAAGGCGGATGCCGGCTGGCGCCACTGGCCCTTGGCGTCGCGGCCGCGGAAGAAGCTGGTGGCCGGGTCGAACAGGTGCACGTAGTCGGCCGCGCGGGCGCCGAAGTACGTCGCTTCTTCACGGTAGCGGCGTGCTTTGGCCGGATCTTTCTCGTCTTTCGCCAGCGCCTGCCCCATCTGGGCCAGGCCGAAGTCGTTCAGCGCGCCTTCCAGCGTCCACGACATGCCCTCGTGCACCGAGACGTCGGCGTAGCCGCGGTACATCGACTTGGCCAGGCCCTTGCGGCCGACGTTCGACACCGGCGGCACCGCGGTCGCGTTCTTCAGCGCCGCTTCATAGGCCTGGTGGCCGTCGAAGTTGCGCACGCCCTTCAGCCAGGCGTCGGCAAACGCCACGTCCGAGCTGGTGCCGACCATCAGGTCGGCATAGCCCGGCGACGACCAGCGCGCCACCCAGCCGCCATCGCGGTACTGCTGCAGGAAGCCGTCGACCATCTCGCCGGCGCGCTTCGGCGCGAACAGGGCGTAGGCCGGCCAGGTGGTGCGGAAGGTGTCCCAGAAGCCGTTGTTGACGTAGTTCTTGCCCGGGATGACCTTGGCCGAGGTGCGCAGCGCGTCGCCGCCGGCGTTGTTGCTCGACCAGCCGCTCTGGTCGGCGTGGACCCAGTCGGGTTGTGCCGCCGTGCCGACGTTTTCGTGGGCCACATTCGGGTACATGAACAGGCGGTACAGGTTCGAGTAGACAGTGGTCAGCTGGTCGTCGCTGGCGCCTTCCACCTTCACGCGCGCCAGTTCGCTGTCCCAGGCGGCCTGGGCGCGCTCGCGCACGGTCTCGAAACTGGCGTCGCCGATTTCCATTTCCAGGTTGCGCCTGGCCTGCTCGATCGAGATCATCGAGGTGGCGATGCGCATGCGCACTTCGCCGTTGCTGTCGGGCGTGAACTTGATGTAGCCGGTCGGGCGGCCGGTCTCGATGCCGCCGCTATTCTTCCAGCGCTGGTCGAAGGTGGCGTAGACGAACATGCGCGCCGAACCGTTCGACAGGCCGCTGCGGGTGTCGGTGTAGCCGATCAGGGTCTGCTTTTCCTGGTCCAGGGTCAGGCCGCCGCGGTTGTCGACGTTGTCGAACAGCAGGTTGGCGTCGCCACCCTCGGGGAAGCGGAAGCGGAACACGGCGGCGCGCTCGCTCGGGGCGATCTCGGCGCGGATGCCGTTGTCGAAGCCGACGCTGTAGCCGTACGGACGCGCCACCTCCTGCTCGTGCGCGAACGACAGCGCACGCGCCTTGCGGTCGGCGTCGGGCTGGCCGGCGCTACTGGACGGCATGATCTGGAAGGTCTGGCGGTCGGCCATCCATGGGCTCGGCTGGTGGCTGAGCGACAACGCCTGCAGGCGTGGGCGGTTGTCGGCGCCGTTCTTCTCGTTCCAGCTGTACATGAAGCTGAGCGTGCCGGCGTCGGTCACCGGGGTCCAGAAGTTGAAGCCGTGCGGCATCGACGCCGCCGGGATGTTGTTGCCGCGCGAGAAGGTGCCATTCGCCTGGGTGCCGCGCGTGGTCAGGACGTAGTCCGACAGGCGGCTTGGCACCACGCGTGGCTGGTCGGCAACGACGATGTCGTCGATCCAGCCGCTGGCCTTGGCCACGCTGCCGATCGCCGACGGGCTCACTTCCAGTTCGATCGACTTGATGCGGCGGCCGGCCAATTCGCCCAGGCGCACTTCCTTGTGCGCCCACTGCTGCGGATACAGGGTCTTCGATTCGGCCTGGGCCGCGGCGCCGACGCGCACGCCGTGGTGGTCGTTGATCAGCAGGCCCGACAGGCGGCGGCCGTCGTCCAGCACCAGGTCGAGCGAGACGCCGGTCGACGATGCGGTGTCGCCGTCGACGATCTCGGGCAGCACTTTCCACGACAGCGTGGTGTCGGCTTTAATCGCGATATCGACCGGGAACAGCTGCATTCGGCCGCCGCTGCCTTCGGCGGAGTAGCGCAGCGCGCGCAGGCCGCTGTAGCCGGCCTTGGCCTTGGCGGTGTAGGGGCGCTCCGGGCCATCGCCCAGTGCCACCGTCACGCCGTTGTCGGTCAGCGTGGCCGGCACCGGGTCGGCGGCTTCGAACGAGGTCGAGAACAGGGCCGGCGTTTTTTTCGCGACCAGCCCGTCGGTGCCGGTGCTGGCGCAGCCGAGCAGCAGCGTGGCGGCGGCGACCTGCACGGCGATGGTGCGCAAACGTGGCGCAGTAGCGCCGATGTTGCGAACGAACGCGCTGGCGTTACGTTCTTGGTCGGACGCCAGGGCGGCGTGGCGGGAGTCGTGAGCGGTTGCGTTCTGCGTCATGGTGCGGAAGGGCTCCTGTTCTGAGGGGTGGTGGCTGCCGGCACGGAATCTGCCAGCGAGCGGATTTGCAGGGCGGCGCGCAAGGCGCCTTCGGTGGCGGCGGAGGTCACGCGCAGCGTGACGCGCTCGCCGGGCAGCACGGTGATGGCGTTGTCGGACAGCTCGGCGTCCAGGGCGCCGAAGTCGATCCAGACCCCGCGCGCCAGGCGCGATGCCGTGACCTCGAGGAGGAAGGCGGCGCCGTCCTGGCGCAGCGTGGCGCGCAGGTCTAAAGACGAGCCAGCTTCCTTCCACGCGATCTGTTTGGCAGGTGCGAAATACACCACGCCGCGCGACGCCGGTTCACCCTCGGCCTGCAGCTCGAACACGGCGACCGTGTCGGTGGCTGCGGATTTGCCGAGCAGCTCGGCGTCGCGGTAATCGGCTATTTTTGCGGCCGACAGCGGCGCCAGATTGACTTGCCTGCGCTCGTCGCGCAGCACCTTGCCGTCCAGCGTCATCACGCGGGTGCGCAATTCGCCGCGCACGCGGCGGGTGCGGTCGTTGAGCAGGCTGACGCCGGTCGTCCCTTTCGGATCGCGCAGCGCGGCCACGGCGACTGGCGCGAAGAAGCGGCGCGCGTGGTACTGCAGCGCTTTCGGACGGCCGAACCAGTCGATGCTGGACCAGGACGCTCCCGGCCACACGTCGTTCAGTTGCCAGTACAGCGTGCCCATGGTGTAGGGACGGCTGCGGCGGTGGTGCAGCGCAGCCAGCTCGATGCCTTCGGCCTGCATCACCTGGCTCAAGTAGGCGAAGTCGGCGAACGCGGTCGGGGTGCCGAACTCGTCGTTGACGTACTTCATCAGGCGTTCGTTGCCTTTACCGGCCAGGAATTTCTGGTGCGCTTCGATCACTGGCCCGTCGATCTGCTGCTCGGCGCGGGTGGCGAAGGCGTCGATCGTGCGCTGCACCGGCCAGGCCTGCACGCCGAATTCGGACATGAAGCGCGGCGTGATTTCCAGGTATTTGGTCACCGGGTGCGCCGGGTTGCCCCACACTTCCCAGTAGTGCATGTCGCCGCTGGCTTGCGTGTTGGCGACTTCCTGCAGGTCTTCGCCCGGCGAGCTGGACCAGTAGCCGATGCCGCCCGCTTCTTCTTGCACCACCTGACGCAGGTCGACCCCGAACAGCTGGACGTAGCCCTTCCACACCTTGTCGGCGAAGACCGGATCGGCCGCCTTCAGCGTCTTGCCGTGGCCCCAGTATTTCCAGGCGATCTCTTCTTCATTATTGCCGCACCACAGCACCACGCTCGGGTGGTTGCGCAGGCGCCGTACCTGGTCGCGGGCCTCAAGCACCACGCTGGCGCGGAAATTGTCGTCGTAGGCCGGCTGCATGCCGCCGCCGAACATGAAGTCTTGCCACACCAGGATGCCCAGTTCGTCGGCCAGCTCGAAGAAGTCGTCGTTCTCGTAGTAGCCGCCGCCCCAGCTGCGCAGCATGTTCATGTTGGCGTCGCGGGCAGACTCCATGATCTTGCGCAGGCGCGCCTTGTCGATGCGCGGCTGGAACATGTCGAACGGGATCGTATTGGCGCCCTTGGCAAATACCGGAATGCCGTTGACGACGAAGTAGAAGCCCTTGCCCTTCTTGTCCTGGTCGGTACGCAGCGCCACGCTGCGCAGGCCGGTGCGCGCGGACAGCGTCGCCAGCGTGGCCTTGCCGTCGCCCGCTTCCAGTTCATAGCGGTACAGCGGCTGGGCGCCGTAGCCGTTCGGGAACCAGCGCTGCGGGTGCGTGACTTTCAACGGCAGCTGGACCTGGTTGGCCCCGGCGCGCAGGTCGACGCGTTTTTGCGCCGCCAGCGAACGCTTGCCGTCCGGCGTGGTCTGCCACAGGCGCAGGTCATAGGCGCCGGCGCGCGCGGCGTCGAAGGCGGCGATCGCGGTGACGTCGGCGCGGGCGGCGTCGACGCGGTCCTGGCGCAGGTGCAGGTTGTCGATGCGCACGGCATCCCAGCTCTGCAGCGTGATCGGCTTGGTGATGCCGGCGGTGACGTAGCGCGGACCCCAGTCCCAGCCGTAGTGGTAACCGGGTTTGCGCACGAAGTTGCCGGTCATCGCATCCTTCGGCTCGTCGCCATACGGGGATGGATAGTTGCCGGCGATCTTGTGCGGCATTGCCAGAACCTGCGGCAGCATCTTCGCGATCGGCGAATGGAACACGATGCGCAGGATATTATCCTGGGCGCGCAGCTTGCCTTCGACCGGCACGCGCCAGGTGCGGAAGGCATTGTCGGCGTCGAGGATTTTTTCGCCGTTGAGCCAGACTTCGGCGAAGGTGTCGAGCGCCTCGAACACCAGGTCGCTACGCGCATGGCGCAGGCTGGCCGCCGGGGCGTCGAAGGTGGTGCGGTATTCCCAGTCGGCCAGGCCGATCCATTGCAGCTTCGCTTCCGGTGCGCCGACGTAGGGGTCGGGAATGACGTTATGCGCCAGCAAATCGGTGTGGACGGTGCCGGGCACGCTGGCGGCGCGCGACGGCGCGGCTTCCGGGTGCGCCGCGCTCTGGGCGTGGCCGGGCACCATGCGGAAGGTCCAGCCCTTGTCGATCACCAGGCGGGTGGAGTTGGTGTCGGCCAGGGCCGGCCCCATGACGAGGGCGAACAGCGCGCCGAGCAGCAGGCGCGCGAATGCAGCGAAAACGTGGGTGTTCATGGTGCGGGCGCCTTCCAGTAGCGGTCGATCCATTGTTGATGCGTGGGCATGCTGGCCACGGCCTGGGCCAGCGTGGTGCGCACGCCGTCGACGTGGGCGTGCAGCTGATCGTCCGGCATCTGGTCGACCATCGGGTGATAGTTGTGCGGCACGATGCCCTGCCCCAGCATCACCTGCACCCAGTTCGGCAGCGCAAAGAAATCGTCGCCATGGCGCAAATAGCGGCCGTCGCTGCGGAACAGCTCCATCGCTTCACGCAGGCTGTCGGGAATCGCCATGGTGCGGCAGGCGTTCCAGAACGGCGTGTCGTCGCGCTGGGTGGCGTGGTAGTGCAGGATCAGGAAATCGCGGATGCGCTCGTACTCGAACGCGGATTCGCGGTTGTAGCGCTCGATGAGGAGCGGATTGAAGTCGCGCCGCGGGAACAGCGCCAGCAGGCGCGTGACGCCGGCCTGGGCCAGGTAGATGCTGGTCGATTCGAGCGGCTCGAGAAAGCCGCTCGCCAGCCCCAGCGCCACCACGTTCTTGTTCCAGAATTTGTTGCGCATGCCGGTCGTAAACGCCAGCCGGCGCGGCTCGGCCAGGGCACGGCCGTCGAGGTTGGCCAGCAGCGTCGCGGCGGCTTCGTCGTCGCTGACGTGGCGGCTCGAATACACGTAGCCGTTGCCGGTGCGGTGCTGCAGCGGGATGCGCCACTGCCAGCCGGAGGCCTGCGCCGTGGCGCGGGTGTACGGGGTGATCGGGTCCCGCCGTTCGCTCGGCACGGCCAGCGCGCGGTCGCACGGCAGCCAGTGCGACCAGTCGACGTAGCCGGTCTTCAGCGTTTCTTCGATCAGCAGACCGCGGAAACCCGAGCAGTCGATGAACAGTTCGCCGTCCACGACCTGGCCGTTCTCCAGCGTCACCGATTCGATGAAGCCGTCGGCGGCGCGTTGATTGACCTGGGTGATCTTGCCTTCGATGCGCTGCACGCCGCGCTCCTCGGCCAGCTCGCGCAGGAAGCGCGCATACAAGGTAGCGTCGAAGTGATAGGCGTAAGCGATGTCGCCCACCAGCGAACCGGGCGCAGCATTGCGGTCGCCCGGCGCGAAGCGGCCCTGCGGCGCCATCACGGTCTGCGCCGAATACTGTCCGATCGGCCCCGCCTTGCCGGCCAGGCGCGCCTTGAGCCAGAACTGGTGAAACGGCAGCGGCCCGACCGAGCGGCCGAGGGCGCCGAAGCCGTGGATATAACTGTCGCCGACGCGGCCCCAGTCCCTGAACTCGATGCCGAGTTTGGCGGTGGCCTGGGTGCGCTTGACGAAGTCGGCCTCAATGATGCCCAGCCACTGGCCATTGAACAGGCGCAGGTGCGGCACGCTGGCCTCGCCGACGCCGACGATGCCGATCTCCTCGGACTCGACCAGGCGGATGGTCGCGCCCTTGCCGAGGTAGGTGGCCAGCGCGGCCGCGGCCATCCAGCCGGCGCTGCCGCCGCCGACGATCGTGATCGCGCCGACCCGCTCATGGGTCGCGTGGTCTTGTGAATGCATGGCATATCCATGGAAGAGGACCTTGCCCGGCAAGCGGGCAAGGCCATGGAAAACGCCTCCCCACCCCGGCCCGCGCGTGATGCGCGGGAGGTGGGGAGAAGTGGCGCTACGGGTTTAGAACTTGTAGTTCAGGCCCACGTACGCCACACGGCCGGTGTAGCCGCTCGAGTAGTAACGCGACTTGGTGTCGTTACCCAGGCGCGAACGCGACTCTTCTTCGGTCAGGTTGAGCACCGACGCGGTCAGGCTCAGCTCCTTGGTGAAGTTGTACGACGCGTTCAGGTCGACCTGGCTGTACGGCTCGTCATACACGTTCAGACCGTTGACCAGGCCGTTGACCACTTCGCCGCGACGGTTGTACGACGCGCGCAGCATCATCTGGTCGTTCGAGTAGAACACCGTCAGGTTGGCCTGGTTCTTGGCGCTGCCCACCAGCGGCGAGGTGCCGATCTGCTGGCCGTTGGCCAGGGTAATCGCCGCCTGGTTGGTCTTGTTGTAGGTGTAGTTCAGCTGGAAGCCGAAGCCCGAGTCGAAGGTGTGCTGGGTGTACAGCTCGATACCCTTGGACACCGCATCGCGGCCACCGGCGCTGGTGCTGTAGCTCTGCACCGCCACCGATTCGCCACCGATGTCGAGGGTCACGTCGCGCACCACCGGCACCGCGAAGTTGCTCACGTTCTTGCGGAACAGGGCCGCGCCCAGCACCGAACCACGCTGGAAGTACCATTCCAGGCCCAGGTCATACTGGGTCGCCTTGTAGGCGTCGAGTTCCTTGTTGCTGCCCGAACCGAACCAGCCGACCTGGTCGCCGCCACCGATGTAGCGGCGGTCGTTGACGTATTCCTGGCTGAAGTTGCGCAGGCTGCCTGGAGCGGCGATCGCGTTGTAGCTCGGACGCGCCACCACTTTCGACGCCGCGCCGCGCAGCAGCAGGTTGTCGGTGATGTCGAACGCCAGGTTCATGCTTGGCAGGTAGTCGGTGTAGGTGCGGTCCAGCGCGCTGACCACGAAGGTCGAGATGTGGCCGCTGTTCGGGTTGGTCTGGCTGTCCGGCACGGTGGTGAAGCCGCTGGTGCAGCCCGAGCCGGCCGGTGCGCCGGCAGCCGGTGCGCCGCCTGCCAGGCATGGCGCCGGGGTGCCGTCGGGACCATTGAAGAAGTAGTCGTTGTAGTAATCGACCTGGTCGGTCGAATCGGCGTGCTGGCGGGTACGGACCACGCGCATGCCGAAGTTACCGCGCAGACGGTCGGTCTTGATGTTGGCCTGCACGTACATCGAGGTGATCTTCTCGCTGACGTTGTAGACGAAGTTGTCTTCGTTACGAGTCTGCATGTCGCCGTAGGTGCTGTTCAGGTACTGGATGTAGGCCGGGTAGTTGATGCCTGGGAAGGCACTGGCTTTCAGGCCATTGGTCAGGTTACCCAGCTCTTCGCTGTACAGGAACTCGGGACGGAACTTGTTGGCATTGACGTCGCAACCGTTCTGGAAGCGGTTGTCGTAGTCGCCCTTGTCGGTGCCCTGGCAAGCCCAGTAGTTGTTGCCGGTGCGGCGGTTGGTGCCGCCGTCGCGGTACTTGGCGCCGAACTGGACCGAGTCGAGCCAGTTGCTGTTGTCGACGTGCCAGGTGAGGTCGGCCTGGGCGTAGTTCTGGTCGGTCTTGTTGCGGGTCCACGACGAGCTGGTCGAGCCGAGGTCGATCTCGCCGATGCCGTTGCGCAGGTTTGCCATCAGGTCCGGCGAGAAGGTCATGGTCGGAGTGCCCGAGAAGTCCCATGCCGAGAACGAGTTACCCAGGCTCCAGCTGCCGTCGGCGTTCTGGCGGCGTGGCTTGATCGGCATGCCGAGCGACATTTCCGGACCGCCTTCGGCCCAGGTGCGGCCGATCTTGAAGGTGGCGTCGAGCGACTCGCCCTTCCATTCGACTTCGAAGTCGGCGGTCTGCGACAGCGCTTTTTCGCGGTTGTAGTTGCCGGCGATTTGCGGGGTCGGGATGGTGCAGTCGTCCGGACCGAAGCCGCCGGTGTTGGTCAGGCCGCCGGCCGCAGCCTGTTCGGCGTTGCAGTAATAGGCCTTGCCCGGACGCGCGCTGTACTGGGCGCCGGTGACGATGGTGCCGCTCGGATCGAACGTGAAATGATCGAGCATGCGGCCGCCCGGGTAGTTGCCGTCGCCATTAAAGCGCGCGATGCTCCATTCCGGGATCTTGAGCGAGTTGGTCTGCGTATTCTGCTTCAAGTCGAAGCGGAAATAGTTGGCCGTCATGTTCAGGTTGCGCAGCGGCTTGAACTGCAGAGTCAGCTGGCCGCCCTTGCGCTCGCGCTCGTTGGTGGTGACGTCCAGGCCAACCGAGGTCGGCAGCGCGAAGTTGCTGTAGTAGTCGCCGTCCTGGGTGTAGAAGCCCGATTCGCCCCACCAGTACGAGTTCAGGCCGTTCGGCTGGCCGTTGACGTCGACCGACGGATTGGTGGCGCGGCTGTCGCTGTACCACTGCCAGTTCGAGGTGCTGCCGCCCATTGAGCGGATGGTGCGCTTCTGCTGGGTGTAGCCGACCAGGAAGCCGAGGCGGTTGCTCTCGTCGTGCCAGGCGTACTGGCCCGAGATCTGCGGGTCGGTCTTCTTGGTGGTGTCGGACCAGGTGCCTTCGGCGTTCAGGAAGCCCGAGCCCGATTTGACGTCCAGCGGACGGCGGGTGCGCAGGATCACGGTGCCGCCGATGCCGCCTTCGTCGAAGCGCGCTTCCGAGGTCTTGTACAGCTCGGCGCTGGCCAGCATGTTCGATGGCATCAGGGTGTAGTTGAACGAACGCGACGGGTCGCCATTCGATTCGGCGGTGGCGACGTAGTTGCCGTTGAGCTGGGTCAGCGTCAGTTCCGACGACAGGCCGCGCACCGAGACGTTCTTGCCTTCGCCGCCGCTGCGGGTGATGATCACGCCCGGCACGCGCTGCAGCGCGTCGGCCACGTTTTTATCCGGGAATTTACCCACGTCTTCGGCGGTGACCACCTCGACGATCGAGTTGGCGTCGCGCTTCTGGTCCAGGCTCTTCTCGATCGAGTAGCGGTAGCCGGTGACCAGCACGGTGTTGGCGCTGTTGGCCGATGCGGCCTGGTCGGCGCTGGATGGCGCGGTGGCCGGTGCGCCCTGCTGGCTGGCCGGGGCCGCAGCAGCAGGCGCAGCGGCAGGAGCCGCCGTGGTGGCGTCGGTGCTCTGCGCATAGGCGTTCGACAGCGACAGCAGCGCGATGCTCACCGCCATGGCGACAGGCGTGGCGCGAACGCGCGTTTGGGTAACGGATTTTGGTGATGCGGTCATGTGAGTCTCCTGGTCTCGCCCGCTAGGGCCGTTTTTTATGGCGGTGGCAGAGACCAGTTCGTTTCCGTGAAAACGCATCCAGGTTCCCGCACCGCTACGCGATAAGGCTCGGTCTGCACAGCTGGATTCCAAAAACGCATGCTGCGCAAACGGATGAGCTAACGCCGATTTACTAAACGACCGGTTGCTGTCCGCAGCCCGATCGCGCCTCGCATTTCAACAAAGAGAAGTTATACAAAGGAAATTACAACGGTTCAATAGACTTTCAGTTGAACAGTACAGTTTAGCGCCGTTTAGTAAACAACAATGATGCAAATCCGACACAGTTAGCGTTCACAAAAGGGGCGCCGCCCACGGTGCTCAATCCTGCGCCACCCTGCCTGCATGCACTGTTATCATATTTTCATCAAACGGCGACGGCGGGCGGTCCGCTGCCGCGCCGTTATCCGACCAACCACTGCCAGGCAGCTGATACTTTATGACCGATCGTCCAACCCGCAGTCCGGCCAGAGTCGCCACCGGCATTCCCGAACTCGACGCAGTGCTGCATGGCGGCCTGCTGCGCGAACGCATCCACCTGATCGAAGGCCGCCCCGGCACCGGCAAGACCACCTTCGGCCTGCGCTACCTGATCGAAGGCGTGCGCATGGGCGACAGCGCCCTCTACCTGAGCCTGTCCGAAGCCGAGGACGAGCTGCGCGAGACCGCCGCCAACCACGGCTGGTCGCTGGACGGGGTCGAGATCGTCGAGATGATCCCGGTCCCCGACCAGCCGGCGCCGCAGAGCATCCTGCTGCCGACCGACAGCGAACTGGTCGGGCTGGTGAACCGCATCGCCGACCGCGTCGAGCAGGCCGGCGCCGCGCGCGTGGTGATCGACTCGATGGTCGAGATCCGCCTGCTGGCGCGCGACAGCGCCCATTACCGGCGCCAGATCATCGCCCTGCGCGAACGCCTGAGCGGCATCGGCGCCACGGTGCTGCTGCTCGACGACATCACCTCGGACGGCCTCGCATTCGAGCTCCAGAGCGCCGTGCACGGCGTCATTTCGCTCGAATACCTGGAGCGCAGCTTCGGCGCCGCACGGCGCCGCCTGCACGTGGTCAAGATGCGCGGCGGCGACTTCCAGAGCGGCTGGCACGACTACAAGATCCTGCGCGGCGAGATCCTGGTGTTCCCGAGCCTGATCGCCCAGGAACACCACCGACGCCGTCGCGACAACGATCTCCTGAGCGGCGTGCCGGGCTTCGACGCGCTGTTCGGCGGCGCGCTCAGCGCCGGCAGTTCGACCATGGTGCTGGGGCCGTCCGGGGTCGGCAAGACCACGCTGGCGCTGCAGTATGCGCTGGCCGCGGTGCGCGCCGGCCTCAAGGCGGCGTATTTCAACTTCGACGAATCCGAGACCACGCTGCGCTCGCGCCTGGTGGAAGACATGGGCGAAGGACGGGCGCGCGACAGCAATGCCGACGACGAGGACGAGACCGGGGTGGCCGGCGGTGGCACGATCGACGACGCCCACGATTTCTTCCTGCGCCGCGTGAACCCGTCGCGCATCTCGCCCGGCGAATTCATCTGGAAGGTGCGGCGCCTGGTGGAAGACCAGGACGTGCGCCTGGTGATCATCGACAGCATCAATTCCTATCTCGACGTGATCCGCGACGAGAAGTCGCTGCTGCCGCAGATGAACGAGCTGTTCTCGTACCTGAGCAACATGAGCGTGATGGCGATCGTGGTCGGCGCCCACTCCCAGCGCCTTGACACCTCGAAGGAGCCGGACGCGGTCAGCATCATCACCGACAACATCATTTCGATGCGCTATTACGAGCGCGACAACGTGGTGTGCAAGGCGGTATGCGTGCTCAAGAAGCGCCAGGGCCGTCACGCGACCGAGATCCGCGAGCTCGAGCTGACCGACGACGGCATCCAGGTCGGCGCGCGCGTGCCGCGCGCCGAGGATACGATCGGGGTGGAGAATCTTGGCGTCTGACGCGGCGCAGGAGCAGCGCGACCCGGAAACCCGGGCGCTGGTGGTGTTCGCCCCGCTCGCGGGCGACGCCGCCGCGCTGCGCGAGGTGGCCGCGCGCGAGGCGCTGGCGGTGCGCGAATGCGCCGACGCCAGCAGCTTCTACGCGGCCCTGGATGAACAGGCGCTGGCGGTGGTGGTCACCGAAGAGGGGCTGGCATGCTGCACCTTGCAGGCGCTGAGCGCGCGCCTGCGCAGTCAGCCGGCCTGGTCCGACCTGCCGCTGCTGGTACTGGCCAACGCCGACAGCCGCGACATCGACGACGGCCGCTTCCAGCGCCTGCAGGACGTGGGCAACGTGATCCTGCTGACCCGCCCCACCACCCGCCTGGCGCTGGCGATGGCGCTGCGATCGGCGCTGCGCGCGCGGCGCCTGCAATTCGACCTGCGCGACCAGCTGGCCCAACTGGAGGGCTATGCCGGCCGCCTCGAGTCGACCGTCAGCGAACGCACCCGCCTGCTCGAGCGCGAGACCGCCGAGCGGCGCCGGGTCGAGCAGGCGCTGGCCGAGGCGCGCCGGCTGGAGTCGCTGGGCCAGCTCACCGGCGGCATCGCGCACGACTTCAACAACATCCTGCAGGTGGTGGCCGGCAGCGAGACGCTGCTGCGCATGCTGCTCGGCGCAGCCCGAGCCGGCAAGGGCAGCGGCGCAGCCGGCGGCGCCGGAGGTGCAGGCGGCGCAGGCGATGGCGGCACCACACCGGACGCACGCGCGCTGCGCGCGCTGGACGGCATCCGGCGCGCCACCGGCCACGGCGCCGCGATGACACAGCAGCTGCTGGCGTATGCGCGCCGCCAGCCGCTGGCCAGCGCCACGCTCGACCTGCACACCCACCTGCGCGCCACCGCCGAGATGGCGCAGCGCATGCTCGGCGCCGATATCGGGCTGCGGCGCGAGATCGCCCCGGACCTGTGGCCGGCGCTGGCCGACCCGGCCCAGCTCGACGCGGCGCTGCTCAATATCGTCGGCAACGCACGCGACGCCATGCCCGACGGCGGCGCGCTCACGCTCAAGGCCGCCAACTGGACCCTGCCCGACCCGGCCCTGCCGCAGGGCGCGCACCTGGACGGCGAGTTCGTCGGCATTTTCCTGAGCGACCAGGGCCACGGCATGAGCGAAGAGACCGCGCGTCAGGCGTTCGAGCCCTTCTTCACCACCAAGCCGGTCGGCAAGGGCACCGGCCTCGGGCTGTCGCAGGTGTACGGCTTCGCCGTGCAGAGCGACGGCCTGGCCTTCATCCGGCGCGAAACGGTCGGCACCACCATCGGCATCCTGCTGCCGCGCGGGCGCACGCAGGCCGCCGCGCCCGCGCTCGACCCGGCCACCCTGCGCGCCGCCGGCCTGGCCGGACTGCGCGTGCTGTACGTCGAGGATGACGCCGACGTCGCCGACACCACCGGCGCACTGCTCGAATCGCTCGGCGTGACGCTGCGCCGCGCCGCCAGCGCCGACGCCGCCTTGGAAGCGCTGGCCCGCGACGGCGCCGAGGTCGACATCGTGTTCTCGGACGTGATGATGCCGGGCCGGATGGACGGTATCGAACTGGCGCGCTGGCTGGCCACGCACCATCCCCGGCTGCCAGTGGTGCTCACCAGCGGCTACATGCTGTCGCCGGAACGGCTGCAGGACCTGAAGGTGCAGTTCGTGCGCAAGCCCGCCAATATCGGCGCCATCAACGACGCGTTCGTGAACGCCATGCGAAGGAGCGACGGCGAGGGAGAAACCGGCCAGCGCCGGCGCGCGGGCTGACGTCGCAAAAAGCCGTCACCTTGCATGCACACGCTGCGCGTATCCGGCGTTCGATGGTGGCGCGCGCACATGGCGGCCAATCGGCCGTGACGCCGCACGGCAGCCGGTGTTAGCGTGATCGTCACGCGGGCAGGCTTGCACCTGCTGCCTGCCCTGCCGCTTCAACCGCCGGGAGTCCATGATGAATCGCCGTCCCTCGTGCATCCGCCCTGGCGTCGTCCTGGCGCCGCCCTTGCCGCAGCGCTGATGGCCGTCCTGCTGGCCTCGTTCCCGGGACGCGTGCGTGCGGCCGACGCGCCCGACTTCGCCGCCGACCGGACCAGATCGGTGAAGGAAGCCAACCGCGTGCTCTACACCCGGGCTTACGCCCAGCCGGGCTGCATGCGCGCCGGCTTCGCGTATTTCCGCAATGTCGAGCAGGATGCGAAGGAGTTCGCCGGCTTCGCCCAGACCCGCCTGAACATGCCGGTGCTGGTGCTCACCGGCGAAAAGGCCAGCGGCACCTTCCTGATCGAGCAGGCGCGGCTGGTGGCGAACAATGTGGAGGCCAGGTGATCGCCGGCTCGGGACACTGGCTGATCGACGAGGCGCCGGGACAGGTGATCCCGGCGCTGCTGGACTTCCTCGGCAAGTGAACAAGTGAACGAGTGAGCGAGTGAGCGAGTGAGCATCAGGGCTGCGTGCCGGGAATCGGCTCGCAGCACGCCATGCCACAAAGCGACCTCGCTGACGTTGTCGGCCCGGACAGGTTGCCATGCGACCTCCACGATGACGTTGAACGGCACAGGTAATTCCTGGAGCGGCCGCAACCCCAGGCATGCGACCTGTCAAAGCGGTCCGCGCATGCCTCCGGCCATGCCCACGCCGGTGATCGAACAAACCACTTCTCTCTTTAATGATAATGGCTTATCATTACCAACAGAAATGAACGGTCTGCTGCTCAGTGCTGCTGCCGCCATGGGCCGGCGCCATTGCCTTGCACCCACCATCCCCTATCGACTTCGAGGTCCCGATCTTGCAATCCAGGTACAACGTCATTCCGTCCGTTTCCCCGCTGCGCGCCATCCCCTGCGCCGCCATGCTGGCATGCAGCTTCGCCGGACCTGCCGCAGCGGCAGACGAGCCCGCCGAGCCCGCCGGTCCCCAGGTGGTCGAGGTCAAGGGCGAGCGCGCCGGCGACGAGCGCCTGGCTCCCGGCGCCGGCGCCCGCGCCCTGCCCGGCAGCGTCACCACCGTGACCTCGGAAGACCTTGCCACCATGGACATCGGACGCGACATCTCGAACGTGTTCCGGCGCGTGCCGGGCGTGGTCGCCAACAACATCGACCAGGGCGACACCGGCAACGGTTTCCGCATGCGCGGCTTCGCCACCCAGGGCACGCACGGCGCCGACACCGC
>Ga0265798_10003386_pt1 | contig 22696 bp, 18 predicted proteins | sample P3T30metagenome_FD_192430 | JGI IMG/M metagenome (GOLD analysis project Ga0265798, IMG submission 192430) | Plant litter microbial communities from East Loma Ridge, Irvine, California - P3 T30 | ecosystem: Environmental > Terrestrial > Plant litter > Unclassified | place: USA: California... | reverse complement strand
TTGCGTTCCTTTCAAAGAGTTTTCGGCATTAGCTTTAGTGTAGGATGGGTTAGGATTTGGTGAAAGTTGGACTCGGAAAGGTAAGGAAGCCAAAACGAGTACATGGTGAGGACGGTCGAAGAGTTGGAGATGAAAAGACATGAAGCGATTGGACAATGCACAAAAGTAAGTCTGTCTTGACATCTGAAAGAATACCGGGACTGACAAGTAGGTTTCCGGGTGCCAGTATGGATGTATCTTCTACGCCAACTACGCAGGCCAACCGTCTAGAGCTCAAGACGACAACATGAGTGTGCGAATACCACAGTCATAGTTACAACGACAAGCGACAAAGCTAAGAACTCCCTGTAGTCTCTAAATACCTGCCTAGTAAACGCCATCTGCTACAGGACGAACGGATACGGGACTACGTCGGTCATTACAGCAATAGGACCTGGAAATTAGTCTTTGTTGTATGCGATAGGGCACTACAAGGCCTTGTTGCCTGTACTGAGATTCGCAGATGTAGTTGGCAAACACAGTGCAAGAGGATCACCCACTAATATACACGGCGTAGCGACAGTAATTACGGGATCTCTTTCGCCTCCGATATCTCTGTCGCAGATCGTGAGGGGATCACCCGAATCCTCTGCGAGCGTAATGATCCGGCTTCGCCCGTGGATCAATTTGCATTTGGACGGTTGGACCGACGGCTGTCTGCATATGCCACGGGTACAGCAGTACACGTGACAAAGGCATGGCACCAGACGCAGTCGGCCCACTTTACCGTCCAGCTGCGCGAGGTATTCGGCAGCACCGGCATGAGCCTCCGGGTCGGGACTGCCCACGTTTACAAGGACTTATCAGAATCCATAATGTGGGCTGCCGGAGGGCCGGTGCGCATCTATAGACAGTGGAGTTGGAAGGAGGGTTGGGCCTGGGATGTAAGTACTTGTCGATGTCTGAAGACAGGTTAGTAAGGTAACTAACTTTGATAAGACCCGAAATCCCTACCCAGAAAGCATGCCGCGACCACCGACAGGAGGAATTCCTGTCTACACACTGAACGAGGTATGTTACGCGTAGGGCATTTGATTGCCCTCTCTACTTCCTGACCAACCCCTACCCTATGACTTGTTTCAAAGTCTCTTCATAGATCAGGCTCTTTTGTCATGTTCTTCTTATTTCCTTCGCTAATAATCCTGTTTACAGGGTTTTGTCGGCCTCAAGCCCCCTCCCGGCGTTCCTCATTCTCTCCAACAGCGCTAAGGGGGTCCTTCCTTCTGGCGCCCCTACCATCTCCTTTGAAAGCGTCCTCGGTATGTGTGTAAAATCCCCCCAACATCCCCCACATTCTCTGTCTCAACCCCTCGAATGGCTGCTCGCCCGGCCGCGGATTCATGGGATCCTTCCTGAAGTCGTGAAACAAGACGCCATAGACCACAATGAAGCTTATGAGACTCCACTGCACCACCTTGGTCCACTTGTTCCACAAGGGCTTTATCGACTTCGCCTTTATGCGTCGCTTGAACTTGCGCTCGAACCGGAACTGTTGCTTTTCTGTCAAGGCGCGCAGATTCGGCGGCCACTTTTTCTTGACGCGGTATTTGTTGCGCGCAAAGTCAAAGGGCGGGAGTGTGTTCTCATGGCGGCCGATGAGGCGGTTGAAGAGGCGCAGCATTGCCGCTGGGCTTCGGCAGACTGATGCCGGCGAGTGGAGGGCTTGTTTGACTGATCGGTTCGCGATGCGGGTTTTGAGAGTGTTGAACTAACGTTCTTTACAGCAAACGCGCACAGACTTTCTGCCCCACACAGGCGGTACTCTTGGCATTCTGCCCGCATTGGCAAATTGACGGATGACTCCGCCACCCACGCAAACACACCACAAACGTCCACGGCTTCTCTTCTTTTCTTCCCTTTACAGCAGTCTCTTTTCCTGAACATTGTCGTGATGGCGGAGGCCACAAAACTCAGCGATGTGCCAAAGAGCGCCGTCGCAGCAACATTAGAGCAACTCAAGCCCCAAGAGGCCGAGTCCAAAACGCTAAAAATCGAAAACACTGAAAAACGTGATACACTCATCGCCGAAGAGAAGAAATACCAGAAGGCATGGGCGGAGCAAGGTGTTTTCAACCCCGATGCACCATCACTCGACCAGGAGCCTTTCGACATTACAACGCCTGCCCAGCTTCACGACAAGTACCCGAAATGGTTCGGTTGCTTTGCATACCCATACATGAATGGAACTCTCCATGCAGGGCATGGCTTCACTGCAAGCAAGGTCGAGTTCACTGCAGGGTTTGAACGGATGAGAGGCAAGCAAGCACTTTTCCCCCTCGGCTTCCACGTGACGGGTATGCCAATCAAGGCATGCGCCGACAAGCTGGTTCGCGAGGTGGAGATGTTTGGACAAAACTTTGAACGCTGCCCAGTGGAGGATGTCATTGACACTTCCGTACAAGAGCCCCCGGCCCCAACCCAAGCTGAGACAAAGACCGACATCACCAAGTTTAAAGCTCAAAAGGGCAAAGCATCCGCCAAGACAGTCAAGACCAAGTATCAATTCCAGATCATGCTAGCACAAGGCATACCCCTCGAAGAAATCCACAAGTTCTCCGACCCGTATCACTGGATAGAATTCTTCCCTCCTCTCGCAAAGAAGGACCTTACTGCATTCGGCGCCAGGATAGACTGGAGACGTCAGTTTGTCACGACCGACGCGAATCCTTACTATGATAACTTCGTTGCTTGGCAGATGCGCCGGCTGAAAGCCATGGGAAAGATCATCTTCGCCAAGCGTTACACTGTTTACAGTCCAAAAGACGGCCAAGCATGCATGGACCACGACAGACAGTCTGGAGAAGGCGTGACAGTCCAAGAGTACACGGCGCTCAAGATGAAAGTACTGAAGTGGGCGGATTCCGCCAAAGCCTGTGCAGACGCTGTCCCTGAAGGTGCTTCTTGCTACTTCGTGCCAGCTACACTTCGTCCAGAAACTATGTACGGCCAGACTTCATGTTTTGTGGGCCCCGCGATCAACTACTCGTTGGTCAAGATCACGGATAAGGAGTACTACATTCTCAGTGAGAGGGCTGCGAGAAACATGGCGTACCAAGGCACCACTGAAAAGTGGGGCGAATATTCTATCGTCAAAAACTTCTCTGGCAAGGATGTTGTTGGAACTGTCGTCAACGCTCCTCTCTCTGTTCACAAAGAGGTCTACATTTTACCTATGGAGACTGTCAAGGACACCAAAGGCACGGCGGTCGTTACCTGTGTTCCGTCAGATTCCCCGGATGACTACATCACTTCATTCGACCTTGCAAAGAAGGCGGAGTACTATGGTATCCAGAAGGAATGGGTCAAGTTTGACAATATCCTGCCAATCATTGAGACACCATCTTACGGAAACCTCACTGCGAAGAGTCTAGTTGAAGAGATGAAAATCCAGTCTCCTAAGGATGCTGCTAAGCTAGCAGAGGCAAAGGACAAGGCATACAAGGAAGGCTTCTACAAGGGCAAGATGGTCTACGGCGACTTCAGCGGAAAGTCAGTCGAAGAGGCAAAGCCATTGGTTCGCAAGCAACTCATCGACGCGGGCGACGCCTTCCCTTACGCTGAACCTGACGGCAAAGTCATGAGCCGAAGTGGAGATGACTGTGTCGCAGCTTTGCTTGACCAGTGGTACATGAACTATGGAACGGCAGCTAATGGGGGAGATGGCGAGTGGGCCGAGAAGGTTCGATCACACATCGAAGGCGAGCTTAACCTATACTATCCCGAGGCGAAGAACCAGTTCTTACGAGTCGTCGACTGGCTCAGCATCTGGGCATGTGCTCGGTCCTACGGTCTTGGTACCAAGGTGCCATGGGACCCCAGTGTGATGGTAGAGAGCTTGTCGGACAGTACGATCTATCAGGCATACTACTCATTTGCCCATTTGCTCCACAAGGACATGTTTGGAAAGGAACCAGGAGCTCTTGGCGTAAAACCAGATCAGCTGACAGATGACGCCTGGGACTACGTCTTTGCTCTCCGCGACCGAACCGACCTTCCAGAATCCACCATCCCGAAGGAAACACTACAGACCATGCGGCGACATTTCGACTACTGGTACCCACTCGACATGCGGACTTCCGGTAAAGACTTGATTCAAAGTAAGCAAAACCGCTAAAAACCGTCTAACATGGGCGAAACTAATTTATGCTAGACCATCTGACCTTCAACCTCTATGTACATACTGCCATTTTCCCCAAGGAGAACTGGCCACGTAGCTTCCGCGTGAACGGACACTTGCTACTCAACGGCGAGAAGATGAGCAAATCCACGGGCAACTTCCTCACTATTGCAGGCGCAGTCGAGAAGTTTGGAGCGGACGCTACACGTATCGCGCTAGCTGACGCAGGTGACGAGATTACGGATGCCAATTTCGAAGAGACAGTTGCCAATAGCAACATCTTGAAGCTATTCGAGCTCCGCAAATGGTGCGAAGAACTCATGAATGAAGCAGTCTACGTCCCCAATGCCTCTGCATACATGGAGAAGAGAACAAACGAGCGCGTAAAGAACCCAGATGTGATTCAACGACAGAGCGGCAGCGAGCGTCTCCTCTTTGATAACATGTTCGACAACGAGATGAACGTACTTATTCACGAGGCCTACACACACTACTCCAACACTGCTTATAAACTAGCGCTCAAGTCAGGGTTCTACGACTTCACCAGCGCTCGTGACTTCTACCGTGAGGCCACCAAGGCGGCAGGCATCGGCATGCACCAAGACCTTGTCAAGAAGTTTGTCGAACTACAAGCTCTCCTCCTCACACCGATTGCACCTCACTGGGCAGAATATATCTGGCTCGAAGTGCTTAAGAACAAGGAGACGGTCCAGAAAGCCCAATGGCCCAAGGTCCCAGAGCCCAATTCAGCACTCACAGCAGCTCGCGAGTTCGTCCGGACGACACAGACTAACATTACATCGGCAGAAGGCAACGCCATCAAGAAGCTGTCCAAGGGCAAGGCCGCGACGTTTGACCCCAAGAAGGAGAAGAAGATCACCATCTTCGCCGCGCAAGAGTGGCCCGCTTGGCAGAAGAAGTACATCGACATGCTCCATGACGCTGCGACAATCGACATCAAGGCCATCAGTAAGTCTATCGACAAGTCAGAATCCAAAAAGGCAATGCCTTTTATCAATGGTATCAAGCGCCGTCTTGACAACGGCGAGCCAAAGGACGTTGTGCTGAACCGTGAGCTCGCTTTCGATGAGCTATCTACGCTGCGCGCCATGGTCCCAGGCTTGAAGCAGACGGTGCAAAAGTGCGTCGACGTGGAGATTGTTACCGTCTCTGAAGGCGGAAAGGAGGGCATAGTGATCAAGGAGGACGGTAGCAAGGGTGAGACAAGGGCAGAATTACCGCCAATGGCTGCTACTGCTGAGCCGGGATCGCCTAGCTTCTCATTTGAGAATGTCGAGGGCCTGCCTGTGCGGTGATTGGTTGGGTATAGTGGGCTTACACATTAACGACTCGACGATTGATGTGTATGGCATGACCTAGAGATAGTTGCTAGATAGAAGTCTTATGCCATGTTAAGTACTCTACTATATATGGTCCTGACGAATACCAAAAGTCATTGCATTTGGATAGCCCTTGTGTTCTTTACTCTCAGTATTCTTTTAAGACTATATATCTCTGGGAGTCGACAAGAAAGAAGTGGGTGTCTAACAGCGGCCCATCTACAATTTCGCCCTTGTATCATACACCCTGTTTCCCTGCTGATCAAACAAGATCTTCTTGCCCGTCCTCAAGCTGTCCTGCAGAGCAAGACCGATCTTGACCGCCTCCATCGAGCCGTCCAAGTCGACCGGCACCTCTTTGTCCTCGAGTACGGCCTCGGTGAACTGCCTGGCTTCCTCGACAAACGCGAGTTCAAACCGCTCGTCATAGTTCTTTGGTATCTCCCTGTGAATGCCCGTACTAACGTGACTCTCCAGCAGCCCCGTCGAAGGATTAGAGTTGATAACGAGCTTCCCCTTTGTTCCAATTACCTCTGTCATGTCGTGCTGACCCGGAGCGCTCATACGGGAGCTGTAAAAGTATGCAATCTGTCCGCCGTGGAACTCGACGAGACCGATGCCGTTGTCTACGTCGCCGTGCTTGGCCAGGCCGGGCTCGACGGCTGTGACGCCTACGGCTGTGGCGGATTTGACTTTGGGCAAGTGTTTGCCGGAAGAGGAAGCGGAGAAGTACCACAGTGCGAGGTCGATGTCATGGACGTTGCAGTCGACGAAGATGCCGCCTGAGAACTCGGCGTAGGCTACAAAAAATCCCGAGGGATCGTATCTACAGGTAGGCAAAATGTTAGGGACTACAAGTTTGAGGTACAGAGAGATGGGGGGTGCATACTTGTCGCATGTTTGAGAGCGCAGGACCGTGGGACGTCCGATGTCTCCCCTCTTTGTGATGGTGTACGCTTGGAGGTAAGATGAGTCGAAACGGCGAGAGAAGCCGCACATGACCTTGACATGAGGGTTACGCTTTGCCGTGTCGAGGACTTGTTGACACTATACAATGGCGATGCTCAGTATCTTTCGCTATCATGATGAGGGTAAGTAGATGGGGATACGTACGGCGTCCAACTTGGTGCTCAGGGGCTTCTCGCACAGTACATGCTTCCCAGACTCAATGGCTTTGATGGTCTGCTCCGCGTGTACTGTAGTCACAGTCGCTATACAGACTGCCTTGAGGTCCTCATGCTCCAGCATCTCGTCGTAGTCGGTATAGATTGTGACGCCCCATGGTTCAAGATTCTTTCTTGCCCACGCCACTTCCTCCTCGTCTGGCGTAAATACGGCCGTAAGCTCAGCTCTCGGGGTACGGTGAAGGAAGTGCAGTGCATGGCGGGCACCCATCCGACCGAGGCCTGAGACGGCAACGCGTAGTCTGCGAACTGCTGGGGCCATTATGAGAGGGACTTCAACACTGAAGAGATGAAGATAGGCAGAAATAGAATCACAGATGAAAACGTCTTGCTTCACTGGCAAAAAGAGCTTCCAACGGAAGTGATATATTCTGAAATCAACATCCTACGGGAATAACATTGACTCGATCGTGAATGGAAGGTACGCTGGTCAAAGCTCCTCTCAGGGTCCAAAGCAGGAGAGAGAAGAAGAAGAAGAGCGTAACAGATCACCAATCACATCATTCTCCTATCTATCATCATCTTTTCTCCAGCGGCACAGTCAGGCTCCTCCCGACTACAACTAGAAACTACCGCCATTAATTTCCTGCCATACTACCAAAAAAATACATGTCAGCGTTATCTCTATGCCGGCTATGGTGGTACAATGGCGGTTGGACGGATGATCGACATCAAGCGTGCGACGAACAGCCATACATTGGAGTATGGTGATGTAGAAGTGTGTATATGGTGGAAGTGTGGAGACCGCACGCAGTCGTGGATTTGTGTCAGCACAAGTCACGTTGTGCATTGAAATCGGCGAGTTGGGCGGACGGGGGAAATCTCCATTTTGGGCGGGATTGCCACTGGTTTCCCCGCACTCTGTTACGAACGGACTTGCTGAGCCATCCGCGTTCTTCCTCGGAGCTGACAGGCGGAAACTTTGCATGTGAGAAACATGAATGTAATGAAATTGTTGGGAAAAGTTACTTGAGGCTGAGGTAAGTGGGAGCTTAACGATAGTTGCAGAGGCACTTTCCGTCATCTTCGATCGAGATTGTCTACTTACTGTATCATCATAGCACAAATTCTATACGAGTTGCAGGAAGTACTTGCATAACTTTGAGCAAATTTAGCATATCCATAGACTTGACGGATATCTTGCTACGTCATATATAGATCTGAGATTACTGAGTGCCTAGCAATTTCACTTCTCGTCTTCGCCAGTCTCAAGTACAACCTTGATAACTAGTTTCCCGTTCTCATCCTTGGTCTTTCCAGCCATCTCAAAGGCTTCCTCAGCCGACTCCAAGCCCTTGAAAGTGTGTGTTACTAGCTTGGCAAAGTCGGGGTAGTCATCTCCTTTCTTTGATACTACTTCGATGCCCGTGGGGTAAGTATTTGCGTATCGGAAGACGCCGACAATGTCGACTTCACGAAGAGCTGCGGCGGAAATGGGTAGTGTTTGAACTGGCGTGCCCATGCCGATCAACAGGACTTTGCCACCTGGTCGCGTAGCCTATTTTTGTCAGATTACAGTGGACGGGATTACTAAACTGGAAGCTCACAAAGATCGATGCTTGTACGCAAGATGGCACGCCAGTGCACTCAAACACGGCATCCACCTCTCCAACCTCTCCTTCGCTCGTCTTGGTCAGCTTTCCGATGTCGGCGGCTAGTTCCTTTGCAATCTCGAGCTGCTCTTCTATCGAGTTCCCACGCTTCATCGGTACTGTGAAACTCCTATGCGCGAACCTGTTCTCTACAGCAAACTGTACTCGTCCAGCATCGATGTCTGCTATTACAACAGTACCAGCGCCTGAGATTTTTGCCATGGCAGCGACTAACAGGCCCACCGCACCAGCCCCGAACACAAGCACGGTTGAGCCAGGCGCCAACTGTGCTCTTTTCGACGCCTGGATGGCTACACTAAGGGGCTCGAGAAGGGCTCCGAGATCTAGTGATACATTTTCCGGTAGCCTGCCTCTTGTTAGCATCGTCTTGAAAGCATGCACTTCAAAGACTCACTTATGACACCAGGCGGCCGGATGATTAATCCGATCCTGCAACGTCCCTTGGGCATGCGGGAAAGCCTTTGCACTACTCCGGAACTTCATGCCCTTGCAAATATTATACCTCCCTTCTTTACACCTGTCGCAGTTTTCACATGGCAATCCTACTTCCAGCGCAACCTTGTCTCCGACCTTGAAGTTTGACACGTCCGAGCCTACACCCACAACCACGCCAGCAGATTCGTGTCCCAACGACATGGGTTCTCGCACGATGATGTCGCCATTGCGGTAGTGTCGGTAGTAATGAAGATCTGAGCCGCAGAGACCGGTACTGCGTATGCTGATCTGGAGCTCTGTTGGAGATGGTGGCAGGAGCGAGCGGCTTTCCTAGAGTTCAGGTCAGTATAGAAGAGAGAAAGTGACTCGTGTGATGGCCTACGATTCGCAAATCCTTCGCACCATGAAGAACTGATGCGCGGATCTGCTTCGCGCCCTGATCTGACTGCTGTGAAGGCATGTTGTGACTTTACAAACAGCGTTTCTACAATAGAAGAACAAAGCTCAATGGTTTGTATCGCTTAGTAGTAATAGAGGCCAAGGTAGTAGGTTTCAGAGAGAAGCAATCGAAAGTCAAGTCATCTTACGAGTATGCGACACCCATGACGCGCGAACAACCGGCGCGCTTTGCCCCATAGCACAGCACCACCTGGAGACAAATTCCCCCATCGGTGTTTGAAAGTGCGGGACATCAGATGCCGACGCATGGCGGGGTTGCCTTTCCGAGGCAGTTCCGAGCCCCATAGGTACGATGCTGCAGGAAACATCATCGCTTTTAGCCGCGAGCGCCGGAGTCTTCTTGTAGTAACTTTTTTTTTCTCGATATTCCGCCAACGCATAGAGTGCAGTCGTGCTTACGTTGAAAACATCACTAGTACGATTCGTCGTAAGAACCGTTGTTAAACCATCACCAGTAGCTTTCTGACCCATCAATCATCACGACAGGCGAATACCATGACATCTGTCCAGCGGCTCTTCTCCCTTGAGGGCCAAAATGCCCTCGTCACAGGCGGCACGCGAGGGATAGGTCAATCAATGGCTATAGCACTCGCAGAAGCAGGCGCAGACATTATCCTCGTCCAAGTGAGAAACAGTCCCGTCAACCCACCACTCTACAACAACTCATAACAAACCAGCGCGACACCTCCAACCAAACCACAAAACAGGCCATTGAGGCCCTCGGCCGCAAAGCAACAATTTATACCGCCGATCTCTCTTCCAAGACGTCCGTCTCAAGCCTCGTCCCTGCCATCCTCAAAGACGGCCATAGGATACACATCCTGCTCAACTGCGGTGGAATCCAAAAGCGACATCCTGCTCACCAATTTCCAGATGATGACTGGGAGGCCGTTCTACAAGTCAACCTCACCTCTGTATTCCAGCTCTGTCGCGACGTGGGCGCACATATGCTTGAGCAGTCTGCCGATCTGCCGCTGGGACGTCGCGGCAGCATCATAAACGTAGCCTCGCTGCTCACGTTCCAGGGCGGCATCACAGTGCCTGCATACGCGGCGTCCAAGGGCGGTGTGGGACAGCTGACCAAGGCGCTTTCGAACGAGTGGGCAAGCAAAGGGCTTAGTGTAAATGCGATTGCACCGGGGTATATTGCGACGGATATGAACGAGGCGTTGATCAAGGACGAGAAGAGGGCGGAGAGCATTTTATCGAGGATCCCTGCGGGAAGGTGGGGAAGTCCGGAAGATTTCAAGGGAGCGGTTGTATTTCTGGCTAGTGCGGCAAGCGCGTACGTCAGTGGTGAGGTGCTTACTGTTGATGGAGGGTGGATGGGACGGTAGATTGCAGGGAATGAGTAGTGAAGAGACGGATTGGAAGCAGTTTGGTTGTGCGTGTCAACTGGTGATGCGATGACTTAATCATCAGAAACCTTTCAATTGGGTATTCCGCACACTTTTGCTTGCTATCTTATATCCACCCTACAGTTTACCCATCTCATCCAGTCACGGACCGCTCAAATCCAGGCCTCCTACCTTATCCGGGAAGCCGCAGTCGACACCAAAAGGTGGGTATACATAACGCGTGATGCCCTTGACCTTGTGGATCTTCTCCAACTTCTCCATGTCTTCACCATCGAGGGAGATGAGCTTCTTGTTCTCGTCGATGCGCGATGGGGTGACGGACTTTGCGAGGACAGAGGAGTTGCGAGCGACTTCACGAGGTTAGAAACCGCACTTGACAGGGCTGCTTTGGGGCAGACTTACGGTGATAGCTGAGGAGCACAACTGCAGGTCCTACACTGTGCTTCTTTGCAACCTCATTAACACCCTCGTCACTGAATAGCGGGCATCCGGTGCTACCAAGTGGACTGTAGGCCGTAATATGAATGCCTTTCTCCTTGCAAAAGTCGACGACCTCCTGTTGTGGGCACAGTGGGTGGTTCTCGATCTGGTTGACGGCGGGGACAATGGTAGCTTTGGCGAGCAGCTTCTCCAGGTACTTGACCGAGTAGTTGGCAACACCAATGGCCTTGACCTTTTCAGGGTGTGCTTGGATCAACTTCTCCAAGTTCTTCCAGGTGTCTTGGTGGGTTATTGAATTGTCAATGTCGCGGGAGCCGTCTTCAAGCTTGGGGAAGAGGGGGTGGTTGCCTACCGTTGTCAGCTCCGGGATTGCACGAAAAAGTGTGTCCGACTTACCGTTGGGGTTCATGGGAACAGGCCAGTGCATTAGGTACAGATCTACGTAAGGCGTCTTCAGCATGTCCAAGCTCTTCTGGAGCCCCTCCTCGGCTCTGGTGTGGAATGTGCACCAGAGCTTGCTGGTGATGAATAGGTCTTCTCTCTTTACGATGCCTCGAGAAATGACATCCTGAATCGCATCGCCAACCTCATCCTCATTCTGGTAGCAGAAGGCGCAGTCGATGTGTCTGTAGCCACTTTCAATCGCATGCACAACGGCCTTCTTGACTTGGCCTGGCGCAGACTGCCACGTTCCCAAGCCAAGGGCTGGGATGGTAGCGCCGGTGTTGAGGGGGATTGCCGTGTTCATTTCGGGCTGTGGGTTGAGGATGCTCTTTGGTGTGCACTTGAGCATAAACTTGGAGAGTGCGGGATTCATCGCGGGGCAGGCAGGGTATATATTCCGGAGTACTTGGGGTAATGTGTAGTGAGTGGGGGTTGGTGTCCAGGACTGGCTGCCGTCTGGACCCTTCTGGCATAGCTACAGACATGCGTCCACTGTGATTGACTCTATTAATTTCTCCCGGTGTCCGATGCTGCCCCGCCAACATGCCCCTCGGACGTGGGCTCGGTCCACTAGGTGGGAGAGTAGGCGCTTCAGCCTCCATGGGAATTTCGAACAGTCTGCGTGGGGTTGTCGTCGGTGGAGAAGGCCCCGAGCATCACGTGCCTGGAGGGGCTCCGGCTCAAGCTCGGCGTCATCGTGCAGCCCTTGGCTGGCACTGGCAGTCCGGGCAGTCCGGCAGTCCAGGTTGTTCGGAAGTAGACTTCCTAGCCCTCGCAGCGAGGCCGAATACGTCAGCTGCCCAAGTCGCGGCGAGAATTGCCAGGTTGAGATGGCGGGTTGGGTTCTACAGGGTGTTTGCGCCATGTCCATCTAGGTAACCCTCGCGAAACACCAGCGCTGCACTTCAAGGCACATCTAACAAACGCAGCCAACCAACATCGCCGCGCCACCATCCGGGGCCCTGAGTGGACTCCAAGACCCTTAGCGGCACGTCCCAGAACCACAGATCTCTCCACCGTCAGCTCAACGGCACTCATGCACGGCGGAGAAAGTTGCCTCCAGTGCGCCTCTTGCCTCCATCAAACCCGTCTCGTGCGACTTATTCTCGACGAGTGGATCTGGACAATGGAGACACGAGAATTCTGCCTCCAGACAAGTGAGCTGGAGTTAGTTCGGTAGTAGTGAGCGTTTGCCGGTTCTGGAAACCATGCGCGGGTGTATGTGGAGGGCGGAAGAATAAGTACTTCTCTCATCTTTGTCGCAAATAACTTGCCAAACCTCGATTTGCCTTTATCAGTTCATATTGCAAGAATCGTCTAGGAATCATCTTCGTTTTGTGCACTTCTGAGATCAGCCCCTCCTTTGTCCCACACCACCTCTACCATGGCACCCGGCGCCATCTTCGAGACGCCCAACGTGGCTGACGACTTTAACAATCACCGCGATGGCCTTGCTCTTGAGGCAACCTCAGATGCCATCGACGACGTCAACGTGCTCAAGGCAGCCTTGAAAGTCAAGAACGGCACCGCAAGCCAGAAAGAAAAGGACATCTACGAGCAGTCACAGTTCGATGCTGAAAAGGACAAGACACAGTTCCGCCAGTACGAAGAAGCGTGCGATCGCGTCAAGAACTTCTACCGCGAGCAGCACGAGAAACAAACAGTAGCCTACAACCTCAAGGCACGCAATGCGTTCCACAGCAAGACACGCGCCGAAATGACAATCTGGGAAGCAATGGAGAAGCTCAACACATTGATCGACGAATCAGACCCAGACACCTCGCTCTCCCAAATTGAGCACCTGCTCCAGTCTGCCGAAGCCATCCGCCGTGACGGAAAGCCACGCTGGTTCCAACTCGTCGGGCTCATCCACGACCTTGGCAAACTGCTCTTCTTCTTCGACGCACGCGGTCAATGGGACGTCGTCGGCGACACATTCCCCGTGGGCTGTGCCTACTCCCCCAAAATCATCTACCCGGACACATTCAAGAACAACCCAGACTACAATGACGAAACCTATAGCACCGAGCACGGTATCTACACACCCGGTTGCGGTATGGACAACGTCATGCTAAGCTGGGGCCACGACGAATATCTGTACCACATCATGAAGGATCAGTCAAGCATTCCAGAGGAAGGTTTGGCCATGATCCGGTATCACTCATTCTACCCGTGGCACACTGGTGGCGCATACAAGTGGATGATGAACGAGAAGGATGCACGCATGTTGGATGCAGTCAGGGCTTTCAACCCGTATGATCTCTACAGCAAGAGCGACGAGGTACCAAAAGTTGAGGATCTAAAAGAGTACTACATGGACATTATTGATGAGTTCATCGGTAAGGACAAGAAGCTCAAGTGGTGATGGTCAAGCAGGATCTCGACTAGGAATTTCCTTTCCATGGCGTTTGGGTACGAGTTGTCGCGGAGTGCCACAAAGGCCCGTGCTTTTCATGTTACACAGTTTCTGTATATACTGCTTCTAGTGAGACGTGTCCATAGAATATTTTCAATTTCATAATGAATACCTCATTTAAATATATACATATATATATATTCCAAGTTCACACAAGGAGTATCTGCACGGTCGTGCTACCACAACTTCCATGGCAGCCCAGTTCACTTTTGAGGAAATTACGTTGCTTTTGGAGAAAGTATTCCCATACATGAACCACGCCCTTGAGAATTTTCAATCTACCCGAGCAGGCTTTTCTTCTTCTAATTCCTCACATACTCCCTCGGCTGTAGTCCAGCGGGCCATTTTACAAGGTGAGCAAAGCAATAAGTCTTGATCAACGAACCAAAAGTGCCTAAAGAGAATATAGCCCATAAGAAGAATACACCGAATCGCCAAGATATCTGCAAAAACTGATTGCATGGAACTTTTTCATCGTCCAAGTTGAGCAACACACCTTGAAAAAAAGGGCATGTACGAGTTCAGATAGGGATATGGAAAGGGAGCAAGTATGGTAGGACAAGTAGAAAGAGACTTGAAGTCACCTTTTAACGATAAACTCAAGTTTTTCTAAACGTACAGAACGACACGGGCATATCAAGTGTCAAAAACATGATATCGTCCATTGCTGATAAGCACCTGAATCTATCAACAATAAAGCGTCGCTCCTCATTCTCAAACGCTGACCCAGTTGTACTCTGGCAACTTCGACACATCCACCTTCTCGTTGGGCAGCAGCTTGTACACCTTGGTCTTGCCCACTGCCCACACCAAAGAATCCCTCAGCTTCAGACCCCAAGCTGTCTGTGGAAAGGCAAACTGTGGAAAACCAGGAGGAATATCTCCATCCTTTACTTGTACTTTACGGAAAGTCTCCTCGTATCTCTTTAGAGCACCTGGAATATCATCGCTGTGCTGTATCTTGGAAAGTTCGCCAGCGAGGAAGTATGCGCCTTCAACAGCGAGCGTCGTTCCGGAACCAAAGGTTGCATGTGCTGCATCACCCAAAAGGGCAGCACGGTTATTGGTCCACTTGGGGAGTTTGATGTAGGCTGCTCTGCTCATGTAAAAGTCGTCGCATTGATCCATGCCCGCTAAGATGCGCTCGGCTTGCCATCCGACGTTCTTGAAATAGTTGTGCAGAAGCTGTTTCTGGGCTTTCTGTCCCCCCTCCATTGCTTCCTCGGCGACAGGATCTCGATGTTCACGTGCTGGCGTTGTGATACACATGTAACATCCTATCGTCTTGTCGTTACGGTGCGGTCGTGTCATAAGTCCTAGACCTTTTGGTGCGTTGTACCAATACCAATGCTTGGTGTCAGACGCTTGTCGAGGGATGCTGAAATAGGCAATATATTGGCCGATGAAGTTGTAGCTGCCTTTTCGCGCTTCTTCATCTAGGATCAGTGACCGGATCTTTGAAGTAGAGCCGTCAGCGCCAACTATGAGGTCGAAGGTATCCGTAGCTCCACTGTTGAAGGTAACATTGACTTTTTCCTCCGTCTGCTGTAGGGCTGTGACATAGTCCCCATACTCGTACTTCACATTTCCCTCATGCTTGGTCGCATCTAGGAAAAGACCGCACAAGTCGGCTCGCAAAATCTCGTACTCTGAAGTAAAACTATTATCTCCCTTGCCGAATTCGGCAAGGACCCTGTTAGATGCATTGATAAGGCGTGTGCCCTCTTCTGTGGTGTTGCGTGCGCGCACGGCTGGCAAAAGACCCATCTTCTCAACGATTGATATAGCAGGACCACGAATCTCAATTGACTGTCCTGTTGGCCGGGGGACCGGCGAGCGCTCGAGGACGGTGATTGATGCATTGAGACGTGTCCTGGTGAGCCAGTAGGCCAGACACGACCCTGCGATACCGGCGCCGTTGATGAGGACTTTCAGCTGTGGAGCTGTAGAAGTGGACATTGTTCCGATAGAGCGTTTAGATATGGGTAGTTGAATTATACTATAGTCGCGCTGAAGAATAGTTATATATCGTGATATCATCATTGACCTTGAAGGGCACTTTTTAAGGCATCCACACCACCTAGGTACAGTTTAGGCGTGCAGACAAGGCGCTTGGTTCGAGTCAGACTGCGTCAAACACAACCACGTCGTCATAAAGCTTGTTTGCGGCAGTTTAGACTTGTCCAGGATTAGTACTGCCATAGTAGCTTGAATGCACATGCAGGGTGTTGGTTGATAGCCGCGACACAAGACAGATCGTAGAGTGAGCCGTTTGAGAAAGGCGCCACTTTTAGCGTGCGGGTCGGGACATTGAAAATACCGCCGGCCAACCCCAGCCAGCGTTTCCACGGACTTACACGGCCCTTGTATAGACCGAAGTAACCAACCGAATGGCCTCTAACAATGTGCACAGTTCTAGTGAAGCCGTAGCAAGGCCGTGAAACGTGTTGTTATCTCTAGATGATGACGTCCTATACCCCTCACTCTCTGCTCACACTTCCTACACACACACATACCTTTACCACACATTCTATACGTAACCTGCCCTTCATTCTACACCATGGCCAGATTCTTCATCACAGGCTCCTCTGACGGCCTCGGAGCGGCTGCTGCGAATGCATTGATCGCCAAAGGTCATTCTGTGGTTATACATGCGCGCAACGATGAACGCGCAAAAGACGCCAAAGAAGCTGTCCCTGGGGCAGAGGCCGTCGTGATCGGTGACCTCTCCAGTCTTGCTGAGACAAAAGGTCTGGCAGAGGCAGTCAACAAACTCGGTACCTTCGACTGCGTCATTCATAACGCTGCTATATGCATGGGTCCATACCAGGAAACAGTCGACGGCATTCCTGCCATTGTGGCTATCAACTCAGTGGCGCCTTACGTTCTTTCATTGCTCATCAAACGTCCCAAACGTCTAGTTTTCGTTACTTCAGGAATGCACGAATTTGGTACCGCTAGCTTGGCCGATGTCTTCTGGAAGCTACGCCCTGCTGGCATATATGAACAGTTCACCGCATACGGCTCGTCCAAGTTTCAACTCATGTTGTTGATGAAAGCTTTCGCGCGCATGTGGCCGGACACGGTGAGCACCGCACTCGAGCCTGGTCATGTTCCAACCAAGATGGGAGGCCCTTTTGGCAAAGACACCGTGGAGGCAGCTGTCGACCTTTATCTGTCGCTTGCCGAAGGAGAAGATGATATATCTAAGAAGAGTGGGTCGTATTTCTATGTCGGCAGGGGCGAAGTTCCAGTCTTCAAGGCAGTTGAGGACGTGCAGGACCAAGAAAAGCTTATTGAACTTTTTGCCGAGTTCACTGGTGTCAAGCCTTGATAGTGGCCTGTCACGTGGACCTGCGGTTCGGATCACGAATTTAGGCACATACTCTTGCGATAGTGAGCGAATTGGCTAGACGTATGGACAGTACATTAAAATGCAAAACAACATTGGATTCAACGCCCTTTTGTGTTTGCCCCATTGAAATACATAATGGTCCAGTACGGAAGCTACACCACCTACATGATAGTACATTCTGCGCAGAGTCGATTACATACCAGAAAGGCCTCGAGGGCTGTAAAAACTATGCGCTATCTCCATTACCGTATACATTAATGCTGGTCTTTTCTCAACTTTATGTGTTGCATTACCTCTGATACGGATGCCGGTGTTGGCCGGTCGCTTATTGACAACGTCTTCTCATCCAGACCTGGCAAAATTCTCTCTTGGAGCACCATATTCTCCAACAAATCGGCAGTTTAACAAAACGCCGAGATTAAGAGTTTCAATAGCGTGTAGGATCGACATGAGTCGCATTGGACAGTGCTAACGTCAGCTGTCGCTTACAGAGTCACCGGGAACGCTGTATCCGTGGTCCAGGGATACGTAACTACGCGATACGTGAACAACAATCTGGTGCCAAGTACCCCTGAAAATAATTTCATAATCACTTATATATGCAAAGCCAGGCACAATATGTTACTGTAATCACACTCGGCAACTGGAGTCTACACAACTACTACTAAAATGACATTCTTCGCGCGGTTTCTCCCGCAGGCAGCCAAGGACGATACAGCACATCTCTATGAGAATGACATTGTTTATCCCGTGCACGCACTCGATGACAACAAGACATTCCGCAACGCCTTGCTGTCATGGGCAATGTGTTTCAACGACGCACTCGATGCCAATAAACTGCAGCAATCCCTAACAAAACTTTTGTCTATTGGAGATTGGAAGAAGATTGGCGGTCGTTTAAGGCTCAAGGTATATTACGCCTTCATTTTCTTTGGTTTTAGTTGGAGAAAAACAACAGACTAACATGTTACAAAAGGAGGATGGAGCGTTAGAGATCCATGTACCGTGGATGTTTACAGCAGAACGACCTGCATTTTTGTACAGTCATATAAGCTTGGACCAAGCCGTCGAGGACCACCCAGCGGCTAAAACACTTCCTAAACCCAACGGGAGCGTCGCTATGTGGACCGCACCTAAGGATTTCAATGGGCTGGCTGCTCAAAAAGATGCACCAGCAACCATGGAAGACCTACTCGCTGGAGACACGCCGCAGATAGCTGTACATGTTACATCCTTTACCAACGCGACTGTTATTGGACTCACGTGGCCCCATACGTTGATGGATGCTATGGGACTGAAAGCCTTACTTCACGGTTGGTCCCTGGTAGTAGCCGGCCGAGAGTCAGAGGTACCACCCCTCCTCGGCGCACAAGAGGACGTGCTATCCACAATAGTGGACGCTTCGGCCAACGCGCGAGAACCATCTTGCATGAGTTCAAAGGAGCTTAAGGGCATGGCCAAGCTCGCATTTGGGGCAAGGTTCGCTTGGGACCTAATGACTACCCCTCTCCCCGAGACACGCGCGCTTTGCTTACCCAAGAAAGTCATGGCTCGCCTACGCCAGCAAGTACAAGACGATCTTGCTGGCTACAGTGACGCGAGCGGAAAAGACATCTTCGTTAGTGATTCGGACATTATTTCCGCGTGGCTGATCCACGCAATTTCTACAACGTTGCCAAACCCTCGTCCGGTCACCTTATCTCAAGGAATCAACGCGCGCTTCAGACTTCCCACACTGATCAACGCACAAGGCGTGTACGCACAGAACATGCTGGCAGTAGGATTTACGCTGTATTCGCCTGATGTCGCAACTGGCCCCATAGGCCCGATTGCGCTAGCAACCCGTCAGCAGCTTGCAGAACAAGCAACCGAAGCACAAGTCATTACGAGTCTAGAAGCACAGCGAGCAGCGGGCGATCCGATGGCGGCTCTCTGTAGCGACAGCAAAGCTATACCTGTAGTCACTACCAATTGGGTAAAGGGCAAGTTCTTCCAAATAACAGATTTTGGTCCAGCGGTGGTAAGCGCTGGTGACACTACGCAGACGAGATGCAATCCGCCTGGCACTCCGTTTTTTCATCACATGTTTGCCTTGTCACCACCACCTGTGGTGATGAGACATATAATCTGCACTGTGGGCAAGGACCATGGGGATAACTATTGGCTCAATTTGATTCTGCCATCACTTGTTTGGGCGAATATTGAGAAGAGCCTCAAGGAGCTGGAAACCTCGGAGTAAGATGTGACGTATAATCATGCGCGTTCTGGTGCGCCACGAGACTATTCTCTTGATCATGTTCGGCGGTTATTTTGCTTTTCGTATTTAGCTAGAGGTATCTTATCTACGAAACCGTAGTATATGTGTGTAGGATAGTGGCGGAGGAGTTTATCAAGGCTTTTTTATTGATTCGTTCTACCTGTGTATGGCGGTGACAATCATCTCAAGCCATCAGTCTCCAAGCTCACATTGTCGGCTTTAGAACCATGGATACCACCATCCAAGATCCATTGTTCATTGTCATCATTGTCATCCTGTACGCGTCGCCAGGTTTGCTTCCTCTCGCCTTCCTTCTCTTTGCCTTTGCTTTCAACCTTGATGATCGGTCTGATCAAACCACCTAACAATGGATTCTTGCTGAAAGCCCCACTGCCACTTGAAAGCGTATTGCCGTTCGTGGGATATCGCGAATCCTCAATTGGCTCTTCCTCGCTCTCTGGCGTGACCGGTCGCTCGGTAGCAGCCATACGTTTAACAAGCTTCTTCCCTGACAGATCGATACTGGCCACCACCTTCCGCTTCTCATATTCGGGACGGGCATTCCAATCTTGCTCACGTAAGGCCTTTTGCTGTCGTTTGAGCTGCATAGCACGTTCTTGGGGGCTGGCCCACATGCTCAGTCCCGCGTTGGTGGTCTCGAAATCTGCGGCTTCGTCGTGCACTTGCGTTCGTTTGGCATTCTGGGCTTGAAAAGCAAGAAGCTTGTCTCGGTGCTGCTTCGCTCTTGCTAATTTCTCATTCTCTGACTCGACGTCCGAAGCAGGGTTCGAAGACGCCGGTGTTGCGCTTCGGGGCGTTGAGAAGGGACGTGGTGCTAGGGAAACATCGGCACGCTTTTGACCTGCATTGTTGACGGCCATCTTCTCTTTTCCTCGCTCTTCACGCAGAATGCGCACCATTGACTGGATATCTTGTGCACTGAACAGTGCCGAGTTGCAAAACGTACATGGGCCAATGCCTTCCTTCACACAAATGATCTTTCCACAGTTCAAGCAGTTTGGCGCAGCTTCAAGAAGCGGATGCCTTGTTGCCATGCAATTGCATTTCCTCTTGCTGTTGTCCTGGGGTGCAAGTGTGGGATTCGTCTGTATCTCTAGTGCTCTGATGGCGGATTCAAGATCGCTGAGTGCTGTGGAGGCGCCATGCATTGGCGTTCCGCCTGTAACGTTGACTTTGGCCTTTGGTTTCGGCTTTGACTTTGTGTCGGATATGAGATGACCTGGAAGCTTTGATGGTGGAGGAGCAGGCGAGACACCTCGAGACTTTGGTGTTGAAGTTCCTGAAGATGCTGTCGATGCTGGTAGTTGGAGAGCATCTGGCGTCCCCGATAAGCCAAAAATATTGGGTTTTGCAGGCTTGGCTCTTGAACTACCAGCCATATAGTCTTCCTCATCTTTCTTGATGTATGCGCCCGACACGTTGCCGTAGTTATCAGGCTGCCGTGGTGGCGGAAGCTTGTTCAGGCCAGGCTTCTTCTTCTTTGGCCTGGCCCTTGGTACTTCTGAAAGGTCGTTTGATGACTGCCTCTGGTTCGAAGCAGCCGAAGCCTTTGAATTTCGCCGGTTATTGAAGGAAGCGATGAACTCGAGTGCTTGAGGATTGTCGCCTAACAAGTTCTGCAGATGGTCCGCCGCCTCCTTCTGTGAGAGGGATTCCGTGTATGATATTACCTGCTTCAGCGACTCATCGTCAAGGGGAAGCAGTTTTGAGAGCTGCGGCAGTGCCCAAGATGCCACGTCCATTTTTGCTGTTATGACGGTTTCCGTCGCAAGACGTCAGTTCGTTGGCTGTGATTCATCACAGTAAGCAAGTGACTGTGGCGCATGACGCCTGTGGCTGGTAACGTGGCCCGTGCGATATCTTTGAATTCGTAGATCATGGGGAAGCTCTCATCATTGTCCTCACTTACTGGTCTGCACATTCGTCATGGCTACCGACGTCGCACTTGATACCACCATCGTACGTCTCCGTTGTATCACCACGAGTTATATTCAGACTAACCCCGACAGGGCACCGTTGTTGTCGAACTCTATAACGACCATGCGCCGAAGACATGCAAGAACTTCTCGACTCTCGCCCAGCGCAACTACTTCAACGGCCTCATATTCCACCGAGTGATACCAAACTTTATGATACAAGGCGGCGATCCTACGGGTACAGGGAGGGGTGGCGAATCCATCTATGGGGAGAAGTTTGAAGACGAGATATCCCCACAGCTCAAGCACACTGGTGCTGGCATCCTTAGCATGGCCAACTCTGGTCCCAACACAAATGGTTCGCAGTTCTTCATTACCCTGGCACCTACACCGTGGCTGGATGGGAAGCACACCATCTTCGGAAGGGTCAAGAGCGGCATGCAGATTGTGAAGAAGCTGGGCTTGGTCAAGACGGACAAGGAAGATCGCCCAGTGGAAGAGATCAAAATTATCAAGGCATACCTCGTTGACGACAACGCGTCTGCGCTACAACGTTACTAGTGCACAACAAAAAGGTCAATCTTTTAAGAGCACAGCACCAAGGCGCATCAAAAATAGCACCAACGCAGTGTCGGTTGTGCTCAATGGTGAGTCTCATACCCAGAGGATTTAGAATAGACGCTCATGCTCTCGACTAGTTCAAAGCGCCGTTCGGATGAATCAACACCTTCGTATACCCTTCGATCCTCTTGTCAAACTTCTCATACGCCGTTGGTGCCTCATCAATGTTGATCTCATGCGACACAACAAAGCTTGGCTTTGCCTTGCCGGATACAATCATATCCCGAAGATACCTATTATACGCTTTGACATTGCATTGGCCGGTTCCAAGATGCAATCCCTACAGCCGTCAGTGGTACACAACAGTTGTCGAAGATGACGTACCTTTTCGAAGAGCTTGCCGAATGAGATCAAGATCTGCCCCTTCTTGCTCTGCTCATCCGGCGCTCCCGGATCTGCTGGCACATACAACCCCGGGATACCCAAGCCCCCAGTCGGACGAGTGACCATGATCAGCTGGTCGAGTACAATGTTGGGCTTCTCTTTGCTACCCGATGCATCGACTGCCTGGTAGCCAACTGCATCAACCGCACGATCTACCATCCCATCGTTGAGCTTGATGATCTGCTCAACAGGGTCACTCTTCTTAAAGTCGATTGGTATGCAGCCAATCTTTTCCGCAGCTTTCAGCCGCTCGGGGACCGTATCGACCACGAAGACCCTGCTCGCACCTCGCAGTA
>Ga0265798_10003384_pt1 | contig 22707 bp, 16 predicted proteins | sample P3T30metagenome_FD_192430 | JGI IMG/M metagenome (GOLD analysis project Ga0265798, IMG submission 192430) | Plant litter microbial communities from East Loma Ridge, Irvine, California - P3 T30 | ecosystem: Environmental > Terrestrial > Plant litter > Unclassified | place: USA: California... | reverse complement strand
TGCAGGGCGCCGCGCCACGGCGGCGTGGCCCTTACTCCAGCTGCAGCGCCGCGATCAGCGCGGCGTCGCGCCCATAGATATCGGGTGCAAACAAGGCCCGGCCCTGACGATCGACCAGGGCCGTTGCGTAGAACAGCACGACGGGCACCGGCGCGGCCAGCTTGACGAACCGGTTCTTGCCCGCACTCATGGCGGCCGTCACCTGGGCAGCGCTCCACTGTTGCGCGTCGGCCAGCACGAATTGCGCGAGCTCGGCCGGTTGTTCGACGCGGATGCAGCCATGGCTCAGGTCGCGATGCGTGCGCTGGAACAGTTCCCTGGCTGACGTCGAATGCAAATAGATATTCATTGGATTGGGCAATGCAAACTTGACGTCGCCCAGCACATTGCGTGAGCCAGGGCGCTGCCTGACCCTGGCGCCACCGGCCCGCAGGCGGCTTGCCGCATCGCCGGCGCCAATCTGCAGCACGCGCCCGTCCGCCCCCACCAGTTCCATGTCATTCTGCTGCAGATAGGCAGGATTGCGCGCCAGCTTCGGGAGGATTTCATTCTTCTGGATGCTGGCTGGAACATTCCAGTAAGGCGCGAATTCCAGGTAGCGCATTTCTCCGATGAACAGCGGCGTGGGCGTGCGGCCGCGCGCGCCGACGATCACGCGCATTTCCAGCGCCGGCGCCGCGAAGTTGTCCCTGGCATCGAAGGTCCACAAGCGGTAAGTGGGCACGTTCACGACGACGACGCGCCCGTGCGCCGGCGGCGGTGGCAGCCAGCGCAGGCGTTCGAGCGTCAGCGCCAGCTGGGCGACGCGATGCGCGGGCGGCACCGACAGGGCCGTGACCGTCGCGGCGCCCAGTACGCCGTCTTCATCCAGCCCGTGCCGTGCCTGGAAACGCCGCACGGCGCCAGCCAGTGCCGGCGTATAGATGCCGTCGCTGCCCATGGGCGCCTGCGCGTCCAGATCGTCCAGCAACTGCAGCCGCGCCTGCAGCACGGCTGCGCCGGCGTAAGGCTCGCCGGGGTGGATGGCGGCCCGTGCGACCGGCGGCAGCGCGGGCCAGTCCGGTGTTCCCCGAGACAATTCGCGGTACTGTGCCAGCGCCGCCTTGACCCGGCCATACAGCGGAATGGCGGGCGCGGCGGCGTCGATGGCCTGCGCCAGCCCTTGCGCGTCGCGCACGGTGGCCAGGCGCTGGCGCGGGTCGAAGCCGGTGTCGGGCGCTGCGGCAACCCGGCTGGCCCAGGTCGCGCGGCCCCCGTGCAGATCGCACAGGTACTGCGTCATCGCGCGGTCGAGATCGCGCACGAATGCCGCCGATGTGCCCTCCGGGCCGGCCAGCCGCCGGGTCAGCTCGTCCACCTGATAGCGGCGCACGTCGAGCCCGTGCTCAGGCGCCGCGCGCAGCAGTTGCAGTGCCAGCGGCGCCAGTCCCTGCGCGCCGGACAGCCAGGATGCAGCAGGCGCGGCGGTGTGCAGCGCAGTGGAGTCGCATGGATTGACCGCCGGGGCCGGCGCCGGGACGTCGGCGCCCGCGACGGCATCACGGGCAAATGCGGCGGAACCCGTGGCAGCATGAAGCAGCAACAGCAGGAAGAGATGCGCGGCGCCGCCATGTGCTTTGGCGGGCCAGGTCAGACGGGGAACTACCATGGGGTGTGGTGCATGCGCTGTGATGGAGGGGTAATGTGACAGGCATCAAAATTACACCCTGCGGCGCCTGGTAGTCGTTGATGTGCATCAATCGAGTGGGTCGCCGCTGCAATGACCGCGCCACCGTGGACGCGGTCTCTCCGGATCAGAAGTAGTAACGCAGCGACGCCCCGGCCGTGGCCTGCGGCACGGTCGTCACCAGCAAGCCACCGGCCGTGCCATACGCGATATCGCTGGCGAATTTGTGCGGCTGCAGCGTGGCGAACAGCGAACCCTGGAACTTGCCCAGATCATAGGTCGCCTTCATGTCGTAGCGCACATAGGTCGGCATGTCGCGCTCGTACAGCGGCGTGCCCATGTAGTAGGGATTGCCGGCAGTGACATACACGTCGCCGCTGAGCGACAGCCGGCCCGGGCCCATCGCCGTGCGGTACTGGACGCCGGCTTTCCACGTGTGTTCCGGCACCGACAGGCGCGGGCCGGCGCCAGGCGCCGGGTTGTCCAGCTGCGCGCGCAGGATGCGGCCGTAGCTCAGGTAAGTGTTCAGCGCGCTGCTGAGCTGGTAGTGCAGATCAAGTTCGAGACCCCGGCGCGTGGTCTGGCCGGACGCGACGAACACGTCCGGCGCCGTGTTGATGATCTCGTCGTCATTCTGGATGAAGTAGAACGCGCCGGACACGCTCAGGCCGTCCAGCGGCGCCGCCTTGAAACCGAGGTCATGCGAGCGCACGCGGCTCGGATCGATGCCGGGATTGCTGCGCCCGCCGGGTGCACCCAACGTACCCAGGCTGCCGCTGGTGCTGATCTGCTCGGCTGCCGGCGAGCGGAAGCCCTGGGCGATGTTCGCGTACAGCTCGACAGTCGGCAGGACATTCCAGATCGCGCCGTATTTTGGCGTGACCACCGAGGCTTCGTAGCCGGTCGATGCGGCGGGCAGCTTGCGGTTGACGAGGTCGTAGTCGAAGCGGTCATAGCGCGCGCCGCCGTGCAGCTTGAGCGTGGGCAGGATGCGGTACTGGCCCTGGATGAACGCACCGTAGGTCAGCAGGTCGAGGTTTTGGTTGTTGACGTAGCTGGCGGTCGGTTGCCGGTTGCGGTATTGCTGGCGGAACGCATCGCCCTTGTCCTTGCGCGCCTCGAAGCCGGCCGTCAGCACGCCTGCTGAGCCGAAGACCCAGGTATTGCCGCCGCGCGCGCCAAAGATGTCGCGCTCGTCATAGCCATAGGTGTGCAGCGTGGTGCTGGTCTGGATCGCGCGGCTGCGCGCGAAGTCCTCCGCATAGGCGGTGGCAAACCAGCCCGCGTCGCCCGATGCCGGACTGCGGTTGAACACGAGCGTCTTGCGGTGCGCGTCGCCAAAGCCCGGCAGGTTGAACATGGTGTCGTGCGGATCGACCAGGCCCGCTTCCATGGCCGGCAGCGACAGGTAGCCGGCGCCGGCGTAGTCCGACTTGTAATACGTGGCGCGCAGGCTGTAGACACCGTCTCCGATATTGGTCGAGAGCTTCCAGAACAGGTTGTTGCGGTCGAGGCTGGCGCCGTGGCGGAAACCGTCGAGGCTGTAGCGGTCGGCCACCACCAGTGAGCGGATGCGCCCGAAGTCATTCGACAGCACGAGCGAGCCACGCCGCCCGCCATAGCTTTCCACGGTCACCGTGGCGCTCGACGGCGTGGCCGCGCCGCCTTCGCGGGTGCGGATCGCCACCGCGCCAGCGCGGTTCTGGTCGCCGTACAGGGCCGAGACCGGGCCCTTGATGACGTCGAACGTGTCGATCATGTCGCCCGTCATCCATTCGAGGAAGGCCGGACCGTGGCCCGCGCCGCCCTGACTCGATGGAATGTTCTGCGGTACGCCATCGATATAGATGGCGGTGTCGGCGCCGTGCGTGCCCTGGGTGGCGAAGCCGCGCATGCGAAATCCATTGCCGGTGTCGCCCTGGTCGATATTGTTGGCGACCACGCCCGGCACGCGGCGAAACACGTTCGAGATGTCGCGGCCGATGTCGAGCGTGGCGAGGTCTTCGGCCGTCACGGTGGTCACGCTGCCGGGCAGCGACCTGGCGCCCAGGCCGGGCGCCAGCCGTTCGTCATCGCCGCGCTGGCCCCGGACTTCGACGACCTGCGCCGACGATTCGGCCAGCGGCGCGAGGTCGGGCGTCTCGTCATCAGCCACGGCAACGCCGCCAAACAGGCAGGTGAGCATGACGGCGTGGGGAATTGCACGCAGGCGGGTGAAACGGGTAGCGGATTGCAAGATCAATACTCCAGTGGGTGGCAGGGTGAGGGTGAGAGAAACAGATATCAGCAGCGCTGCCGGCGGCGCTCGCGCCAGAGGGCGATGCAGGCCAGCACGGCAAAGGCGCAGGCCCAGACCGGCAGCATCCAGGTGCGCGCCGGCATGTGCGCCGGGCGCGCCAGAGCAGGCGATGCGGCGTAGCGGGGCACCGCATCGAAGTCGCGGAACCCATAGCCGCCCAGACAGGTGCGGGCGCACGGCGCCTGTTCGTCGCCCAGTGCTGCGCGCTGAATGGTGGCCTGGAACCAGTCGCGCAAGCGGCCCTGGTGGCGCGCGACGTCCTCGATGAAGCGGCGATGGCGGGCGCGGTCGGTGCCGGCGGCGTCGGCGAAAGCTTCATTGGCGAGACTGACGGGACTGAGCACGCTCATGCGGGTAAAGAACGCAGCGCGCGCATGTTCGGCCAGCGCGAATTCGCGTTCGACGCCTGACATGAGACGTTCGGTTTCCTGAGCCCGGTGCAGGCGTGACACGCTCGAAGCGACCTCTCCCGGCGCGGTGCGCCTGGGTTTCCATTCGGGATGGCTGTCGTAGAAGCGCGCCAGGCTCCCGGCCTGGTCGGCATTGACCTGATCAAGGGCATCGCGCATGGCTTGCACATAGCGTTCGCGGGGCGGCACCGGTGCCGCGATGCGGGTGACGGCGTCGAGGGCGGCCGGCAGCACGATCGCGAACAGCAGCCACAGGCCGAAGCCGGCAAAGGCGGCGCTCATGCGGTTCGCGCAGCAGGCGCAGACGGCGATGCCGACGCCGCTCCAGAACGCCGAGTACAGCAGCACCAGACCGGCCCACTGGGCAAGCGCGCCTGCCCCGGCGCCATCGAATGGCACGGCGCCCGACAGCAGCGCGGCGCCAGCGACGCCCAGGATCAGCAAGATCGTCGCGAGCAGGACGCGTACGCCGGCCTGGACAAACAGGATGCGCGCCGTGCCGACGCCCTGCAGCAGCAGGCTGCGCAGCCGCAGGCTCTCGCGGTCTTGCGTCAGCACCGAGGCCGACAGCGTCAACAGGATCAAAGGCCACAGGTAGACCACGAAGAACATCAGGTCGTAACGGCCCGATGCCAGGCGGGCAGGGTGGTCGATGTCGGTGGCAGTGCGCACCGACGCCATCGATTCGGCCCGCACCCGCACATAGGCCGGCTGGATGTCGGCCAGGCCGATCGCCAGCGCCGCACCCGGCAGCGTCGGCATGACGGCAAAGCCCACGTGTTCGCGAAACGCGTAGCCGCGCACGTCCACTGGCGTGCGGTAATACACCAGGCCGGCAAATTCGGGCGCGTCCGGCTGCGCGAAGTACCGCGCTGCGAGATCGCTGGCCGCGGCGCGCGCCGTGGCTTCCTGCGCAACTGCGGCCTGGCTCGCGGCCTGCGCGTGCCGCTGGAAGCGGGCCCCTTCAAACAGGCCATACCAGGCCAGCAACAGCGCCGCCGCGAGCAGCAGCAGCGTGCCGCGCTCGCGCAGCAGTGTGCGCAGATCGAAGCGAATCAGTGCCAGGGTGCGGATCATTTGACGCTCCCTAGCCGAAGGCGCCGTAGCGCTGCCCAAGCGAGGCCAATGCTGGCAACGAGCAGCGTGAAGAGCGGCAGCAACCAGCGCACGGCCAATTCACGCAGATCGAGCGCCGCATAGCCAAACGTGAGCGGGGGAATGCTGCGCCACAGCGCCGCATCGGCCTGGTACTTGACACCATCGCGGTCGGGATGACGCGCCAGGTCGCTGTTGAGCAGGTTCTGCATCAGGCGGCGGTGGGTTTCGGCAGCGCGGATGAATTCGACGTGGCTGGCGCTGTCGCTGGCGGCCAGCCGGCTCGACAGCCCTGCGATCGCGGCGGCCGGCGACAACCAGCCCGCCAGCGCCATCGCCCGGTCCTGGCTTGCCAGCGCGGCGAACAGCGGGCCGTAATGGCGGTCGAAGACGACATTGCCATGCGCTTCACTGCGCAGCTGGCTGATGCCAGCCCAGTTGACCGGCAGGTCGGCCACCTTGTCGACGCCATACTGCTTGAGCAGTTGCTGCTTGTGGCGCTCGGCCTCCTGCGGATCGTCCGGCATGCCGAGGTCGTCGTCGACGGCTTGCCGGAATGCCTGCGCGGACGGCAGCGGCGCGGCCGATTGCGCCAGTTCGGCAGCGGCGCGCGGCAGCACGAGCGTGAGCGCCGTCCACAGGGTAACGAGCAGGGCCAGGCTGGCGCGCAGCGTGGCCGCATACGCCGACGCGGCCGTGATGATGGCAGCCCAGACAGTCAGGTAGACGAGGTAGCCGCCACCGAAGAGCAGCGCGCGCAGGCCCGGATCGGCAACCGGTTCGCCCCCGCCGGCCTGCCACTTCAGGGCGACGATGGCGACGATGGCGGGCAGCGACAGCGTCATGGCCAGGCACAGCAGGACCGCGCCACGTGCGACCGCGATTGCGCCCAGTGGCGCACCGTTCAGGCGCAGCGCCGGCAGCATCCCGCGTTCGCGCTCGCCGGCAAACATGCCGAAGCCCAGAAAGATCATCGCCGCCGGCGCCAGCACTTGCAGCACCAGCGCGGGGCTCAGACGAAACTGGCGGTCGGCGCCCGCGCTGTCGGCGGCGGGGCGGTACACCATGTCGTTCTGCTTGTGCGCTTCGAGCCAGATGCTGGACCCCACATATTGTTCGATGCCGGGATCGATCGCCGCCAGTGTCGGCAGCGGCTTGAACGCGTACACGCCGTAGTGGGCGGCAGAATGGGGATTCTTGCTGCCCTGGTGCACCCAACGTTCGGCCTCCGCCGCAGCCGCGACGGTGCGCGCGGCGCGGGTGCGTTCCAGGTCGAGCGAGGCCAGCAGCGCCGCGCCCGTAGCCAGCGCCAGCCCGAGGGCCAGTACCAGCGCCACACGCCAGTCGCGCCGGCGCTCGCGCCAGTCGGCTTGCCAGGCACCGATGAAGGCTTGTCGCCACACGTGATCAACCACGGGCCGCGAGACTGTCGAGGTAATTGCGTTCGAGTTCGCCGGCATGCAGTTCTCCAAGTTGCCATTCGCTGACCAGATGGCCGCCCACCAGGACGCCATAGCGGTCCGCCAGTTCCTGCGCGCGCAGCAGGTCGTGCGTGGCCATGATCACGGCCGCCCCGTCATTGGCGACGGTGCGGATCAGGTGGCCGAAGGCGACGCTTGCTTCCGGATCGAGGCCCGAGGTCGGCTCGTCGAGCACCAGCACGCGCGCGCCCTTGGCCAGCGCCATGACGATGCCGACCTTCTGGCGCATGCCTTTCGAATAGCCGTGCGCCTGGCGGTGCCAGGCGTGGCGGGGCAGGCCGACCCGCTCGAGCAAGGCTTCGATTTCGGCCGTGGCAAGCCGGCGCCCCAGCAGGCGCATGAAGAAGTCGACGTTCTCGACGCCGGTCAGGCGCTCGTAGAGGGCCACGTTTTCGGCGATGTAGGCGGCGTGCCGGATTGCAGCTTCGGCTGGCATCAACGGCGAACCAGCCAGCGTAATGCGGCCGGCATCGGGTTTGAAGAAGCCGAGCAGGCAGCCGATCGTCGTGGATTTGCCGGCGCCGTTCGGGCCCAGCAATGCATAGACCTGGCCCGCTTCGACGTGCAGGTTGAGGTCGTTGACGACGACCCGCTCGCCGTAGCGCTTGGTCAGGTGTTCAATGCGGATCATGGCGTCTCGTGAGGTACGGGCGTGCAGGGTGGACCGGCTGGCACAGGACGTGCGCCTTATTGATAATGATATCTCATTACTGACAAAGTGAACACTATTTCATGGTTGGCAAGAAAGGTGCATGGTTGGCTTGCACGGCGGTGATCTGACAGCAGCATGGTGGTATCAAATTTTTCTATTTCTGTATGACCGGTATTGCTCTCTATGATGGCTGCAGAGCGCCATTGAGTCGCAGCACGCCGACCACCAACATCAAGAACCCAGGAGACCACATGGCTGATCACCAGCACCCGAGCCAGCTGCTCGCCAGCTTCGCTGCCAACCTGCACTACGAGCAGATTCCCGACGCCGTGCGCATGCGCACCGAAGACCTGTTCCTCGACTGGATCGGTTCCGCGCTGGCCGGCCGCACGTCACGCGCCGTGCAAACCATCGACCGCTACGCGCAGACGATGGGGCCGGGCGGCGGCCCCTGCGAGGTGCTGATTTCACGCCGCACGACGACGCCGATGTTCGCGGCCATGGTCAACGCGGCTGCCTCGCACGTCGCCGAACAGGACGACGTGCACAACGGCTCGGTCTTCCATCCCGGCGCAGTCGTGTTTCCGGCGGCGCTGGCCGTTGCCCAGTCGATCGGCGCGAGCGGGCGTGAACTGCTGACGGCGGCCGTGGCCGGTTACGAGGTCGGCATCCGTGTCGGCGAATTTCTTGGCCGTTCGCACTACCGCATCTTCCACACGACGGGTACGGCAGGCACGCTGGCGGCTGCCGCTGCGGCGGGGCACCTGCTCAAGCTCACACCCGACCAGATGCTGCATGCCTTCGGCTCGGCGGGCACCCAGGCGGCGGGCCTGTGGGAATTCCTGCGCGACGCCGCCGACTCGAAGCAGTTGCACACAGCCGCCGCGGCCGCGAACGGCTTGACCTCGGCCTACCTGGCGCAGGACGGCTTTACCGGTGCGCGCCGCATTCTCGAGGGCGCGCAGGGCATGGCGGCGGGCATGTCGAGCGACGCCGATCCGGCCAAATTGACCGACCGCCTGGGCGAGCGCTGGGCGCTGGCCGAGACCTCGTTCAAATTCCACGCGTCGTGCCGGCACACGCATCCGGCCGCCGACGCCTTGCAGCAGGTGATGCGAACCCACGGCCTGCAACCCGAACAGATCGCGCGCGTCGTCGCGCATGTGCACCAGGGCGCGATCGACGTGCTGGGCGCGGTCGTCGATCCGCAAACGGTGCATCAGGCCAAATTCTCGATGGGGACGGTACTGGGGCTGATCGCGCATTACGATGTGGCCGGCCTGAGCCAGTTCGAGGACAGCTTCAATGCAGCGCCGATCGCGGCGTTTCGTGGCAAGGTGGGCATGGAATTCGACGACGAAGTTGACACCGCCTATCCGGCGCGCTGGATCGGCAAGGTCACGGTCGAAACAACGGACGGGCGGCGCCTGGCTGGCCGGGTCGACGAACCGAAGGGCGACCCCGGCAACACCTTGTCGCGCCCTGAACTCGAACAGAAAGCGCTGCGGCTAGCCTTGTTTGGCGAAGCCGCGAGCGAGGCCGAGATGCACGCGCTGGCCGAACGCGTCTGGCATCTGGCGGATGCCCCCACGGTGGGAAACCTGTTTGCCTGAACAGACCTGATACAGTCGTGACACTCTCGTCTTCCGCTGTATCAGCTTTTCCGATGGCACTGAACAATATCCTCAGAAGGCTGGACCTCACCAGCCTGCAGCTTTTCCTGGCAATCCACGAAGAAGGTTCACTCACCCGCGCCGCCGAGCGCGAAGCCATTGCCGTCTCGGCCGCCAGCAAGCGGCTGGCCGACATGGAGGGGGCGCTGGGCGTAGCGCTGATGGTGCGCGCCGTGCGCGGCATGACCTTGACCCCGGCCGGCGAATCGCTGCTGACGCACGCGCGCCGCATCCTGCTGAGCGTCGACAAGATCGGCCAGGAACTGGCCGAGCACGCCCAGGGCTTGCGCGGCTACGTGCGCATGGTGGCGAACCTGTCGGCCATCGTGGAATTTTTGCCGGAGGATTTGCGCGCCTTCCTGAACCTGCACGAGCAGATCCGGCTCGACCTGGAAGAGCGCCCCAGCGGCGACGTCGTCAAGGGCGTCGAAGACGGCTTCGCCGAGATCGGCATCTGCTCGGGCGACACCGATACCCGCGACCTGCACAGCCACCTGTACCGGCGCGACCGCATCGTGCTCGTCATGCGCCACGACCATGCGCTGGCCGGGCGCGGCCGCGTCCCGTTCGCGGACACGCTCGACTTCGATCATGTCGGCCTGCACGCGGACAGCTCCATCAACAAGCGCACGCACCTGGCTTCGCGCGCCTCGGGCCGGCCGTTGAAAACCCGCATCCACGTGCCAGGCTTCGACGCCGTGTGCCGCATGGCGCAGGTGGGCATGGGTCTGGGCGTGATTCCCCACGAAGTCTTCACCGCCATCGGCCAGCCGCTGGGTCTGGTCGCTGTCGAGATCGACGAGCCGTGGGCCGAGCGCGAGCTGCGCATCGTCGTGCGGGAAGAAAAGGGCTTGTCACCGGTGACGCGGGCGCTGCTCGCGCATCTTGGAGCCGCTGAAGAGCGTTCGCGGTTGACGAAGGCTCGTTGAAAAGAAACGGTTGGACGGGCAGGGTCCGTTCTCTCTATGCTGGGTCGACAAGCTACAACCATCGACGAGACCAGCATGAACATCAACAGCAGCATTCCCGACGGCGCCTTGCGCGGCGTGCGCGTCATCGAAATGGGCCAATTGATCGCCGGCCCGTTCGCCGGCAAGACCCTGGGCGAATTCGGCGCCGACGTCATCAAGATCGAGGCCCCCGGCAGCGGCGACCCGCTGCGCAACTGGCGCATGATCAAGGAAGGCACATCGGTCTGGTGGCAGGTGCAGTCGCGTAACAAGCGCTCGATCGCCCTCGATCTGCGCAGCGCCGAAGGCCAGGACATCGCCCGCAAACTGATCGCCGAAGCTGATGTGCTGATCGAGAACTTCCGCCCCGGCACCCTGGAAGGCTGGGGCATGGGTTGGGAGGCGCTGTCGGCCATCAATCCCGGCCTCGTCATGCTGCGCATCTCGGGCTATGGCCAGACCGGGCCGTATCGCGACCTGCCGGGCTTTGGCGCCATCGGTGAAGCGATGGGCGGCCTGCGCCACCTGACGGGCGAACCCGACCGCGTGCCGGTGCGCTGCGGCGTGTCGATCGGCGACACGCTGGCCGCACTGCACGGCACCATCGGCGTGCTGACGGCGCTGTACCACCGCAAGGTCAATGGCGGCAAGGGTCAGGTGATCGACGTTGCCCTCCACGAGGCCGTGTTCAACGTTATGGAAAGCCTGCTGCCCGAATACAGCGCGTTCGGCGCCGTGCGTGAAGCGGCCGGCAGCGCGCTGCCCGGCATCGCACCGTCGAACGCCTATCGCTGCAACGATGGCTACGTGCTCATCGCCGGTAACGGCGACAGCATCTTCAAGCGCCTGATGGCCGTGATCGGGCGCGACGACCTGGCCCACGACCCGGCGCTGGCCGACAATGCCGGCCGCGTCGTGCGCGTGGCCGAGATCGATGCTGCCATCAGCGTCTGGACGGCAACGCGCCCGATCACCGAGGTCCTCGAGTTGCTGGGCGGCGCGCGGGTCCCGGCGGGCAAGGTCTATACGGCCAAAGACATCGCGGAGGATCCCCATTACCGGGCGCGCGACATGATTCTGGCCCAGTCCACGCGCGACGGTTACGACCTCGAAGTGCCGGGCGTCGTTCCCAAGTTGCTGGGCACGCCAGGCACTGTGCGCACCTCCGCCCCGGGCCTGGGTGACGATACCGATGGCGTGCTGCGCGAACTGGGCTTGAGTGAGCCGGACATCGCCGCCTTGCGCGACAAGGGAGTGGTCGCATGAACCGGTGGAACGGCGCTGGCCGCCGCATCCACATGCAGGAAGTCGGCACGCGCGATGGCTTGCAGGCCGAGTCGGTGTTCGTACCGACCGCCGACAAGATCGCCCTGGTCAACAGCCTGTCGCAGGCCGGAATGGCCAAGATCGAAGTGACCGCGTTCGTTTCGTCCAAAGCCATCCCGGCGCTGGCCGATGCGCAGCAAGTCATGCTCGGCATCGAGCGGGTGCCGGGCGTGATCTACAGCGCGCTGGTGCCGAACGTGCGCGGCGCCGAGCGCGCGATCGAGAGCCGCACCGACGAACTGAATCTGGTGATGTCGGCCAGCGAAACGCACAACCTGGCCAATCTGCGCATGACGCAGGCGCAATCGTTCCAGGGCTTGTGCGAGGTGGCGGCCCTGGCGCGCCAAGCGGCGCTGGCCGTCAATATTTCGTTGTCGTGTTCGTTCGGCTGCCCGATGGAAGGCGACGTGCCGGAAGACACTGTGCTGGCCTGGTGCGCGCGCTTCATCGACGAGGCGGGCGCCGGCGGCATCACCCTGTGCGACACGACCGGCATGGCGTACCCGAGCCAGGTGGCGTCGCTCACGGCGCGTTTTCGCGCAGCCTGGCCGGATACCGAACTGAGCCTGCACTTTCACAATACCCGCGGCATGGGCCTGGCCAATGTGCTGGCCGGAATCGACGCGGGCGCCGACCGCTTCGACGCGTCGCTTGGCGGCATTGGCGGCTGCCCGTATGCACCTGGCGCCTCGGGCAATGTCTGCACCGAAGAGGTGGTGCATGCGCTGCAGTTGATGGGTTACGACACGGGCGTCGATCTTGGCCGCTTGCTGGACGCATCGGCACGGCTGCCGGCATTGATCGGGCACGAGACGCCGAGCCAGATCGTCAAGGCAGGCCGGCGGCTCGATCTGCACCGGCCACCCGAGGATTTCGAAGCGATCAGGGAACGCGCAGAAGCGCGGTCGGCCTGAAGTCACGCGATTACCGGTATGCAAAAAACTATTTTAATAATTCAGGAGACACCATGAAATCGATCCACTCGCTGCGCATGCGCGCCAGTATGCTCGCCGTCGGCGCAGCACTTGTCAGCATCGGCGCGCAGGCGCAGGGTAGCTATCCCGCGCGCGCCATCACGCTGATGGTCTCGGCCGCGCCCGGCGGCACGACCGACCTGGCCGCGCGCATGATTTCCGATCCGCTGTCCAAGGCATTGGGCAAACCGGTCGTCGTCGAGAACCGGCCGGGTGGGGCAGGCGCAATCGCTGCCTCGGCCGTCAAGCGGGCCAGGCCGGACGGCTATACCTTGCTGGTGCAGTACTCGGGCTTTCACGTCATCACGCCGCACGTGGTCAAGGCCGGATTCGATCCGATCAAGGACTTCACCCCGGTTGCGAACCTGATCGTGGCGCCGCAAGTGTTCGTCGTGCGGCCCGATCTGCCGATCAAGACCTTGCCCGAACTGGTCAGCTACGCCAAGGCACACCCCGGCAAGCTCAATTACGCATCGTCCGGCAATGGCTCGCTGCAGCACGTGACGGGCGAAATGCTCAATCAGATGAGCGGCACGAATATCGCTCACGTGCCGTACAAAGGCACGGGCCCGGCGATTACCGATCTGCTGGGTGGTAACGTCGAGATGACCTTTACGACGGCGCCGCCGCTGCTCGCCCACATCCGGTCCGGCAAACTGCGCGCCATTGCTGTGACCGGCAACGTTGCGCTGCCGAGCCTGCCCAACGTGCCGACGACGGCGACGATCAAAGGGTACGAGAAGCTGGACGTGAGCTCGTGGTTTGCCGTGTACGCGCCCGCCAACACGCCCAAGCCGATCGTGGACAAGCTGACTGGCGAGATCAAGAAAATCATGGCGACCGACGCATTCAAACGCAAGGCGCAGGAGCAGGGTGCGTATGCCGTGTATATGACGCCGCAGGAATTGGCGGCGCATACGGGCAAGGAATATCAGACGTGGGGCAAGTTCGTGAAGGATGCAAAGATCACGGGGGAGTGAGGGCGTAGTGCACCTGCTGTTGGTGTCACAGCAGGCGTGGTTCACCGGGGAGCGATCCCCCGGCAACCACGTCAGGAATTGAGCACGTTGACGAAGCCCCCCAGCGGCATCGGCCGGTGAAACAAAAAGCCCTGCATCGTCGAACATCCGTGTGCGCGCAGGTAGCGCGCCTGCACTTCCGTCTCCACGCCCTCGGCCACCAGGTCGAGATTCAAACCGCGTGAAATCGAGATGATCGCCAGCACGACCGGATAATGCCCGTCCTCGTCGCTGATCTGCTGCACGAACGACTGGTCGATCTTGATGGTGTGGATTGGAAACCGGTGCAGATACGCGAGCGATGAATACCCGGTGCCGAAATCGTCAATGGCCACCGACACACCCAGCTGCCCGAGCTTTTTCAGCTGCTCGATCGCATATTGCGGATTGCGGATGCAGATGTTTTCGGTGATCTCCACGGCGATCCGCCCGGGGCCGATGTCGTAGCGCTCCAGGGCATTGCGCATCGTTTCAAAGAATTTGCTGTGGTCGAGATAATGCGGCGACAGATTCAGCGACAGCGTCAGCTGGTCTGCACCATCCGTTCCCCACTGCGCCATGTCGCGGCACAGCGTGTCGATCATCCACTCCGAGATCGGCACGATCAGGCCACTTTCTTCGGCGAACGGCAAAAACTCGCCAGGCATGATCAGGCCACGCACCGGATGGTTCCAGCGCATCAGCGCCTCGGCGCCGATGATGCGGCCACTGGCGGCGTCAATCTGCGGCTGGTAGTACATCTCGAGTTCGTTGCGCTCGAGCGCGCGGCGCAGATGCTGTTCGAGGGCGACGTTCTGGTGCAGCGCATCGTGCATCGACGGGTCGTAGAAGGCGTGGCCATTCTTGCCAAGGTCCTTCACGCGGTACATTGCGATGTCCGCATTGCGCAGCAGCTCGTCGATCGATTCGCCGTGTTCGGGGTAAATGGCCACGCCGATCGACGCCGAGATATGCACTTCGTTGCCTTCCAGGTCGAACGGCTGTTGCAGCCGCTCGATGAACTTGTCGGCAACCACGCGTGCATCGTCGCGCGAGCGCAGGTCGGGTAGCACGATCGTGAACTCGTCGCCACCCTGGCGCGCCAGCGTGTCGCCCTTGCGCAGGCAATCCTTCAGGCGCTGCGCCACCTGCTGCAGCAATTTGTCGCCATGGCCGTGGCCGAGCGTGTCATTGACGAGCTTGAAGCGGTCCAGGTCGATGAACATCACCGCCAGTTCAGTGCGCTTGCGCCGTGCCTGCAGCATTGCCAGGCCGAGCCGGTCCTTGAACAGCACGCGGTTGGGCAGGTCGGTCAGGATGTCGTGGTAGGCCTGATGATGGATGACCGCCTCGGCACGCTTGCGCGCGCTGACGTCGCGCGCGATGCCGTACGTGCCGACATAGGTCGGCGTGTGCGGATCGCGTTTTTCACGGTGCATGCCGATCGCGTTAAGTGAAATCGTCATGACGGACGTGTCGGCAGCGTCGTGCGTGTGCTGCTGGCCCGCGCGGCATGTCACGCGCAGCTCGACGTCGCGCGAGGCCCGCTCGCCGACGCGCCGCTCGTTGAACACATAGAGTGCACGCTCGTGGTCTTCGGCATGCAGCAGCGCCGTATAGTGCTGGCCCAGCAGTTCTTCCCGTTCGTAGCCCAGCATCTGGCAGGCGCGGTCGTTGACATAGGTGAAGCGGCCCTCGTGACCGAGCATGTAGATCATGTCGGGCGAGGCATCCACCAGATAGCGGTATTTTTTTTCAGACAGCGCGAGCGCCGCCACCATGCGACGGTTGGCCTGCTGCAGGTCGCGCTGTCTGAGCGCATTGTCCACCGTGCGCAGCAATTCTTCGCGGCTGAATGGCTTGCGCAGGTAATCGTGAGCGCCGCGCTTCAGGGCCCCGATGGCCGAATCGATGCCGACGGTGCCGCTGACAACGATCACATCGGTCTTGATGTCGTGCTGGTTGATGAAGTCCATGACCTCGTGGCCGTCGACATCCATCATCAAGAGGTCAAGCAGCACCAGGTCGAAGCGCTGCTCTGCCAGGCACGCCAGTGCTTCGTTGCCGCTGGCAGCTGTACTGATGGCGTAACCGCAGCCTTTGAGCATTTCCTGCAGTGAAGCAAGTACGCGCGGCTCGTCGTCGACCAGCAGCAGGCGAGGGCGGTGGGAAGGCGGGGTAACGGAGGCGTCAAGATAAGTGGGCAGCGTGCCCCGGATGCTGGCCGGGAGTCCGGTAGTTCGAAATCGATTCATCGTCATTCTGTCAGTGCCGTGCGATTTTCTGTGTCTGGCGCCCGTGAGCGCTGCAGACGTCATGTCTTATCTTCCACATAATGCCAGCTTATTCGTTGCATTTGAGGCATGACAATGCAATCGTGTGCAGAAATGCGTCATGTCAGATGGGTTTCGTTCCTGTATGACGACAGAAATGCCGCAGCGCGCACCATTTTTTCTTGATGGTGACTTGTCAAGGCGGCTTGATCGTGTTCAGGGAACTATTGCTGTTCTGATAAACTGGCACGCTGTCGGCTTGATTGCGGCGTGCCATTTCTGAAGGAATCGATCCGGGAGGTCAACGTGGGTGGTTTGAACAAGCTATTTTTTGCACTGCTGCTGATGGCGGCAAGCCACGGCCAGGCGGCTCAGTTGAACACCCGGTCCGCTTCGCCGACAGCCACGTCGACGCCCATTTGCCCGGCCCAGGACATTTCATTTTTCATCCAGCAATTTTCCAGCGACGAGGCGGTGCAAAGTCTCTACACCACGATCCAGTCGGCTGAATTTCCCGTCATGCCCCTGGTGCAGGAGCGCAAGGACAACGCGCTCCTCATGCAACTGGAAGACGTGACGGCGTCGACGGCGCGGGTCAATCTGACCAGGCCCGACAGCGATTATCTGGTGTCGTACTACTTCAAGATGGACGATTGCTGGAGACTGGTCAGTATCGAGAACCAGTCTCTCTGACGCAGCGCGCAAGCGACTGCGCCAGGTTGCTGCTTACGCTGCCTTGCCGCGTGAGCGACGACGACGCGCCGTGAAGCCCATCAGCGCCAGTCCAGCGCCCATCAGCATGCCCGTTGCCGGCTCAGGAATGTCGGTGCCAGGGTCGCCAGGCACGTTATCTCCTGTCACATCGAACGTGATCGTGCCGAAGTTCCACACACCGTCCGGCGATACTTGTGAATCATTGAAATCCTCGTAGAATTCCAGTCGCAGAAGGCCATCGGCGCCGACCGTGAAGTCCAATCCGAAGTCAATCAGGTTGGCTGAATTGGCGTAGCTGCCGGTGCCAGGATCTGCATTCTCAAACCCAGGGTTGAAATAAACCCCGCCTGTCTGCGCCGAGTTACTGAAGTACAGGCCGATTTCGGATAAATAGCTCGGTGTGTATGCGGTGATGTTGACATCGTAGACGACACCGATAACCCGCGAGCCTGCGCCGACGTTCAGGGTAAATACCGTGTTTCCGGCTGTTCCCGGCGCACCAAAACTTTGTACCCCAGCCACATTGACCACAAACGGTACGGCAAAGGCAGAGGTGCAAACCAGCAACGACAGGCCGACAAGCAGATTTTTTAGCGTTCGCAGGGACATGGTTTTCTCCGGTTAGTGTGAGCCTTGTAACTAGCAGTAACCGTGCCATGCCTTTAGATGGTTTCAAGCGTCTGATTCCAATCGGAATTTTAACTGACGCCTGATTCCTGTATTTACGAATGTAAGCTTTTCCGACAATGTCATTCAACATGCGTTGAATCTCGTTCATTGAAAAAAATCGGGATTCCACTGTTTGGTGGTATCCCGTGAAGACCATCAGGCCTTATTTGAACGAGTAATTGGCACTCGCATAAAAACGGCGCCCGCGAGGATCGGTATAGCTTGGGTCGTAACCCGATAAAAAGAAATACGCCTGGTTGGAATAGGGCGGACTCGTGTCGAACAGATTCTGGATACCCACGCGCAGTTTCAGGTTCGTATTGACTGCATACGCGCCCGATAAATCCCACAACGAATAGTGCTTGACCCGGTTGGCCGCCACCACGCTGCCATTGTCGATATTGATCGCCGTATTCTGGTCTTCGTAGCCGCTCGAGAACGTATTTTGCAAGCTGGTCGACAGTGGCCCGCGATCCCAGTCGACACTGACCGTATGGCGCCAGCGCTGGACCACGCCTTTCGTCACGAAGCGATTCAGATTGCTCACGAACGGATCGCCGGGCGCATTCTGGATTTTCGACGTCAGCACATAGGTGCCGTTCAGGCGCCCGCCGAAGCGGCCGATGGCCGTGTCGACGCCGCGTACCGTCAGCGCCAGGTCGAGGCCGCGCGCCAGTTGCGCGCCGCGGTTGTCCTTGCGCAGTTCGATGTAGTCGATCAGCCCATCCTCGTCGCGATACACCAGGTCGCCGTATTTGGCCAGGTTGCCGAGGATGATGTCGTCGCCGATTTCGCTGATGAGGTTCGTGCGCTTGATATTCCAGTAGTCGAGCGATGCGCTGACATGCTTGCCGGCGGCGAATACGGCGCCCAGCGAGAACTGGCGGCTGCGTTCGGGTTTCAGCGCGTCGTTGCTGTAGCGGCGCGTGTCCCAGTTGTCGGCGCAGTCCGAATAATTGTTCTCGACCGTGGCGCAGTAGACCGGATCGGGCAGGGTGGCCGTGCTGCTGTAGACGGTCGGGCGGTACAGCTCCGTCATCGACGGCGCGCGGAAGCCCCGGCCGGCCGAGCCGCGCAGCAGCAGCGCGTCGCTTGGCCGGTAGGTCAGGCCGATCTTCGGACTGGTCGCGCCGCCCACGTTTTCGTAATGGTCGTAGCGCGCCGACAGCTGTGCTTCCCACTGCTTCGCGAACGGCACCAGCACTTCGCCGTAGACCGCAGCGACATCGCGGCTGTCACTGGTGGCGCGGCCGCCTTCGGGCGCCGCGTCATTGTTGATGTTGTCGCTCAACAGCAGGGCCGATGGCGTGAACTGGTTTTTCTCGCGCCGTGCTTCACCGCCAATCGCCACCGCCAGGTCGCCGCCGGCCATCGGCATCAGGGCGCGCGACAACTTGACGTCGACGGCGTCGAGCGTGCCGCGCGCGCGGCGCACGACATCGTCGACCTGGATGCTGTCGATCAGCGCGCGGCCTTCCGGGCTCGATGGGCCGAACGGGTTGATGCGGCCGTCGGCGATTCCTTCGAGCAGCTCGTTGTAGAGCAGATAGCCATGGGTGTCGCGGTCCTTGACCGTGTTGACGCTGTGGTTGTAGGCGGTGTCGTAATCCCAGCCGCCCACGGTACCCGTCACGCCGACGACGACACGCACGCCTTCGCTGGTAAGGGTGCTGGTGCGTTGGCCCGCTTCGTTCAAGCGCATGCGCAATTCCAGTTCGCCCGGGATGTCGTCGTCCAACCCATCCAGGCCGGTGCCGGCCAGTTGCGGGACCCGCGAATAATCGATGTAGCCGGCCACGCGTGCCGAACTGCCGGTGTAGTCGGTCTTGGCGCGGCTGAGCGCCACTTCGGCATACGCCTGGTGCGAGCCACCCAGCTTGATGACGGCGCGGCTGAGCACGCTGGCTTTTTCGGACTTCGGATACAGCTCGGTGTCGCCCATATAGTTATAGGTACAGGCGTCAACGCCGCCCGTGCCATCCGGCAGGTACACATTGGCCGGCGGCGCGCAGCCCGGAACCGACAGGTTGATCAGGCGGTTTGTGATCGGCTTGCCATTGAGTGTGAAACCGATCTCCTGCAGATGATCGCGCTGGGCCGACGTCAGGCGGATATTGGCGGGACTCGTGTAGCTCGACAGCAGGTGACCGAGGCGCTGCTCGACCTGCAGGCCCGGGATGAAGCTGCGCTGCGACGTGTTCAGGGGATTGGTGCGCTGGAAGTCGGCCACGGCGAAGATGTTGTAGCCATCGCGCTCGAGCACACCCTTGCCGGCGCTGAGGCTGGCGGTGCGCTTGCCGGCGCCGCCTTCGTCGGTCGTGCCGACGTACACGTTCGCTTCCAGTCCCTGGAAGTCCTTGCGGGTGATGAAGTTGATGACGCCGCCGATGGCGTCGGTGCCATACAGTGCCGAGGCACCGTCGAGCAATACCTCGACGCGCTCAAGGGCAGCCGCCGGGATATTGTTCAGGTCAACGCCGCTGTCGTCGCCGGGAGAGGCGAAGTTGGCCATGCGCCGGCCATTGAGCAGCACCAGCGTCGATGAGGTGCCGATGCCACGCAGGTTGGCGCTGTTGAAGCCACGCTGGTCGCCGCCGACGTTGATGCTGGCGCCGTCCGTCAGGCCGTTGCTGTTGGCCGAAACCCGCCCCATCAGTTCAGCAGCAGTGGTGACGCCAGTTTTCTCGATCTCGGCCCGTGAAATCGTTTGCACAGGCAGCGCGGTTTCAGACTGCACGCGGCGGATCGCCGAACCCGTAACTTCGACGCGCGGCAACTCGGCTGCCGATACCGCCGGCAATGTCTGCGCGGCCAGGGGCAGGCTCGCCAGGGCAATGGTCGTTCCGGCGCACGCCAGGAGCACGCCACGCACGGCGCGGGCGCCTGCTTTCAAATTCGTATTCATCAATTCTCCGTTATTACATCAGGCACATTGATTGATATTAAACGGGCGCGAGGTTGAAGGGATGCAACAAATGGAGAGCGATGAATAGATGTTGTAAATATGGTACGCGTGTGCGTAAAAAAACCGCCGCGTCTTTCGACGGACGGTTTATAGAGGCATCAGCCAGCTTTTAATTCGCGAACAATACCTGGGCAATAATGCCGCTGGCGATCGCTGCCAGCACATAATCGTTACCGGTCTGGACCCAGTGATAACCACGCGGTGGCGCGCTCAGGTGACGGCCGCGCCAGTCATTGACGACGTAGCGATCGTGACGATATTCCTTGTGCAGCTTGCCGCCGCGGCGCATATCGTGGCGTGGACCGCCACCGCGGGAATCGTCACGGCGATAATACTGGGCATTGTCGTTGCGGTGGTTGCGATCGTTGGCGCGCGGGCCGTCGTGGCGGTCGTTGCGGTCGTTTCGTTTGTCATCGCGGCGATCATCGTCGCGCCGGTCGTTGTGCTGTTGTTGCGAATAGCCGTTGCGGTCGTGATCGCGGTCGTTTCCGTGATCACTGCGTTGTGCAAAAGCGCTGCCACTCGCGGTAAAGGTCAATGCAATCAGTGCTGCGATGAACTTGGTTTTCATTATTGTTTCTCCTGGTGGCCGATCCGTTGAATCGATGAGTTCATTAGACTACGGGCACCGCCTAACATGTTAAGAATTCCAGTAAGCAATGCTACAAAGTGTATCTGTGCCGGCTGTCGCCATAATGTGTGAGAAATAGCGTGCAGGCGCTGGCTATACTCGGTGCGATCGATGCATTTCACCGGGGAGGCGCTGCCATGGAAAAACGTCTGCAGCAATGGCTGGTCGGCGCGCTCGTCGTGGCCGGCATTGGCGCGGCCGGGCTCATGTGGAACAGCTCAACACGTGAAACGGTCGTCGATGTGGCCGGCGCACCGCCGCCGCATGCACCACGTGCCGCCATGCCCGTGCCAGCGCAGGCGGTGCCAGCTGCCGTACCGGCATCAGTGCTGGCTGCTGCAGCCAACCAGAACCTGAGCGCGCACGTGGCCGACCTGCTGGCCTCGGGTGATCCGTACGATGCCTACGCGGCCTACATGCTTGTCTCGAGCTGCGCGTCGTTCAACCGGCGGCACGATCTCGAGGTCCACGACAGCAAACTGGGCGCGAAACGCGCGCTGAACGCCGAGGAGCGCCGGAACATGACACGCATGTGCGGCGCGATGACCGAGCGCGAGCGGGTGGCCCGGCTCGATTACCTGGCCACGGCCGTCAAGGCCGGCGTGCCGGGCGCGGCGTGGATGCATGCCATCGAAGGTCCGTTTGGCGATCCAAGCGCGTTGACGACGCGGCCCGACGACCCCCTGGTGCGCGAATGGAAGGCGACGGCAGCCAGTCAGCTCGACACGGCAGCCCAGGCGGGCGACACAACGGTACTCATGCTATGGGGAATGCAGAAACTGGGCGGCTCGAACCTGACGGACAGGCATCCGGTGCAGGGGTACGGCTACCTGCTCGCGGTTGGCCTGATCGACGCGGAACTTGCGCAGCCTGACGACCGGTCGCCGCAGATGTTCGCCGAGGGCAGCGGGCTGCTGACCGCGTTGGGTGGCCAGCTGACGCAGGAACAGCGCGCGGTGGCCCTGATCGAAGCGCGCCGCATCGCTGCGGCTGCAAAAGCACGGCGCGAGAGTAACGACAACAAGTCGGGCGTCGGGCCAGCGTCGATGCCGACCGGCGGATTGGCGGCTATGCCGGCGGGGCGTCGGGACTGACCGTCGCGTTCAGCGTCGAACTCAGCGTCGGGCTTAAGAGCGACGACACATACAGCAGCAGCTTGTCTTCGCTCACGCCGAGGTCCAGGCCCGTGAGCTCGCCGATGCGGCGCAACCGGTAGTCGAGGGTGTTGCGGTGGATGCCCAGCGCCTTCGCGGTGGCGGCCGAATTCTCGTTCTGCTCGAACCATGCCGAGAGCGTCGCGCGCAGCATGGCGCGGCTCTTGTCGTGCGCGAGCCGCGCTATCGGCATGCGCAGTTGGTGCGCCTGCCAGCCGCTGTCCAGGCCCGACAGCAGTACCGGCAAGGCCATCTCGTAATAGCTGAAAACCTGCTGCTGCGGATGGCGTGCGCGCCCGAGCCGGCTGGCGGTGCGCGCGCTCCCATACGAGATCGCGGCGCCGTCGATGCCGGGCAGCGCAATGCCCATCGACAGCGTGAACGGCAACGTGCATTCTTCGCGCAACAGCTGGGCCAGGGCATCGAGACGGCGCTGCGGCGGTGTTTCGAGTACTTTGCGGGACGGCTCCCAGGCCTCGAGCAGTACCAGTTCGGCAGGGCCGACGGTGGCGGTGAGGGCATCGTCGCGGCGTGCCAGGAGCCGCATCTGCAGCAGCTGCACGGCGCTCGGCGCATGGTCCGCCGTGGCCGGCACGCCCTGCAGTTCGACCAGAAACACGAGCTGCATGCGCTCGATGTCGATCCCGAGGCGCTGCGCCCAGCCTTCGAGTTCGGCGCGCGCGCCCGGCTCGTAGCGGATCAGGTTGAGCACGAACGCTTCGCGGTAGCGCGAGTGGCTTTGCAGCGTCTGTGTCAGCGCGGCCTGCTCGAGGATCA
>Ga0265798_10003381_pt1 | contig 22719 bp, 23 predicted proteins | sample P3T30metagenome_FD_192430 | JGI IMG/M metagenome (GOLD analysis project Ga0265798, IMG submission 192430) | Plant litter microbial communities from East Loma Ridge, Irvine, California - P3 T30 | ecosystem: Environmental > Terrestrial > Plant litter > Unclassified | place: USA: California... | reverse complement strand
CGGTATCGACCATGTCATCGACCAGAATACACGTACGCCCTTCGACATCACCGATGATATGCATCACTTCAGAGTGATTGGCTTTCTCACGGCGTTTGTCGATGATACCGAGATCGACACCCAGGGACTTGGCAACAGCACGTGCACGCACGACGCCGCCGATATCCGGGGAAACGATCATCAGGTTTTCAAAGCGCTGGTCTTCGATGTCATCCACCAGGACAGGGGAGCCGTAGATGTTATCTACCGGAATATCGAAGAAACCTTGTATTTGGTCAGCATGAAGATCAACCGTGAGAACACGATCGATACCCACCACGGTCAGCATATCGGCGACGACTTTCGCGCTGATAGCAACACGCGCGGAACGCGGACGGCGATCCTGACGGGCATAACCAAAGTAAGGAATCACAGCAGTGATTCGGGACGCTGAGGAGCGACGGAAGGCATCAGCCATCACGACGAGTTCCATCAGGTTGTCGTTTGTCGGTGCGCAGGTCGGCTGAATGATAAAGACGTCTTTACCGCGGACGTTTTCATTAATCTCAGTGCTGATTTCACCGTCGGAAAATTTTCCAACAGAAACATCACCCAGTGGGATATGCAGCTGACGTACTACACGCCGAGCGAGATCGGGGTTAGCATTCCCCGTAAAGACCATCATCTTGGACACGCGCAGTACCTAGAGGCTGAGGGTAACCTGGATGAGTATAGAAAATGGCAGGGGCGGCTGGATTCGAACCAACGCATGGCAGGATCAAAACCTGCTGCCTTACCGCTTGGCGACGCCCCTGTATTGAATCAATCGAGTGCCTTGCACTCCATTCCTGTTACAGAATCTGTAGCTTGCGATGCAACATCGAAACGTTGCTTCCTTTCGCTACGAACCCCGTAAGGGTCTCTGCAAGAAGGGCCGAGACTTTATCAGCTTCAGCTTTGTTTGGGAAGGCCCCAAACACACAACTTCCAGTTCCGGTTAATTTTGCTTCGGTAAAATTACCTAACAAATTCAAAGCGTTACGTACTTCTGGGTAACGCCTCTCTACAACCGCCTTACAGTCATTTCGACTGTTTCCCTTGGGAACGGGGCGCACTTTAATGGGAGGAGAGTCGCGTGTCAACAACGGATCTGAAAAAATTTCTGCTGTACTTACAGCGACTTGCGGCACGAGCACTAAATACCAGGGTTCCTCGGGATTTACAGGGGTCAGAATTTCTCCAACACCCTCAGCAAACGCTGCGCGTCCCCGTACGAAAACCGGGACATCGGCACCGAGTGTGAGGCCCAGAGTGGCCAGGCGATCTTCGTCCCAGCCCAGGTTCCACAAATGATTGAGGCCCAGCAGAGTCGTGGCTGCGTCCGAGCTTCCGCCACCGATGCCTCCGCCCATTGGCAGACGTTTTTCCAGCCAGATATCCATGCCGAGCGTACAACCCGACTGTTTTTGCAAGGCTTTGGCGGCCTTGACGATCAGGTTGCTGTCATGGGGGACGCCGGGGACGTCGGTCTGCAGGCGGATTTCGCCATCCTCGCGGATCGCAAATCCCAGTTCATCGCCGTGATCGAGAAACTGAAAGATGGTCTGCAGCTCGTGATAGCCGTCAGGGCGACGGCCGAGAATGTGCAGCATCAGGTTCAATTTTGCCGGCGCGGGCAGTACCAGTTGAGGCGTACTCATGGTTACTGTCCCAGCTTGCGAGGTTGCCAGTCCTTGATGACCAGCGTGACATCGAGGTCCTGGCCGTGCAGTTTGACCCGCTCGGGCAGCCAGTAACCGTTCTGTTCGACGTAGCTCAGGTATTCCACCTGCCAGCCATCCTGCTCCAGGCTGGCCAGTCTGCTGTCGCCGTCCAGTGTGACCTGGCTCTTGCTGTCGGGAGCGGGCAAGCCGCGGACCCACCACACCAGGTGCGACACGGGCAATTTCCAGCCAAGCTGATCCTGAAGCAGGGTTTCAGGAGTAGTGGCTTCGTAACGGCCCTGGTTGGCCACTTCAAGAGCGACCGCGCCCGGTCTGCCGGTCAGTCGCGCAGCGCCTCGGCCGAGAGGGCCTGACAGGCGGATGTCGTAGTAGTCCTGTCGCTGAAGCCAGAACAGCGTTCCGCTACCCGAGTCCTTTGGCGCTCGAATGCCGACCTTACCGTTGATCTGCCAGCCATCGAGGCTGCTCAGCTGTTGTTTGTGTTCGCGCCATTGCGCGGGGTCGCCCTTGCCCTGAACGGCTTCGCGGGAAGTAAGACCGGCGCAGCCGGTGAGCAGGGCGATGAGGCTGAATACGATTACGTGGCGCAAAAACATAACGTCAAAGGGTCTCTGATCCGGTCAAACGCTGCAGAGTGCTGCGCAGAATAGGGCTGTCGGGTTGTTGCTCCAGAGCTTTGCCCCAGACTTTTCGTGCTTCACGCTGCTCGCCTTTGGCCCAGAGCACTTCGCCCAGGTGAGCGGCCACTTCATGATCAGGGAAGCGCTCGAGCGCCTTGCGCAAGTAACGCTCGGCCTCGTCCAGATTGCCCAGGCGGTAATTCACCCAGCCGAGGCTGTCGAGCACCGCCGGGTCGTCGGGATTGATGGCGTGGGCCTTCTCAATCAACTCCTTGGCTTCGGCGTAGCGTGTTGTGCGATCGGAAAGGGTGTAGCCCAAGGCGTTCAGAGCCATGGCGTTTTCCGGCTCGCGCTTGATGATGCTGCGTAAATCCTTTTCCATCTGCGCCAGGTCGTTGCGCTTTTCAGCAAGCATGGCGCGGGTATAGAGCAGGTTGATGTCATCCGGGTATTTTTTCAGCGCCTGGCTCAGCACCTGCCAGCCACGGTCAGCCTGATCATTGCTGGTCAGCGTTTCTGCTTCGATCAGGTACAGCTGAATGGCGTAATCCGGTTGTTCGTCGCGTGCTTCAGCCAGCCGCTTCGAGGCTTCTGCCCCGTTGCCGTTACTGATCAGGATGTCGCTCTGGCGCAGTTGTGCGGTCAAATAATCGGTGCCCGGGCCCACTTGGGCGTATTCATTGAGCGCGCCCTGCGGGTCGTCACGTTCTTCGTGGATACGGCCAAGGTTCAAGTGCGCAGAATCGACATGCGCGCCACGCTCGATGAGCTCTTCCAGATAACCCGTCGCTTCGTCCCACGCTTTTGCTTCAAGGCAGACCAGCGCCAACGAGAAGCGCAGCTCATCATCATCGGGATACTGCTTCACCAGGCTGGAAAACTGCACTTTGGCGTCTTCCATGCGGTTCTGTTCGACCAGCATGCGCGCATAAGTGAGGCGCAGACGTTTGTCGTCCGGGTACTTCTTGATGCTTTTTTCCAGAATAGGCAGTGCTTCCTTGCCCCGATCCATGCTTTGCAGCAGGCGGGCACGCAACAGAATCGGCGCGATCTCGCCTTCTTTTGGCGAGTTGTCTTCAAGCAGCTTGAGCGATTGCCGAGAATCGCCGTTCTGTTGAAGCAGCAGCGCCTTGCCAAAAATCAACTGACTGTTATTGGGGTATTTACCGAGCAGCCGATCGAAGCTTTTAAGCAGGCCGTTGCGGGTGTCGGAGTCGGTTTCTGCCGCGGAAAGCGCCAGAAAGTCGAAATGCGTGTCGCCCTGTCCCTGAAGCACTTTCTCCATGTAAACCATGGATTCGTCGTAACGGCCCGAGCGTGCCAGCTGGATCGCGGCGGCGCGTTGCGCTTCGAGGTTGGTCCGGTCGTTTTTCGCCCAGATCAATGCCGTATCCAGCGCTGGCTGATCGGCCCCCAGGTATTCTGCAATACGGTAGGCGCGTTCAGAGACCCCGGGATCCTGAGTCTTGATCGCCTGCGTCACGTAGTTGTCCAGCGCGATGTCGAACCGGTTGCGTTGTCCGGCAAGTTCCGCACTCAGCAGGCTGACCAGGGTGTCCTGGGTGAACGAACCATAGACCTGCGGCTTGGCTTCAGGCGCAGGAGGGGTGTCTTTTTGCACAGTCTCGGACGGCGAGGACACCGGCGCCATGGACTGGCAGCCACCTAGAAGGGCAAGGGCAAGGAACAACGCGGAGGATCTAGTCATATATAAGAAGGGCGGCTACCTGCGGTTTGGAGCATCATGACACAAGGCTGTCGGCAAAACCCACAGCCGTCGGAAAAACTACTGCAATGCTGATTTCAGCGGTGCCGCGCGCCTGAAAAGGCGGGCGGCAACGTGCGATTCTAGTGGGACAATAATATGCGGTGGTTGTTCTGAGCTTATTGAAGTAGGACAATTGTCGGCTACACGTCACCACCTGCGACCCTGAATGGCATTCCTTGCACTTGGCATCAACCATAAGACCGCCTCGGTCGACGTTCGCGAGCGCGTAGCATTTACGCCAGAGCAGTTGGTTGAGGCCTTGCAGCAACTCTGTCACCTGACTCACAGTCGTGAAGCCGCGATCCTTTCGACGTGCAACCGCAGTGAGCTTTACATCGAACATGACCAGCTCGTGGCTGATAATATTCTGGCCTGGCTGGCCGATTATCATCATTTGAGCCTTGATGAACTGCGCGCCAGCGCTTATATCCATGAAGATGATGCGGCAGTTCGTCACATGATGCGCGTTGCGTCGGGCCTCGATTCGCTGGTGCTGGGTGAGCCGCAGATTCTTGGGCAGATGAAGTCCGCCTACGCCGTTGCCCGCGAAGCCGGTACGGTCGGTCCGTTGCTGGGACGGCTGTTTCAGGCAACGTTCAGCGCTGCCAAACAGGTGCGCACCGACACAGCTATCGGTGAAAACCCGGTCTCGGTGGCGTTTGCGGCTGTCAGTCTGGCGAAACAGATTTTCAGTGATCTGCAGCGCAGTCAGGCACTGCTGATCGGTGCAGGCGAAACCATCACTCTGGTCGCCCGGCACCTGCACGATCTGGGTGTGAAGCGTATTGTGGTTGCCAACCGTACGCTGGAACGCGCCAGTATTCTGGCCGCCGAGTTTGGCGCTCATGCTGTGCTGCTTTCGGATATTCCAGCAGAACTGGTCAACAGTGACATCGTGATCAGCTCCACCGCCAGCCAGTTGCCGATTCTGGGCAAAGGCGCGGTGGAAAGCGCGCTTAAGCTGCGCAAACACAAACCGATCTTCATGGTCGATATCGCCGTGCCGCGTGACATCGAACCTGAAGTCGGCGAGCTGGACGATGTCTATTTGTACAGCGTCGACGACCTGCATGAAGTCGTCGCAGAGAATCTCAAAAGTCGTCAGGGCGCTGCGCTGGCGGCTGAACAACTGGTCAGCACCGGGGCTGAAGACTTCATGTCTCGCCTGCGTGAGCTGGACGCAGTCAATGTATTACGCGCCTATCGCCAGCAAAGCGAACGGCTGCGCGACGAAGAATTGAGCAAGGCGCAACGCATGCTGGCCAACGGCAGTAATGCCGAAGAGGTACTGGTCCAACTGGCGCGTGGCCTGACCAACAAATTGCTGCACGCTCCCAGCGTTCAGCTCAAGAAGCTGTCTGCCGAGGGCCGCGTCGATGCGCTGGCCATGGCTCAGGAACTTTTTGCCCTCGGTGAGGGCTCGACGGATAAACCCCCGCAATGAAAGCTTCACTGCTCAATAAGCTGGATGTGCTCAGCGACCGCTTCGAGGAACTGACGGCATTGCTGGGCGACGCCGAAGTCATCAGCGATCAGACCCGATTTCGCGCCTATTCCCGTGAATATGCCGAAGTAGAGCCCGTTATCGCGCTTTACAAGCAACGGCTCAAGGTGTCGGCTGATCTGGACGGCGCTCAGGCCCTGCTCAAGGACAGTGATCCGGACATGCGGGAAATGGCTGTCGAGGAAGTGCGCGAGACCAAGCAGCAACTGGTCGAACTGGAAGCTCAGTTGCAACGCATGCTGCTGCCGAAAGACCCGAACGACGGACGCAACGTGTTCCTCGAGATCCGCGCGGGCACCGGCGGTGACGAAGCGGCGATTTTCTCCGGGGACCTTTTCCGCATGTACTCGCGTTACGCCGAGCGGCGCGGCTGGCGTGTGGAGATTCTTTCGGAAAACGAAGGCGAGCATGGCGGCTACAAGGAAGTCATTGCCCGCGTCGAGGGCGAGAGTGTCTACGGCAAACTGAAATTCGAGTCCGGTGCCCACCGTGTGCAACGCGTACCGGAAACCGAGTCGCAGGGCCGGATTCACACCTCGGCCTGTACCGTCGCGGTGCTGCCCGAGCCGGACGAGCAACAGGCGATCGAGATCAACCCTGCCGACCTGCGCGTTGACACCTACCGCTCTTCGGGTGCCGGTGGTCAGCACGTCAACAAGACCGACTCGGCGATCCGCATCACCCACTTGCCGTCGGGTATTGTTGTCGAATGTCAGGAAGAGCGTTCGCAGCACAAGAACAGGGCCCGGGCAATGTCCTGGCTGTCTGCCAAACTGAATGATCAACAGACCAGCGCAGCGGCCAACGCCATTGCCAGCGAGCGCAAGCTGCTCGTCGGGTCGGGTGATCGTTCGGAGCGTATCCGCACGTACAATTTCCCACAGGGTAGGGTCACCGATCACCGCGTGAACCTTACGTTGTATTCCTTGGATGAAGTTCTGGCCGGTGGAGTCGATGCAGTGATAGAGCCGCTACTTGCTGAATATCAGGCTGATCAACTTGCGGCACTGGGTGAGTAAATGACTATCATCGCCAGCTTGTTAAGAAGCGCCGAGCTTCCTGATTCACCCACCGCACGACTCGACGCCGAGCTGCTGCTGGCGGCCGCATTGGGCAAGCCACGCAGTTTCCTGCACACGTGGCCCGAGCGCATCGTCAGCACCGAAGCGGCGTCGGCGTTCGCGGGTTACCTGCAACGTCGGCGTACCGGCGAGCCTGTTGCCTACATTCTGGGTCAGCAAGGTTTCTGGAAACTGGACCTCGAAGTCGCGCCCCACACGCTGATTCCACGGCCCGAGACCGAGATGCTGGTCGAGGCCGCGCTGGAACTGATCCCGACGTTTGCCAAGGCCGAAGTGTTGGACCTGGGCACCGGCACGGGCGCAATAGGCCTGGCACTGGCCAATGACCGTCAGCAGTGGAAGGTCACTGCCGTCGATCGCGTGCTCGAAGCCGTTGCGCTTGCCGAGCGCAACCGTAAACGGCTGCATCTGGACAACGCAACAGTCCTGAGCAGCCATTGGTTCAGCGCTGTCGAAGGTCGTCACTTCGATTTGATCATCAGTAACCCGCCCTACATCGCCGACGCCGATCCGCACCTTGCGGCTGGCGACGTGCGTTTCGAGCCGAGCAGCGCGCTGGTGGCAGGCTCAGATGGCCTGGACGATTTACGCACCATCATTACTCAAGCTCCCGCGCACCTCAACGCCGGTGGCTGGCTGCTGCTTGAACATGGCTACGATCAAGGCGCGGCAGTTCGCGAATTGCTCACACGGCAGGGTTTCGAACGTATCCAGACCCGCCGTGACCTCGGTGAGCACGAGCGCATCACATTCGGATGCATGCCGTGCTGAGTGATCAGGAGTTGCTGCGTTACAGCCGCCAGATCCTGCTGCAACACGTCGATATCGAAGGGCAGCTACGTCTCAGGCAGAGCCGAGCACTGATTGTCGGTCTCGGCGGCCTGGGTTCACCCGTTGCGTTGTACCTGGCGGCGGCAGGAGTTGGCGAGTTGCATCTGGCGGACTTCGACAGTGTCGACCTGACCAACCTGCAACGCCAGATCATTCATGACAGCCAGAGCATCGGTCTGACCAAGGTCGATTCGGCCATTTCGCGCCTTGCCGCCATCAACCCTGAAGTGAAGCTGGTTGCGCACCGCGAGGCGCTGGATGGTGACTCGTTGAGCGCTGCCGTGGGTGCCGTTGATCTGGTGCTCGACTGCTCCGACAACTTCAGCACACGTGAAGCCGTCAACGCTGCCTGTGTGGCTGCAGGCAAACCGTTGGTCAGCGGCGCGGCCATCCGGCTGGAAGGTCAGTTGTCGGTCTTTGACCCACGCCGTGCCGAGAGCCCGTGCTATCACTGTCTGTACGGCCACGGCAGCGAGGCTGAGCTGACTTGCAGCGAAGCCGGTGTCATCGGCCCGCTGGTCGGGCTGGTGGGCAGCCTTCAGGCGCTCGAGGCGTTGAAGCTGCTGGCCGGTTTCGGCGAACCCATGGTCGGTCGCCTGCTGTTGATCGATGCGTTGGGTACCCGGTTTCGCGAGCTGAAGGTCAAACGCGACCCGGCTTGTGGGGTGTGTGGTCTGTCGCGCAGGCAGGGCGAGCATGTCTGACATTCATATGAGCTATGCCTGCGACGCACCGATCGGAGTGTTCGATTCTGGAGTAGGCGGCCTGTCGGTGCTGACCGAAATACGCCAGCGCCTGCCCGACGAGTCCTTGCTGTACCTGGCGGATGCCGGTCATGTCCCGTACGGTGAAAAAAGCCCCGAATTCATTATCGAGCGTTGTCTGACCATTGCCGGTTTTTTTCATGAGCAGGGGGCGAAAGCTCTGGTGGTGGCGTGCAACACCGCGACCGCGTCCGGCGTTGCGCACATCCGCCAGCGTTATCCTGATTGGCCGGTCGTAGGCATGGAGCCAGCGGTCAAGCCTGCTGCCGAAGCGACACGCAGCGGAGTGGTTGGTGTGCTGGCAACAACGGGCACGCTACAGAGCGCCCGGTTCGCCGCGTTACTCGACCGTTTTGCGAGTGACGTGCGCGTTGTGACTCAGCCATGCCCTGGCTTGGTCGAATTGATCGAAACAGGCGACCTCGATAGCCAGCAAATCCGCCAATTATTAGGCCATTATGTCGAGCCGTTACTGGCCGAGCGCTGCGACACGATCATTTTGGGGTGCACCCACTATCCGTTTCTCAAGCCGTTGTTACGCGAGATGCTCCCGAACTCGATCACCCTGATCGACACCGGGGCTGCGGTGTCGCGTCAATTGCAGCGTCTTTTGTCGCAGTCGAATCTGCTGGCCAGCGGTCCTGCGCGAGAAACGTTGTACTGGTCCAGTGACGATCCAGAAAAATTCAGAAAAATCCTACCAAGCCTATGGCAAAGTTCTGGCAATGTGAGAAGCTTCGAATTGTAAAAAAAACGTGAAAAAATCGATTTTGAGGCTGAACTATCGTCCCATTTCCGATTTCTATAATCGCGTCTGGTGAGTTTTCAACACTTTCTTACAACTTCGTACATTTTGGGACGTTTCTCATGAAGAGAATCTTTTGTCTGGCCGTTTTCTCGGCCATTTTGGCGGGACAGGCTTCGCTGGCCCAGGCTGATGGCGTTGAGTTTTCGGTTGGGCAGTCCACCGATTCGGCAATGACCTACCGTCTGGGCGTGCAATTCGATTGGGACAAAAGCTGGTTGCAGAGCGACATTGGTCGCCTGACGGGTTACTGGGATGGTGCTTACACCTACTGGGAAGGCAAGGACTACAAAGACAACCACAGCCTTTCGTTCTCGCCTGTTCTGGTGTACGAGTTCGGCAACGGCAGCGTAAAACCTTACGTTGAGGCCGGTATCGGTGTATCAGTGTTCTCCAACACTCAGGTTGAAGATCGCAAGTTCGGTTCGGCATTCAACTTTGAAGACCGCATCGGTTTCGGTCTGCGCTTTGCTGGCGGCCACGAAGTCGGCATACGCGCTACTCACTATTCCAACGCCGGCATCAAGCAGCCGAACGATGGTGTAGAAAGCTACGCATTGCATTACAAGATGCCGTTCTGATTGTTCGAACGTTGATCTGATCGCGCGCCTGCCAAGGCGCGTGTTGATTGCAGGCCGTACGCCGCTGCTACAGTGGTTTAGTTGAACAAGCCTCCGATCTCGAACTTATGACCTGCCGCCCTTACAGATAAGCCGTCGCAATGCCTTTGCGTTCGTTCAGGCAGTCTTCCGCCCCCGCTTCAAACTCCCTGCAGATCAACGGACGCTTTTCGTAGATTGTGCACATCATCGTGTTGCGATCCAGTGCCGCGCACCAGCCGTCGTCCAGACGCAGCATCACTTCCCCGCCCCATTCATCGGTATTGATGTACCGCTCAGGCACGCCCGTGTCGGTGATAAGCATCACCTCCAGCTGACAGCAGCAGGCCGCACAGGTCGAACAGGTTACTTGGGTATCTTCGGCAAGGGCGGTGACGGGAATCAGGACAGGCTTCAGAAAGGTTCTCCAGAGGTATTTGCGGCTGGCAGGGCGCGACGAGTGGCCAGCCATTGGAGCAGCGGAAACGTGATCGCCCAGACCAGGCTCAATATCGTCATGCTTGGCCACAATCCGAGGGGTAGAGAAACCTGCGCCAGCTGCGAGCCGGCATAGTACGACATCGGGCCACTAATAGCGCCCAGCAAGGCCGCTCGCCATAACGGCTTTGCGGTCCACGCCAGACAATGATTGAGAGTCGTGCCCAGCAAAGCCCAGAGCAGCACCAGCCATAGTGGGATGAGGTAGCCGCTGGTCCCGAAGTCGAACACGCCGAGTCGCATCAGCAGGCTGTCGAGCACGATGCCGGCCAGCGTCACCAGCAACACAAGGCGGCCCTCGGCGGCCCATGAGCTGATCCACAGAAAATGGATCAGCAGCAAGACGACTGCAATCAGCTGCCAATAGCTGTTGCTGCCCAGCACGCAGGCAAACCAGCCAGCCTGGAACAACAGCGCGTTGGCGAGTGTTTTAAGCATCGAAACGCCCAAGCAGCGGCTGGCGCAAGGCTTCGGGCTTGGCCAGCAACAGCTGTGCGGTCCCGATGGTGCGTTCCAGAAACCCGCCTTCGCAGTAGCACAGGTAAAACTCCCATAACCGCAGGAAGTACTCGTCATACCCCAGGTCTTTCAACTTGGCATGCGCATGTTTGAAGTTGTCATGCCAGATGCGCAGCGTGCGTGCGTAATGCAGGCCGAAGTCTTCCATGTGCAGCAGGTTCATGTCGGTGTCGCTGCCTACGATATCGAGCATCTTGGCCACGGAGGGCAGGGCGCCACCAGGGAAGATATAGCGCTGGATGAAGTCCACGTTGCGCTTGGCCTGCACGTAACGCTGTTCACGAATGGTGATTGCCTGCAGCAGCATCAGACCGTCGCTCTTCAGAAGCTTCGCGCATTGTTTGAAGTAGGTCGGCAGGAACCGGTGGCCGACCGCTTCGATCATTTCGATCGACACCAGCTTGTCGAACTCGCCGACGAGGTCACGGTAGTCTGTCAGCAGCAGCGTGACGCGACCCTGCAAACCCAGTTCGGCGATGCGCGCCTCGGTATAGGCGTGCTGCTCCCTGGACAAGGTCGTGGTGGTCACGCGGCAGCCGTAGTGCTGAGCCGCGTAAATGGCCATGCTGCCCCAGCCGGTGCCGATTTCCAGCAGATGGTCGGTCGGTTTCAAAGACAGCTTCTGGCAGATCCGCTCCAGCTTGTTCAACTGCGCCTGTTCGAGGGTATCGTCCTCGCTTAGAAACTGCGCAGCCGAGTACATCATGGTTGGGTCGAGGAACTGCTCGAACAGCGTATTACCGAGGTCGTAATGGGCCGCGATGTTTTTCTGCGAACCCTTGCGGGTGTTGCGGTTGAGCCAGTGCAAGCCATGGATCAAGGGCCGCGTGAGCCGGGCGACGCCGCCTTCCATTGCATCCAGTACGTCCAGGTTGCTGACGAACACTCTGACCACCGCCGTCAGGTCCGGGGTGCTCCAGTACCCATGGATAAAGGCTTCGCCCGCGCCGATGGAGCCGGTACTGGCGATCATGCCCCAGGCAGCCGAATCCAGTATTTGGACCTCGCCCTGAATCAATGCGCCGGCCTTGCCGAACACATGGCGTTCGCCCCGTTCGACAACCACCAGTTGGCCGTTGCGCAGGCCTGCGAGCTGACGCAGCACGCCTCGGCGCAGAATATTGGCGGTCAGGCCATTGGTACCCAGATTGGCAGAAAAACTACTGCTACTGCTTTTCATGGCGTGGATCCTTGGGTTGCGCGGCGGCAGCACGGTAAACGCCGTCGGCGGCCTGATGGGAAAATATAGGGATGCGTTTGACGATCAGACGCATGGCCTGCCAATAAATGGCCAGGCAGGTCTTGGCGGTCATCCACGGGTAGGTAATCAGATAACGGTGCAGTGTCTGGCGGCTCAACTGCTGACGGCTGAGATTGAGGGTTGCGTCGAACATTTTCAGCTCGCCTTGCCAGTCGGCCATGTGCACACCGATGCGTTCGGCAGGCTGGCTGAAGCTCATGCGGTATTCGAGGTCGCGTGGCAGAAAAGGCGACACGTGAAACGCCTTGGCGACGGCGAAGTGCTGATGCCCTTCGCCGTTGGCCGGTAACACGTAGCTGTAGCGCTCGCCCCACGGAGTGTTAGTGACTTCGCACAGAATGGCGGCCAGCGTTCCGTCCACCTCATGGCAGTAGAAAAAACTGACCGGGTTGAACGACAGGCCCCAGCTGCGCGCCTGAGTCAGCAGGCAGACGCGGCCAAGCGGCATATGGCCGAGCGCCGTCCCGACCCGTTCGCGTACCGCTTCTATCAGCGGCACGCCGCGCCCGGTCAGTTCTGGCAGGTAGTCGCGTTCACGAAACGAAAAAGGCGCGAAGCGCTTGCTGCCAGCCAGAGGCGAAAGCCCGAAGACCTCGGTCTGTTCGTCCAGGTCCAGGTAAAGCAGGCCTATCCGATAGGTGAATGCGTGCGCACGCGGAGCGAATCGCCGATGGGTGATCCAGCCACTGTAGAGCGCGCTGTTCACAGGGCTTCCCCAAATGCTTCAGCCACACGCAAGCCGCTGACCACGCCGTCTTCATGAAACCCGTTGGCCCAGTAAGCGCCGCAGTACCAGGTATGTTGAACGCCGTTCAGTTCCTGCCAGCGCGCTTGGGCGGCTACCGCACCAAGGCTGTATTGCGGATGCGCATACCGATAACGGCCGATAATTTTTTCTGGGTCGATTGCCGCGGTCTGATTGAGACTGACGCAGAACGTCGTGTCGCTCTCGATGCCCTGGAGAATGTTCATGTCGTAAGTCACAGCGGCCAATTGCTGCGCGCCGCCGCCCAACCGATAGTTCCAGCTGGCCCACGCCAGTGAGCGTTTTGGCAGCAACCGTATATCGGTGTGCAGCACCACGTCATTTTCGGCGTAGGGCAGGGCGCCCAGAATCGACTGTTCGACGCTGGACGGCTCGGCCAGCAGCTTGAGCGCCTGGTCGCTGTGACAGGCAAACACCACCTTGTCGAAGCGCTCGCTGCCCATCGCGCTGTGCACGGTCACGCCGTCGCTGTCGCGCTCGACCCGGTTGACTGGGCACGACAAGCGGATCCGTTCGCGAAATGAAGCGGTCAGCGGCTCGATGTAGCCCCGGGAGCCGCCTTCGATCACGCACCATTGTGGCCGGTGAGTGACGGACAGCAGGCCATGGTTCTTGAAGAACCGCACGAAGAACTGCAGCGGAAAGCCCAGCATGTCAGCCAATGACATGGACCAGATCGCAGCCCCCATGGGCACGATGTAATGATCGATGAAGCGTTGGCCGTAACCGCCGTTTTTCAGGTAATCGCCCAGTGTGGTGTCAGCCGCGATGCGCTGGTGTTCCAGATCGTCGATGGCCTGACGATTGAAGCGCAGAATGTCGCGCAGCATGCCCCAGAACCGGGGTGACAGCAGGTTGCTTCGCTGGGCGAAAAGGCTGTTGAGATTATTGCCGTTGTATTCAACGCCGGTGCGCGGGTCATGCACCGAGAAGCTCATCTCGGTCGGTTTGAACGCCACGCCCAACTGGCCCAGCAGGCGAATGAAGTTGGGGTACGTCCAGTCATTGAACACGATGAAGCCGGTGTCTATGGCGTGATGCTGTCCGTCCACCTGAACGTCAACCGTGTGAGTGTGCCCGCCAATCCAGTCCGAAGACTCGAAGACTGTCACGTCGTGAGAACGGTTCAGCAGGTAGGCGCTGGTAAGCCCGGCAATGCCGCTGCCGATGATTGCGATTTTCATTGAATATCCTTATTCGATGTCGCATCGGGTGTGGAGGATCGGGCCATGCGCTTGCCAATGGCAAACCTGAGCCGTGCTGGCAGCATGGCGATCAGTTGCATGCTGAAAATGAACGCTGCAGGAAACGCGATATCCAGTGGCCGCCTGGTGCGTGCGAGCTTTTGCGCAATATGTTTAGCCGCTTTGCCGACCGGCCAGCGCATCGGCATCGGGAAGTCGTTCTTCTGCGTCAAGGGGGTGTCGACAAACCCTGGGCTGACGACGGTGACGTCAATGTTCTCGCTGGCCAGGTCCAGTCGCAGTGCTTCAAACAGATAGCGTAGCCCCGCCTTCGACGCGCCGTAGGCTTCAGCCCGGGGCAACGCGAGGAACGTGACCGCGCTGGCCACGCCTACCAGGTGTGACTGTCGACCCTTGCGCAACAGCGGCAGGGCTTCCTGGATGCAGTAGCTGCTGGCCAGCAGATTGGTGCGCACGACCCGCTCGACCATGGCCGCTTCGAAGCTGCGCGAATCAATGTACTCGCATGTACCGGCGTTGAAGATTGCGGTGTCCAGCGCCCCCCATTCATGAGCGATGCGGTCCGCGATGGCGCTGACCTGGGCAATGTCAGTGATGTCGCCGGTGGCCAGCAGCACCTGACCGGGATAGCGCTGGCTCAGGTCCTGCAGCGGCTCAAGGGTTCTTGCGGTCAGCGCCAGCAGGTTTCCTGCGTCAAGCAACTCCTGGGCAAGTGCCAGCCCGATGCCACTGCTGGCGCCGGTCAACCAGATACGTCGTGCCACGGGTGTGCTCATGCCAGCCTCTTTTTAAGCCAATTGATCACCCGACCCATGACCGGCAAGTGCTCGTAGAGCAATGCACCGGCGTCGAAATAATCCCTGTGTCGATAAACCTTGTCGTGCCACTTGAGGTGCGAGCAGCCATCGACATGGATCGTTTTTCCATCGGCAAGACGCGGGTGCGAGTAGCTCATGGTCCAGACCAGATAGCCCTCGCCGGGCCTTGCTTCATCAAACGCGTGGAACGTGAACCGCAGGTCCTCGACGTTGGCATACAGCTCTGCGAAATAGCGTTTCATGGCCTCGATGCCATGGATCTCGTGCATCGGGTCGGTAAACGACACATCGTCGCTGTACAGCTCGCTGACCTGATCAAGATTGTCCTTGTTCAGCGCGGCGAAGCCTTCAGCGAACCGATGCAGGAAGTCACTCATCGCCAGTTCCCGTGGCCGCCTGGCGACTCGGCAACGCTTTGAAAGCGGCCAGAGCGCGGGCGCGGCTTTTGCTCAGGTCGACAATCGGCGCAGGATAATTGGCTACCCCGAACAGCCCTCCAGCAGACGCCGGGTTGTGCACCTGTTTTTTGTTCAGGTCCGACAGCTCCGGCAGCCAGCGTTTGAGGAACACGCCTTCCGGATCGAAGCGTTCGGATTGCGACAGCGGGTTGAAAATACGGAAGTACGGGACCGAATCGGTGCCCGTCGACGAGCTCCACTGCCAGCCGCCGTTGTTGGCAGCCAGGTCGCCGTCGATCAGGTGACGCATGAAAAAGCGTTCGCCTTCCCGCCAGTCAATCAACAGGTTTTTGGTGAGGAACATGGCCACGACCATCCTTAGTCGGTTGTGCATCCACCCGGTTTCCAGCAACTGGCGCATAGCGGCATCAATGATCGGCAGCCCAGTGCGAGCTTCCTGCCAGGCCAGTAATTCGTCGGGCGCGTTGCGCCATTTCAGCGCCTCGGTTTCCGGGCGGAAGGCGCGGTGACGTGAGACGCGCGGATAACCGACCAGGGTGTGCTTATAGAACTCTCGCCACAAGATCTCGTTGATCCAGGTCACGCTTCCTTCTTTGCCGGTCTCGAACTCGCCGTGGTTGCTGGTCAACGCGGCATGCAGACACTGGCGCGGCGAAACCACACCGGCCGCCAGATACGCCGAAAGCTGACTGGTGCCAGGCTTGGCCGGCAAATCACGTTCGGTCTTGTAATAGTGAATCTGCTCATCGCTGAATTCGGACAGGCGACGGTGCGCTTCTTCCTCGCCTGCAGGCCATAACTCACGCAGTGCCTTCGACGGCGGTTTGAAGCCTTTGACCTGCTCGGGTATGCCGTCACTTTTGACCGACAGGGTCTGCTGTGCAGAAGGCGTGCGCACCGTGCGAGGCATGGCTTCGTGCAGGCGCGAATAGCAGACCTTCTTGAACTGGCTAAAAACCTGAAAATAGTTGCCTGTCTTGGTCAGGATGCTCCCTGGCTTGAACAGTAACTGGTCCAGATGACTGTGAAAATGAATGCCAGCGTCTTCCAGCGTCTGTTGAACGGCCTGATCACGACGGGTTTCGTTGATGCCGTATTCCTGATTGGTGTGCAGGCCTTCCACCTTGAACTGCGCACAGAGCTGGGCGAGCACTTCAGGCGCCTTGTCCCAGGTATCAGCGTCACGAATCAAAAGCGGCACGTTCAAGCGAGCCAGCGCTTTCTCCAGCTCGACGAGATTGCGGAGCCAGAAGTCCACCTTGCAGTCCGCGTCATCATGGCTTTGCCATTGCGCCGGGCTGATCAGGTAAACCGCCACCGTCGGACCCTGCTCCATGGCAGCGCCCAGCGCCGTATTGTCATGAACGCGCAGGTCGCTGCGCAGCCAAAGCAGTTGCATGTTTAGTCCTTAGATAATGCCGAGCTTGCCGAGCTCGATCTGAGCACTGAGCGGATCGTGGACGAGAGTCAGGCCATCGATCTCGTTTGAACATACGAGCAAGTCGGCGTGATGGATCTTTACCGTTGGTCCACCCAGAACGACAGGGCAGGAGATGTTGGCCAGCAATTTGGGCAATTGGGCCACGTTCAGTGCTTTGCTTGAGTACAGCAGGATGCCGCGTGGCTCCAGGTACTCGGCGGCCAGCGCCAGCTCGCCGACCGGTAAAGGCCAGTCGAATACTTCCACCGGGCAGTCCGCACTGCTTACCAGCCAGGCGGTAAGCCAAAGGTGCGGCTCCAGTGGCAGGTCGGACTGGTTCACCAGCAGCAGCGGCTTGCCGGACAGTTGCCGATTATTGTGGTAGATCCGGGCGCCGAATTTGCTGCGCAGCCAGGAATAAAAGAACGTACGCTCCAACTGAGCACCAAATTTGCCCTGCCATCGCTGTTCCAGCTCTGCCAAAAGTGGCAAAAGCAGTTGTTCGCAGAGCGTACGTGGCGGGTACAAGGACATTGCCTGGTTGAATACGTCATCAACGCGACGTTCGGCCAGTTCTGCAATGGCGACCAACAAGGTCTGACGCAGGGTGTCCCAGTCGTTGGTCGGAGTCACCGAGTCCTGCGGGTTGTCATCAATCAGATGTTTGACCTGACTGACCGACACGCCTCGGTTGAGCCAGGTCAGGATGGTCATGACGCGCTGCACGTGTTCTTCGGTATACAGGCGATGGCCCTTGGCGGTGCGGTGCGGGACGATCAGCCCGTAACGGCGCTCCCAGGCACGCAGGGTGACGGCGTTGACGCCGGTCTGGCGCGCGACCTCGCGGATCGGCAGCCAGTCGGTCTGTTGTTCCTGGTCAGTTTCATTCATGGGTCAGATCGCATTCCGCAGGCTGAGGTTTTCCGGGTGGGGCTGCATGTAAACCTGCAGCGCCACATAAGGATCCGGGTGTTGGCGGAAATGGTGCTTGAGCAGCGTGAGCGGCACGATCAGCGGCACGATGCCCTGATGGTACTGGCCGATCAGTTGCTGAATCTCCTGCTTGTCCTCGGCGCTGATGGTCTGCTTGAGGTAGCCCGTCAGGTGTTGAAGGACATTGGTATGGGTGCGCCGGGTCGCGCATTTCTTCAGTGCGGCCATTAGCTCACTGAAGTACTGCGGAGCGATCTCGTTGGGATCGCTACGGCCCATGCTGCCGAGCATTTTACCCAGCGCCTTGTATTGCACCGGGTCGTTGGCCATCAACTGGTATTTGTAGCGCGAGTGGAATTCGGTCAGAGCCCGGCGGGTCACACCGTTTTTCAACAACTGCTGCCACGCGGAATAGGCGAACACGCGCGTCACGAAGTTTTCCCTCAGGACAGCGTCATTAAGGCGTCCGTCTTCCTCGACCGGCAGGTTGGGGTGACGCTCGCAGAACGCCTGGGCATAGATCCCGCGTCCGCCGCCGTCAACCGGGGCGCCGTTTTCGCGGTATACCTTGACGCGTTCGAGGCCGCACGACGGGGATTTCTGCATAAAAATGTAGCCGCAGATATCACCCAGTTCGTCGGCCATACGTGTGCCGTACTCTGCCAGTGCATCAGTAACGTCGAGTTCGCGATTGACCGTACCCAGCGCCCTGGGGGTTTCAGCGTCACCCACCAGCCGAATCGGCTCGCGCGGGATGCCCATGCCAATGGCGACTTCCGGGCAAGCCTGAATGAAATCGAAGTATTCGCTCAGTGCGCGCGTACACAGGTGCGACTCTTTATGGCCACCATTGAAACGTACCTCGGCGCCCATCAGGCAGGCACTGATACCGAGTTTTGGTTTTTCGATAACGGGCGTGGACATCACCAACCTCTGCAAAAGACTTGTACAGACGAGATGCTCTGTACAACTTGGCTTCATCATAGGTGCATAGCTGTACAAGTCAAATTGTTTGTACAGGCCTGGCGAGGGTTTTCCGGGGATCAGATTGGAGGAGGAGACATGACCGGCAGCTCAATGGCTGCCGGTGTAAGGGTGCTTTTTTCAAGGTTCGGAACAGTGGTGCTTTCGGGGCCCTTGAGAGCTGTATCAAAAACTACTTCCAGCCCATGCGCCAAATGTCCTGCGCCTGCAGTGCCTGCCAGGGCATACGCTCACTGCGTTGGGTGAGTACGGCCTGCAATTCGATTTCCAGCACCGTGCCTTCTTCGTCCTTGAACAGTTCGGTGACCAGAAAATGTTTTTCGCGGTTCACCGGTACAGCTGCTGTCCATTTCGACAACAGCAACTTGCGTGGGTTTATCTGATTCATTCGAAGTGTTCCAGCAAGCGTCGCGCGGCTTCCTGGCCGCTGAGCCAAGCACCTTCAACGCGCCCTGACAGGCACCAGTCGCCACAGACGTAAACGCCCAGATCCGCATCGGACAGCGCACCCCATTCATGCGAGCCGGCTGGCCTTGCGTAGAGCCAGCGGTGAGCCAGGCTGAACGCTGGCGCGGGCATGGCGCAATCGATCAGTTCGGCGAACGCGCCGTGCAGCTGTTCAATGACCTCTTCCTTGGGCAGGTCGAGATGCTGACGGCTCCACTGGCTCGTGGCATGCAGAATCCAGGTGTCGAGCGTATCGTCGCGGCCCGGTTTGCTGCGGTTGCGCGCCAGCCAGTCCAGCGGACTGTCCTGAACAAAACATCCCTGCATGGGTGTCTGCAGTGGCGTACTGAAGCCCAGCGCAATGGCCCAGGTCGGTTCCATCTTGACGCTTGCCACCACACTGGCCAGCTTGGGCGCGGCTGCCAGCAGCGCGGTTGCCTGAGGCGCCGGAGTCGCAATCACGACATGGCTGAACGGCCCATGGCTTTCGCCCGCGGCATCCAGCAGGTTCCAGTGCTGCTCACCGCGAAACACCTCGGTGATACGGCATGAAAACAACACCGGCAAGTCGCCGCGCATGGCACGGGTGATTGCGCTCATGCCGGGCTGGCCTACCCAGCGTACTTGTTCGTCGGGTGAGGGGCTGAGTACGCCGCCATGGGAGTTGTAGAGTAATGGTGTCCATTCGGCCACATGGCCGTCGGCTTGCCATTGTTTGACGGCCGTCGCAAAGCGTCGGTCGCGGGCGGTGAAATATTGCGCACCCATGTCCAGCGAGCCTGCATCGCTGCGCTTGCTGGACATTCGACCGCCGCTGCCGCGGCTCTTGTCGAACAGGTGCACATGATGCCCGGCGGCGGTGAGCGCCTGGGCAGCGGAAAGTCCGGCGATACCGGTACCGATGATTGCGATGGGTACAGTCATAGGGGCCTCGTTACCTTGTCTGCACAGACTACGCCGTAGTTAAAACCTGTACAATCCTCTCGTTTGGTATAACTTGCTGGGATTGTCGGTTTTAATGTGAGTCACTCTGCAACCCCTAAGGTCGAAGACGGTCAGTCTGTTGCCATTCGAAATGGGCCGACCACCCGAGCCGGGCGGTAAAGCTCCAATACGTTCAGGTGTGGCCTATGGTTCAGCAAAAGGTTTCGTTGTTTGCATAAGCGCTACCCGTAACAAATAGACTACTCAACTGACACGAACGCCACGCGAGGTAACCTGCCATGCACATATTGCTGACCGGCGGTACGGGTTTGATCGGACAGGCGCTCTGCCGTCTCTGGTCTGCTCAGGGCCATCAACTGACTGTCTGGAGTCGCCGACCCGGGGACGTACCAAAACTGTGCGGCCCCTCGGTCCGTGGTGTGGCGCACCTGGACGAACTGGGCGCCCAGGCAGTTGATGCAATCATCAATCTTGCGGGCGCACCTATCGCTGACCGGCCCTGGACGCGCAAGCGTCGTTTGCTGCTCTGGGAAAGCCGGATTGGCCTGACTGAGCAATTGCTCGCATGGATCGGCAAGCAGGCGCAGAAGCCCGCCGTATTGATTTCCGGTTCTGCGGTCGGCTGGTATGGCAACACCGGTGAGCGAGAGGTGGACGAGACGTCACACCCGGCCAAGGAAGATTTTGCCAGCCAGCTGTGTGGTGCTTGGGAAGAGACCGCGCAGCGTGCAGAGGCGCTGGGCCTGCGGGTTGTCCTGCTGCGCACAGGTCTGGTGTTGTCCGGCGACGGCGGATTTCTGCAACGACTGTTGCCGCCGTTCAAGTTCGGTATGGGCGGACCTATCGGTAACGGTCGGCAGTGGATGCCCTGGATTCACATCCAGGACCAAATCGCCGCGATTGATTTTTTGTTGAATCTGGACGACGCACGAGGCCCTTATAATCTTTGTGCGCCAGCACCTGTGCGTAACCGTGAATTTGCCCGGACACTGGGAGGCGTACTGCACCGCCCGGCTTTCATGCCGCTGCCTGCGCTTGCCTTGAAAGCCCTGTTGGGCGAGCTGTCTGTGCTGCTGCTCGGCGGCCAGCATGCCCGGCCAGAGCGTCTCGAGCAGGCTGGCTTCACGTTTCGCTTCACTGATTTGAAAACAGCCCTGCAGGCGTTGCTGGGCCGACACTGAATACCATTGAATTAGGAAGTTGCATGACCGATCACGCGTTGTTGCTGGTCAATCTGGGTTCGCCGGCGTCCACTGAAGTGGCGGATGTGCGTCGTTATCTCAACCAGTTTCTCATGGACCCGTACGTTATCGATCTGCCTTGGCCGGTTCGCAGGCTGTTGGTGTCATTGATCCTGATCAAGCGCCCGGAGCAGTCGGCCCACGCTTATGCCTCGATCTGGTGGGATGAAGGCTCTCCGCTGGTGGTGTTGAGCAAGCGCTTGCAGGAAGCGGTCAAGAAAGAGTGGTCCCATGGGCCGGTCGAGCTGGCCATGCGTTACGGCGAGCCGTCCATCGAAACCGTTCTGACGCGTCTGGCAGAGCAGGGCATCAAGAAGGTTACGCTCGCGCCTTTGTACCCGCAGTTTGCTGACAGCACGGTGACCACCGTGATCGAGGAAGCCAAACGGGTGGTGCGGGCCAAATCGCTGAAAATGCAGTTTTCACTGCTGCAGCCGTTCTTTGATCAGCCCGAATACCTGAATGCGCTGGTTGCCAGCGTGCGCCCGCATCTGGAACAGCCCCATGACCATCTGTTGCTGAGCTTCCACGGTTTGCCGGAGCGGCATCTGCACAAGCTTGATCCGACCGGCAAGCACTGCATCAAGGATGACTGCTGCATGACTGCGCCCGCAGAAGTGCTCGCCACCTGCTATCGCGCTCAGTGCATACAATCGGCTGCGGCGTTTGCCAAGCGTATGGGCATCCCTGATGGCAAATGGTCGGTATCGTTCCAGTCACGTCTGGGTCGTGCCAAGTGGATCGAACCCTACACCGAAGCGCATCTTGAAGAGCTAGCTGCGCAGGGTGTGAAGAAGTTGTTGGTGATGTGCCCTGCATTCGTGGCGGACTGTATCGAGACGCTTGAAGAGATCGGCGATCGGGGTGCCGAGCAGTTCAAGGAGGCGGGTGGCGAGGAGTTGGTACTGGTGCCGTGCCTGAACGACGATCCGAACTGGGCGCGTGAACTGACTCGATTGTGTGAGCGGGCGCCGTTGATGCTGTGAAGGGAGGGCGGCCTGCATGGACGCTGCCTTCAGCGCAGCGTAGCGCAGACCCGCTCTGGTGCTGGATCATTTCCGCAGCAGTCAGGATCTGAGTGTCTCAAGGTTGACGATCGGATAGTTTTTAGTCGTTCTGGATTGTGGACTCAGTGACTTGTGCGCTCGACTCTGGTCACCTTTTCGCCCCTCGGCGACCCACTTTGATGGGGCCAAAGTGGGCAAAGCCCCAGGCTCCGGTTGGGTCCGCCTGCGGCGGATTCCTTCGTCCTGACACTGATCCGGCGGTCGCTGCAACGGGCCATCCATGGCCCGGTGCAGCTCAATCGGCATCCATGCCGATTGCCCCCCGGATCAGCGCCAGGACTCAGCCTGCACCTTACGTCGCGTTCGGCGGTGTGGCGGCTATCGTGGGAGACAAGCGCTGATTGTTTTGGGGCGTTCTGGACTGTGGACTCAGTGGCCCGTGTGCTTGACTCTGGTCACCTTTTCGCCCCTCGGCGACCCACTTTGATGGGGCCAAAGTGGGCAAAGCCCCAGGCTCCGGTTGGGTCCGCCTGCGGCGGATTCCTTCGTCCTGACGCTGATCCGGCGGTCGCTGCAACGG
>Ga0265798_10003380_pt1 | contig 22720 bp, 27 predicted proteins | sample P3T30metagenome_FD_192430 | JGI IMG/M metagenome (GOLD analysis project Ga0265798, IMG submission 192430) | Plant litter microbial communities from East Loma Ridge, Irvine, California - P3 T30 | ecosystem: Environmental > Terrestrial > Plant litter > Unclassified | place: USA: California... | reverse complement strand
CCTCTCTCCGTCACCACCCTCTCTCCGTTCCACCCCTCAAGGGTTGCAAGTGTGCTTGCCCTGTGTTCCAGGATTCTGGCTCTCTCGGCTTCGGGGCTGCTGGCTTCTTCCAGCCTCTGCATCTCAATGGCCTCTGCGCGCTTTGTTGCGCGGGCTTTGTTGTAGCGGACCACAAGGATGGCGGCGATGGCGAGGAAGGCGATGCCCAGGAAGATGCTGACCAAACTTTTGGTCAGGAACTCGGCCTTGGTGGTGCTCGAGCCGGTGCTGCTGTCTTGCGATATGGAAATATTTGTGCGGTGGTCTTCGGGGATCCTGTCGATGGTCAGCGGTTGCTATCCCGGTGGACGCAAATTGGCTTACGACAGGGTGTGTAATGGCAGCAGCAGGCAGAGTGGTGGGCTTTGGAGCTGTTGTTGATGGTTAGTGAACTGATCGGTGGATGTTCTCTCGCTGAACAGGAGCTGGCTCGCTGCAAGAGGTGATATGGCCACAGCAAACAAGTCGGTCGCTCCTGGCATATTTGTTCGGCGCACGTCACTCATATACAAGCATGCTAAATTATGTAGTAAGAGTTATACATGTGGAAAAAGGTCAGTTCAATTTCCTATATATCGATATAACATCGCCAGCGACATCATCCGAATACTTATTTTCTTCCATTAACAAAGTCATACTTGGCGGCTCCCAGTCCCGCCCAAGCGGCACTTGGAGTAACCTTGGCAGACTGTGCCCTTGCCTTTCCGCACCACCACACCTTCTGGCTATCAGAGAAGACGGGTCTGGGAATCACGCAGTCAACCTCCAGTTTCGGCTGCTCCTCCAGAGGGGCAGCCTCCAGGCAGCCTGTCCTGCGGATTTCTGTCAAGACTTCCGGGATTTTGGTTTCGGTAGCGGAGAGCACGAAGCCTTCCGAAGCAATGCTCAGAAGAGTCTCGTCGATTGCGTCCGAGACGTTCTGGAGACGCGAGTCGACTCGGGACTGAGATGCGTCGCAGCAGCTGGGGGCTGCGGCCTTGGAGAAGAGACCCATGACGACGGGCTCTTCGGACTGGACTTTGCTGTCGCAGGTGAAGTTGAATGGTCGGTTTGACATCTTCGGAGTGAGACTGATGTGTCTGGTTGTTGTTTCAACTCTTCGGATCTGAGTCAATGAGACAATAGTTGATTGAACTTACTGGTAAGTGGTCGTTTGAGCTGCGAGCTTGCTTTGCCAGAAAGCGAGTCTGTTGGAGAAGCAGTAATCGGTAAGTAATGTCAATAATCCAAGTCTTAAACAACATGCTGATTGAGGGCAAATATGTATTTCGGCCGAGTTGGCAGGCCCAAGAATGGGAGCTTCGAAACAATGCCCGAATCCAGACCAAGACATCTTTGTCCTTGAATCACAGACAAAGACTTGCCAGGCTTCACAGTAAAGAGAAAAGCAAGTTGACTTTGTGGCAGACATCACTTCTATGTTTAGTGAAGGTGAACAAAGGGAAGGTGTCGACGCGTCGTCTTCACAACGCGAGTCCAAAATATCGACACAACTTTCCTCTGACTGTCAAGTTCCTAACACCACCGACCGACCGACCAGACTCAACGCATGCAAGTTGAGCACCGTCGACACACCAAAGTTCTAAACACTAAAGATCAAACTCAACGCAGGCAGTTGAACAACGTCGACGACAACCACCATGGGAGTCACCCTCACCACCTGGAGCTGCGGCCACTTTGTGCAGCAGAAATCACCGAGATACAGAACAGAGGCCGAGTTCTTCGCCGTGGTGACACAAGACTATTGGATCCTGCGTGAATCCGCCGACCACGATCTCGCGAACATAGCCACCGAACACCACGTCGCGTCCCCAGGCGCCTGCCCAAAATGCCGACAAGAACCCACCACCGCGGGTGTCTGGCACCAACGCGCCAACGGAGACATCGCGATCCTTCGAAACCTGCACGAAGGTTGCAGGGCGTGTTACGTAGAGATAGGAGCGAACTACCACCACCTCGACTTTTCTCAAAAGGCACGCTTCGCCTACGACGACATGTGCGCCACCGCACACGCCCAGTTCTGGATTTCAAAGGTCCCCAGAGCTCTTGATCCGTTTTTCTTCCCCGTGACCAACATCTCTCGCCTCTACGACGAAGCGCAGCACCTTATCGACACCAGCGACGACAAGTCTCACGAGGACATCCAAGCAGCATTCGTTTCCATCAACAAAGCTTGCGCGGAGCTTGGCCGGATCATGACTTCTCTGAACGACGTGATCTATGCGGTCCACCTGATGTTCGAGGCTCCAGACAGAGGCAAAGGAGATGCGGGCTGGCACGACGGTCTCCTGAGCAGGGAATCAATGATCTGCATCCCGAAGGCCATGGCCTGGTTGGCGAGGATGGACGACTGGCAGGAAGATGCCGTGGGTGCTCTCAGGGACCTGTTGAAGGGTTGAAGACCCGCAGAGAGAAAGAGAAACGGAGAGAGATGAGACCTCGCAGCTTGGTACGCAAAACGCACGGACCCACTTTTCCCGACACAACCTCACTTACACCGCCCCACTTCCGCGCCCTTGCGCGCGCGCGCGCGCCTCGCCCTGACCTCACGTCACTCCCGCCGCACCCGCCTACCCCTCCGCCCACCCGCTCCCGCTCAGACGTCGAAGGTACATAATCCCGCGCAACGCCCACCCCCCACTCGAGCTCATCAACCGTTTCCAGCTTGGCCTAGTGGAATGACAGGTTTAGGGCGTGCGCCTGATCACCGTAATCGAGACCCAAAAGACCATCTAGGGTTCGAGCCCCTAATGGCGCTAGAAATCGAAAGCTTCGGCATATACACATCTTGGAAGCGTGAAGTGGAGTAACACCTACCAGGCCGATAACAACTGCGGAGGGCGGACGAGAGTGTATCGAGACAGTTACTAGAGATTAGTAGAAATACCTTTTTTTTGTCTTTTTTTTGTGCGTTAAAACCTGTTGTGAGGGGTCGATTTGTGTTTTGCTGCAGGTTACTTTTGGGACATTTTTGAGACTCTGCGCATTTGTCTTTTGCGCTCGCTGCGTGGTGGACTTCCAAATTGTTCCTACCGGTGTCCTGTCGGTTGGTTGAAACTGGTCGTCTTTGAGCGAGCGAACAAGTCTGCATTTGATAGTGAATGAATTGCGATCTTGGTTCTTGTTCTCAAATGAAATACTTACATTCTCACATTCCAATCCTTTACATTTCCCTTGACCATGGATAGTTGCAGAGTGATTGAGTTACAATCCTGTGGGTATCCTCGGTACTCATGTCGATGTTCAGCTTTTCGCCGACTCCGGTCTCTTCGAGGTGCTCAAAGTGCTTGCTGCGTAGCTGGCAGCTTGCCCTCTGCTCGTGAGTTTTCCTCATATCCATACCTAACCTAACTTCTGACTGTACTAATGCTACTACTACACAGCTCCAATCCTCAATCCAGCAACGCCCTCTCGATTCCTACATTTGATCGGCCCGCTCATCTCTGAGCAAAGCGACCGCCGCATGTATGCCCTCGAACAACTGGCAAAGCTCTCATCTCTTCACCAGCTCACGTATTCTTCCCTCGTGAGCAATGAGACCTGCTGTTCCGCAGCGCTCAGAGGCCTGCATTGTCGTCTTTCCTTAACCAGGGGCCTTGGCTGACCGGGTCCGAAACCTCCACGCTCAGCTGCCAAAACGATGAGGAGTCAATTCTACACCGAATGGATGTCATTCCAGCGCAACCGGGCAGCACCCTCCGATCGCATTTTCGACTCCGCCAAGAACTGAACAATATGATTTACGCGAGCAAAGTACAAAGAAAGTGGAGGTTCCGAGTTAGTTATCAACGAACATTTCTTTGTAGTACTAATAGCGAATCTGTCAGGGGTATAATGAACTAGCCAAATCCATCTATCAAGCGGAAACCAAGAAAAAAGAAAACAAAGCCCATTACACACCATCGTGAGAGCCGCCCCTGTTCACACATGCGCTCCCAAAAAAAACCACCAAACTTTTAACATTCATCTTCAGAAAACTTCGGAATGCCTCTTATGCAAAATGCGGCGCGTTGAGGAAAAGCCCCATCGTTATGCCTCCAAGTAAGCCAGCGATCGGGATGGTCATGATCCATGCACAGAGCAACAGTCCGATACGCTGCCAGTTGACGGCTTTGAGGGTTCCATTGCAGAGACCAACGCCGACGGTGGCGCCGGTGATGCACATGGAGGTCGAGACTGGGAGGGAGAATTGCGAGAAGACGAGGACGGTGATGGCGGCGCCCATTTCCATGCTGCAGCCGCGGGAGGGCGAGTGATAGGTGATCTTGTTGCCCATGACTGTGAAGTATGTTAGTGAATATTGCTTGAGGGGATGTTGAGAGGAGAAGCTTACCTTTCATGATGTTGTAGCCGTAAGTGACGAGACCGATGGAGATCATCAGAGCGAGAACCGCGAGCTGCCAGACAGGCACGGGAGCCTTCGCTGCAGCTGCGTTGCCAGTCGACCAGGCGGAGTAGATGACAGCCCAGGGACCGACGGAGTTGCCGATGTCATTGGCGCCGTGGGCGAAAGAGGCAGTGCATGCGGTGAGAACCTGGACAAAGGAGTACGAGTGCTCGACTTCGTTGGAGTACTTCTCAGCGTGAGCATAAACGCGGGCCATGCGAGCGCCCTCGGGAGTGCCGGCGGTACCACTCTGGGCGGCGTGGATGTCGTAGTGAAGACCGTAGAGGGCGCCGCAGACGATGTAGGCGGGGATTCGTTTTGCCACAATCTTCATATTGTGAAGCTCGTAGACTTGGCCGGCACCCATGGGGTTGTCGCGGAGGGTGCGCAGAGCCCAGGCCAGAGGACCCTTGCCCTTCATGAGCTTCTCGTTCAAGCGCTTCTCACTCAGTTCGTTGAGCTCTTTGTTTGAGAGGACCTTTCCATTGATCTCCTGCTGCGCGATGTGGTCGAAGGCCTTTTCGTTCTCGACGACCTGCTTGCTGATGGGAACATCGGTCTCCGATGAGCGCGAGTCGGTGGTGAACTCATCTTCATCGTGCTGAACGACGGCGTAGTTGGGAACAACGGACCTTTCATTGTCTTGAGGTGCGGGACGGCGGAAGAGGAGAGGGCCTTGGATGAACATGTACCACTTGACGCCAGCGTCCTTCTTGACGATCCTGGCGTGGAGGAAGGGTACGAAGAAGAGAGCAGCCAAGAGAGCGACGCCTCCGCCAGTGCCCATGGTGACACCGGCGATGAAAGAGCCAGGCTTCTTGTTGAGGCCGAGGTTGGGAGAGCCCTTGTAGACGATGGAGAGGGTGCAAATGGTGCCTGCGATCAAGAACCAGAATGGCGCAGTCCAGACAGCCCACGGGACGGGGTTCTTGCGAAGATGAACGACGACTTTGATCAGCATGAAGATTATCGCCCCGAAACAGGCGGAAATGGCAGGAGCCATTCCGAGGCCAGCGAAAATCGCACCGAGACCCTTTCCGTTGTTCCAGCCCCATTGGACTTTGTCTGCTCCAGCGACTGCGACACCGACACCAGCAACAGCGGAGATGAGCGAGTAGGTGGATGAGACGTGAGCAGAGTGCTTGGTGCACCACATGACCCAGGAAGAGGCGGCTGCAAGAGCACAGGTGAAAGCCAGCATTTGAACACCAGCATTGCCGTTGAAGGCTGCGACAGGGATGATGCCGTTTTTGATCGTATCGGCGGTACGGGCGCCGACGGTTATGGCACCGAGGAGTTCGAAGATGGTGCCGAAGACCATGGCCTGCCTGTAGGAGATGGACCTTGAAGAGACACTGGTGGCCCAGGCGTTGGCTACGTCGTTGGCGCCGTTGTTGTATGCATCGAGCATTGCGAAGCAAGTGCCGATGGCGAAGACGTAGGTGTACGGCATGTTGACGACGACCGACCTGTGGTCTGTGTTGATTTGGGAGGGAATGATCTGGATGGTGAGATGGACCAGACAGAACGGATTGTTTGGGATACAAGACTTTTATGTGTCGTTTACGAAGGCGCGCAGTGGCGGTTCTTAGGTGCCAGGCTCACATCTGCCTTGCAGCCTGACTATCGGGACGAGCGAGTGCGGCTCAAGCCGTGTCGAAGTGAATGGCCCTCGAACGACTCGATGGAGTGTGCGGATGCGGGCATGGAAGATACACGCCTTCAAGGCCTGCGCTGTGATTCGCGCAGAAGGGGCATTTCCGATATCCCCTAAGAACACGGACGGCATGTTCGCTACGCCGTCGACAAGCCTCGAGTCTTGGACTGAGTCTTCGCAAGCATCAAGATTCGAGAGTCGTCTTGATTTCACTTGGCGCATATCCCTTTTGCTTGGCTGAGGACTTGGCAGAGGGCTGGCCTGCTTGCGGCAGTCGCGGAGAAGACCAATGACCGACCCCAGATCGTGCACGCAGTCGCACTTCGTCAACAACGTGCCACCTCAGCCGCGACTCTTCTTCCACTCCAACACCGCAACACACGCCTCGCTCGGATCCAGCGCTCTACGTGTGGCGTTGCCTTGCTGAGACATTTCCAAATAGGAAATCCGCCGTACGCGAATGTCACCTTGTCGACCCCGATTGGCCGATCAAATTTCACTTACACGCGCATGCAGCAGAGTAGCAACGTGTCACGCGATCACATTCCTACAACCACGCGAGCATGCTGGGCGCGAATGTCTTGACGGACTCAAGCAAAACGTCGCATCTCGGCGCCATGATTTCGCCAACACCGGCTAATTGCTTGAGGGCTTCCAAGACATCTCTTGACCATCCATCTACTTGGCTTGCTGTTGCGGCTCAGTCGTCACTTTCTACACAGCACGCGATCTCAACGATATGCCCACGTAAACATGGCTGAAGGTCTATCGGTTGTCGGTCTCGAAGAAGGCGCCTGGGACTCCACATGGCACTCCCGCAACGGCACGGACTTCAGTTTGATCATCGGAGAGAGCGCTCGGAACGTGCCACCCGCAAACCCCCTAAACTATGCGATCAGAGCTTGGTATTGTAAACACGTGCTCATCGGTAGTGGTGCTGCGGTCTTCGCTCTGTGCCCTCGTTGAGACTCACAAGACGTTGGGCCATCCATCGTTTACTTCGCGATTGTGCGTACTCATCTCCGCAATTCAACGACTCATCGTTGCAACGGCGAACCCTGTCTTCAAGCCAAGACACCGACCTCGAAGATCTCGGAGCTGCATGTCGGAAAAGCGACATATCGTCAGCACGCCTTATCACTTCTTGCAGCAGCAGATCGGCCTCGTCCGCTTCCCTGTCAACCCTGCATACTGAACTTCCAAGTCTAGAAGCCCCTGCTTCGAGAACATTTCTTCGTCTGGAGGAAGGCTATCGCCCGCAGCGCCGCAGCGGCCCTGACTGCTTTTCCTTCTAATCCACCCACGCATCTTCTTAGCAAGTCTAGTTTAAAGAGTTACTAGGCGAGATGCGTTGCTGATCATTGAGCAAGCTCACGCCTCGCACGACCCTTGGTCGAGATCTCTCAAGTTCTACGCCACTCTTGGTGGTCAATTGGCCCATGGCGACGGGAGCTGCGGGTTGCTAATCATGTGACCACATTGATCGTGCACGTGACACAGATTGCTCTTTCGGCCAGTCCCGCTTCCCCGTTTTGGTGAGACACTCGACGAATCCGCTAGATTAACTTCTTTCCATGGATTTGTTACACAGTAAACCAGACTTTGTTTCCACCACCAATTCAGCCATTCTGCGGCTAGTTGTGCCTTCCTCGAGTGGATACACCAGGCTGTGGCAACCTGTATGAAATGCAGCCGACTGCAAGGGGGCCACGCGGGCTGACTAAGGATTTCGACCCGTTTGTCAGCGCACAGCGGCACAGGCGCTTGATTACTGGGTCAGCGCTCGACAATTCTTCTCAAGTCTACCTTTGCAGTCTCCTACGTACTCTGCAGCAGACCGTGTGGGGACGAATCCAGTAACAATGAAGCGTCGACTCCAGTCCACTAGTCATTCCTCATCTCACGCCCATCAGCCGGGCTCCAACGATCTCATCGAACCGGCTTTCGCAGGGCGTATAGGTGCTAATCAGGAGTTCGTTGCCAGCGACGAGCGACTTCTCCAGCAACAACCAGATGCTGTGAGTATTCCCATCGAGTCCGGCTCTCGAAAGACGTTCCTGACTGTTTTGAGGCCCCCATTGTGAGCGTCAAAGAAGCGCTACGCCTCGATGGCTTCCTCAGCATTGAAGTCTGGCGGATGGCATTCATAGAAGGATGGGGAACTTTCCTCCTCATTGTGGTGGTCGGTGCTGGTGCGTCTGCTCTCGCCTCCATCACAGACGCGCCAATAGCCACCACGCTCTATGGGGCCCTGCTCAACCTGGTCGCCCTCACTCTGTTCATCTTCACTGCTGCGCCTGCGTCAGGCGGACACTTGAATCCGACAATCACAATGGCAACCTTTTTCGCCGGACTTTGTACGCTCCCAAGAGCGGTATTGTATATCGTAGCTCAAAGCGTCGGTGGCATTGTGGGCGGATATTGGCTGCGTCTGGGCCTTGGTGATGCGTACTTCTCTCAAGTAAGCGACTCATCGCGGGAACTCCTGGCCGCTTCACTCTGACCGAATCTGACCGAACTTCTTTGCAGGGCGTCATACCTGGTTGTACCGTCGATCCAGTGCTTGTATCACAAGGCCAACTGTTTGTGCTCGAGTACTTGTTCGCGCAGGGCCTCATCTTCACCGCCTTTGGTGTCGGTCTTGACCCTCGTCAAGCGAAGGTGTTTGGTCCGGCGGTCTCGCCCATACTGGTTGGTTTCACACTCGCACTTGGCACGCTGTCGTCTTCGTTTGTGAAGCCTGGATACACTGGTGCATGTACGTGTCAGTTTCGCTTCTTCGCTTTGTATCAACGACTTCGAAGCTAATTTCTCGTGCAGCTTTGAACCCGGCGCGCTGTCTGGGACTCATGGTCGCAAAGGGAGAAATGCAATACCATCATCTTCACTGGCTCGGCACTCTCGCCGCGGCAGTGCTCAATGGGATAGTCTACCATTTAGCTCCTCCCTATCTCAGAGATAGTCCCTTGCCATTGCTGGGAAGATTCCAGAGGCGAACTCCGACGGACTAGGTAGATGTTTGCAGGTTTATGTATTTCTACATGACGAATTATCAGGATGGTGGAGCCTTATGCGGGTGAGGTACTGCCAGATCAATGCGGTGAGGACGTCATCTGTCGAGACGGATCTCAAAAAAATCAAGTCGGCAGCAAGCGCTCTCCGGGATGCAAGTGGAAGGTTGTGAAAAGGCAAAGTATGTCCAGCTACTCTGGTGCTTCACCTTCAACATTTGAGTCTGTTATCGCCGTGGGCAATCTCACCTCCTTCGTCTCGAACTCTCGATTGCCATTATAGAGATAGCAAGGAGATCTAGTGTTTTCTGTTCAGAGTGGACATTTAGGGAGCCCGAGCGAAAAGCACAGCCCCTCTGCGTCCTCATCGCCCGCGCAGGGGAACGCCGGAACACCTCACCAAAACACCGCGACCTCATCGACCTTGACAGACCTCGATTCGCCGTCATCTCCGACTTACCCAAACGCTCAAACGAGCCTATAGGCGCATGCACGGTAGTTGAAAATAGCTAAGTAGGAAAGACTTCTACAACATTTTGTCTCATACGCGGGAATTCTTTCCCGATCGAGTTCAAGCCAGTACGCCAAAACCTTCCGCATTTGATCAAAAGGTGTAAAACGATCCGATTCTGCCCTCAGCCAACGTCTTCCTCCACCAACCGGAAGACTACATGCACCCCGCAGACTAGTGCCCCAAGTCTTTGCCTCCCCATGGGGTCGAAATTGAGGAGAAGCGATTCCTCGACATCAGAGCACCTTCCGGGAGAAACTGTTCCTTCGAACTGCGAAAGGCTGCCATGCCCGATTTGAAGGGCTTCTATCGCTAGCGTCAGTATGACACCGTCACGAGGTAACCTACTTTCCGTCATGATCGAAAGCTCATACTTAAGGAGGCTCTCACTCCATTGAGATCTATGCTTTGCTTGAAACACAGGACTTCCACCTTGCATCAACCGTTGTTGTCACGTTAGTCTTTCACTTTCCATCCTTTGGAAATCCCCGAACTTTTCGATAGACACTGTCTACTCTTGCGAATCATGGCGCTCGACCAAGAGAAGAAATCCGAGATCGATACTCGACACATCGAGCATGTTGAATCCGAGCTCGGGACCATTGAAAAAGTGGACAGAGACGATCAAGTTCCCAGCATCGAGGAAGCTGCTGCTTCAAAGGCAGCCTGGCTGATCTCCGTGACTGTCTCGCTTGGAGGGTAAGCGATCGGAGTTGACAGAAGCGATCTCCTGGCACAGTGGCAGTCCATTCTCAAAGATTCAGCCAGGAGGTACAAACAAGTCTACAAAACTGTACTGACCATTTCAGATTCCTCTTCGGCTACGACACCGGTTACATCTCCTCGGTTCTGGTGACCATCGGCACATCACTGGGGCATGTCTTATCAACAAGCGAACAAGAGCTGGTGACCTCATTGACAAGTGGCGGAGCTTTGGTTGGAGCAGTTGGAGCCGGTCTCACTGCTGATAGGTTCGGACGGAAGATGCCCATCTGGGCCGCTTGCGCGGTGTTCGTCGTCGGAACAGTCTTACAGACTGCCGCATATTCCGTAGCACAGTTTGCGGTAGGCCGCTTCATCGTTGGCCTCGGTGTGGGTAGTGCTGCCATGGTGGTCCCATTGTATATCGGCGAGCTTGCACCGGCGAAATATCGTAGGCTCGACCTGCTAAGCACTCTTGAACCTCATCCCAGGAAGCTGACTTGGAACAACAGGTGGACGCATGGTCGCTTTCAACAACATGTCCGTCACGTTCGGCCAACTCGTGGCCAGCGCACTAGGCGCAGCCTTCGCAACAGTTCCCGGCGAAAGCTGGCGCGCCACAGTCGGTATTGGAGCTGCTCCAGCGATCCTTCTAGCTGGAATGCTTTTCTGGTGCCCTGAATCGCCCCGTCAACTGGTCTCTCACGGCCGCACTGCCGAGGCCGATCAAGTCCTCCTACGATTATACCCTACTTCTTCCGAACTCCAACGCCAACAGAAGATGGCTTTGATCGCATCCTCGTGCGAGCAAGCTACTGAAAACTCGCTCTCCAACGAGAGCCTCTACACGGGGCTGGCTCGTATCTTCACTAACGGCCAGACTGGACGTGCGGTTCTCACAGCATGCGTAGTAATGGCGATATCGCAGCTCGGCGGCTTCAACACTCTCATGTACTACAGCGCAACGCTCTTCTCGATCGTTGGCTTCAACAACGCGACAGCAGTAGCCATAACAGTCTCGGGCACAAACTTTGTCTTCTCCATCCTCAACCTGGTCTTGGTCGACAGGTTTGGCCGTAGAAGACTACTCACGGTCACGGTGCTAGGCATGTCCATTTGTATGCTCATCGCAGCCGTGTCTTTCAACTACATCCCCATCGATCTGGCGACTCTTGAGGTCGAAAGCTCGCAGATCGGCTGGCCCGGCACACTAGTGCTGGTCACCATCATTTGCTACGTCGGCTTCTACTCCACTGGTGTGGCCACGATTGCTTGGATCGGAACCGAGTTGATCCCCAACGAAGCTAGGGCCTTGGGGTATGAAGCTTCCCAGTCTTGATCAAAACAACAAGAGGAACGAAAACTAACGGGATCGCTAGTACGATGCTGAACACAGTCACATGCTGGAGCACGAACATCATCATCAGCAGTGAGTCCCATCAACCCCCCCTCCACTTTCCCTCACTCCCATTCATCCCTGTTGCTTTTCCCTCTCTGCTCAACTCAGCAATGCATACCAACTCACTAACTCTCTCTCTCTTTCAAAGGCACTTTCCTCAGCATGATGAAAGGCATCACTCCCTCCGGAGCTTTCGGCTTCTACTGCGGGATCTGCTTCGTCGGCTGGCTGTTCGTCGTCTTCTTCTACCCGGACGTCAAAGGGATGCCGCTCGAGACGATCCGCGAAGTCTTCGAGCATGGCTTCGGTAGGCAGTACTCTAAGCGGTGGCAGCAGGAGCACAAGCATGAGAGGAAGAGGGTTGAGGCAGCGTTTGGGCATTAGCAAGTGTGGGAGGTTGGAGTGGTTTACTATGTTTTTATATTTGTTTCATTGAAGGTCGGTCCAAGATCTTACATCCAGGGTACGCGTCACACAGCAGGGACGACAAGGGTGCATTGGTTTGAGGCGTTGTACTACGATCTCGATAGGTATCTCAAACACGTCAGCGTTTACGATGCCCTTACTCTCAATCTGCTGGGTTTTTGGAACGCAACGATGTTTCATTACCTCTACGCCTACAAGCGGATACCAAACTGCATGCAGAACACGAGGGACTCGGTCTGAACAAGCGACCAAGACGTTTGCCAGGAGTCATTTTCTACAGACTTACGATAGCTGTTTGGGTAACGAAGGCATCGGCTGTTCGATCGATGTCGGTTGTCTGAGGTAGTATTTCCACGGCGGGCCAGATGACGGAACAATGAATAGATTGTCCCAACGAGGCGGGACTAGTAATGGAATTGAGGTTGGAAAGCGATGATGATGTGGATTGCTTTCCATGAAAACTAGTCAGATTCTTGATCAAGACTATCCATAGCCTTGGGGGAAAATCATGTTATTTCCACTTCTGATAGCACCGGGGTTCACTCCTTCATCAGCAATTTGCGTCCGGCCGCTTCCAGAACCACAAATCCGAGTTGGGGGAGGATGAAGCTGAGGGTAGAAGGATAGGCTCCAGCAAATTGTACAGGCGAGAGTGTTAGTCTGCTGAAGTGGTGAACGACAAGCAAGGATGTCTCACATAGAAATTTTGGGAGTCGCAGGAGCCATCCCGGACGCATTGCTGATCATGTCCAGATATAGCTAATTAGCTACAGACCATGTTAAATGTATTGTCAGAATCAGATCTACTATATCTATGTCTAAATGGTAAGACTGCTTTCTACCTGGATGTCTAATACAGACTTGCCAACCATAACACCGTACTCGCCGCTCTGTAGCACCCACGCCTGCTTTACGACGTCCCAAGTGCTCATGTCCCTGCGGTTGAGCTCGAAGACCACCTCGGCCTCCTCGCCCGGCTGCAAGTACTTCTTCTCGAAGCCGCGCAGCACGCGTGCGGGTCCGCTGGGGATGTGCAAGTACAGCTGCGCCACTTCGGCGGCCGCCATGGAGCCTGTGTTCTTGATGGTCACGCACACTTTCGCGGCGGCTTGCCAGAGCGCTGGGTCGCCGCCTTCGGGCTGCACGTGTGTGCCGTTGCCGGTGTAGGTAGCGCCGTGGGAGCCGGCGGTGGTGTTGAGCTCGAGGCTGGCGCTGAGAGCCGAGTAGGAGAACTCGGAGTAGGTGAGGCCGTAGCCGAACGCGTACTCTGGAGTGACGTTGCGGGCGATGAAGTCCTTGTAGTCGATGTACACGCCCTCGGTGAAGGGGTCTTGCAGGAAGAAGCCGGTGGTGGAGTCCTGGTGGGTTGGGTTGAGTAGGGCGCCGTAGTCGGAGGCTTTCTTGGCGACGGTGTAGGGAAGGCGGCCAGAGGGAGATTGGGCGCCGTAAAGGATGTCGACGATGGCTTGGCCGGTTTCTTGGCCGGGAAGGTGGGCGAAGATGACGGCGGTGATGTTGGGGTTGTTAATGAAGCGGTCGACAACGCGGATTCCTGCGTTGTGGATCACGACTTGGGTATTCTTGCACTGGCTGGCGACGTTGATGATGAGGTCGTCGGATGCTGGGTCGGCCTGGTAGAGGGAGTGATTAGCTGAAACAATCCGTTTTTGTGTTATATCTGTTACTTGTACTTACGATGTTGGGGCGATCCCAGCCTTCGGCAGCGATTTCGTTGACGAACACAAGGCATACGTCCGATGCAGCATTGACGGTCGGCTTGAATGAGCTGGTATCCCAGAATATCATGGAGCGATCAGCGCGAGCCTTTCTTTGCAGGGCATCCAGAGGCGCATCAATGAACGCGGGTGTAACCGCGCCTGAACCACCGCCAGTGATCACAGTGCCGTTGTACGAAGCGCCAGGAACAGGCACACCATAGGGTTCGTTCGAAAGGAACAAACGTCCAAGATATGTATCGTTGAAGTAGCCGAGGCCAGGAACGGTCAAAGTGTTCTCCAGTCCAAAGCCCCACTTGTTGAAGAGTCCGCCAGTAGGGGTGTTGCGAGCAGGAGCAACGGCGTCGTAGCCGAAGACCGACACGATCTTAGGCTTCTGCAGAGGCAGTGCATTGTTGGTATTCTTGACCAAGACATGACCTTCAATGGCTCCTTGCAAGATCACTTTATCGCTCTCGGGATCACGAGCATCAACAAGCTCATGGGGAGCGAGTAGGTTAGCTGGCATACCGGTGCCGGGCTCGAAGTGGGCGAAACGGAAGTATGGTGTGAGGATACGCATGGCCATGTCGTCAAGACGGGATTGTTCGAGAGAGCCGTTGGTCACCATGAGAGAGAGGTTGCCGTTCTGCCAGTATGCGCTGCTGGGCATAGCCATATCCATACCGTTCTCGGCGCTTGAAAGGCCAGAGTGCTGTGCGCCCCAATCTGACACGACGAAACCTTGGAAACCTAGCTCGCCTTTCAAGAGACCGTTGAGAGCCTTCGAATTCTGGCAGCCGTAAGAGCCGTTGATTTGGTTGTAGGAGCACATGATAGATCCCGCTCCAGCACGAATTGCATCCTGGAAAGTCCACATGTAAAGTCTAGAAATCTGATCAGCTTCTGAGTGCAACGAAGAAATTTTGATGAACTCACTCGTGCATCGCCTTGTCGTCAATGTTGCTTGAGCTCGACTGGTTCAATGCACCGACAGAGAAGGTCCGAGGAGAGATACGGTTCGTCTCTTGCTCGTTTCCGACGAAGTGCTTGATGGATGTAATGACATGCTTCTGCATGGCGACAACGGACTCGTAAAGCAGAGTTCCAGCCAGGTAAGGATCGTTGCTGAAGCCCTCCCAATTGCGACCTCCGCGAACGATTCTCCCGAGCCCACCGCCTACAGGTCCGAGAGCCACGTTGGCGCCCTTGCGCTTGAACTCTGCTCCAAGGTGTTCCTTCGTCTCGTGAACGAGCTTTTTGTTCCAGGTGGCACCGAGATGGAGGCCAGATGGGTAGCCGTTGACGCCATCTGTGTTGCGAACGCCATTACCATTATCTACCAAGCAAAGACCAGGGAAACCAAGTCTAGGAACGCTGCCTGATACACCAGAGCATCCGGTCGTCGATGGGTGCCTATTTTTTGGTGTCAGCTGTGGCCGCGGTGAATTTCAATAGCTTGGTGTACCCGTATGTGAGATTGTTTTTCTCATCGTTGGTCATTTGATCAACAAGCTCCCGTGCTTGGCGGTGAGCATCTTGCCATTTGCCGTCGCCTGACGTCTGGGGTGAGGGAGCAACTTTCGGGGAGCGTCCATAGGAGTAAAGCCGTTCCTGACTTGCAGCAAGAGCAACGTCTTCAGCAGATGGAACAATGGTCGTGATTGGGAAAGATTGAGCCGCCGCCGATCCAACCAAGAAGGCCAGACCAAGCTTACTGGCATCAGCCAGAGATGGAGTCAGCATCGTTGCAAGTCAGTTCGAGTCGCAGCGGGCTTTGTGGATGAGGCGATGTGGTGATCTTTCCGTGTCCCCAGCAGCACGCCGATGTTGGGCATTTATACTTATAAGCTCGAGGCATTTTTAACAATATCTCAACTACCGGAAGCAGGACAAGCGAACGCACAAGCGAACGCACGAGCATGGTCGCGTTAGTCTCCAGCCATGTGGAACAGGTCAGTACTTCCAAGGAGCGGTTTTGCCACAGCGCAATCGGGAACCATGATCTAGACAAGAGGACCCCACCCGGAGGCGCCGTCAAGCGGTAGCCGGCCTTGACTGGCGCATGCCAACGACCTTCACGCGCTTCTTCCTCAATATTTGCGTGGCTATGAGGGTACAAAATTTGTGTCTCAGTGCTGTGTTATGGCGGGCTCGAGTGTGATCGAGCGACAGAATTTCCAGCATGACACGGTGGCTTTTCGCCGAAACGTTCGTTGTATGTCGCAAAAGTCTTTCGAACGGTGGTATTCTTGCGGACAGGGCAAGAAAGCTAAACGTCGACGATCTTGGAGAATGTGGAGGCGAATTGCGGGGAGTTCGGGGAGTTGGGGAGAGGAGAAACAGTCGGCAATTGCCCATAGGCACTTCCCGCAGAGGGCTGTGGCATATCGAGGTTGGTGCGTTGAACGGAGGCTTACACATCTGGGTAGCGTCCGGATACCAGGCGGGTAGACCTTGCAAGCAGCCATGTGCTAGATCCGAGGATCGGAGATTGTAACCGGCTGTCGCTTATTGACGGTGATTGACATGGCTTCCACGTGGAGTACGGTTGCTGGCGAGCTCAGGTAGAGACAGTTGATTCTAGTTCAGATTCCAGCATTACTAGGAATACTCCGCTTGGTGGTCGAGGGACACGATCATTCCGGCATTTAACGATCGGTAGTGGTGGGTCAGTACCAATGCCATGGCGGCTTGGCTGGTACATAATCTGCAATCTGAGGAGGGGCGGAGAAACGGAGAATACCGCTGTGGTCGTGAGCTGTCCATGACACTCGTAAGATAGGGCATGGTGAGGTGAGGACAGGAGGAGACAGAGAACGAAAATTGTATGTTACTAGTGCTGCAAGCCGGAACGATCTGCCTTGCCTTGAACCACGTGGCATGGCCATGGATACCTCGGTAGTTGTTTGTTTCTGCGGGTCGACAAGCCCTAATGGACATCAAATTCCAACGACGCTTTCCAAAATGCAGGCGGCAGGAACGCCCACGACAGCACCTGTTCAGTGGGCATATCAACTTTGCCGCGATATTACTCAACTACGATGCGAGGATGAAGATTCATTCTATGTGAACCTGTTTCGCGATCTAAATGGATGGATGATTGTGTATCAGCGACCTCCGAGGGTGTTCGGGTATAGATAATACTAAATGCGCTGCTGCAGACTACACAACACATCCACCTCTGTGTTCAACCGCCATCCTGCACCCTCTTGATATCCTCGGCACTCAACCTCTTCCAACTGCCGAGAAGGCCAACCAGAGCAGCAAAGCCGAAAGCAGCCGTCGTGATGGCAAACACAGTCTTCAGACCATCGACATATCCATCGACGACGATGTGAGCCTGCTCCGGAGTGAACGCTGTGCGGATCTGAGTGGCACCGGTAGACAGAGCAAGGGCCGGGTCCAGCTCTGGTAGGTTCGCTACGAAGTGCTTGACGAGCTGGTTGTTGAAGCCGCACTGGGCGGCGGAGATGAAGAAGGAACCGCCAATGGTCAGGCAGACTGGAACGGTCTTGGTCAGCGTTGCTCCCAACTCGGATGTGTGGACACAGCAGTTGAACTCACAATTGATGATAGCAGTAGCTTGCGACAAGTCTTCAGAGCGCACCTGGACCTGAGCATTCTGCAGAGCAACTTGAGTGGTGAGTCCAACAGCGAAGCCCACAAGGATCTGGAAGCCGATCCATCTCCCCGGGCCGGTTGCCTCGTCCATGGTGTAGAGCAGGCCGCTGCCGATGGCACCGAGAGAGCCGCCCGCGAGCCAGAACAGAGGAACTATGCCGACCTTCGTGAAAGCAAACCCTTGCGCAATAGCCGCAAAGGTGAGTGGGATGATCAAGGCCAGCATACGGACGCCCGAGCCGATGGGGTTCGCATTGTGGACGGCTTGAAAGTAGATCGGGAGGTAGTACAGGACAACGAAGTAGGAGCCCGAGAAGAAGACCATGAAGAAAGCGCCCGACCAGATGTAGCGCTTTGCGAACTAGGGGATCTTGTCAGGGCAATTGCAACAGTGACGATGAACAGGCAGAGGAGAAGACTCACAATACGAGGCACAATCATGGCGTACTCCTTCTGGAACAGCTCCCAAGCAACGAACACAGCTAGGAGGAGGATGAAGCCAGCAAAAAGGCCGATAACAGTGCTGCTCTTCCAGAGATGCGTCTGCCCACCATGCTGCAGCGCGAGGATGTAGCAAGTGAGCAAGCCGATCATGAGAGCCGCGCCCACGAGATCGAGCTGCCAAAGCGTTTCTTTCCAAGTAGCTTCCACAGGCTTCGCAGCCTTGTTTGGCTTGAAGAAGAAGAACGTGACGGTTGCCGCGACACTGCCAACTGGCAAGTTGATCCAGAAGCACTGCGATGCTGTCAGAATGACCACAGTTATAGTCCAGGACGTCAAGAAGGACTGACCCAACGCCAATTGAGCCTCTCAGTGAAAGCGCCGCCGAGCAGTGGACCCATGACTGCAGCAACGGCATACATGGCTCCGACCATACCAAGATACTGCGGGCGTTTGGCAGGCGGTGTAGCAAACCCGACAATGCTGAACAAGCCCACCGTCACCCCGGAGCCACCGACGCCCTGGATCGCTCGACCGACGATCAGCGTTGTTGGATTCTTTGCCACGGCGCATACGATGCTGCCCAGCTCAAATATCAGAATGCCGATCAAGTACCATAGCTTGATGGGCAGGTATTTGAAGAGCTTTCCCCAAGTGGACTGCAAGCCGCCAAAGGTCATGAAGTACGCTGCGCCGTACCACGACACCTTGTTCAAGTCTTGGAATTCGTCGGTGATCTCAGGAATGGCGGTACTGAGGATGGTCTTGTGTGCAAATGGTTGTCAGTCTTTGAGGATGCGCTGTGCTGATCTTGAGGTGTACGCACATTGTCAAGCGCGACAAGGAACATGCCCAGCATGAGGGAGATGACCAGCATGAGCAGACCAATACCGCCGGCGTACTCGTTTTCGTCGTCAACATCGGAACTGTCGTTTGTGTTGCCCGGCTCCTCGATGCCAGGGTCCAGTTGAGATGTCTTGTCCGATATTCCAGACGGGAGAGCCATGTTCGCAGTAGAGCGGAGGGCATGGTTCGGACGGTCCGTCATGGTTCTGCAATTGATGCTTTTCTGAAAGAGTAAAGTCTACTCAAAGGAACAATCAAATTGGAGGTGCAAGAGTTGACATGGCGTTTGGGCAGCGGCTGGTTACATTTTTGTAACATTCTAGCGGGAATCCCAGTCTTGCATCAACCATCCCTTGGACACGATCCCGTCCCATTTCGTGCGCCTCAATGTGGCCTTCCTCGTCCGAGCCGCAACAACTCACGAGCAGAGCGAGGATTGAAGTTCGCGGGATCCGGACGAAACACAAGTGCTTTGTCCAAAAACGGTATAGACTCGGACGAACCAAGTCACGTGTGAATGAGCGGCATATAAGTTCCCCCGAGCAGCCCGTTTGTCGGAATCGCTGTCACCAACAGAACTTGCCGCCGTCCTCGGTTGGACTCTTGGGGCTGAAATCGCCTGTAGTTCGCAGGCCAGACCAAAATGAACATGGTACAAAGAAACGCTTCACAGCGATAATGAACGCCCGTCCGGACAGCCACGCCATCGAGCGGCGCAAGTTCAGGAAAGGCACTCACAGCTGTGCCGAATGTCGCCGGCGCAAGGTCAAGTGCGTCTTCGCCACGCCGGACAGCACCACATGCATCGTTTGCCTGCGTAGAAACACTCACTGCTTCAGTCAGGCCGACGCTGCTCTTCCCGCCATCGTCGACGGTATTGGTGCGGGCGCCGAAGACGACCCTGTGCTGTTGCTCGATCGTCAAGCAACGCCGAAAGCGCTGTCTTGCGCTATGAGCTACGATGCAACCGCGCCGCTTTACGCTGCTAGTGGCGTAGACTCCGTCTTCATGCCTCCCACGTTCCCAGCCACCGCCGGCTCTCGACACGGGCTGCTTGCACATCATCCCAGCATGACAAGCATCTCTCGTGATGGCGCCCCAACGATGTCAGCTACCAGGACGGACCAAAGCCAGCAGACGGCATCAGGCGTGGCCATTGCCGGTATCCCAAAGCCGCCGTCTTGTCACCACACATCTGGGGAATCTGCCGAAGCTGACCAAGAGTCTCTCGCTCGGAACATCACGACTCCTGTGACCGCTCCGACACCAGCACGCTTCCACACGAATCGAACGGAGGGTGCAGCTTCACGAAAAACTTCGTGTCAAGCAGCCGCAATGCTGAACCCTCCAATGATGCCGACCGACGCGTCTCCACCATTCCCGGCGGCGAGTTTCGACGACTTGGTCATGGACATGCTCCTCCGACAGAGCGAAGTCCCGCTCCCGGACGAGGTCAACAGTAGCGAGGGTTGGAGCGTGAGCATTCTTCCGTAGGATGGCATAATACAGACGGGAAGATCATACCCATTCCCGCCATGACCGACGAGCTTCCGAGCCAAGAAACATTACCCACCTACACAGAAGGATAGTCAAATGTCCTGCAGTCGATCAATGAGCATCACTAGTTGCCCAGTAGACATCCTTCTTTTCCGTGCGTTCACCATTCCGGTGCCCTGGTGGTAGACTCTCGAAATGCTAGTTAGTATCCTTTTCAGTCAGCGAGGTTGGGTTTTTAATGAGGGAAAATGAACTTCGACAGGGATGTCGTCGGTAGCGACCAGAAAGACAAGATTCGCTCGAGAAACGCATCGGTCGTCTGGGTACCACGCGTTAGGTAGGGAAGTGTCCTGCGTTTTTTCGTAAACTATTCTGCCTCTTTTCCGGGTGTCATGGTGTGAGAGCTATAGATTGAAAGGGAGGGTTTGTCAAGGGCAACAGAGAACAAGGGATGTAGTCATGTTGCTCATATACTATCATCTCTGTCGATGTCTTGACACCGCCGCGTTCTACCCAAACCGCGATGGATGATGTTGAAGCAGGCCGGCGTTTGACCGACGCCGTTGTGAATGGCGTCGCGCAATCCTTCAGTGGCCGTCGCAAGCGGATGCCCGGTCTCCGGCGTTGACACACGTTCTCTGGGAACCAGTAAAGAAACAGAAGAGTTCCAACGGAGAGGATCGAGAAGGAACGCAAGAGATGGTATTCGAAGTTCTGGTCAGAATTGGACGAGATCAGTAGAAGCAGAAAAGAAGGAGATCCAAGAAGAAAGAAAAAAACAAGACACCAGGGAATCGAATCTCACGCCCAGCGCAGCCTCTCACATCCCCGTCTCATTCCATCCCACACCATGACTTCCCGTTCGTGATCGTCAATAATCTGGGCATCCCAATCGTGTAAAGCACGGTTTGAAAGTGACCACTCCGTCTTCTCGTCTTCCACCACATCATATGTCTCACGTATTTGTCCGACTCCTGCCTTGCCTCGCAAACAAATCTTCTGCCGGTAGTGTGCTGGCCACAGGACTCATGTTTGTGCTACGCACACCACCCAAGTCGCCGCTGGCAGTCTTGCGCACCGCTTGCCGCATTGTTTCGATGGTGAGCTCGCCGTGCGCAGAATTTGCTCCAGGACTGCCGATGGGGATACTGCGGACTGGGCTCTGGTCGGTGTGGCGGCCCAAAGCGCTCTCAATCTGAGTTGATTGGCCTAGTGTGAGGGGTGGTGTCACAATGCCACTGCCGGAGTAGGTGGAGCTGGGCGAGCGCGGCGATGTAGTGGGCTGAGATGAGATGTGGAGGCTGTCGCGGCTACCGGCCAGGTCGCTGGCATTTGTTGGGTGGGCGTGCTCGGACTGGACAACGTCGGCGAAGGAGATGAAGGAGAGGCGGTGGACATCGTTTGGGTCAAGAGCGCCGTAGCTGCTCGCATTCTCTTCCTCCGGATTAGAGGGCGGTGGGAGGAAGCCGGAGGAGGCTGCGTTGAGAGAGGCATGTTCGGAAGCGTCGGAGACTTGATGAGCCAGTGAGGGTGTGAGGTGGGCGTGAAGGGAAGACGCATCGGCTGTACTGGAAGAGGCAAGAGAAGCTCCTGCGGGTTGGTGAGAAGTTGCGGTGACGATCTCGACCTCGTCGGCGTTGAGATCTGAGCTTGTGATCGCTTCGGCTGACGCTTCGAGCGCCGCGGGGATGTGATCCTCGGTCAGGACATGGTTGGGGATATGCGCGGGAGAGAGCTCGTTCTGCAGGGTCGCGATAGGTATGGGTTCTTGCACATTGCGCTCGAAGATCTCGGTGGAGGCTGGACTTTCTCGGCGCGGCGAGCTGGATCGCAGTCTTGAGGGCGAGGAGGCAGCCATGAGGTTGTTGTGAGGTTGTCGTACTGGCGAGACGGGGATTGAGCTGGACGCTGTAGGATATTCTCTCGAAGGCGAAGGAGGAAGAGCGCCGGGCATGGCGGCTGAAGCATCCGACATGACGGCGGAGGCAGTGTTGTCGCGTGTTTGTGTGTTCGTGGGTTGCGCCTTCTGCATGTCCACCACCCTGCGCTTGCCAGTCCTGGGATCGATATTTTCTGTGTCGCGGTATTTTCGGTCGTCGAGTGCGAAAGTGGATTTGGAAGTGGGAGTGTCCATGGAAGAGTCTTGTTGGTGATATGGCTGACTGTACGGTGGTGAAGGTGCTTGTTCTTGTTGGTGGGGTGGAGACATGGCGGGGAGATGGAGAGCGATTGGATTGCAAGGCAGGATTGGCAGGGGATGGTTGTTTTGGAGTCTGTCGGTCACGATATCGTGTATGTGACAGGACTCGGGTTTCAGTGTCAGGAATATAGATGTAGCGTAACAGCAGATATTAGTGGTTCAACGGCAGCGTGCGCGTGCTGTGGAGCCGGGTCGTCGTATTCATTCTTCCATCATCTCGGCTACACTAGGTAGGTACTACTGTTGTGTTCGATGGTGCTACCAA
>Ga0265798_10003378_pt1 | contig 22731 bp, 16 predicted proteins | sample P3T30metagenome_FD_192430 | JGI IMG/M metagenome (GOLD analysis project Ga0265798, IMG submission 192430) | Plant litter microbial communities from East Loma Ridge, Irvine, California - P3 T30 | ecosystem: Environmental > Terrestrial > Plant litter > Unclassified | place: USA: California... | reverse complement strand
GGATGTGTCGACAAAGGAGGAAGGAGTCGGGAAATCCTAATGATTATTAGCCAGCTGTCGTGAATAGAGCACTGGAGCTCTTCTCAAACACTTACCATGAATGAAAATCGCCACGTTCTTCGGTGCTGAGGTGCTCTCGTCTGCGTTGGTAACATAATGAAGGCTCGTGCCGATTTTGGTCTTGAAGAAAGCATGTCGAAAACCGGGAAGAGGCTCTCGATCGAGATGCCAATGTGCTTCTTGGGCCAAAGCGAGCTCTCGCTTCTCCTCATCAGTATCAGACGCCCAAAGTGCCCCATTCTTCAAGACCGCGGTCGCCCACACGGTCGCGAGGCTGGAGAGCCCGAATGTGAGCTTGAAGCCGGCCCAAGCTATACCTCCGAGGAAGCCACTCATGTTGGGCTGAGGGAGTACCCGAGCTTACTGGTCAGCTATGTGGAGGTGGTGGTTGTGTCGTGCTGGTGGAACGTAGCACGAAGTTGTTTGCTGTTGATAGCGTGGATAGTGAGAAGAGCAGATGAGCCATCAAGGCGCCTGTCAGTATCATGCCCCGCCATGGCGACTTTCCTCAGACTTTCTGCAAGGGCAAGATCTCCTGTCCACGCGGTGGTCACGTTCCAGGGTCCAGCAGGGACGCGTCTGGAAGCTACAGAGCAGATCGTGGACAGATGACGAGGAGTGGCCCAAGCTCTCGTTGATCTTCCACTGCTCCCACGAGTCTCGAGGCATGCTTCGCACATCACTGATACTGCATTGTTTTTGCTACAAAAGATAGGTGGCGATAGGCTGACAAAATAGATCACGAATTTCTTCTCTTAATGTTATCTACATCACCATCCATGGCCGAAAACCGGAGGACATCATAGTAAGAAGCATCATGAGTAGCGAACACTGATTCACAACTCTCCCAGTCTTCCCATCTGCACTGTTCTCCTCGTCATTCTACCAATTCCGTCATCCTCCAGAACCACTGGCCAGGCCTCAAAGTGCTCAATTGTCTTGCCCAGAACGATGCTGTATCTCATCGGCTCAAACGTGAAGCGTTCCCACGACTCAGTGCGATCTTTTCCCTCGGGCACCGCAATGGTGATCTTCGACATGAACAGCTCCTCAAGCTCTGCGTGCGGTGACATGCCAGTCTCGGAAGGCTTGTAGTAGCCCGGATCCGCCCTGTACTGCAGAACCAGTTTCCTCGTCGTGAGCTCGATCGGACCCATTTGCGTCACAAATTCTCGAAACGAGGCTCTCCCCTCCTCTCGGAGAAGATGCCAGCAGTCGAAGTCGATATGACATTCGTGGAGGTTAGGGTACCAAGAGGCAATCTTGGCGAATGCTTCAATGTTCCTGGCATATGGGGAGAGCTTCAGAACAGTACGTCGCACGTGCGGCCGCACTTTGGAAGCCAGAGGTCCTACGAACGAAACGCCTTCGCGCATGCTGAACCAAGATGAGTTGCCCCCGACTGTGAAGGTGTTTTGCGTGTAGAAGGCCTCCCGAGCCAGGAGAGCGATAGGCGGGCAAGCTAGAAGCGGAAGTACTTCACCGTCAAATAGGAACCACTCTTTTGGTACTTCTTCTCTGCCGCCGCCCATATTTGACATTGTTTGAACGGTGTCCTCGCGGTGCTTGGGGTGGAATTGGATGTATGACATTATTTCGTTGGCGGGCAAGGCGTGCCGAATAATCTCGAGCTTCAATTCGTCTGCAAGCTTCGTCCATCCTCGGAGGAAAGCAGTCGGCTCTGCCATGGCCGGGTTTCAGCTTATTGGGGGTTTGATGGTATGACTGTGAGGACAAAGAAAAGCTGGAATAGAACTGCTCTTAAACTGTACCTCACATATGCGGCACAGTCGAACACAGCCACGAGGCTGAAGGCACTGGTGAACACATCACACCTGGAGGATCATCCCTAGATGTCTTGTCCTCTCCGGATTATGCGCATTGCAATTAGCGAATCACTAATCCTCACCTCGCAAGCCATCAAGATATGATATTTCGGGATTGTTAGAGAGAACGGCGCAACTCGTATTTGCAAGTTGGACTCTTCGACTAGTGACATCGTGCCTTTAGCTTGAGGGAGACCTCAGTAAGCTTGCAACATCTACATATCCGACGGATTCGAGTACCATGGGGTCCTTGACGGTGATCTTATGGGTGTTGGAGGCGTTTGGCGGTCAAGTGTGTATGTAGGCAGTTCGTTGTACCGAGGCGGAGAAGGATGGCTTCGCACGGCTGCACTTGCCGCCTTCTAATCTTGGTTCAGTCACGCGCACTCCCCACAATGCTGCATGCCTTCGTGCCCTGGCCGTCTTGAATGTCTCAATGATTCATCGTCGTGCCCTGAAATATTTTCGAATCACAGCATACGTATTCATCGACCATTCGGAGCCCTAAGTACATGTACACCTACCTACAGCTGACTGCGGTGGGTATGATGATTCAATGTTGGACCGAAGCGCTAATGCGGCGAGACGTCACATGCATGAACCTCGAGCTCTATTCCCTGCTCCCGCGCTCATGGTCTCGACTCCCACGCGTTCGAGCTCATCTCTCAACGGATATTTCGATAATGGTAGTCTAGCGCCGCAATTGCTGTCGCGCTTGTGAACCAAGCTTGACTCTTTGGCCCGCTTCTGAGATGCAAGTAGAGTAGCTGCGACCAGGTCACCTGCTGTGCTGCAACGTGATTCCCACCGGTACATCTACATAGATCGGCGGCCACCTCTGCGGGGAAGCTGTTGTACCCAGCCCCAACCTCTCTTCCACTTTCGCGTTCAGTGTGGCCTGAAGGTTGACACGATAGATACAAGCTCGTTCGCGATAACAACACAATGGCGCGACCCATGGAAGACGTGTATTGCACGGTAAGCTCCTCTACGATGGAGCTCGTATCTTTCGACTTTGACGTTTAGTGCGTCCTGAAGGTCGACAAAATAGATTCGAGCACCTTCGTACGCGATGATGGTGTAGCACGCGAGCTAACATGTCCTATAGCTTCTTATGAGCGATTCCTACTTACCAGGTATGTGCGATGAAATCCTATCGATCATATTGAAGCTAATGTAATCAGGGGTCGCTGTCCTCGCCCATTCTCTCCGCGATGCCGGTACGAAGAAGAAGCTGGCCGTGCTTATCACGCTGGACACCTTGTCTGCCGACACGATAAGCCAATTGAAGACGCTATACGACTACCTCATCCCCGTCGACCGCATACGAAGTACGAATACCGCGAACCTATATCTCATGGGTCGACCGGACCTGTCGTTCGCATTTACGAAGATTGCTCTGTGGAGACAGACGCAGTTCCGCAAGATCGTATACCTCGATGCCGACGTTGTTGCGCTTCGAGCCCTGGATGAGCTGTTCGATATCGAGGCACCATTTGCCGCTGCGCCAGATATTGGCTGGCCAGATGCCTTCAACAGCGGTGTCATGGTAATCTCGCCCAATATGGGCGAGTACTGGGCGCTTCAGACCATGGCAGCCTCGGGCGACAGCTTCGATGGCGCAGACCAGGGTCTTTTGAACCAGTACTTCGAACACCGTCCCTGGCAGCGATTGAAATTTACGTACAATGTTACGCCCAATGCCGAGTACCAGTGGGAGCCCGCGTACCGATACTACAAGAGGGACATCAGTGCAGTGCACTTCATTGGCAAGAACAAGCCATGGTCTGGGCCACGCTCGAGCGGTTCAGGTGTCTACGGGGAGCTGGTGGGCCGATGGTGGCAGGTCTACGATAGGCACCTGAGGAACGAAGGTACATCTTCCACCGAAGAGCATCTTCAAACCTCTGTCCCTGCTGAGCCTGAAGCCCCCACCACCACCACCGAACCTCCCATGACCGACCCTGGTGAAGAGGCAGAAAATATTGACCAAGGTGTTACAGAGCCAACCCCGACTGTTGAACAGCGCAAGTTCTCGGCACCCGAGATGGAATGGGACGCTACCAGGTTCGAACCGCCGGCACAATCTCGACCCGAGGCTGCCAACTTTCCAACCGCCCAGTATGCTTTCAGCGGCAGCCGTAACCTGTTCCAGGCGCCACGAGCCTACCCAGAGCCTCCTAGGGACATGTGGTACAAGGTGCCCGAGCGAACCGCGGAAGCTCCTAAGCCCATATTCCCTTGGGAGCAACAAGCCGACAGGCCGAAGCCGACTCGAGTCTTTGCAGACGATCTTCCTTCTGAGCCAACGCCTGCTCCAGCGGTGGCATCTCCCACGCATGCATTCTCCACCGTGCATTATGACGACAGAGCAGCCCCAGGAGGCGTATCATCGCCTACAGCTGATCAGCAAAACTGGCAAAATTTTCAGCAAGGTAATGCTAATGCCTGGGACAGTGTACCTGGTATTGAGAACTACGTGCGCACGATCATGGACTCGCACGGTAGGCGAACTAAGACGCAGGTGTTGCAAGAGACTACAGGCACCGAGGAGCTCAGCTCACCCCTCTTGGAGCGGAGAAATCGACGCGAAAGTCTCATTCTCACCGATTTTCCTTCAGCATTCGAGCGTCCTAGTCTTCCCGTAACGCCTGCGCCGATCAAGCGGCCAATGCTTTGGGGCGACGAGCGAGCCGAGACTGGTGACCTTCCGGCGGCAAAAGGTGTGCCGGATCAGACAGATTGGGTACGTTAAAAATCACTTTGTCAACCTTCAGGACACACACTGAACGCGAAAGTCGGTGACTCACGCTACGAGCACCTGACCCCTGATCTTTTCACTACCCCTGCCCTGTCACGCAGCTCAGAGGGCACAGAAGTAGCACCCATCTGACTCTTTGTCGCAAACATGAACTCTATGCCTGTCTACCTTCAAAGTCAATTTCTCTCTCACTTTTCAGCTGTGCATACGACTTCAACATTGTAACTAAGGCTGACTTGGTCTGCGTATATAGAATCCCAACGCGAAGCTCGAGCAGCTACGACGTTCGTCCCTCGCCGAATTCGAGCATCTGACAAAAGATCCGCACCCTGATCCGCCACTCCGAGCCCTGCCCGAACACTCAACTGAGCAAGAGGAGGGCGTTTCAGCTCAGACCCATTCTAGTGGAGGCGGTCACATCAGCAGCTTGGACGGAGCCGCAAAATCACAGGAGCCCGAAAAACCCAGCGAATCCACTCAGCCCTCACTTTCAGGCTTGTCGTCTGTGTCGGGCTCTGATCAACACCAAATCCAGTCCGGCAACATGACGTTCACGTTGCCAGACTTCAGCAAGGCCGCGCCTGTCGAAGCCCCTCTAGCAGCTAAGGAAGACGTGCTCAGTCCGACGCAGGAGACCGAGCAGAAAGTCCCGGGATCATTCTAGGCATGCTCCTCGGTGGCACTAGTTGCACCCGGCGCGGTGCAAGCATTCATGTTGTCTCTTAGCGCTAAGTTGTACATGTCCTTTCCGCATTCGTCTCACCTGCCTGTACCTATAGCCTCTCCTACTGCTGTTTATTCTTTTCTGCGCATTTGCATAGCATTGCACGGCGATGTCCTTGCCCTCGGGCATTTCTACCTGCTCGTTAATTTGCTTGCTAGTTTGTTGTTCCATATGTGATTTGAGAGAATGGACATGAGCGAAGATGGTAATGAACATATCGTTAAGGCCCGAATGAAAAGCATCCCTGAGCACTATCACGGGACTATACTCTAACGAATCTCCGAAGACACGATGGAGAGCACGCGGCCAGAGCTATTCTATGGGTTTGTTGATCTGGACAACATGTCGAAGCTCTCGGCCTCTTCACGACAACCTGTCTATGGTCCAATGCGTACCAAGACGTTGCTCAAAAGTACTGTGAAGATAGACTGGATATATTTGTACAAAATAAATCACGATAACCATGCCCGTCGCCGAACTGACGCCTGCATGGGCTGGGCCAAGCCAGCGCTTTTAACAACATTCAAATAGCCCATCAACTTAACACACTGTAGTTACTCTCGTCATAAGATATGGTGCCAAGGAGTACGCTAGTAGAGTTTCACGGAGCTCTTATCATCCCGCTGTGAGCTGAGATCCATCAGCGTCAGATACGACAATTCTTCTTCACAATGCTTCAGCTCAATTGTAGTACTTCAAGTCAAAATACTACAATTGTGTTCGCTACAAAAAAAGTTACCGAGGAGCAAGTCAATTATCAAATGCTGAGTTCTATTACCCCGCTGAAATTCAAGCTACATCAAGGTTGGATTTTAGCTCTCTTTTGCAGGACGTATTGAGCTTGCTCGAAGCATCTCAAATGTGGAACCTGCAAAGGCTTTTTAGCACACAAGCATCGACTGTCTTGTCCGCCATCGAAGTGATGCCCCGCTATTTGCCGCCCCTCACCTTCCTAACACAAGCAAGACCACACGCACTTCCACGCTCATCGCCCCAAATACCACCGGCTTACCGACCGCGAATAAGCGTACCTAGCACATCCCTGAGGTGCTCAATATCTGCACGAACATTTGCTACCACCTCGCGCAACTTGGACAATTACACGCCAAATCGACTACAACACGCCGTTTGGCCTTACATCTACAAACAGTTTGACAAAATGGCACAGCTCGACTCATACTTCAAGCAGGTGGACAGCCTGCAAGATGCGTTCATCGAGAGGCTCCGTGAGGCTGTCGCTATCCCAAGTATCAGCTCCGAAGACAAGAGGCGGCCGGATGTCGTCAAGGTACGCTCGTAGCGGACGAATGAGACGAGCCGTAATCTGACCACGACATGTAGATGGGCCATTGGCTTTCAGACCAGATCAAAGCGCTTGGAGGTACCGTAGAGCTTCGAGAGCTGGGAAAGCAGCCTGACCGCCAGCACCTTGACCTCCCGCCGTGTATCCTCGCTCGTCTTGGAGACGACCCCAAGAAGCCGACCGTCCTCCTCTACGGCCACTACGACGTACAGCCCGCACAGAAGTCGGATGGTTGGGCGACAGATCCATTCACACTGACTGTCGACGACAAGGGGCGCATGTATGGACGAGGCAGCACGGATGACAAGGGCCCTGTTCTTGGGTGGTTGAACGCTATCGAGGCACACCAGAAGATTGGCCTGGAAGTGCCAGTCAACCTCCTGATGTGCTTCGAGGGTATGGAGGAGAACGGCTCAGAGGGTCTGGACGATACCATCCGCGCAGAGGCAAAGAAGTTCTTCAAGGACGCTGATGTCGTGTGCATATCGGACAACTACTGGCTCGGCACAGAGAAGCCATGCCTGACGTACGGTGTTCGCGGATGCAACTACTACTCTGTGGAGATCTCAGGACCCGGCCAGGACCTGCACTCTGGCGTCTACGGCGGCATGACCCACGAGCCCATGACCGACCTGGTACGCGTTATGAACTCGTTCGTCGACCCAGACGGCAAGATCCTGATCGACGGTATCGACAAGCTGGTCGCACCGCTCACCGACGAGGAGGCTGCTCTGTACCCTCCGATCGCATTCACCATGGACGACCTGAAAGAGTCGCTAGGAGCAGAGGTCTCGATACACAGCACGAAAGAGGAGGCACTCAAGAGCAAGATGCGCTACCCGTCACTCTCACTCCACGGCATCGAAGGCGCATTCTACTCAGAAGGCGCAAAGACCGTCATCCCCGCCCGCGTCGTCGGCAAATTCTCCATCCGCACCGTCCCCAACATGGAGATCGACGCCGTCACACAGCTCGTCGAGAAGCACGTCAACGCCGAGTGGGCAAAGCTCAAGTCCAAGAACACGATGAAGTTCAACGTGCTGCACTGCGGCAAGTGGTGGGTCGAGGACCCGAACCACCCCAACTACACGGCTGCTGCGAAGGCGGTGGAGCGTGTGTATGGTGTCAAGCCTGATATGACGCGTGAGGGTGGAAGTATCCCGGTCACGCTGACGTTCCAGGAGGAGCTGGGTAAGAACGTGTTATTGTTGCCGATGGGGAGCTCGACGGACGCGGCGCACTCGATCAATGAGAAGCTGGATAAGAGGAATTACATCGAGGGGACGAAATTGTTGGGCGCGTACTTGCACTATGTTGCGTCGGAGTTGAAGCGCGACTAGATCACGTAGAGCTAAGTCAGGATTTGTGAACTATGTAGGAAGAAACAAATGATCAAGAACTTTGAACGATGCTCATGCGCTTCTGTGACAATGTGCATGTTTTGAGTAGTGCTGTGATGGGATGCTCGTGGTATTGTCACGCTAGATCCCGGAACGGAAAAACCAAAAAGTTCAACATCGAAGCTCCAACCCCATCAACCACCACCACCGACTGCTCTCCCCCACACCCCAACCCACAATGTCAACAACCAAATCCCTCCTCCGCATATGCCCTCACCAAAAACAACAACCGTCGCTTCTCCCCCTCACACAGCGCCGCCATGAATCCACCACCAGGCGCCACAAGAAACTCCTCGCCCTCCCCCAAGCACCCTCCTACACCCCGGACCGCACCTCCCCAACCCTCATATTCAACCCGCCCTCCAGCGCCCCCAACGTCTTCCACACGCCCCTAAAATTCCTTCCCAAAGACGACACACGCCGCGTCCTCTACGCCGCAGCCCAACACCACGCGTCCGTCACCGCGCACCGGCGCCAAACATCGCCCGTCGCAGCGCCAGGTACACCTCTACACACAACTTCGCGCCTGCCGCCTAAACCGTCTGCGTCGTTACCTGCGCCCGTGCGCGCGCCGTACGAGAAGAAGTATCATTTGACGGATGCGGATATTGCAGAGATTCGGCGCCTTAGGACGGAGGATCCGTATATGTGGACGAGGGTGCGGTTGGCGGAGAAGTTTGGGTGTAGTCAGTTTTTTGTGGGGATGGTTGTTAAGGCGAGGGAGAGGGCGGCGGAGGTGGAGAGGGAGCATGAGGGGATGAGGGGGAAGTGGGGGGTTAGGAGGAGGGAGGCGAGGGAGGATAGGGAGAGGAGGAAGGGGATGTGGGGGAGGGATGCGTGAGGGGAAGATATAGGGCAGGAAAGATGGAGGAGAAGAGTGTGTTGAGTGGCCTATGGCACGCATTGCATGGTGGAGGAAGACATACGCATTGCATGGAGTTCGAAGATGTGAGAGTTTCTTGTATCATATTTGAAGGACGCATCTGAATTCAGAGGCATGAGCTGTGTGGGTATATCGGTATCGAAATCAAACACCGTAAACGCCTTGAACACCTTTTGAACACATCCTCACTTCTCCCCCTCCTCAATCTCCACCCCCATATCCCCAACCCTGAACACAAACCCCCCCTCATCCTTCACCCCCCCAACCCTCCAACACTCGAACCTCCCCTTCCTCACCACTCCCCACCGCCGCGCCCTCTCCACCTCCGCCTCCTCAACACTAATCACCCGCTTGAACTGTAGGACTTCCACCCTCCTGACCGCCAGCCGCGTGACGCTTGCATTCGCCGGCCAATTAGTAGGTACAGCTGGTCTGAACGAAGACGGTGTTGTGGAGTGACTGGTCAGAATCGCCGCGCATGAAAGTTGACATGTCAGTCGTTGGACCGTGGTACTTAGGAGCGTCGACGCGGTACTCAAATGCGTATTCGAAGTTTGATCTGGGGCGTTCGAACTCGAGTTCCGGATAGACCAAACAAACGCATCGATATCCTCGAGTACAATCGAGTGCACGCGCCGCTGCATACTCTTATGCCTGCTTGCATCGAAAAGATACTCGGGTAACGCGCACAGCGTCGGGAGTAAAGAGGACCACGACTGCGGCCGGAAGATATGTACGTGCTGTAAACTCCTAGACACCAGGTTTTTCATGTTTGATTGCGTGGGTGCGTCGAGTTCTCGGCCTGTTTCGCGGATCCTGGTAGCGAGGAGATTGAGCATTACGCCAGCGAGGCGCGGGACGCTGAAGTGGTGTAAGGGATCGAAGAGGATGATGGTGGCGTTTTGGCCGGAGAGAGGGATTGATGGAGAGAATTTGGGTGGGAGGATGGCGTGGGCGATTATGAGGTTGATGAGTGAGGTTTTGCCGGGGCTGGAGGGGTGGTGTGTGGGTGGTGGGGATATTAGTTCGAGGATGGGGGTTGAAGGAGAGGGTGGGAGGAGGGTGTCGAGAGCGGGGATTGAGAAGATGGGTGGTGTGCTGTTTGAGTTAGATTTGGGAGTGATGCTGTTGGTGGTGTGGTGGGATGAGAATGACTCGCGTGGATATCTCTGAAGGACGAGAAGAGAAGGAGGGAGGAAGACGTACATCTCTTGTTTCTCAAGCTGTAATCTCCTCAAAGACTCCAGTATCTATTCACCAAATCAGACGTATTCTCCCACATAAAAAAAAATGCCGTAGTCACCGAACTCAACTCCTCAACCTCAACCTCCGCCACCAACCTCTCCCCCAACTTCCTCGCTCCCCCACCATCCACATTAATACTCATTTCCACCCCTTCCCACCAATTCCCATCTCAACAACCCTTTCTCTCCCCAAAATGTCCCCCCCTCTCCCCCTACACACCCTCCCCACCCTCGAATCCCAAATAAACCTCCTCCCAAATGGGAAGCCGCGCAAACCGCCCGTCAAGCTCTCCGATTGCGCGCTCAAGGAACTCGTGCAGTACAAGTGCAATATATCGGAACTGGGGAAGAAAGGCGCGGATCCGGTTGTTATTTGCGAGCCGTTTGTGAGGCTGTTGAGAATGTGAGTTGTGGTGGTGTGGTGGAGTTGGAGGGCTTGGCGGGGTAGGGCTAATGTGGGCAGGTGCGAGGGGGGCCTGACGGTTGAGACGACGGCTTGGGAGGGGTGGAAGAATGGGGAGAAGAAGAGGGAGTGAGGAGGGTGAGAGTGAGGTATGCGATCAATTATGAGCTCTGATTTGGCATTACTAACGAACACACAGCACAGAAAGCAATATTGTGACTACATTGCCTCACGACGCAGCCACCAACAATAAAAAGACAACTATAATACAACTCGCACTACTCAAACGCCATGTAAATGCTTCCAAATGCCCTGACGGGGCACAACCGACCAAAACGCCTCGCTACCAAAACGCTGTGCAAACAGAATCCTCCAAAACACCACCACTTCTATCAGGTGCTCGCTCACTTTTAGACACCTCTCGCTGACTTCCGCCAGAACTTCTGGTCGTAATTAACGTGCACGCCCTCCTCGAGATTGACATTCCGATCAACCATTCGCGGCGTCCGGCCCTTGCGCACCGCATCAAGCGGCGCACCACCATTGAACATGTACTGCTCGTCCTCCTCGTTCTCAATGTGATCCAGGCGTTCACGCTCAGTCACCTCGTCTTTCTCCATCTGCTTCTCGTCTGCGAGGAGTTGTGTCATTGCGTCTTGCCACAGCGCATCGTTCTCCTTCATTCGCCGGCTACGTCTCTGATTGCCCGTGTTGCGCTTTTGGATGCCGGCTTTCTGCGCGGTCATGAGCTTGCGTAAGCTCTGTTCTGCCTGTATGCCCTCCTCAGTGGCCTTTTCTCGGATCTTGCGCGGGTCATTCTCGCGCTTGGTGAAGACGGGTGTTGCCTTGTATGTGTGTTTCGATGGGAATGCAGGAAAGTGTGAGGGTATATAGGCACGTGTATCTTTATCTGCTTTGCCAGAGAGTTCGCGGCCTAGTAGCGTCTCGGTGTCTGGTGGTGGTGCTTCTGGCGGCTCAGGTGGGTCAAAATGTGGTTGTAGTAATGATGGTGGGATGTCGCCCGTGTCGAGATGCTGCTCCAGTGGTCCGGAGCCGCGCAGGCCGGTCGACGTGAGGGCGTATACCCAGTCGTGGGGTACTGTGTCGGTGCGGCGCGCGCTGCTCATAGACGTGCGCACCTGCTGTAGAAACTTGGTCATGTCTGCGCGCAATTAGCTTAGACACTCAATCATCCCGCAGCCTGCAAATATGGCAGGCAAGGTGAGCCATACAGGAATCGACCAGCCCCCGGAACTCCTCCAGCGCCTCCGGCCGCGCCGTGTCGAAGCCGATAGTCTTGCATTGTATCGCGATGGCGCGCCGCAGCTGCTGGTCGAAGAAGTCCTTGCAGTCGCCGAAGTCGCCCGTCTCGGCGGTGATGGGGTCGGCGATGTACTGGACGGGCTGGGTGTGGTGCAACTGGTGCGTGACCCGGCGCTTCTTGGGGTGTGGCTCGCCGTACGTCGGGACGGCGTCTTGAGCGTGGGCCCTCTTCATGCCTGCGACTGCGACTGCGACTGCGCCCACACTGCTGGCGCGGGGAGAGTAGACGATGCCTGGCATAGGCTGCTGGTGGTCGCGGATTGGGTCGGGTGACGTCGTATGGGGGCACACGAGGTTGCTGTTGCTGTTGCTGTTGCTGTTGATGTTGCGGTTGCGCGTGGGCGTCGATGGGTGAGAGTTGGCAGGTGAGAAAGTCGCGGCGGGTGCGATAGCATTCCCCCGTGGTGCGGGCGGGCGTGATGGCGCAGGCGGTTGTATTGGGGCGTATTGTCTCCCTTTCACCTGGCCGTTGTCGTTGTCTATGAACTCGAAGGTTCAAAGCCGCAGGCGCTCGGATCGTTGCCAAGACCCATGTCACTCCGCCGAACGTCAACCTCAGTATTGCCGACGACACCTTCACCCACGCCCGTAACCCGCATACGCTCCAATTCAACTACCCACTCGCCGAAGATCGATTCCACAATGGCTCTCAAACCACTCACCGGCGTACGTGCAGCCATTGAGTCCTGCGGGCAATGGCGGGCAGGAGGCTAACGGGTGGGATACAGATGCTGCGACGGCAGATCGTGCTCGACCTCTCCGTTGCTACAGGTGCGTACATTCTACATCATCAAAATGGACCCCTGAGTCGCTCAGCGGAGCTCTCCTGGGGCAATGATGAAAGGCAGACATGACTAATACTTGTCCAGGACTGGGTCTCACAGCTGGCTACGGCTGGTGGTACGGTACGTGAGGATGAAGCGCATTCTCCATACCCACGCGCGACCCTTGATGTACTTACCGCTTACAATCCGAAAAGGCTACCACGTCCCTGCAGTCCGTCACCGTGACGCATTCTACCAGAAGCTCGAGGACGACCGCGCAGCCGCTCTCGGCCAGAAATAAGTCAACTGCATGGCGAAAGAGGATTTCCTATGTCGCGAGAAGTCATGACAGCATAGAGGTGGAACCGAGCTGGGGATCGCATGTATCATAAGTGGGGTGGATCCGTGGACGGCAGACCGAATCAAGCCATTGAACGATCACCTTCTCCTGCATCTCACGTGTGCCTTCAAGTATCTGTCTCGCTTCGCCGCATTTGGATGTTGTATCCAGTCGCGGAACGTTCTTGTTACCGGGCATAATACTCCAGCCTGATATACTGCGCTAGCGTAGGACCGCCTCGAGGCACTTTTGCGGCACACACTAATCGAGACTCCTGAATGTCTTCAAGGTAGGTTACCGAAACACTCGAGCTCTGCATGTATACCGGCTATTAGAGCATCTGGTTCACTTGTCCAATTTAGATCTTCACGGATGCCTGTTCAGATCTAGAGATCATCGCTCGATTGACCAGGACTGCCTCGTCCTCCCGATATCGCATAGGATCGTGGCAGGACGTGAATACACGACTAATCGAGAGTCCTGTATGTCTTCAGTGTCGTTTACCAGATCACCCGAAGCTGGCCTGATTTGAGCTGACCGAGATTCTACAGAAGCTTGACTCCCCTTCCAGGCCGCTAGTGGTGTCCCAATAACTCAACTCCGGCATTGACTTGCGTGTGATTTCATCGACAGTCCCCAGGTATCGCAAAACAGCACGTCTTTACCCTAGGTTTCACACACATTAGTTCCTACACAACTCTGACATTAGTTCGGATCGTCAAGGTAGTGTATACCTCATATAGGTGCCTGGACACAGTCGATACAACGTTCTCGGTGTATCATCGAACTCCTCGACGAGCTCATCGAGAGGGGTAATATTGTTCATTTTTAGGCTAATGCTCGCGCGACAACTGCGCAGCGACGGCCTTGCTATAATGACTGCTGTATAGCTTCAATGTGCGCAACTCTATGGGTCCACGTCGAATGTTCGAGCCTAAACGTTACTTGAGGGTTAGTTGAAACCTAGTACTCATTCAAGCGGTGAAGTACTCCGAACCATTCAAAAGTCCAACTACCTTTTCCATCGGAGAGCTGCTGCGATCAGAGATCTCAAGAGACTCGGGAACCACGTGTCTTTATGGATCCGCAGTACTGTGGATCACCCAGGAATCTAGCTCGTCGTCGCAGTAGGACGTGTGAGTAGACTAGGTTGGAGCAATGTGTGAGAGCTTGGGTAGGATGTTGCTAATGAAACCTCTCAACGATGGATTCGCAATGAGGTTCGCGCGATGATGCTTAATTCTTAAATGGCTGTATGGCGGGCACAGCGAATCGTCGAGGAAGTTGGGAAAAGTTGAAACCAGGCCTGGATAGCTTCGCAGTACGGGTATCAGTGATTGATAAGGTAGTCTATTCCAGCGCGTTTGTTAGTGAAAATTGTATCTTAACTAGTTACAGATATTGTATAGGAAGCACGTAGAGGAGATTAGACATCGCCGTATAATGCTTCCATATATCGACGAGTTTAGACGTGTCTAATTCAGCAGAGTTCTTGCACTTACTTCTGGCGGATGTATCAAGAGTCTCGAGGGATCAATCCTAGAGATGCGTAAGAATTGAGAGCTTAGATATGTTCAATGTACTTTGACGCAAACACCGCTGAGCTTCCCTCGTTCATGCAATAGCACTCAAGTAGTCGTGTCTTTCTGCGTATGCTTGTCGATGCAGTACTGTTGCATTGGCTTCACTTATTTTGTCTCGAGACGTACTAATCGAAAGTACGGAATATCTTCAGTGTGTGCCTCTAAGCTCAATTGTCGCGTGCCAGTCATGGCACCTATCATTCCCCATTTCCAGTAACTATCACGTTGTGCGATACTTATTCGCGTATAGTATTAATCAATCCTTGACGGGATGCCCGGTGAGGTTGGTTCGGATACGAGCCCGATCTGCGTTGTCCACGTTCACGCTGATCCCAGATCGACAGGGTGCCGCCAATCCAGTGTCGCCACCAGTCAACCTAATCCTCAAATCGAGGATCCTAACTGGCCCCGATATACGTTCTGCGTCCAACGGCCGTCGGACCACCCGCGTTTGGGAACACATTTGGTTCGCGATACTAACCACTTAGTTTGTTGCGTACGTAGGTGTATTTTGACAAAGCACGAGTGAAGCGATGACAGAAGATGGGCTTCTTTGCTTATTGAGTGCCAGGTGGCGAACGCAAGACGTGTCCGGCCTGTCCTATCATCCAATTGGCCAGGCGACTACAACCATGAACGATTTGCTGCAGGGGAGTACCTACGCGGGCCGCCAAGTGGATCGTCCTTCGTTACGCAAAGGGTCCGCCCAAACGACAAGACAGCGCGTCCAGAACAAAGAAACAAGTTGCGGTCCATGGTTCTGGACACTGAACAAAAGGATAGGAAAAAGCAGAGAGAGCCAGCATCGCTGAGATGGGCTGAGCGATGTGGATGGGGATGAGCTTGCGGAAGCTGCCGAGATTAGCAGTGCACTAGCCAACGGCGCGCCTTGGATGGGTGAGATGATCACCAGACGAGCGCTGGTGCGTAAAAGAGGAAATGGGTAAATGGGGAAGGGCAGATGTAGGCATAGGCGTGGCAGATTCGCTTTTGGCTGCGTGTTGACACACAACGAGCGAGTACCTGCAGCACGCACGCATGGCTGTCCAAGAGCGGCGTTCGAGTCCAGATGACAAGACTGTTTTGAGGGTGGCAGAGCCAGACATTTGGTGCGACAGCCACAGTCGGGCGCCTCGCTGGAAGTGATTGATTTCTGCCCTGTTATCTGAGAGGACAGTTTTCTTTGATTTGAAATGAATCGGATCGCGAGCCCAAGAGAGAAAGTCGTTAATCTCCATCTCAAGACTGTCGGGCAAGAGGCGGTGGATGTGGTTTAGCGGTACCATGCAGGTAGGGATCGTGCATGTTGAAACTCAGAGGCGCCCTGCAAAACTAGGTACGGCAAATGCGAGACGAGACGACCGTCACTCGAGAGCGTAATAGGACGGAGAAGGCATGGTGGGCGATGCGCTGTAGTTATTAAACAATGTGCGTAGAGATGGTGCTGGTGCTGTGCATACCCATTGTTGTACAGTACTGTGTAGACAAGGGTCCTCCTTCCCAGTTAGCTCAGCTGGGGTTCTCCAAAGCAGCGAGAACAGCTGGAGAACCGCAGGAAATCTACCTTTGGGCTTCTTTTGTGAAAGTTGTTCCTGGACAGATTCGATATTGATATTTTCTACACCAAGGTTGAGGTTTCCACATCGTCTGTACATGCATGTGGGCTCGTGCGTGCCCGTAGCGCTAGCGTGATCCGCTGATTGATTGAGGACACCCACCTGGGCAGCCAGCAAACCACCACTTCTTCACTATCTTCCCATTTTCTACCGGCCTCGTCAACCACGCTTCCTACCCTCCACGTCTGTCGCCCCGCATAATCGCTTTGTTGCGCTTATACGCCTCGACGTCCCATAGCTCGATACCAGCGACGGACCCTTCGCTCATCCGCGCCTCGACGAAACAACGAACAACGCCGCCTACCTTCGACCCTGGATGAGGAATTCTCGCTCATCTCACCCGCGGTCGCACCGCTCCTATTCACGTTTGTGAGCCTGGGCGTGCCACCATGAATCAACCCGGCTTCACGCAGGGACCTATGGGCGGCCGTCCGCCAAACGGCAATGGACTTCTTCACTTCACACAGCATTTCCGTGCACAGCTGTAGGTTCATATGCACGAGGTACACGTGAGGCATGGACTGACTTTGCCTCTCACAGCGCGCAAGGAAAAGTACCGCAAGGCTTCCAACAGAGTATCTCGCCCGAGGAGCGCGCACAGCTTAGCCAGCAGTTCTACTCTCAGTACCGCCTACTGAAGCCTGACTCGACCGAAATGGAGGCCATGCGCGCCTCAGTCAACTTCGAGACCCAGACGTTCCTTTCGTCGCCGAGCAAGGAGCAGTACGTCAACAACATCAAGTCGAAGCTTGTCATGATGACCCAGGCACGCCAGTCGCAGCTCTCACGCATGCAGGGCAACCTGGGGCCGATGAACAACGGCATGGGCGGCATGAGCGGCATGAATCCGGCGCAGATGGGCGCCATGATGGGGCAGCCTGGCCCCCAAGGTCCGCGCCAGGGCACGCCGCAGCAGTTCAACCCTGCGGGGCCCTTCCCAAACGCACAGCTGCAGCGCCCCATGCAAATATCACCAGTTGCTATGTCGCAAGGAGGGTCCTCCATGGGCGCGAATAATGGCAACCAAGCAAATATGAACCAAGGCCAGAACCCGCAGCAGCCGAGCATGCAGGCCCAGCAGACAATGGTCATCAACCGGTTTGCGAAGAAGCTTATGGACTCTTGCGGTGCCGATGTTCGCGCCAAGTTCGAGCAGGATGTGAAAGACTGGGGAGATGATAAGAAGCAGCAGCTGTTGGCCCAAGGCATCGACCCATTGTTCTTCCGCTTCCGCCAACACGCCGATATGATGTACAAGCAAGGGGCTCTCAACAAGCCGCAGGGCGCAAACGGCAATCCGATGCAACAGGGAACGCAGAATCGTATGTCCAACCAGATGGCTGCCAACCAGCGCCAAGGCCAACAGGACTTCGACATGAACGCCATTGCAAACCAGCAGATGGAGGCCATGCGTGTGCAGGACCAGGGCGCAACTGTTGTTCCGGCTAGCAACAACATGAACGGCGCCCAGATGAACGGGTTTCCCGGACAGAACCCACAGCAGAATCAACAACAGCAAAACAACGCCATGGCACAGCGCCAGGCCCAGGAAGCTGCCCAGTTTCAGAACATGCAACAGCGACACAGCCTCCAGCAAATGCACAGTGCACAGCAGCAGGCGCAAGCGCAAGCCCACCTACAGATGGAGCAGCAACGCCAGCGGCAAGCAGCTGCTGCACGGAATGCCAACCAACTCAATCAGAACCAGCTTCTTCAGGGCCTAAACGGCGGCTTGAATCTTCCGGCCGCGAGCCAGAGCCCAGGTCCCATGTCAATGCTGAACAGGCCGATGCATCCACCGGGACAGCCGGGACCTCCGACGCCTCAGCAACAACCACAGAATCACGTGCCTGTAATGACACCCCGACCAGGTCAGATGAACAACGACCCACAGGTCAGTGCATTACTGCGAGAAGCACAGCAGCGAGCCAATGCCGTTGGTGCCCATAACCAGCCTTTGACTGAACAAACCCGCATGGCTATGATGCCGGCAGAGATGAACCCAGAATTGAAGGCGCAACTATTGAAGGTCCCGGAGCCCCAATTCCGGAATGTGTTACAAAACTGGATGCAACAGAACATCCGTCGAAACCAAGGAATGTCACAGTTTACTGGGCTTCAACCCAATCAAGGCCAGCCCAACCCATTATTCAACCAGCAATCGGCAGCGCAGCCAGGGATGCCGAACCAAATGATGGGTGTGAATATGGGCCGTCCGGGTATGAACATCGGGCAACCGATGCAGGGAGCCGCACAGCAACTCCCAATGGGCCAGCGCCCTCCTCAGGGGCAACCACCAAATGCTCAGCAGAGATTAATTCTTGCTCAGAATCTGCTTCGGCAGAGCCCAGGCATCATATCCGCTACGGACAACAAACCGTATCCTCCAAATGTCATTAACCCAGGGGTGAGGGCAATCTTACCGGAAGAGGTCAAAACCTGGGGCCAGCTCAAGCATTGGACCATGCAGAATTCCCAGTCCGTCCAGGGATTAACTGTGGATAAGTTGACACTGCTCCAAGTCATGCATTATCAGGACATGATTGGAAAAGCCAACGTGAATCCAAATGGTCAGCCACAACCACAAAACGCTATGCCAGGTCTTGCGCCGCAGGCTCAGATGACACTCAATCCAGGAATGGCGCGGAATCCACAACAACAACAACAACAACAACAACAACAACAGCAGCAGCAGCAGCTGAACATGGCCGCTCTTCAGGTAACACCACAAGAGATACAGCAGCTGCGGCAAAAGTTGCCTCCACAGAACGCGAACGCCCCAGATGACCAGCTTCGTCAGTATATTTTGAAGCAGAAGATGGCGGCACGACAAAACCAGCAAGCAGCGCTCATGCAACAGCAGCAGATGCAAATGCTTAACCATCAGAATCAGCTGCAACAGAACCAGATCCGCGCTGGCCAGCAGCAGCAATTAGCGCAGCCCATGCAAGGCCAGCAACCCCCCAACCGACCTCCTACCGCTCAATCGCAGACTGCTCAGGCCACACCCCAAGCAAAGGCAGGTGCGAAGCCGGCGCCACCTGCACAACCTACGCAGCCAAACGGCGCAGCCCCTAAGGGGATGAAGAGGCCGAACGAGGACACGTCTGAGCTAATTGCAGACGTCTCTGCGGCGAACACTGCTCCACAAGCGCCTGCAATGGCACCGACGAAATCTAACGTTGGGTCTCATATCACACAGGAGCAAATGTCGAAGATGACCCATACCCAGCAAGCTCAGATGAAGGCGCATCTACTGAAAGCTCAGGACGCCTCAAATGCGGCTGGCAATAAGATGCAGCAGCAGCAAGCACAATCGCAGCAGCAGCAACATCCGGCGTCAAGTAATGAAGAGATTAGGCAGAGAACGATGGACCCCGCTCGTGCGAAAGCTTTCAATCAGATCATCGACGACGTGGAAAGGAGCATACCGCCCAGGCAATTCGTGCCACTGCCACAGCATATTAGACCCCAGCTGCAATCAGCGATAAAGAAGGAACTCGAGAGGTTCAAGAAGCTTGAGCAGGCATTGCGCATTTTCCACTCCTCGTTCAACAATCCCGAAACAGATAACATCATCCGTCAGGTCGCCCTCGCCCGTGCTTTGCTATTCCAGCAGATCAACAGGCAGGACGGTACTCTCAACGATCAAGTCACATTGACCCCTGAGGAGTTCAAAAATAACATGCGCACGACACTCGGTTTCTACGCCAAGGTTACGCAAAAGATGAACAACGGCCCGAATGCTACACAACAGCCACAACCTCAGCAGGGTCCCAACGCAGGCTTGGCCCAGCTCAATGCTGCCAATCTGAAAATTGTCGAACAGCAGCAGCGCAGCAACAAGGCTCCATCGGCACCGACCACTGACCGTCCACCTTTCGCGATTGGAGATCAAGCCGCTCGCGGTGCTCCGATATACCCCGAAGGCGCAAAGACGGTCACGAACCTTGTGCTGCCTGACAAGAAGCGCACGAAGCTTGACCCTGGCAGTCAGACTTCGACGCCTGGGCCCAAGGCATCACCACGTATTGGCACTGGCAAGGGACATTCGCCGGAGCTTACAAGACACCAGCCCTCGAAGCAGGCGCCGCAAAGGCCATCGTTCCCATGCAGGGCGCCCGACTGCGAGTACTCGGTGCGGGGTTTTGATACGCAAGCGGAGCTGGAGTCACACGTGACCCAGACGCATGCGAAGATCGAGAATCCTCTCCAGTTCGCGCTAGAGTCGATGGCGGAGTACCTAGATGTTGATCAAAAGACCGGCGAACCTCGAGTGGATCCCGCTGTGGCGAAACGGCCAGCAAAGGCAGCCCAGGTCCCATCACGTGCACAACCTCACAAGCCCGGGCATACTCCCAACGTGCCACTAAACATGGGAACGCCAGCTGGACCTCAACCGGGAGCTACGCCCATGGCGCGTATGCCAACGCAGACCGGCATGAAGAGCTCGCCAGTGACAAACTTCCTCAAGACTCCGCAGACGATGGCCAAGGCAGCAACACCTGGTTCGGGAGCACATGCTAAGGCGACGCCAACGAGCATGCCCCGTCCCGCACCCAAGGAGGATCCAGTCGTTGCGCCAGAACCCGTCAAGGAGGAAGAGCAGCCGCTCCTGCCCATGTCGCTGCTCGACTACTCGTACGAGGACACGTTCGCCGCCTTCGACGCGAACGGGCCCTTTACTGTTCTCGACCTCAAAGACGAAGATACCACCTGGGCCCTACGCTCGCGGCCCGCGTCTCCCATGACGACGCCTGACTCGTCTGCGAAGGACACGCCGTCGACGCGCACGTCAGACATTTCCGAGAACGATAATCTGCACATCAACCTCGACATGGACATGCCGGATGCCTGGGCCGTGGGCTTCAACGGTAGCGCTCTGCCGATCAACTTGCAGATCGCCGACGACATGAATTTGCTGGGCCCGATGCTGCCTGCTATGGATAGCGATGACATGATGCTTTTCCCCGCATTTGGTGACGGCATGATGGATCTTGACACGCTCGAGAAGACTATGGAGAGTATGGGTGGGTTTGATGCGTCGATGATGGCTGCTGCTTGATCTCTTTTCTAAATGTCTTTTTCGATCTCTCTTGCATTTACTTGCGTTGGTCTTTGGACCTTATTTTGCGTTTTGTTTATACTGGCGATCTTTTTGTGTACTACTAGCGTCTTCGTCTTTCTTATCTTACCCCCATTTATATAGTTTTGATCTTGTTTCTGGCAAGGTGTTTACGGACGGATGTATCTGGGCTCAGATCACATATATACCGACGCGAGATGGACGCAAAATAATGGGCTATCTATGAGGGACATGCGTTGGATATTTGTACTTGCACAGGTTATTGCATGGTGTGGCGGATTTATACCCTTGGATCTCTTTTTCATTTCGATCAGTCTTCGGATGGCAACTGCACTGGCGCTATCATTACTGCTTTTTCTACGAAATGAGATACATATCTAATGCCTATGATACATACGCACAACTCCGGCCGCGACGTGTGCGATTGCGTGAACTAAATTCATCATACTCATATCATCTTGCAGTCTCGCACATGATGTACCTACTCCACACGAACCATCCGGCGATGCCGTGCAAGATCGATTTCCTTGGGTCACGATCGATGCATGCGTCTGGAGTCGCCGACGGAGAACCATGGTACTGTACCAGCGCTTGCGACTAGTGTCGTTGTAAGAATGATCACTCTTCTTTTCTCGACTTGATTCTAGACACCTTTTTCTTTATCACGATTAAACCTTCTTCTGGACTTGCAACATCATTGTTGTCATGACTGATCACGATATAATGCCATGACGTCGGTGCTTACGACTACTGTACGGCGACGGAGATTTTGTTTTCCCGCTGCAGGGTCTTAGATCACCTTACGTGGCTGTGCGTGGCGGCTGCGCTGTTGTTTTGTTGGGTAAACTATTTTCGGGGTGCGGCGTGCTGCATGCGTTGCTTAGTCGATGCGACATGAATGAAAAGGAAGTTTTCGGGTTGGAGTTTTTTTGTTGGGTGGGTTGTTGGGTGGGTAGTTGGGATTTGTGGTGGGGGCTAGCTATATCATTGATTGTGCATGATCGTGGGCAAAGAATCGAGATCAAGATGAAGAGACGATGATGATACGCAGCAGGCGGTGTGAGAGCGAGCTGGAGTCCAGATGGGGAGAAGCAGAGTGGTACGGGTGCGAGTGGGTCTGGGGTAAGGGAAGGATGATCTGCGGCACGTTCTGGTCCGTTTTGTCGGTTCGCTTTCCGAACGCAGGGAGGTGCATTATTGGTGCGAGATGGAGATGCGGGACAGGGTGAAACACTTTCGTGATGGGATGGGATGGGATGTACATACAGCAAGAAATTGGAGTAATGTCATTGACAGCGAAATTGAGATGTTCATCTTGCTCTCAGACACACAAGTGCAAGCTTTACCCCTGTCTCACGTGCGCTTCGACCTCATCACATCCTCTCGCCCAAACCCAACGCCCCCCAACAAGCAAC
>Ga0265798_10003377_pt1 | contig 22732 bp, 25 predicted proteins | sample P3T30metagenome_FD_192430 | JGI IMG/M metagenome (GOLD analysis project Ga0265798, IMG submission 192430) | Plant litter microbial communities from East Loma Ridge, Irvine, California - P3 T30 | ecosystem: Environmental > Terrestrial > Plant litter > Unclassified | place: USA: California... | reverse complement strand
CGAAAAGGAGAGAGGGCCGGGGGGTGAGGCGCTCCATCAGGCCATTCACAACTACCAGTTAATCAACCTAAAAACAATGTACTCTTATTAAAATTGCGCTTTTTAGTGACGTGCACGGCAACCTGCCGGCCCTGGAGGCCGTGCTCGCCGACATCGAGGCCCAGCAGGTGGACGCGTGCTACTGCCTGGGCGACCTGGTAGACTTCGCGCCCTGGCCCAATGAGGTGATTGAGCTGCTACGCAGCCGCCACATTCCCGTTTTGCAGGGTAACCACGACGCGGGCATTGGGAGCAACCACGTGTCGTTTCCTTTTTCGGGGCACGCGGCCGTGACGCAAGCGGATGGCTTGCAAGCCATTGCCTGCACCAACGCGGCCATTACCGACCGCAACCGTGCTTACCTGCGCAGCCTGCCCCATAGCCTACTGCTCGACATGGGCCAGCCTGCCCCCAGTTTGCGCATCCTGCTCACGCATGGCAGCCCGGCTGATGTCAACCAGTACATTCAGCAGGACTACGACGAGGAAGCGCTGCTAACATTGCTGGAGGACTACGGTGCTACCATGCTGTGCATGAGCCATACGCACCTCGCCTACCACCGTGTGCTGGCTACCGAGCAGGCCAGCCAGCCGATTTACAAGCATGTGCTCAACGTAGGCTCGGTGGGCCAGCCCAAGGACGGCGACCCCCGGGCGGCCTGGTGCCTGCTGGAAGTGACCGAAACCAGCTCGCTGGCCGTCGCCGACTCGATGCGCGTGCAGCCCTACCGGGTGGCCTACGACCTGGCCCGCACGGTGGCTGCCATTAAGGCTAGTGCTATTCCTGATTCCTATGCCGAGGCTTTGGCCCGCGCCTGAGGCCCCTAGGGGCGGTTTTTCCTGCACTTTTCCTGTTTTTGCCATGCCTACTGCCCACCCCTGGCACGAGCTGCTGCCCGGCCCCGAAGTCCCCGCCGTGGTGCGGGCCGTGATTGAGATACCGCGCGGCAGCCGCTGCAAGTACGAGCTGGACAAGCCCAGCGGCCTGCTGGTGCTCGACAGGGTGCTGCACTCGGCCATGCACTACCCGGCCAACTACGGCCTGATTCCGCAGACCTACTACCTCGACCACGACCCGCTCGACATCCTAGTGCTGTGCGCCGAGGACCTAGTGCCGCTGGCTACCGTGCCGGCCCGCGTCATTGGCCTGCTGCACATGCAGGACACTGGCCTGCCCGACGATAAAATCATCGCCGTGGCCGACCGCGACCCCACCTTCGCCAGCCTCACCGACGTGGCCGAGCTGCCGGCCGCCGTGCGCGAGGAAATCCAGGATTTCTTCGCGCAGTACAAGCGCCTCGAAAACAAGCCCGTCACGACCCTGGGCTTTGCCGGCCGGGCGGCGGCGCTGGCCTGCGTGCAAGAGAGCCTGGCCCGCTACCAGCAGCAGATACTACCCACCTTGCCCCGCGCCGCGCAGCCCTGACCTTTGCGGGTGCGGCCGACCCTAGGGGGCTTATTTACTTTATGATTCGACTTCTGAGCATTATCGCGGTGGGCGGGGCCGTGGGCAGCGTCAGCCGCTACTTGTTGCAGCTTTTAGTGGCGCGGCACTTCGTGCACCCGTTTCCGCTGGGCACGCTGCTGGTCAACGTGCTGGGCTGCCTGCTCATTGGCTTTTTCTACGCGGCGGCCGAGCGGGGCACCATCGGCTCGCCCGAGCTGCGGCTGCTGCTCACCACGGGATTTTGCGGGGGCTTCACCACGTTCTCGACCTTCTCCTACGAAACCATTGCCCTGCTCACCGACGGCGAATACGCCTACGGGGCGCTCTACGTGGCCGGCAGCGTGCTGCTAGGGCTAGGGGCCACGTTTGCGGGCGTGGTAATGGTGCGCTTTTTATAAACTTCTCTTCTTAACCCTTTTATCGCATGGCAACTTTGCAACCGGCGCAGCTGCTGCGCCTCTACGTGAGCGAGCAGGACAAGCACCAGCACCAGCCGCTCTACGAGGCCCTGGTGTACGCGGCGCGGCAGGCGGGCCTGGCCGGGGCCACCGTCACCAAGGGCGTGCTGGGCTTCGGCGCGCAGGGCCAGGTGGAGTCGGCCAAGCTGCTGACCCTGGCCGAAAACCTGCCCCTGGTGCTGGACTTCGTGGACAGCCCGGCCGCCATCGCCCGCTTTCTGCCCGAGGTCGAGCGCCTGTTCGGCGAGGCCGGCAGCGGCGGGCTGCTCACGCTGACTGAAGTACAAGCCGCGCATTATTAAGTATTGACCAATGGCCCCTACCCCACCCCTGCCCCCCGCCGTGCGCGAACTGGGCGAATTGCGCATCTACCTCACCCAGGCCGACAAGCACGCCGCGCCGGGCCTGCGCGGCCGCCTCTTTCCCGCCCCGCTAGCCCACGCGCTGGTCGATAAGGCGCACGCCTTCGGTATTTTACAAGCTACTACCCACACCAGCGGCTACGGCTACGCGCTGGGCGGGGCCGTGCGCGCCCGCCACCTCGAAGTAGAAGCGGGCCAGCTGGCCCTGTGCGTGGAACTGCTCGACGAGCGGGCGCGCCTACTCGCCTTTTGCCAGCAGCAGCAGGAGCTACTGCGGGGTAAGGTTGTGGTATTCCGGCCTGTAGAGCAGTGGAACGTGGACCAGCGACTTGTTAGCGAAATTAGAAAAAAATGAGTTGAAGTCAATAAATATAAAACTGTCTCGCAATTTATCTCAATTCAACTCTTCAGTTAAAAAAGCATTGATGTTTTTAGTCTCACTGCTAAAGGATACTCCTATACCTACTACCTTCTTGTGCTCTATCAGGAACTTGTCAGCGTATTTATTATCCTTAATTTGTTTCAAGGCTACATTACTTAAGTCTTCTTTAAAGCCAAATTTGAATTCAATTATATAAATAATATCAGTAAATCTAATTACAGCATCAATTCTGCCTTTGCTAGTCATGTCTTCTGATACAATCTCAAAACCTAGCAACTTAAGTATCAGGTGGACATTAGAGTGAAAATATCCTTCACGTGCTTTGGTAATAGCATACGAAACAGAAGCCAAAATACTGTTAAGTATTTTAATAAAATCAGGAATATTCCCTGATATTAGTTTGAAGCGAAGTTCCTGGTATGGCACGATAGAATTTTCGTAATCATAAATAGATTTTGCATAATCAATCATGCTCACTAAATCTGTCTTTATAGACTGTATTTTGACAATTTCATATGGAGTGCTTTCGTTGGCAAAATTTGCGTCAATTAACTTTTGATTATCATTCAAGTATTTTTTAAAATTACTTAAGTATTCGAATAATGAATCAGGCGTGACAAATTTATGCGGAATTAGATGCTCAAAATATAATTCTTCTTCTACGTTTCCATGAATGGAAATTAGCAAGTCCATTAATCTTGTTCCATACTTAAGATTATAAATGCCCATTCGTCTATTTTGACTTGTTGCACGAAAAAACATATCAAAATCATCAAAGCGAGCTGAAAAGAAATCAAAAATATACCTTTCTACTTTTTTGTAATCTTTCATAAATAATTATTACTTAATCAAAACAGGCTATTAACGCAATATCAACATCACTTCTGCCGCCAAGATGCTAAATAAGCAGCCGTTTAGCAAAGTTCAAGTTTATTTTACGGCGGCATTTCATTATTCTACTCAGGCGCAGCTCGCTGATTCCGTGAAGCTGAGCTAGCTTGCGCTGCTAGATGAAGTGTAAGTGCGTATATTTAAGAAATATTTGGGCTTCGAGCAATCATGAAAACCGAAGAGTATATCCACCTGAATGCACTGCCTGAATTTCAATTCAGCGCTGCCGATGCCAGCCAAGTCAAAGCTTGGGCGGCACTGGACTTCCTCAATGCTGGAATGAGCGTGCAGGATATGTACGCCCTCTATGGATTTTCGCTGGAAGACCTTAGCCATTACGAAAAAGAATGGGCAGCCATGCGTGGCTTGGTCTTAGCATAAAAAAAAGCGATTGCATTAAAAAGGCTCTAACCATACAGTTAGAGCCTTTTTAATGCAAGTAGTGAAGGCATTTCTTTTAGGGGACTCAGTCGTGTTGCCTAGGCTTGGTATTTCGACGGGTTCCGGCCCGACCGCTTCGACGTTATAGGGAGCTTCAGCATCCTGGTGGGGGTAGGCGTTATCCTAGGCTGGCCCCGCGGCTGAGGCCGGGTCCGACGGGCTGTCTTCGGCCAGTTCGGGCGGGCGCACGTGATGGTAAATCAGGCGCATGCCGGTGGGTAGCACGAACAGCAGCATGGGCAGGGCCACCACAAAGCCGCCGATGACGGCCACGGCCAGCGGCTGCTGCATCTGCGCCCCCAGGCCAATGCCCAGGGCCAGGGGCGAGAGGGCCAGAATGGCCCCGATAGCCGTCATCAGCTTGGGGCGGATGCGCAGGGCGATGGCGTAGCGAATAGCCGTGTCCACGTCGCCCGTCTCGCGCAGCGACTCGTAGAACTGGTGCACCGTGAAGATGGCGTTTTCGGCGATGATGCCCACCACCATGATGAGGCCGGTGTAGCTGCTCACGTTCAGCGGGATGCCGGCGGCGAACAGCGCCAGCAGGCAGCCGGTGAGGCCCATGACCGAGATGAAGAGCACCAGCAGCGAAATCAGCCACTCGCGGAACAGGAACAGCAGCACCGTGAATACCAGCAGGCTGGCCGTGAGTAGAATCAGCTCCAGCTCCCGGAACGAGGACTGCTGCTCAGCGTAGGCGCCGCCGTAGACGATGGTGTAGCCGGGGGGCAGCGCCACCTGCCGGCCCACCTGCTGCCGGATGGCCTGGATGGCGCTGCCCAAATCTACCCCGTTGAGGCGGGCCGTGACCAGGGCCACCGACTTGAGGTCTTCGCGGCGCAGCTCCACGTTGCCCGGCTCCACGGCCACGGTGGCGAAAAAGGTGAGCGGGCGCACGCTGCCATTAGGCAGGGCAATGACCTGCTTTTCGAGTTGGGCCAGCGAGTTCTGGCGGAAATCGACGTAGCGCAGCAGCAACTGGCGCAGCTGCTCGCCGTCCTGCACCTGGCCCACCTGCACGCCGCCGAGCGAGGCGGCCTGGGCGGGCGAGATGCTGGCCGTGGGGCTGCCCGCGCCGCTGCCCAGCAGCTGCCCGCCCACCAGGTCGCCGAGCTGCTGCTGGAAGTCGAGGGGCGTAAGGCCGTAGCGGGCGAGCTTGGCCACGTCGGGGTGGAAGACGATGCTGGGGCCGGAGGGGATGAGGCCGTTGTTGACGTCGGCCACGCCGCTTACCTTTTCTAGCACCTGCCCCACCCGGTTGGAGAGCTTTTCGAGCGTGGCCTGGTCATCGCCGAAAATTTTGATTTCGATGGGCTTGGCGCTGCTCATCAAGTCGCCCAGCAAGTCGGAGATGCGCTGGCCGAAGTCCACGGTCAGGGCCGGCTGGCTGGCCTCGATGCGCTGGCGCAGCTGGTCGATAACCTCGGGCGTGGTGAGCTTATGGTCACGCTTGAGCTGGATGAGGTAGTCGCCGTACTCGGGCGGGCGGGTGTCGAAGGCCAGGCCGATGCCGGTGCGGCGCGAATAGCTCTGGATTTCGGGGTGCTTGGTGATGATGTTTTTTTCCACCTGGCGCAGCACGCGGTCGGTTTCGGCCTGGCTGGTGCCGGGCGGCATGTGGTAATCGAGCACGATGCTGCCCTCGTCGAGGTCGGGCAGGAAGCCGGTTTCGAGCTTGCCCGCTACCAGGTAGGCGCCCACCCCCAGGCCCAGCACCAGCCCGAGCGCCAGCAGCGGCCGGGCAAACAGGCCCGTGAGCCAGCTCAGCTTGGCAGCCTGCTCCTGGGCCGCGTTGTGGGCGTGGGCGTTCTGGCCTGGCCGGTAGCCGATGAGCAGGTGCAGCACCGGCAGCAGCAGCCACGTCACCAGAAACGAGCAGACCATCGTAATCTGCATGGTATCAGACAGCTCCCGGAAGAAGCTGCCCGCCAGCCCGCTCATCAGCCGGAAGGGGAAGTGGATGACGATGGTGCTGAGCGAGGAGGCCACCATGGCCGGGAACAGCCCCGCGATGGCCGCCCGCACCACCCGGATGTTGCCGTGGTCGGGGTTTTCCTCGTGCTGGCGGTAAATCTGCTCGATGATGACGATGGCGTCGTCAATAATCAGCCCCACCGAGGCCGCGATGGCCCCGAGCGACATGATATCCAGGGTGATGCCAAACAGGTAGAGCACCAGCAGCGTGAAGCAGACCGTGACCGGGATGGTGAGCAGCACCGCCAGGCTGGCCCGCCACGAGCGCAGGAAAACTATCATTACCAGGATGGCCAGCGCCAGGCCCTCCACGATGCTGTGAATCACGCTGTCGATGCTGTCGCCCACGAACACCGACTGGTCGTAGTAGGGCCGCAGGGTCATGCCAGGGGGCAGCAGGCGGCGCAGCTCGGTGGCCTTCTGGTGGGCATCGGCGGCAAAAGTGGCCAGGTCCACGCCCTGCTGCTTCACCAGGTCGATGAGCACCGCGTCGTGGCCGTTAGCGTTGAGGATGGTGAACTCCTGCTGCTCCTGAATGTCCACCGTAGCCACGTCGCGCACCCGCACCACGCGGCCCGAGTCAGCGCGCACCACCACTTGCTTGAGGTCGTCCAGCGACCCTAGGCGGGTATCGGTGAGGGTGAGGTAGAGGCGGCGGAAGCTGGCCAGGTTGCCCGCCGACTGCACGAAGTTGGTGGTGGCGAAGGCCGCTTGCAGCTGCGCCGGCGTGAGGCGCAGCCCCGCCAGCCGGGCCGGGTCGGGCGTGACGACAAACTCCTTGGCCTTACCACCGCGCACAATGACGTTGGAAGCGCCCGGCACCTGCGAAAACAGCGGCCGGGCCAGCAGGTTGCCCGCGTCGCGCAGGGCGATGGGCGAGCGCGAATTACTCTCCAGCGAGTAGCCCAGCACCGGAAACAGCGACTGGTTCATGGCCTCGGTGGCGATGGTGACGCCCGGCGGCAGCAGCCCCTTTATCTCGTTCACGCGGCTTTCGAGCTGAGCCTTGGTGCTGTACACGTCCACGTTCCAATTCAGAAATACCTGGATGACGCACGAGCCCCGGCTGGTGCTGCTCTTGACGATGGTCACGCCCTTGACCCGCTTCACGGCGGCCTCCAGGGGCTTGGTCACGGTTATCATCATCCGGTCGATGGGCTGCTGGCCGGCATCGGCGATGAGCGTGATTTTGGGAAAGGTAACTTCCGGAAACAGTGCCGTTTGCATCCGCGAATACGCAAACAGCCCCACCGCCAGCAGCAGCAAGCCAAGGAGCAGAATCGGCTTGCGGTAGGTCTGGAAATAAGACGTGTCGCCCGCTTCCGTTACCGGGGCGGCGGGCAGCGCGGGCGTAGTGGCCGGGCTAGGGGTGGGCTCACTCATCGGGTCAGCTTGACGTGGGCGGTGTCGGCCAGCCCATAGTTGCCGGCGCTCAGGATGCGGTCGCGGGGGCCGAAAACCGGGGTTTTTATCTCGATTTCGGTGGGGTTTTGCACGCCCAGCGTCACGGGCACCTTCACGGCCGTGGAGTCATTCACCAGCTTCATCACCCAGAAATGGTGCAGCGTTTCGTCGGCCAGCACGCAGGCGGCAGGTAGCGTCTGGGCGTTGGGCTGCCTGGTTTGGGTGAGGCGCACCTGCACAAGCAGATTTTCGGGGATGACGCCCGGCGGATTAGTCGGCCGCACCAAATACACCTCCGACTGGCCGGGGCTGACGCTGGCCAGCGGTGCGAGCACCGTGCCCGTGAGGCGGGTGCTGTCGGGCAGCACGATGGTGCAGCTGGGGTTGCCCTGCGCCAGGGCGTGGTACTCGTAGGGCAGGTTGAGCTGAAACACGAGCTGGCTGCTCTCGGCCACCGTGCACAGCGGGGAGCCTTCGAGCAGGTAATCGCCCGCCTGCTGGATGTTGAGCACGCTCACAATGCCGCTGGCCGGGGCCGTGACGGACACCAGCCCGAAGCCCTTGAGCGAGGGGTCGATGCGCTGAATGGAGCCCCCCAGGGCCCGGCGCTCCTTGGTTTCGAGGGTGAAGAGCACCTGCCCGGCTGTCACCCTATCACCCAGGCGCACCTGCACGCCCGTGACGTAGGCGGCCACCGGGGCCGTGACGGTGCTCTTGCGCGGGTAGGTGGAGGTAGCCGGAAACGTGCGGTACTGCGTCAGGCTTTGGGTGGCTACCGTCACGGCCTGCACCTGGGCGCGGGGCGGCGGCCCGGTGGCCTCGTCGGCGGGCGCATTGGCGTGGCAGGCGGCGAGCAGGCCCGCCGACAGCCCGCCGAGCAGTCGAAATAAGCGTCGAGAAAGCATAGGGAGAAACCTGATACCTAAGAGATAGTAGCCGGCCGGGTCTGGGCGCGGTCTGGCTACCAGGTCCAGTAGTTGTAGGCGTTGATGAGTAGCAGCCGGTTGTTTTCGAGCAGCACGAGGTCGCGGGTGGCCACGGCGTAGTTTTTGAGCACCTGCACGTAGCTCACCACCGAGAGCTGCCCGGCAATGACCTCGCGCTTGTAGGAGTCGAGCACCTGGCGGTAGCTGGCAATCTGCTGGCGGGCCAGGCGCTGGCGCTCGTCCAGCTGGCGCAGTTCGTAGAGCAGGCGCTGCTGGCGCACGGGGTTGACGGTGGCGAAGTTCTGACGGTAAGCGCGGGTGGTTTCGAGCAGCGCCGTGGTGCGGTCGCGGCTGAGCTGGCGCTGGTGGCCATCGAAGAGGTAGAGGCTGAAACTCAGCCCCGCGCTCACCCCGAAGCGCTGCGGCAAGTCGGCCAGGGTCACGGCATTAAGGCCGCCGTTGGCAAAGGCATTGACGACGGGCCGGTAGCGCAGCTCAAACACGCGCTGGTTGGCGGCCAGCGTCAGGCTATCGAGGCGGTAGCGCTCGGTAAAGCCCGAAAGGCCCGGCGCGGGGCCGGTGCGGTGCAGCGGCAGGTCGGGCGGGGCCAGCTGCACCTCCGTGGTGTCGCCCAGGCCGCAGAGCACGTTCAAATCGAGCAAATCGCGGTGGTAGGCCGTGCGGTAGGTGTTGAGAAATAGCTGCTGCGTCTCGACCTCGATGCTGAGCAGGGCATAGTCCGACTGCTTGAGCAGGCTGGCCTCCACCAGCTTGCGCACCAGCAGGCGCTGGCGGTCGAGGATGCCGAGCAGCTCGCGCACGTAGGCGAGTTGGTCCAGGTCCTGCCGGCAGAGGATGTACTGGTCACCCACCAGCTTCTCCAAATCGTGCAGCGAAAGGCGCGCCAGGTTTTGCTGGCTGAGGGCCAGGCCCTGGGCCTGCTGGGCGTAGGCCTCGAAGCGCTTCTGGTTGAAGAGCGGCTGGGTGAGTTGGGCGTAGCCCTGGTAGAGCGCGCCGTTGCTCAGGGCCACGTCGTAGCCCACGTAGTTGGTGCTGTTGTCGGCCGAGTAGCTGAGGCGGGTTTGGCCGTTGTCGCGGGTCAGCACGGGTACGGCGGTATAGTTGGCTACCAGCGTGCCCGTGGCCTTGGTATAGAAGGCGCGTAGGCGCTCGGTTTCGAGTTGCGCGGCCCGGCCCTGGTTGCGCACGTCGTGGCTCAGGGGGCTGTTCTGGCTAGCCTGAGCGAGGTAAAAACGCAGGTCGCGGGTCGGCGCGGGCGGGGTGGGTAGCGCGGGCTGCGCCCAGCCCGCCGGGCCGGCCAGCAGGAGCGCTAGCAGCAGCAATGGCCGGCACGACGCACTAAAACGGCTGATTTTCAAGGATAACAAACGCATAGCGAGGCCGGATTGCCCGGTTAGGCCCGCAAGCTCACCGTCAATTCTGAGCAGCTTCGGAGCACGCCGCGCCCGCTACGCCCACCCCACCACGAACCGGTGCCGGTTGGGCGGGGCAAACGCATAGGCCAGCGTCAGCCCGCTGGTGTCGCAGATTTGCCGGCTGATGGCCAGGCCCAGCCCTACCCCCCCCGGCGCACTCAGGGCGTCCTTGCGGAAGCGGGCAAACTCGCGGCCGGCCGGCAGCGCCTCGGCCCGGCCTGTGTTCTCGACCGTGAGCTGCCGGGCAGTGAGGGTTACGGCCACCGTGCCGCCCGGCTCGTTGTGGCGGATGGCGTTCACCAGCAGGTTGCTCACCAGGATTTCCAGTAGCGTACTGTTGGCGCGCAGCGTCACCAGGGCGGCCAGGTCGAGGTGCAGCGTGAGGCCAGCCGCGGCGAGCTGCTCCTGCACCTGGGCGGCGAGGGTAGCGATGACGTAGTTCAACTCCACTTCATCGGTGGCGGCGAACTGCTGGTTTTCGAGGCGGGCCAGCAGCAGCAGGCTGCGATTCAGGCGGGTGAGGCGCTGGGTCACGGCCAGCAGGGCGCCCAGGTGCTCGGCCTGGGTTTCGCTCAGGTCGGGCTGCTGGGCCAGCAACTCCAGCTTGGTGTGCTGCACGGCCAGGGGCGTTTGCATCTCGTGGGCCGCGTTTTCGGTAAATTCCTTCTGGCTGTGGTAGAGGCGGCGGTGCTGGGTGAGCAGCTCGGTGAGGGCCAGGTTCAACTCCTGAAACTCCAGCGTGGGCGAGGCCGCCAACTCGATGGGCGCGCGCTGGTCGAGGCGGAAGCGCCGCAACTGCGCCAGCGTCTGGTAAAACGGTTGCCAGAGCCGCCGCGCCACCCGCTGCTGCACCAGCACCAGCCCCCCGAGCAGCACTACCAGCAGCCCCGCCTGCGCCAGCCCGATGGCGGCCAGCAGGTCCTCGCTCTCCACCAGCGAGCTGCGCAGCACCAGCCGGTAGGGCCGCCCCCGGTAGGGCACGGTAGTGGTGAGCGTGCGGTAGGGCTCCCACTCTTTGGCTGCTGCCAAATAGCGCTTTTCGCCCACGATACGGGTAGGCGGCGGGGCTTCGCCCGGCCCTAGGGGCTTGATTTCCAGGTCGCGGTCGAGGCGCATCCACAGGGCCAGGTCGGCGGGCGAAGCCACCAGCGGCAGCTTGGCGGCCACTTCGTCGCGGCGCAGCAGCAGGGCCTCGTCCACATCGGCGTAGTAGAGCTGTTGCAGCACGAAGTAGAACAGGAACGTGCCGGCCACCGACACCAGGCCGGCGTACACGAGCTGCGCGCGGAGCGTGCGCAGCAGCAGCTTGACGGGGCGGGACGGGCTCATGCGGCGGGTAGCTCGAAGCGGTAGCCCAGCCCGTACACCGTGCGGATGCACTCGCCCAGGCCCACCTCGCCGAGCTTGCGCTTGAGGTTTTTGACGTGCGTGTACACGGGCTCGAACGAGTCGAAATGCTCGGCCATGTCGCCCGAGACGTGCTCGGCGATGGTCGATTTCATGACCACCCGGCGCTGGTTGGCCAGCAGCAGCAGCAAGAGGTCCAGCTCGCTGCGCGTGAGGGCCAGTGGCTGGCCGTGCACGGTGGCCGTGCGGGCCAGCACGTCCACGGCCAGCGGGCCGGCCTGCACCACGTTGGCGCCGTTGAAGCGCCGCCGCCGCACCAAGGCCGCGATGCGGGCGCTCAGTTCGGAGAGGTGAAAGGGCTTGGGCAGGTAGTCGTCGGCCCCCAGGTGCAGGCCCGCGATGCGGTCGTCGAGGGCATCGCGGGCCGAGGTAATGATGACGCCATCGGCCTTCTGGCGGGCTTGCAGCTGGCGCAGCAGCTCCAGGCCGTCGCCGCCGGGCAGCGTGAGGTCGAGCAGGATGCAGTCGTAGTCGAAGAGCAGCAGCTTCTCCTCGGCGGCAGCGAAGGTGCGGGCCACTTCGCACACGTACTGCTGGCCTTGTAGGTGGCTGACGAGGCTGGCGGCCAGCTCGGCCTCGTCTTCTATGATTAATAGCTTCATGGAACGGGGAAAGGTAAAGACAACGGGGCCGGGCGGGGCAGTGGCCGGTAAGCCGGTGAATGAGAGACTATTTAGCGTTTCTGAGTATCGTCATGCTGCGCTGCGTTCAGCATGACGACTTGGTCAGCTATTCAGGAACCATAAACAGCCTCTAATCTTCGGAATAACGCGGCATACTCCGAATATCCTCAACATCAGCGGGTAATCTTGGCAGGTAACTTCTCAACCCCCTACCCCATTACCCACATGAAAAAGACCTTGTTGCCAGTACTGCTGGCGAGCCTGGCCTATTCGGCCCAGGCCCAAATCCTCAAGCCAACCCAGGTGCCCGCCGCCGTGGTGGCCACCTTCAACGCAACATTTCCGGCGGTGAAAGCCCCCACCTGGGAAAAGGAAGGCGCCCACTACGAAGCTGGCTTTACGCTGAACGGCGCTACCATGTCGGCGTTGCTGAGTCCGGCCGGCGCCCTGCTCGAAACCGAGACGGACATGGCCCCCAGCCACCTGCCCGCCCCGGTGCGCGCCACGCTAGCCCGCGATTACCGGGGCTACCAGGTAACCGAAGCCGCTACCATCGTCGCGGCCAGCGGCGCCACTACCTACGAGGCAGAGGTGAGCAAGCACGGCAAGCGGCAGGACGTGGTATTCCACGCCGATGGCACGCTCGCCAAAAAGTAGCCCCTCCGAGTAAACAGGCCGGGCCCGGGTGGGTCCGGCCTGCCGGGTGGTGCAGCGGCCTTCGCCCCTACCCCCCAAGCTAGGCGGTCGGCAGCCCCGGTTGCTGCCCCAACGGCCGTGAGGTTGGTAGATAGCGCGCAAATACCAGGTAGAGGCTCCCCACCCAGCCGCCGGTGGCAAACCAGCCGGCCAGCACATCGGACGGATAATGGGCGGCCAGGTAAAGCCGCGACCACGCCACCCCCAGCGCGAACAGCAGGCCGATGCCCCACGCCACCCAGCGCCAGCGCGTATGCCAGCCCAGCATGCCGGCCACGCTAGCCAGCGCCAGCGAAGCCATGACGTGGCCGCTGGGAAAGCTGGGGTCGGGTAGCTGCCGCAAGACCTCCCCGCATACCTGGTGGTAAAAATCGGGCCGCAGCCGCTCGAAGTGATACTTGGCCAGCAGGTTAAAGGCCATGGTGCCGCCCACCGCGCCCACCGCAAAGCCCACTTCGCGGTAGCGCCGCCGGTAGAGTCCCCAGCTCAGCCCGCAGGCGCCCAGCGCGTACACGCTCAGCCACACCGGGCCTCGGAGGTCACTTAGCCGGGCGGCCACCGCGCACAGGGCCGGCGTGGGGTGCTGGTGCAAAAAGTTGAGCACTGGCCGGTCAAACGGAAAGCCGTGGTCGGGCTGGCGGCGGTCTTCGCGCAGCTCGTGGGCGACTTCCAGAAACAGGCCCCAACTCGCCGCCACCACGGCCAGCAGCAGCAGCAAGGGGCGATGGCGACGCCATGCCGCAGCAAGGCTAGCTAATGTACTCATTAACAGTAGCTAGTCTAGCGACCGTATTCGAGCACCCGAAACGTGCCGGGCACGATGCTCGGGCGCGGGTGCGGGTTATCGGCCGTGGGGGCCGCAGCGGGGCCCAGGTCGGCAGTGCAGGTGAAGAGGTGGTGCGTGGTGGGGCTCTGGGTTACGGTGCGCGCACCGGGGGCGGTGGGAATGGTGGCCACCACCCGGTACTTGTCGGGCGCATCTTCGTGGATGACGGTGAGCGTGCCTTCGCCGTTGGTGGTCACGACGTTACCGGCGCTGGCGTCGAAGGCCACGCCATCCACGCCCTGGCCGATGGGCAGCACCGCCACCTGCCGGCCGGTCTGGCTGTCGGTTACCACCAGCTTGCCGTTGGCGCAGCCGCTGAAGAGGCGGTGCGTGCGCGGATTAAACGCTAGGCCGGTGGGCTCGGCCCCGGGCGCCAGGGGGTAGCGGTGGCGCACGGCCAGCGACCGGGCATCGAACTCCACTACCTCGCTCTTATCTTCCAGGTTCACGAAAATATGGCCCTGGCCGTCGCTGGCGGGCACTTCCACGTCGCCGCCCAGCGCGGCCGTGCCCACCACCCGCCCGCTGGCCGGGTCGAGCACCGAGCTTTGGCCCCCGGCGTTGCTGAAGGCGAATACGCGCCGGGCAAACGCGTCGTAGAACACCGCGTCGGGCTTGGGGCCGGTGGCGATGGTGCCCAGGTTGCGGAGGGTTTTCAGGTCGAAGGCCACGCAGTAGTTGTTGCGCCCGCAGCTCACGTAGCCGCGGCCGGTGGCGGGCACCACGGCCACGCCGTGGGCGGCGGGCGTGCCCGTCACGGTGCCCACCACTTGGCGGGTTTTGAGGTCAATCACGTCGACCTGGGCGTTGTGGGCCACGTAGAGGCGCTCGCCGGCGGGGTCGATGGTCATAAAATCCCAGCCGCCATCGCCCGGCACCGGAATGGTGTGCAGCAGGCGGTAGGGCGCGGCGGGGGCCTGGGCGCGGGCCCCGGAGGCCGCCAGCAGCGTGAGCGCGGCAGCAGCAAGCAAGTGTTTCATTGAAGATTTGAAAAGGAGAACGCAGGAAAGACTGCCCATTTTTTAGCGGGCGGGCAGTTCAGCAACGGCCGGCCCCGGCCGGCGCAGCGACTCGTAGGCCACCAGCCCGGCCAGGATGCCAAACAGAATCAGCGACGAGCCCGTGGTGCCAAAGCCCAAGCCGTGCTTTTCGGGGGTCTTGGTCAGCAGGTCGCCAAACGTGGCCCCGAAAGGCCGCGTGAGCACAAAGGCCACCCAAAACAGCAGCACGCCCGGCACCCGCGTGGCGTAGTGCGCCAGTACCACCACGGCCAGCAGGCTGCCAATGAGCAGCGCCCCGCCCCCAAAGCCCAGGCCCGAGTCGTCGGCCAGAAAATCGCCCAGCGCCGTGCCTAGGGTGTTGGAAAACAGGATGGCCACCCAGTAGAACAGCTCGCCCTTGCGCGTTTTGATGTCATCGACGGACAGCGACTTTTCGCTCTGCCACCACAGCCCCAGCGTGAGCAGCAGCAGCGTTACGAGCAGCGCCGCGCCGGCGGCGTAGCCCAGGCCCAGGGAGCGGTCCAGGTAGTCGGAAAGCGTGGTGCCGGCCGTGCTGGTGGCCAGTATCACGGCCCAGTACAGCGCCGGCACGTAGCGGCGCACGGCCAGCTGGCCCGCCAGCACCGCCAGAAAAATGCTGAACAGGAGGAGCGAGCTGACGCCGTAGCCCACGTTCAGGGTCATGGAAAGCAGGTCGCCGGCCGTTTCGCCCAGCGTAGTAGCGCAGATTTTCATCACCCAAAATAGCAGGGTGACGGCGGGTATCTTCTTCATAACAAGCAGTTAATGAGTAGGTGGCTTAGCGCAGCTGCCAGCGTAGCGTCAGGCCCGTGGCCCCGGCGTAATAGAGCGGCGCGACCTGCCACGAGGCGGCGCCCAGCGGCTTGCGGCCCCAGCGGTGGCGGTGGGTGAGGTAGGCCAGGTGGGCCGAGAGGATGCCGAAGCCCGCCCCGGCAAACACGTCGGATTCCCAGTGCTTGTCATTTATCATGCGCAGGGCGGCCACGCCGGTGGCAATGGTGTAGGCCCCTACCCCGTACCACTGGCTCTTGTCGCGCAGCTCGGTGTGCACGATGCTGGCGGCCAGAAACGCCTGCGCCGTGTGCCCCGACGGGAAGGCCGTGGCCGTGCCATCGGGCCGGGTGATGTTGGTCAGGTTCTTCACCGCGAACACGCTGGCCAGCATGAATACCTCGCTCTTGAGGATGACCAGGCCCAGGTTCACGCGGTCGTTTTTGCTCTCGACGCCGGCCAGCAGCACCCCGCCCAGCTCGAAGTAGGGCGCAAATTGCAGGTAGTCATCGACGTGCGTGTGGCGGCCGGGGCCAAAGAGGTGGTTGATGTCGCTTTTGGCGTCGTAGCTGGAGTAGAAGCCGTGGCCGTTAATGGTGCTGATACCGTAGCCGATGAGCACTGCCGGCACGACCGCCGCCCGAAATCCCTTGCTTTGGAAGAATCTGCGCTTTTCGCCGGCGGCCAGGCCCACCGCCGGGCGCTCGTACTTGTGCAGGGTGTCGGCCGCCGCCGGGGCGGGCACCTGCTGGGCGCGGGCCGCGCCCAACGGGCCGGCCAGCAGCAGGGCCAGGCCAGCCACTTTCAGAAGGGAAAAGCGCATGGGCTAAAAGGCTTGGAAAGAAGTCAGAAAATCAAGACCAGCGTGCCGCCGATAATCATTGCCGCGCCCAGGCCGGTGTGCCAGGTCAGCTTCTCGCCCAGAAAGACGACCGACAGCACGATGGCGATGGCCACGCTGAGCTTATCGACCGGGGCCACCTGCGACACCTTGCCCAGCTGCAAAGCCCGGAAATAGAATATCCACGACAGCCCCGTGGCCACGCCCGAGAGGCCCAGGAAAATCAGGTTGGTGCGCGTGAGCAGGCCCACCTGCTCCAGCCCGCCCCGGAAGTAGACGATGCCCCAGGCCAGCACCAGAATCACGACCGTGCGGATGGCCGTGGCCAGGTTGGAATCGACTCCCTTGATGCCGATTTTGGCCAGCACGGCCGTGAGCGCCGCAAACACGGCCGAGAGCAAGGCATATATCCACCACATAGCAGCTTGATAATTAAGGGTTAGTCGGCAGTTCTGCGAAGCGATACAAGCGGCCCGGCCCGTGCTTGCTGCCGGCTTCGCTCGACACGAACAGGTCGCCGGTGGGCGCAAACGCCAGGCCTTCGGGCTGCGGAAACAGCGCCGGGTCCAGCGTGTGCGCGGCCACGAGCCGGCCCTGCGCATCCAACTCCACCAGGTCGTTGCCGCGGGCCGAGAGCACGAACACGTGATGGGTGCGCGGGTGCACCGCCACGGCCGAGGGCGCAAACCGACTCAGGCTGCTGGCCTTTTGGGCGGTTTCGCCGGTGCGCACGGCGGCCGGCGAGCGGGCCAGGATGGCCGGAATATCCAGCACGTAGGCGGGCGCCGCGTCGATGTGGTACGTGCGCGGGTGGAGGCGGTACACCGCCCGCTGGGTGGCGGGCAGGCCCGCGCCGGGCTCGCCCTTGCAGGCCACGAGCAGCGTCTGGGTGGCGGGGTCGTAGGTGAGGCCTTCCGGCTCGTTGGCGGCGCTCAGGCCAGTGTCATAGGTGGTGGTTACGCGGCCGGCGCGCTTAAACAGCCGGCCGTCGCTGCGCAAGATGAGCCAGCCGCCGGGCACTCGCGCCACGTCCTCGTAGTCGCCGGGGCCCGCAAACTGCACGGTGCTGTCGAGGCGCTGGGTACGCAGGTTATAGAAGAAGAGACTGCCGGCTTCGTCCTCGATGCAGACCAGCTGCTGGGCGCTGCCCCACGCCTGCCCCGATAGCTCGCGCAGCTCGGCCGGCACGGCATAGGTGGCCGTCGGGTGGGTAAAGTCGTAGGTGCCGCCCGCGCTAGCCCCGCCGGTTGCCGGCCGGGGGTAGGCGGGAGTCGCCAGCAGCGCCGCCAGCAAAAGTTGTCGCATGAGCCTTACCAGGTAAGTGTGGGATGGTAAGGCAAGACTAGGCGGCAATTCTGAGCTTGTTCGGAGTACCGCTCGTTACCTGCGCCGACAGTTTAGGCACGAATGGTTTTTAGATAGAGAAGTCTTGTGGAGCCTAAGTTCATTTTTTAACTGACGGCTTGTTTTGCTCTGTCTTCACTGTTCGGCTGGACGAAACCTCTGAGCGGTGCTCTGTCCGGTGCTTCATTGCATATCAGTATAGGACTACACTGGATTTGCGATACATCCAATTTGCTGTTTGCCGCTTTGCATTTGCGTAAATTGCCTGGCTATTCGTAGTGCCGCATTTCTTCGTCATCGCCCCGTTTACGTCACCCATGAGCACCGCCCGCGAACAGCAGAATATCGAGTGGAAAGAATCCTGGCGCGAAGAGTACTTTAAATGGATTTGCGGCTTTGCCAACGCGCAGGGCGTGCGCATCTACCTCGGCAAAAACGACGACGGCCGCGTGGTGGGCCTGCCCAACATCCGCAAGCTGCTGGAAGACTTGCCCAACCAAGTGCGCGACTTGATGGGCATCCTGGTCGAGGTCAATCGCCACGAGGAAGGTGGGTTAGAGTATCTGGAAATTGTCGTCGAGCCCTATCCTTACCCCATCAGCTACCGCGGGCAGTACCACTACCGCAGCGGCAGCACCAAGCAAGAACTTAAAGGCCCGGCCCTGAGCACGTTTCTGCTGCAAAAGCAGGGCAAGCGCTGGGACGGCGTGCCGGTGCCGGGCGTTACAGCGGCCGATTTATCGGCCGAAGCCCTCGACCTGTTTCGGCAACGCGCTGCCAGAAGCGGGCGCGTGGATGAGCAGGTACTACACGACCGCAGCGAGGCGCTGCTGGACAATCTGAATTTGGTTGACGGCGACTACCTGAAGCGGGCGGCCGTGCTGCTGTTTCACCCGACGCCCGAGAAGTTTATCACCGGCGCCTACGTCAAGATTGGCTTCTTCGCCACCGACGACGACTTGCGCTACCAGGACGAGGTGCACGGGCCGCTGCTGCTGCAGGTAGCGCGCACGCTGGATTTGCTGCAAACCAAGTACACCAAGGCCCAGGTGCGCTACGAGGGGGCCAGCCGCCTGGAAGAGCCGCCATTTCCTGCCCCCGCCCTGCGTGAGGCCCTGCTCAACGCGCTGGCCCACAAAGACTACAGCGGCGGCGCACCCGTACAAATTAGCGTGTACGAAAACCACCTGCAGTTCTGGAACGAGGGCCATCTGCCCGACACGTGGACGGTGGAAAACCTGCTGCGCAAGCACCCCTCCAAGCCCTTTAACCCGGACGTGGCCAATACCCTGTTCCGGGCCGGCTACATCGAATCCTGGGGCCGGGGCACCCTTAAAATACTTAATGAGTGCCGCGCTGTTCACCTGCCGGCCCCGCGCTTCTACTTTGAGGCTTCGGGTTTCGTGGTGGCCTTCGCTGAATACTCGCCGGCCTACTGGCAACAGCTGGGGGTGCGTGCTGACCTCGTGCCGATACTGCTATACGCCGGGCAGCATGAGCGCATCACGAACTCCGTGGTGCAGCAGCAGTTGGGCGTGAGCAAGCCCACGGCCACGCGCTACCTGGGCGAGTTAGAGAAGGGTGGCTACCTGCAGAAAACCGGGACCCGCGGGGCCGGGACGGAGTACTGGTTGATTGGCTCATGATTGGCTCACCACGAGCCGTTACCTGAGGGTAATTCGTTGAATGAACGCTGTGGAGGCACTTTTTGCACTTAGGTGAATTGGCTCAGGCAGTGGCATGCTACTGGCCGGGCTTTCGAGGCTACTATTCGGGCTATCGTCACAAGGAGAACTCCGGTAGGTGCTCGAAGAGGACGAACTGCCTAGATAAAATTAGCCGGACGCTCGATGCCATCGACATCCAGGCGGGCAGCCAGGTAGGCCTCGGTTAAAAGTTTGGTCCAAAAGTTAATCGGGGTGATTTAGCCAGCCTTTATAAGGGTCTGGGTGAAATCGTATTTGACAGCGCAACTGCCTTGGCAGCGTAGGTGGCTACATGGGGCGCATGTGTATACATATGTGCTACTGCTGCCGCTTGGCCAGCGGCGCGGGCAGCAGCCACGGCAGCTGGCTGGGTAACCGTTCGCGCCGCTGCATGCGCGGCGAAAGCGGCCTGCCGACAAGCTATCATACTTGCCTGTCCCCGCACCCACTCACGGAGGATAACCACTGCATTACGGGGGCGAACATCGTGAGGATGGGCCTGCTCAAACAAGGGGAGGACTCGCTCCGCGCAGCTAGCTGCTTCCAGCGCTAACGCATGGTGAACAGGTAGTGCGGGGTTCGCAAATGGTTGTTTAGAGGGAGGGCTCATTTGTATGAAAGAAGATACTAACTAGTTATCAGACAAAGAGCCAACTATAGAAAAAGTTGTCTTGTCCTAAAATGAGTTGACCATCACCCCCCTACAGATGGAGCACTTATTTTTATTTCGCAGCCAGGTGCATGAGCTGAAAATGCGCCAGATGGTCGAGGAAATCAACCTCGGCCGCCACACCATCGAGTCGGCCATGGCTAAGTATCAGGTGCTGACCCGCAAGACGGTCACCCAGTGGCTGGAACGCGTGCGGCAGGAAGAGGTGGCCCGTACACAGGCCATGAAAGAGTCTGCCCCCAACCCAGCGTCCACGCTCGTCGAGCGTGTTGCCCAGACGGCCGACACGCTGGCCGGTCGCGTCAAGCAGCTTGAAAAGGAGCTGGAACAAGCCGAACTGCAGGTGCTTTACTACAAGACCGTTATCCGCGTCGCCGAGCAGGAACTCGGGGTAAGTATCGAAAAAAAGTCCGCTACCAAGTAGTCCAACTCCTGCGAGTAAGCCATCCGCGGTTTTGCCTGCGGCGGATGAGCGGGCTATTTGGGTTCAGCCGGCAGGCGTACTACCAACACGAACATCGGCAGCTCACCAGCGAAGAGCGCGACCAGCGCGTGCTGGACATGGTGGCTCAAGTACGGGAAGACCATCCCCGCATGGGTGGCAAGAAGCTCTACTATCTGCTAAAAGAGCAGTTGGTCCAACAAGGTATCAAGCTGGGCCGCGACGCACTATTTGATATACTGGCGGCCAATAACTTGCTCATCCGCCGACGTAAGCGCAAGACCATCACCACGTTCTCGCGGCACCAGTTCCGCAAGTACCCGAACCTGATTAAAAACCTAACGCCGCTACGACCCAACCAGGTCTGGGTGGCCGACATCACGTACTGGTTTACCGAAGCCGGTTGCCTCTACATTTCCCTGCTCACCGATGCCTACTCGCACCGCATTATGGGTTTTGCCGTGGCCGAGACGCTGGCCACTGTGCACTGCTGCCGCGCATTAGAGATGGCTCTTAGGCAACTTGCCAAGAAAGCGGGCCGACACCTGATTCACCATAGTGACCGCGGCATCCAATATTGCAGCCAGGAATACCTGGCCCCTTTAGGGAGGTGGCATGTGCAGGTGAGCATGACCGAAAACTCCGACCCGCTGGAAAATCCGGTGGCCGAACGAGTTAACGGCATCTTGAAGCAAGAATACCTGAGTCATTATACCGTGCGCTCGCTCGACGAGGCGGCTCAACACCTGGAGCAGGCGGTATTTCTCTACAACTATAAACGCCCCCATCTGAGCTGTGCGATGCAAAGCCCAAACGAGGCGCACCGCAGCTGCGGTCCCCTGGAACGGCACTGGAAAAACTACTACAAACCGCCGGTCACTGAGCCGTCAAAATGAAGTACTTTTAGGACTACCAACGAACTGGTCAACCCAGGCTCGGACTATCGTCAAACGGTCAACTTATTTCCGGACGAGACAAAGTGCGCAATGTGTTTAGGAAAACCTACATATAAATGAACAATTAAGCCGGCCACCTGCCGAACGGGTAACTGGCACCGAAAGCGGCCGATTTGGTTCAGAAAACTTGTTCAGTAATCAGAGTTCATTTAACCCTCATCGTGCGATGGGAGAACTGTACTCCAACTCAGAAATGGCCACCTAAACGCCTTAAAGGCAATTTTTCTACAGTAAGAGCGCACTGCCAGTGTAAAAGGGGCGGTTGACAAGCTAAATCAATTAACTTTTGGACCAAACTTTTAACCAAGGCCACCGGCACCGGCTGGAGGAAAGCTTATCACCACCCGGCTACTATAGCGGTAAGCTAGGGCCAACTGAAAGTTACGCCGGCAAGAGGCTAGCCCAACTGGGCAAATCGGCTTTCCACTAACCTATGAAACTGCTCTTTCAGCATTTCGGGCAAAAAGCTTAGGCCGATGAAGTCGTACCAGGCGGGTTTAGCTTTGGTAAAGCGGTCCAGAATGCCCGTCAGTACTTTCTCCTCCACGCCGGCCCGCTGGGCCGCCTGCCGAAAATCCGTTTGCCGCAGCCGCTTCTTCTTGCCGTTGAGCGTGAGGGCCAATTCCTCGGTATCGGCGGGGTTGACCAGGGCCGTGGCTACCAGGTCGTAGGCCGGGGCCAAGCCGTAGCCCAGGCCGGGCGTTTGCAGCAGCGAGAAGTTCTTGAGGTGCATATCGGCGTTGCCCGTCAAAAAGCTAAAAAGCACCAACTCGTAGTAGTTGACCACGTCCAAGCCGGGGTTGGCCGAGTACTTTAGAATGGCTTTGGCGACCTGCTCGTGCGAGCCGTCGTACTTGTTTTCCGTCAGGCGCTCGGTGAGTTGGCACATGTCTTCCATGGCCAGCTTGCGGCTCTTTTGACGGTCGATGCGGCGCGTGACGTAGGCCAGGGCCCCGCCTTCGAGGCGCAGCAGCCCGTGGGGCACCGTGGGCAGGCGCGCCAGCGTGGCCAGGTGCATAGTCAAATCCTCCACTTCGGGCAGGTGCGGGTAGCGCGCCGTGGGCGGCTTGAGAATGTACTCCCCATTCAAGGCCCCCACAATGGTAAACCGGTTGGGTTGCCCGGCCGTTCCGGCCGGGGCCACGCTCAGGGACAGCTTGGGCTGCACGCCGGTCACGGTGATGTGCTGGCGCACCACGGCTTCGGCCAGCGCCAGCAACTCGGCTTCGGTGTAGGGAAACGCGGGCGGCACAGTCTTGCCGAACAGCTTGCGGCTGCACGCCGGGTGGTAGTCCGAGTGGGCGCCGTCGGGCAGGAGCTGGTAGCAGTACAGACAGCGGCTCATACGTCGGCGGTTGCTACGGGGTAGATACTTACGGCCCCGATGCAGTCGCGGCAACAGGCCAGCAGCAGGCCCATGCGGTCGCGCTCCCGGAGCTTCCAGTTGCGCTCGGCTACTTCCAGCAGCCAGCCTTCGGGGATGAGGCCATCGAAAAACGGCAGCATCGTGCGCTCCACGTAGGGCGCGGCGCGCAGCGGTAAGGTCAGGCTCACGGCTTCGGCAGTGCTGCTCAGGGTGTTGTTAAACAAATAGGGGAAAACCTCCGACTCGGAAGCCAGAGAGCTTGAATGCTATTGATAAGGCACAAATGCGCCGTAAGAGTAGCGA
>Ga0265798_10003374_pt1 | contig 22749 bp, 27 predicted proteins | sample P3T30metagenome_FD_192430 | JGI IMG/M metagenome (GOLD analysis project Ga0265798, IMG submission 192430) | Plant litter microbial communities from East Loma Ridge, Irvine, California - P3 T30 | ecosystem: Environmental > Terrestrial > Plant litter > Unclassified | place: USA: California... | reverse complement strand
TGGCGGCCGACAAAGAAAAGGCCGTGGCCAAGGGCACGGCCGAGCAGATTGCCGAGCAGCGCCGCCTCATCATGGATAAGCTGGCCGTGGATATTGCCGCTGTGCAGCAGGCGCAGGCCCTCAAGCAGCAGGAAGAGGAGCTAGACATTGAGAAGCGTAAAAATGCGCTCATTAAGAACGAGTTTGACCGCCGCGCCGCCGAACTGCAAACCGCCGCCCAGGGCGAGAAGAATAAGATTCTGGAAACCGATGCGCAGGGTGCCGAGAAGCGCCGGCTCATCGAGGCCAAGTTGCAGCAGGACCTCACGGCCCTGGGGCAAGACCGGGCCGCACGTGAGCAGGAAATTGCCAACAGCATCCTAGCCATTGACCAGGATATCGCCCTGCGCCGCCTTGACCGTCGGCGGCAGTTCTCGAACGAGTGGAGCAGCCAGCGCGCCCAGGCTGATAGCGAAGAGCAGACTGTGCGCAAAGCGCAGCTGGAAGCGCAGTATACGCAGGAGTTTTTTCAGGAGGGGCTTAACGCGGAGCAGAAAATGGCCGTTACGCGCCAGTATCTGCAAGCCAAGGAAGACCTAGAAAACGAGTTCGGTGACCGCCGCCGGGAGCGGGATAAGGCCGCCGCCGAATTTAGCTTTGGCCTGGCTAGCACGGCCGTGGGCCTCGTGGCCGACTTCGAGAAGATTGCCAGTGATAAGCAGCTGGCTAAGCTGGAGAAGGATAAAAAGGCCCGCCTGACCAAGCTCGACCAAGAGTACAAGGCGGGCACCATCAGCAAAGACCAATACGAGGCGCAAAAGGCTAGCATTGAGCAGGATTACGATGCCAAAACCCGGCAGGTCAAGAAGCAAGCGGCTGAGAAAGAAAAGCAGTTCAACATTGCCCAGGCCGTAATTGCTGGCGCGCTGGCCGTTATCAAGGCCTCGCCCAACGTGCCGCTCATGATTGCCGCTGGTGTGACGGCAGCGGCCGGGGTAGCCAAAATCATTGCTACGCCCATCCCCGAATTCGAGAAGGGCGGTTTCTTCAACCGCATGGGCCAGGGCATCAAGCACTACGCCACGGGCGGCCGCATCAACCCCAAGGCCGGCGTAGCTGACGTAGGCCAGCGCCACAGCGGCGGGGGCATTCGCATGGTAGACGGGGCCACGGGCGAGCACCTGGGCGAGTGGGAGCGGGGCGAGGCCTACATGATTCTCTCCCGCGACACCTACGCCAACAACAAGCACCTAGTCGATGAGCTGATTGATACGAGCCTCTACCGCGGCGGCGCCCCGGTGCGCCAGCAGGCGGGCTTCTACGAGGATGGGGGCACTTTCGCCCCTGGCTCGGGCGCGCCGTCTGTTAGCTCAACTGCTAGCTCCAGCCAGGAATTAATTCAGGCCGTGCTCGAAACTAGGGACGCCGTACGGGCTCTGCCCGGCCGAATGCAGGCAGTTATTGCCTGGAGCCAGGACGATACGGCCAGCTTAGAGGATGCCCTGAATGAGCGGGCTGCTGACCGGGCGCAAGGGGAGGTTCGGTAGAAACCGCCACCAAAACCGCCACCATAAAATGAAAAAAGGCCCTCACAGTGCTGTGAGGGCCTTTTTTGTGGTCTCGTTAGGAGGAGAGCTTCTAACATAACCAACTAAAAACTAGCAGCTTACCCGCTTAATTGCCGAGGTGGTAACCGATTTGGTAACCAGATAGGCTAAAAAAATAGGGTAGGAGAGTAACCTAGCCCGCTGGCTGTAGCCGACCGGCACGGGGGCCGGTCGGTACTAAGCCATTCAGGGCTGCTTCTAGGCTACCCCCGAACTTTCCCAGTTCGGAGTTGAGGTAGGCAACCATTGCCTTGAGCTTGGCAAGCTGCTCGGCTTGGCTATTTATCTTCTCATTCTGCTCTACGATTTGCTCACGCAGTACCACGTTTTCGAACGTGGCAAGGTTTTCGGCTTCTGGGTCCGACAAGGCAGCTGGGCGGCGAGTGACAACTGCAACCGCTGGCTGAAGCGCGGCCACATCGGTGCCCAGTGCCTCGGCAAGCTTTAGCAGCGTAGCCCGGCGCGGGTTGTCTATCTCATCATTTTCTAAGCGCGAAATCTGTGGGCGGCTAACGCCAGATTTATCCGCAAGCTCGTCCTGCGTTAGTGACTTGGCCTCTCGAAGCGCGATAAGCTGCTGACCTAGTGTCTTTTCCATAGGTTGTGAAAAAATAGCGGGCGATTACTTTGTAAAGCTTGTAGGGCTTTGTATCTTTGATGCATCATTTTGCGTTTCAAAGCTCACCAGCCCTTTAGCCTTAATTTAACTACAAGGCATTACAAAGGTTGCAAACAAAAACTTATTCTACCAATATGCCTCAAACAAAAAAACACACGGCTGAAATGGAGCAGATGCCTTACGAGGTTGAAATGAGCAACTTGCGCAAAAAGTTAGCTGGCCGACCCTACGCGAAAGATATTCATGACATCTTGCCTGAGTGTTCAAAGGCCCACATTCGTAACGTTGTGAATGGAAAGTGTAGCAATCCGCTAGTGCTGGCTGCGCTCAAAATTGTGCTTTATAAACTTGATTCTGGCAAGGCACGCACGCAGAGTCGCTTGTCTGAGCTTGCTGGCGAACTAGAAAAGCTGCAATTAGCCGCATAGCTAAAAAAATTTGCCCTGCTTTGTATCATTTGTAATCTTTAGTAGTATACATTTGCTAAAGATTCAAAGCGCACAAAACGTCACTCTCACCCCAACCCATTCGCAGTGGAAGATTCCCCCAAATACCAGGTGGCTTACCTAGCCACCCCGCCCGCCGACTCGCTCACCGAAGAGCAGTTTCGCCAGCAAGCACTCGCCCGCGTGTGGGCCGAAGGCACCCAGTACCTCGCCGATACGATTGTGGCCCAGCGTGCCGCTCACACACGCCTCGGTGTGGAGGTGCCTGCGCTCGTGACTTACACCGTGAACGTGTGGGACTTGTCGCAAAGCACCAAAGCCAAGCCGCTAGGTAAGTTCTGCCTCGTGGCCGAAGCTGACACAGCCGCCGAGTGCTTAGCCGACCTCACCGAAAAGCTTCAGGGCCTGGCCCTGCTCAGCCTACAAGCCGACCCGTTGCTCTTCGGCAACCAGCAACTGGCCAGCCATCTGGCCTTAACCCTGGCCGCTTAGTGGGACCGCTCTTCACCCGCGCCCTGGCTTGGCAGGCTGCCCCGGCCCCGCTACCCGCCCCGCGCTCCCTCAGCCGCGCCACCCGCTTGGCCTGCGTGCTACTCACCGTGGCGCTGGCCCCGCTGCTACTGCTGGCCTTCCTGCTGCTGGGCGAGCGCCGCGCCTAGCCATGCTACGCACCCTGCCCACCGCCCTGGCCCAGCACTCGGCCCTCACCGACAAGCAACGGGCGCATCTGGCCGATTTACGCTACCCCGAACTCAGCCCTTCGCAGCTCGCCGACCTAGGCCGCTTGGTGGAAGCCGTGATAAAGCTAAGTGTGCCAGCCTTCCGCTCTCACTACGCGCCGCTGCCTTACGAGCCCGCCGCCCGCGCCCTGACCACCAGCCAACTGCGGCCTGAAAACGGCTTTGCCCCGCACGAGATAGCCGCCGCCAAAGAAGCCGTGATGCAGGCCGGCCCGGCCCGCCTGCTAGCCCTCTACTTCCACACCACCGCCGCCGTGCGAACGCGCCAAACCGAGCGCCTGCGGCTAGTCGCCGCGCAGGTGAGCCGCGCCACCAACACCCGAATACTACCAGCCAGTGAGCTGGCCGCCTAAAAAACAAAAAGCCCGGCCGTTCGCAGCGGCCGGGCAAGGTCAAGATTTTCACCTCAACCCCTCATTTCCAACAAAGATATGTCAACGACCAAAAATTCCGATAAGAAATTGGCCACCCCGCACGGTGCGCCTGCGGCCGCTAGTACCTCTAAAGCCAAAGCGCAAAGCTTCGACATTGCCAAGAGCGACGAAACGTTCGACTTGGCGAAGGACCTGGCCAAATTTATTAAGGAGAACAAGCTCAGCACGCAGGTGCAGGGCAAGGAGTTCGTGAACGTGGAAGGCTGGCAGTACGCCGGCTCCCGCCTGGGTATCGTGCCCATCGTGGAGCACGTCATCAACCTCAGCAGCGACCAGGAAATTAAGTACCAGGCCAAGGTTACGCTTTTCGACCTGCGCCACCAAACGACCGTCGGCGCGGGCTTCGCTGTCTGCTCCAATAAGGAGAGCGGCAAGAAATTCTATCAGGAATTTGCCATTGCCAGCATGGCCCAGACTCGCGCCATCGGCAAAGCCTACCGCAACATCCTGGCCTGGATTATCCGCGCCGCTGGCTACGAGCCCACGCCCGCCGAGGAGATGGAGTACGCGGGAAACGTGCCAGCGGCGGCCAGCGTGACGACCGCCGCGAGCAATTCCGCCGACCCGGCTCCCTCTACTGGGTACGCCCCAAATCCTACTAAGCCAGCGCTCATCACGAACGGCCCGATAGCGCCGGCCAGCACGGTGCCGATGGGGGTGAGTGGTGGCGGGGTAGAGGAAGCCCCCGCTCCCGTCCCCGTTCAGTACGCCTCGGCTAGCCAGAAAGAGGAGATTATCCGCCTGCTCAACCACCCACTCATCACACGCCAGGAAAAAACCAAGATGCTGCTCAACATCAATCGGTTAGATGAGGAGCGCGCTACCCAGGCCATTGCCAAGCTGCGCAAGGCCATTGAAGACCGCGAAGGCAGCACCGCCGTAGCCGCCTAAACCTTCACCTGCCCCGCTGCCGGTGAGGTGGTGGGGCTTTTCTGCGCCCTACTCGTGAGCCCGACTCTCATTCAACTCGACTTCTTTCAGGAATACGTGCCACCAGCGCCCGCCGTGCGCCTGGGTGCCGAAGCCTTGAATAGTTACGACCGCATTATCCTGGCTTTTTCGGGCGGTAAGGATAGCGTAGCCTGCTTTCTCGACCTGCTCGAAAGCGGGGCCGACCTGAGCCGGATTGAAATCTGGCACCACCGCGTAGATGGCTGGGATGGCGACCTAATGGACTGGCCTTGCACCAATGCCTACTGCCAGGCATTTGCCCGCCACTTTCAAATACCGCTCTACTTCACCTGGAAGGTCGGCGGCTTTGAGGGCGAGATGCTGCGCGAGAACAGCCGCACCCAACCCATTTGCTTTGAGGCTCCCCAGCCCGATGGCTCAGTACTAGTGAAGCGCACCGGGGGCGAGGGCGGCAAGGAGTCCACGCGGCTAGCCTTCCCCCAGGTAGCAGCTGATTTATCGGTGCGGTGGTGCTCGGCTTACCTCAAGATTGATAACGCCCGCACGGCCCTGCGCAACCAGGAACGCTTCAACCACAGCCGCACGCTCTTTCTAAGTGGCGAGCGCGCCGAAGAAAGCCCCGGCCGCGCTGGGTACGCCACGTTTGAGCCCGACGATGCCGATGCCCGCAACTCGCCTCGCCTGAGCCGGCACATCGACCGATATCGGCCGGTACATCGCTGGAGTGAGGCCCAGGTGTGGGGCATAATGGAGCGGTGGGGCATCAACCCCCACCCAGCTTACCGCCTCGGGTGGTCGCGCTGCTCGTGCGCTGGCTGCATTTTCAACGGGGCGGATGAGTTCGCCACCCTGCGCCAGTTGGCGCGCAGCCAATTCAACCGGCTAAGTGGCTATGAGGACCGCTTCGGGCGCACAATCAAGCGCAGCATAAGTCTAAAGGCGCTAGCTGATTCTGGCAAGCCATTCCCCTACAAGCTAGCTGACGCGCTGGCGGCTACCTCGGAGACTTTCGACGAGCCCATTCAGCTAGCCGCCTACCAGTGGCAGCTACCCGCTGGCGCATTCGCCAAAGGAGGCGGCCCAACGTGAGCAGCGCGGCCCCACCGAAGGCCGCCAGGGAGTGGAAACCCCTGGCGGCCGACACGGAGGCCCGCAAGCGAAAAGCCGGTCTCTGTGCCCGCTACGGCTGCCTGAGCAAAGCCGGCAGCCACAAAAAGTATTGCTGCAAGCATCACCACCAAGCCCTCAAACGCCGTGACCTTATCAGTTATATCTACAGCCACCGCAAGCAGCGCGCCAAAGAGCGCGGGCACGCGTGGAGCCTCGCGCTCGAAGAATTCCGGCAGTGGTGCCACCAAACCGGCTACCACCTCAACCTCGGCCGCAAAGCCGAGTCTTCGAGCATCGACCGCATTGACAACGCTCGCGGCTACAGCCTCGACAATATCGCCTGCATCCCCTACGGAGCAAACAGCAGCAAATGGACTCGCCCAGCCGGTGGCGAGTGGGAAGTTGGCGAAGACGGAAGCTATCACTACGAGCCAGCCAGCGCCGCCGACGCGGCTTACTACGCCGAAGCGGAAGCCAACCGCCAGCCCAGCGTTAGCTACTCCGACGAGCCCGCGCCCTTCTGAGTGGTTTTTGCCCAGCTACGAGCAGGCCCACAAGCTGGGCTTTTCCTTAGAAAAAAATGGCTCAGCGGGTGTGCTCGACTTCGTGCATAAGGATAAAACCACGCTCAGCTACGTGCGCCTGCACAGTGAGCAACAGCCGGGCCGCTTCGCGCTGATTGACAACTACAAGCTAGTATTCTGTGGCACTGTACCGAGCGAGGCGGCTTTTACCGCCCTACTGCTGGAGCACAAATGGGTAGACCCTGAAATTCCTGTTCCGAAACCAAAAAAGGAGAAGGAGGCCAACAAGGAAGAGAAGCCACGTCGTGAGCCCCCACACCCGACGCAGTGGCGGCCGGATGCCTTGGCGCTGCTGGCGTTGATGACACCACAGGGCCAGCAGGATGCGCTCGCCAACTGGGCCAGAATCAGCAAGGAGGCGGGCGGGCCGTTCACCCCAGCCCTGCCGGCCACGCTATTCCCCGCCGCGCCCGTTGCCCTGCCCACTGCCCCGCCCGCGCCCGGCCTGCTCGATGACTTCACGGTGCTGGACTTTGAATTTCAGGACACGCACTTATTAGAGGTGGCTGCTATTCGCTACGTCAATTGGGAGCCCGTTGACGAGTTCGTGAGCCTTGTGCGCTACCGCGAGCCGATTCGCCCCATCGTGACGCAGGTATGCGGCATTGACCTGAACCAAGTATGGAACGCCCCCGAGGAAAAGTGGGTGCTACAAAAGTTTCTTCAACTGGCCGAGGGCTCGCTGCTCATTGCTCATAATGCAATGGCGGCCGATAAGCGCGTGCTGGAGGCGGCGCGGCGGCGCTACGGCAAGACTGAAGACCTGCCCAACCGCTGGCTCTGCACGCAGGCATTAGCCAAACAGCGCGAGCGTGAGGGCCTGCTGCCTAAGGACCAGAAATGCGGCCTGGGCGAGCTGTGCCTGCACTTCAACATTGATAAGCGGGGCCACCACCAGGCCCTATCTGATGTGCGAATGTGCTACCAAGTACTGCGCCGCTTCCACGAGCAGTGCCCCATCACGGAACTCATAACGAGCCTAGCGAAGCCCAAAAAGCCCACGCAGGCCAGCTTATTCCCCCTTGCCGCATGAGCGCCCAACCTGACTACCCGCTACGCGCTGAGCGCGGTGGGCTAGCCCCTGCGATTGACCTACCCCGCCCACGCATGACACCCGCCGAAATTCCCCTCACCTTATCAGCCGACGTGCTGCGCCTGCCTTACACGCCGGCCACGCGCCTTGTACTGGCTGAAATCGTGAGCCTGTACGCGGCTAACGCTGGCTGCTGTGATGCCTCAGATGCCCACTTTGCTGCCCGCCTTACCATCAATAAAGACACGGCTAATGTGGCCGTGAAGCTGCTCGAAAAGGATGGCCTCGTTACCAAAGTAGTAACGCGCCTACCCACCGGATTCTATCGCACCCTTACTCCGAACCCGGCTGTGATTACGGCCAAAGCTGCCACCAACACCTATCCGGAAAACACTACCAGCCCTAGCCGGAATTTCCGGGTAGCCAAGCCGGAAATTCCGGCTAGCCCCACCATTACCCTACACGGAAATTCCGGCTACCCCTACACGGAATTTCCGGCTACCCCTAGCCGGGAAAACCCGCTACCCCTAGCCGGAAATTCCGTGAGTAATACTCCATCTACTTTCCATCTATCCTCCACCCCCTCGGCTGATGCCTCGGAGGATGCGGAAGCAGAAAAAAAAATAGAGCCAGATTCTCCCCCTGTGAAAGCCCAACGCCCGGCTTCGCGCACCAGGGGGGCGGGCCGGGCCGAGGAGCCCGAGCACTTCGCCGGCTTCTGGCATGCCTGGCCCAAAAAGGAGGCCCGTGCTGATGCGGTGAAGGCCTTCGCCAAGCTCAGCACTGAGGACCAGGCCGCCGCCGCCAGCCGGGCCGATACGTGGCTCGCCGCCCGGCCCGACCTGCTTGACCCCACCCGCTACCGCTTCATTCCCCACGCCACCACCTGGCTCAACCAAGCCCGCTGGACCGACGAAGCCGCCCCCATTCCCATCTCTACTACCCATGCAGCCCAAAACCCAACTAGCCACCCGCCCCGGTCAGTCAACGGCCATAAGCCTCTCGGTAACGGGGGCTCACTCGCTCGCTTTCTTGTTGAGTAGCAATGACCCGCAGCAGAGAACTGTGTCGCTTATTAAGCAATGGCGTGGGCTTACGCCAGCTATTGCCCAGCAATCGGCGCAGGTCTCGGGCCTGAGTGCCCAGGCGGCCGGCGACACAGCCGAGGCGCTCGGCAACCTGCTCACTTTCGCCGCCGCGCAGTTCAACGTCGGTAAGAACCTCAACGATGTGCAAATCGCCTTGCTAGCCAGCGAGATGCTACGTATTTACTGGCACTGGCGCTTTGATGAATTCAGCTTCGTGCTGCGTGAGGCCGTGGCCGGCCGCTACGGCACCACCTACGACCGCCTTGACGCGGCCACCGTGCACGAGTGGTGCGCCAAGTACGAGGCCGACCGCAACGCCGTAGCCGTGGACCAGGCCGAGCACGAGTTGCGCGCCTATAAGCAGGCCGAGCAGCAGCCAGTACGCAGCCCACTGGCTACGCACGCAGAATTTGGTGCCGATTACGCCGACGTACGCCAGCAGGCTGAAGCCTTGAGTGATGGCGAGTTAATAGTGACTGGCAAGCATTACGCAAACGAGGAGGGCGCAGATAATGAGTTTATTACTGATGTGCTCTGGGAGGTGTGGTGTGAGCGCAAGGCCAGCCGATTCCGGCAGAAGATGATTCAGCAGTTTGCCGAGCGAGGCATCACGGGCCACACTGAAGCCGAGAAAGAGGCCGAGCGCAAGGCGCAGGGCCACGCCCTCGGCCTAGCCCTACTGCGCGGTGACTGGGAGGCGGCTGGCTTCACCACCGCGCCCTCACCCGAGTGGCTGGCTAAGGTGAATGCCCCCACTAACGAAGTACCCACTACGCAACAAGCCGCTTAATGGACGCCGCCAAAATCTACCGCGAAACGCTGGGTAACCTAGCTGTCGCTATCAACAACCACAAGCTGCCCGATGGCCGGGCCAGCCTGCGCGCCTTCTGCCAAGCCTACGGATTCAATCGTCCCCACTTGTGCCAGCAGTTTAAAGGCACGGCGAAAAAGGAGCTGAGCGTGGGCGTGTATCTGCGCCTCGTGGCTGCGCTAGGGCTGTGTGCACCACGGGTGAACACCCCCGAGGCAAACGGCATGAGCCTGCGCCACTACCTCAAGATTGATAGCACCGTCGTCACACGCACCATTCTTAACCTCTATTCCGAATCGTGAAACCAGCCCTCAACCCTGATACCCATTGCACCGAGTGCGGCGAGCCGCTGAGCGAGTTCGGCCACTGCTGGCAGCACTACTACCCGCCGATGGACCCAGCGCCGTGCTGCCCCGCCGGCCAAGCCAGTCCCAAGCGATGACTAGCCTCAAGCCCAACCCCATTGCCACAGCCCTGGCCCTGTGCGTGCTCATGGGCTGCCTCTACCTAGCCCTCTACCTGGCTAAGAAATGACCTCCGAAGAATACCGCGCCTACCTCGCCGGCCGGGGCCAGCCTACCCAGGCGGCCCCGGCCAACGGCCCCAAGAAGCCCAGCCCAGCCAACGAACTCACCAAGGCCGCCATTCAGTTGCTGCGCCTCTACGGCGTTCACATTTGGCGGCAGAATAACGGGGCGGTGTACGATGCCAGTTTCGGCGGCTACCGGGCAGGCAGTGTTACGCGGGGCATCTCCGATACCATTGGCTACTTCAAAGCAATCGGCCGCTGCTCACGGGCCGCCGGGCGCTTTGCAGCTGTCGAAATCAAAGTGGGGCGGGATAGCCTGAGCCCTGAACAAATAGACTTCCTGGCCGGCGTGAAGGCCGCCGGGGGCTTCGCTTGCGAGTGCCGCGACCTCGCCCAGCTAGAAGCCGAACTAAAGCAATACCTCGCCACCCTAGCTTGATTTTCTGCATGTATCCCACTCCTGCTCCCGTCTGCGCTGCCCCCAGCGCCCCGCGCATATTCACGGCCCGAGAGGTAACAGCCGCATTCAATGGCGTGGCTGAACTGTCGCAAAAGCATCCGTCTTGGCCCACTAGCCGGGTACGTGCTCAGATTGCCCGGCAACTGAATATAAGCACTGTGCAGCTTCGCTACCTGCTCCGTCAGGCGGGTAATTGAAATCCCGTTACGCTTTTAGCAATCTCGTTACGCTTTTAGCCCCTCCCATTTGTGAGGGGCTGAGGCCGTTCGGAATTTCGGAGAACCATGTCCGAGCATACCAATGCCGCCAAAAAAGCCCTGAAAAACCTGCTGCCTCAACGACGCAAATTCGTTGAGGCTTTTTGCGCGTGCTTCAATGCCACAAAGGCCGCGCTAGCAGCAGGTTACAGCGAGAAAACAGCCCGCACGCAGGGCAGCCGCCTGTTGACATTTGTTGACGTGAAAAACGCGGTGAAATTGGTGCTCGACACCGCCGCGATGGACCCCGAAGAAATCGCCGCACGGTGGACTGCGCTCGCCAGTGCTGGCCTTGATGACTTCTACCGCAAGGTGGAATATGACGAGGTGCCCAAGATTACCCGGCCGCTCATTGAGCAGATTGCCGAACTGGAGTACAAGTATGATTTCGAGCAGCGGGTGGCTGACCGGCAGACGCTCACGGAGAAGGAACTGAAGACGCACGCGATGCTTCAGGCCCGCCGCCGCAATGAGATTATTCGGCTTGAGGTGGAGCTGGAGATGAACCCCGGCGCGACCTACCAAGCCGATGGCCCGCCCGTGAAGGCTTACCGCATGGAGCTCGACCTCGTGAAGGCTGCCGACCTGGGCCTGCTCGACTTGGCGAAGGCCATCACGCCCACCGAGTTCGGTATGAAGGTGGAGCTACGCAGCCCCGACGAGGCCCTGAACAACCTGGCGAAGTATCGCGGGATGCTGACCACCAAAATCGACCTGACCAGCAAGGGCGAGCAACTGGCGGCCCCGCCGCTGCTGGGTGCCTTGAGTTTCGAGACTAAGAAGGCTATTCTCGAAGCCCGCCGCAAGGCTGTAGCGCAGCAGGAGGGAGGTGCCAATGTCTGAAGACCTAGCAGAAATTGAGGCCGATGTAGAGGCTGAATTGGCGCTTATCACGGATGACCAGCTTGAGGCTGATATCTGCCGCGAATCGTTTTTCGAGTTCTTTTGCGCGTTCTGGCATACCATCGAAGCCGTTGAGCTGAAGCTCAATTGGCATATCGAATACCTCTGCAATCAACTGCAAGAGGTCTACGAGCTATGGGAGCAGGGCCGCCCGCAGCCAAACGTACTTATAAATGTGCCCCCTGGCACCAGCAAGAGCACGACGGTCACGCAGCTATTCCCGGCCTGGCTGTGGGTGCGCAAGCCCAGCATTCGGCTTATCAGCAGCTCGTTCAATGCGGGGCTCTCTATCAGCCACAGCACCAAAACGCGGCTGTGCCTCAAGTCGCCGAAGTTTCAGCGGCTATACCCCGGCCTCGTGGAGTTTCAGCAGGACCAGGACGGTAAGACCGACTACCGGAATACGGCCCTGGGCCAACGCTACAGCACCTCGACCACGGGCGGCCCCACCGGCAACCACGCCGACTTCATCATTATTGACGACCCGCTGAACCCGCAGAAGTCGGCCAGTGAGGCGGCGCTGGCTTCGGCTTCGCAGCACCTCAAGACGCTGGCGACGCGCACCACCGACCCCGAGCGCACGGTGACCATCATGGTGATGCAGCGTATTTCGGACAAAGACCCAGCAGGCGAGTGGCTGAGCAGCGGCCGGCCCCTGCGCCACATCTGCCTACCCGGCGAGCTGACTAAGGACGAGAAGACCGGCGTAGTGGGTAAGCAGGTGCGCCCGGCCTACTTGAAAGAGGAATACGTGGATGGGCTGCTCGACCCCATCCGGCGGCCTCGCTCGGTGCTGCAAGACCTGAAGGTGGTGCTGGGTAGCTACGGCTACGCGGGGCAGATTCAGCAGCTGCCAGCGCCCGACGAGGGCGGCATCATCAAAAAGGCGTGGTTCCGCACGATGCCCTACCCCGAGTTCCTCAAGCTGCCCGGTGCCTCGGCTGCCGTGTGGCACGGGGACGCAGATACGGCCTACACCGACCAGCAGAAGAACGACCCCAGCGCCCTGCTCATTAGCTGCTACATCGGGCAAACGCTGTACGTGTGCTACGTGGATGAGATGTGGCTGGAGATGCCGGCCCTGAAGCGCCGGCTGCCTCTCAACCTGGCTACCCACAACGCGGCCACGGCCCGCAGCAAGCTGTACGTGGAGCCCAAGGCCAGCGGCAAGAGCGTGGTGCAGGAGTTACGCGACATCACCGAGCTCAACATCGTGGAGGCCCCTACGCCCGATGGTGACAAGCGCAGCCGCGTCAACACGGCCAGCCCCTTCATCGAAGCCGGGCGGGTGGTGCTGATAGATGGCAGTTGGAACGAGAAGCTAATCAACCAGGCCGCCGCCTTCCCCAACGCCGCCCATGATGACATGCTCGACTGCTTGACGCAAGCCATACGCCGCTATCAGCCCAATGGCTCTAAGCCCATTTCTACCTACCAAACATATAGCTCAGCCCCTTAATGCGCCCTATCACCCTACCCAACGCCACCAGCTCGCTGCCCCTGCCCGAACGGTGGGGCGAGCTTACCCTCGGGCAAGCGGCCCGCATTGCCGAGCTGCCCGATGGCGCAGACGTGTACAGCTTCCTGAGCATCCTGCTCGACCTCTCGCCGGTGGAGGTGATGAACCTGCCCACCGACTTCGTAAACGAGCAGGTGCTGCCGGTGCTCAGCTTCGCCAGTGACGACATGCCCAGCTTCTCGGGCGCTGCCCTGCCGGCCATCATCACCTTGCCCCTTGCTGCCTGCACCAAGGAGCTACCCGTGCCACCCTCGCTCGACATTGCCACCTTCGGGCAAGCCACCGACCTGGGCACGCTGCTACAGAACGCCGCTGTGCCCGTGGCCCTGAAGCGACTGAAGGCGCTGGCAATCATATTCTACCCCGCCTACTACGGCGGCGAGTACGACAGCGACCAGGTGGAGGATTTCGCCGAACGGGTATGCAGTGAGGCATTGATGGAGCAAGCCGTGCCCATCACTGATTTTTTTTTGCGAACTACGACCGCGTTAGGCGCGACCACCACGCCGGCCTCAAGCGCATCCCCGTCACCTCAGACGAGTACGCCGCTGGCCTCGAAGCCCTCGTGGCTGAGTGGGATGCGCTGGCTGTGGTCAACACGCTGGCCGGTGGAGACAAAACCCAGTGGGGCTACTTCTTCGGGCGCACCTGGGCCGAGGTAAACACGATGATACTCTTTGAGAATCACCAGGCACACTATCGCTACCAACTCCACAAACGCCAGCAGCGCAATCAGAAATGAAACGGATACACCCCGCCTCCCTGGAAGACCTGCGGCTTGAGCTACTCGACGCCCAGGCCACGCTATTCACTTTCCCGCTGGGCAGCTACACCGGGCAGCAGGCGCTCGCCACGGCGGGCCGGCTGCGGCACGAAATCAAAGAAACTGAGGGCGCTATTACCTCACTCACCACCAGCTTGCCCACTCTATGAAACTGCCCCACGACACCGTAAAAGCCTGCGCTGAGGCGCTGCTGCCCGGCTGCCATTACGTTCACGGTGAATCGGACTTTGGCAACATCAAGCTCGACGGGACAATGGCCGGCCAGCGCGTCGTTTACCTTGACGACAAGATGCCCCTGCGCTTCGTCACAACCAAGTACGGCCAAATTACGGGCGCTACCTACTCGTGCCTGCTGATGCTCTTGGTGCCCACGAAGCTGGGCGATACGCCCGACCACCGGCAGCCCATTGTTGAGGAAATGGTGAACGCCAGCGCCCACATGCTGGCCGCGCTGGGCAAGGATAGCCGCGTGAAGGAGGTGAAGATGCTGCGCCCGGCCGACATCGTTTTTAACGAGTTCGACCTGAACGCCGATGGCGTGGCGCTCTACCTCGACATTACCATGAACGGCGCGCTGAACCCCTGCCCGCCGCCTAGCCACAGCGAGGAATGATAACCTTCGAGCAGCTCCTGTCCCGGCAGATTCTCAAGTTGCATGAGGACGTGGCCGATACCATGCAGGCCAACGGCCAGCGGGCCACAGGCAAGACCATCGCGGCCCTGCGCAGCACCAGCGGCCCCGAGTACGCCGCCCTGCTCGGCCCCGCCCACTCGCGCTTCCTACGGGATGGGCGCGGGCCGGGCGGGGTGAGCGTGAATGCTATTCGGGAATGGATTAGAGCCAAGCGCCTCAAGTTGAACCCCTTCGCAGTAGCTGAGAAAATCAGCCGCGTGGGCACGCTGCTATACCGAGGCGAAGACCCCCGCTTTACCAAGCCCACCGACACGTTCAGCGGCCCCATCGCGGCCGCGCTGCCCCGCTTCCGTGAAGCACTCGCCGAAGCCGCCCGCTCGGGCCTGCGCTCCAACCTCATGAACCTGACCACTACCCGCCTCTGATTCTATGGCCTGCGACCTCGTTTTAATAAGCGCCACCGTTACGCCCCCGACCACCGTTGGCGGCTTCGGCTTCGTCAATTTCAAGTACTCCACGGCCACGCAGTTCGTGCTTGGTGTGACGGTGTACGGCCCCGTGACGCGGGCCGCCAACTTCACCAACACCGGCGAGGCGCAGGTGGACAACCTGCCGGCCGGGGGCTACTACTACACCATTGCCCAGTCCGAAGACCCGAACTGCTTAATCACTGGCGAGTTCAATATTGACGCGCCCACGCCGCCCGCTGACCCCAGCCTGAACGACCCGGCCCGGTGGGAGCCGGTGGGTGGGGTGTTGCCCAACCCGGTGCTGCTGGAGGTAGAGGCGCGACTTACCGACGCCCTGGGCGCGGCGCGGCCCGGCCTACATGTGGAGGTAGAGCTGTGGCGCGTTGGCCTGTTCGTGCCCTTCGCTGAGTTTCGGGCCACTATTCGCACGGCCACCCAGTACGTGAATGCTGCGCCTTGGCTGCGCGCTGAGCTATTGGCTGCTGCCCGTTACCCAGGCAGCCAAGCCACGCCCTTCATCGACAGCGACAGCAGCCTTGAATACTACTACCGCTACCGCATATCCGACGCGGCCGGCTCTGAGCCGTGGGTGAAGCGGGCGGGCCTGCGGTATGCCGTGCTGGCCGCCCTGCCTGCTGCTACTGACACCATGCTGCCCTTCGTCGCCGATGGCGCGGGCCGCGTGGCGAGCATCTTCCCCGACGACGAGGCCACCCAGTTCGTGGGCCTGCCCTTGGAGGTGAGCGTGCTACTACCCACCGCGGGCACCTTCCGCTACGCCGAACTGCGCTACCTCAACGCCTACGGGCAGGAGCTTGAAATCCGCTCGTTTGCCCTGGCTGACTACCTGCCGGCTGGCTACCTGCGCATACCACTACCCAGCGACCCGCTACCCGAGGCCACCGCATTGGAGGTCGCCATTGTCGATACCAACCGCGCCCACGGCCCAGGCACCGCCCCCGCCCAGCCTGGCTACCTGCTCACCAATACCGGCCGCCTCAAACTGTAAAGCCATGCCCAACCCCGCCAACACCCCCGCGCAGCAGGACGAGCGCATCCCAGGACTGCCCGACCTGCCGGCCGGTGCCGACCGCGCCACGCTCACCATCCCGGTCTATTATCCTGGCACCAACAAGACGCACCAGGCCCCGCTCGTAGCTGGCGACGGGGCCACCACCAGCAACGCCGTAGTAGGCGGCCCCAAGTTCGTGCAGTACCGCGACAGCCGCCTGAACGGCGTGCCCGCCACGGCCCTCACCTTGGACCGCCTCAAGCCGGCCACCATCGTGCCCGGTACGGAGGCCACAGTGCAAAACCCGGCCAACACCCCGCTCAGCATCACGGAGCCGCCCAAGACCTACGTGGCTACCCTTGTGGGGGCCGGCGCTGCTGGGGCTGTCATGGTGCCGCGCTACATCGGCGCGGCGGTGGGCGATACCGTGCCGATTACTTGGCAGGAGTTAGTCGTGGCGGCGGCCGGCGACAGTGCGCCCAACAAGAATAAAACGCCCTACAAGCCGGTTATCTTTCTGACCCAGGCCGATGCCATCGCAGCCGGCCGGCCCGACTGCGCCACCCTCGAAGGGCTCGACCCGCTCACGCTTTGCACGGGCACCATTGCGCGGGTTGACCTCTACCCCGGCGCGTCGGGCACCGAGTTGATTCTGCTCTACGACCCGCAGGGACCTATTCGGGCCTTCATTGATGGCAATTTTCAACGCTACTACGGGCTGACACAAGACGGGCTAAACCCCATGAGCTGGGTAAAAAAAGGCAGCTTGGCGGCTGCGCTCGCCGGCATCACCCGCTACTCGGCCACCTACGACCGTTGGGTGAAGGACGAGACAATGAAAATCGACTTCAACGGCACGGATGCCTTTTTCAGTGCCGTGGCTGCCGGTGGCCCCTTCGCTGCGCCCACGGCGGCCGGGGTAGGTACTGCCGATTGGACGCCGGCCGCCAAACCGCTGCCCCAGGACCTGAGCCCCATCGTGGCCCAGCACACGCAGCAGCTCGCCACCATCGCCGTGCAGTCCTCGCCAGTGTACGGCTTCCTTGAGGCGGGCGGCGCGCCGGTAGGGTATACCTCGATTGATGATGCGGTGGCTGACCCCCGGCAAAAAACTTCCCAGGCATTCAACACGGCCACGCTCGTGCTGACCCAGAGCAACCCCGCCAATGGCTCAGGCTGGGCCTACGCCACGGCCGCCCTGGGCCGCACGTTGCAACTGGCCGAAGGGGTTGCGCTGACGCTACCCGGCAGCGATTCGGGGACGCTCACCTTTCAGGACTTCTACATCGAATCGGCCCCCGGTGCGCGCAACGGCAAGGTTCGGCTGCTGACGAATGCCCCCAACACTACACCGCCCGCGCTGCTGCCCCGCCTCTCGGGCTACTGTGGCAAGCCGCTGGAATTCGTGAACGGCGGCGCGGCCCTGCTCAGCGGCTACTATACTGGCATCACGGGCACTGGGACCGCTTTCGTTATTGAGCCCTTCAACGCGGATAACGTGGCTGCTACCGTGAAGGTGGTGCGCGTGGGCGGCACGGGCAGCGGCACGGTGAAGACCATCAACGGCGTAGCCCCTGACACTGCTGGCAACGTGGTGCTGCCTCAGAATGACATCTACAACTTCAGCCAGCCTAAGCGTGACCAGGTGTTTGGCATGTTCACCTCGGCCAGTCAGTTCAAGGCCGTGGACCTGCCGCTGCAAGGTGACACCTCCACAGGCATCGGTTCGCGCATTCCCGACCTGACCAACGGCGACCTCTACGAGCTTTTTGCCGACCGCGACAACCCCATTCCCGACCCGGCCAACCCTGGCAAACTCATTGGAACCCCTACCTGGCTACGCACTAGCTTCTCGTAAATATGCTTACCCGCGCCGAACGAAACCGACAGGCTGCCATTGACCGCGCTATTAAGCCGCTTGTTGGCCCCGATGATGCCCCCGGCATTGATGACATGCCCAAGAGTATGAACGGCCTACGGGCTGCGCTCTTTGCCCTGACATGCCGCATGGACAATATGGAGAAGCTCAGCAGTGCCAAGTTTGCCGACTACGGCCCACGGCTGGAGCTAGCCGAGCGCACGGTGGCAAGCACCCAGGCCCAGGGCGCAGCTACGGCGGCACTAGCTGCTTTCCTTGATGCGAAGGACACCCTCCACGAGCAGGCCACCCACGCCAACGCCCTCGATATTATGGTGCTGCAAAAGCAGGCCGCCGCCGACGAGCTAGCTACGGCAGCACTGGCAGCGCGGGCCACTAATAACGAAGGGCTGATTACTGCGGCGCAGGCCAAAGCCGATGCCGCCCAGTCCGACACCAATACGCTCAAGGCCGGGGTGGCTACCGTTCAGGGCAAGCTCGACACCGTGGCCGCCGCCACCAGCGCCGCCAAGGTGGCCGCCGATGCTGCCCAGCTCGCAGCCACCAACGCCCAGGCTGGGCTCACTGCGCTGGCCGCCCGCTTCCGCACCAAGCGGCTGGCAACTACTGCCGTGGGCATTGGGGGCACCATGAAAATAGACGTGGTATGGGAGGTGCCTTTTGCCGATGACAAGTACAATGCCGTGCCCGAGTTTGAAGGGTTGGCACTGCTGGGCCTCACAGGCACCGTCAGCAGCCGCACGGCCATCGGCTGTACTATCAGCGCCAAGAATATCCTGGGCCTCGCCTTACTAGCCGGCGCGGGCACCGTCACCATTACCGCCATTCACGACCCCGCCGCATGAGTACCCGCCTAGCATCCGGCCCCACGGCCCTACTGGCTGGCAGCGTTGCCCTAGCCGCCTCAGCCTCTTACCCAGCCTTCGGCCGCACCCCCGCGCCGGGCTTCGTGCTGGGCTTTGAAACACCGCTGCCCAGCACAAAGCAGCAATTCACCATTCCCGGCCTGCCGGCTGCTGAAATCGTGACCGTCTTTTTAGTGCTCAACAAGTCCACGCTGGCCGAAGACCTGCGCATGGCCTTCAGCATTCTGACGGACGGCAACTTTACCCGCACCTGGGTAGGCTACACCGGCCGCAGCTACTCCGACTTTTTGGGCATCACCTATAACACGTACGTCGATGGCTTCGTGCATGTGGCCGATAACCAAGTGCTTGATGGAGAAAAGACGGTTTTGCTCACCGTGAGAATGGGCCGGGCCGGGGCTACGTTCTACCTCAAGGGAGTTCTTCAGCAATCGGCTTCGGTGCGCAACGCGCAGCAGCGCCTCCCGTGGTCCGACCAGGTAGTGGTCGGTGGGGAAACCGGCAGTACCTACGACTGGCAGGGCCTTATCAGCGCCTGCTACCTGTACCTGGGCGACCTCAACGACGACGACCGCAACCGCACTGAGGGCTACCTGCTCGCTCAATACCCCGCCATTTCCTAAGCTGTGCCATGAACTACCTAGCTGCCCCCCTGCGCCTTACTCTCGTGCCCGCCTGCGGAACCCCTGCCTACCTGCGTTGGCTTAGCCCCCTCGGCACATGGGAGGGCTGGGCCTTCGTCGGCGACGTAGACACCAAGACCGACGTGGCCGAGGCCAGCGACATCAGCACCGCCGACGCACGGGTGAGCGTGGCCGTGCGCCGGGCCGCTACCGACACGCTCACCGTGCGGGCCGGCGACCTCAGCGCGGCCCAGCACGCGGCGCTCAGCACCTTGCTCGACTCGCCCCAGGTGTACCGGCAAGAGGCAGACGGTAGCCGCTTGCCGGTGCTGATTCTGCCGAACTCCAGCGTGAGCCGCACCAGCTCCGATGGCCGCCACGAGTTGGAGTTAACGCTGAAACTTCCCGCCCGCAACGCTTTGACCAACTAACCGATGGCCTACCAACTCACGTACCCCGATGGCAGCGCCCAGCCCCTTACTGGCCGGGTGGCTATCACGCGCCAAGACAACGACCTGACCAAGCCCGAGACAATACAGGCCGCGTTCTCCACCTCGTTCGCTTTGCCGGACGACATGGAAACCCACAAGCGCCTCAAGCTGCCCAACGTGGGCACCAGCCGCAGCACGGCCCCGTACAAGGGCGCTACGGCCTGCCTCGAAGCCAGCGGGGTGGAGGTGCTGCCCGGCGCTCGCCTTTACTTGGACGACCACACGCCCCGCGCCGGCTATACCGGCAAGCTGCTGGCTGGCAACCGGGGATTTTACGACCTGCTCGTGAATGAGGACGGGAGCGATAAGACGCTGCGGCAGCTTGACCTTTCGGCCTTCGACCACGATTGGACGCTGGGCGTGGTGGTGCAGGGTGCCGGGCATAGCAGTTGGGAGCAAGGCTACGTGTACGACCTCTACGACCGTGGCCTGGGTGCGCCGCCGCTGCCAGCTTCTGGCTCCAGCAAGTTGTTCGAGGCGGGCTATTGGCCCAGTACCTACGCCCGCGCCGTACTCGAAGCCATCTTTTTGGGGGCCGGCGTGAAGCGCAAGGGCGAGCTGCCCGCCATCTTCGACACGGCCCTACTGCCCGCCGTTCAGGCCTTCGGCTACTCCGAAGCCACGCGGGCGGCGCACGAGTTGGTGGCAGGCTACCGCCCCACCGATGGCCGCCGCAGGTTTGAGGACGAGCAGAACAACGCCGTGCCCTACGCCTGGGTGCTACCCTACCGACACGCGCCAGCGGTAGGCGTTGACGAGGTGGATAATAGCAACCTGCACCAAGGCGCAGCGGTCAGTTTCAACGCGGCCACCAGCACCTACACCGTGACCACGCCCGGCTTTTACGACATCAAGGCCGAGCAGCAGGTGGCGATTTACTGTAACTCGGTACTAAACGGCGAGGTGTCTGCGGCGCTCGAAATCAAGATAAACGGCGCACGGGTAGACGTGGACAGCATCCGGGGCAACGGCAACCAGGATACGGTTCTCACTGCCCTGGCTGAGCGCCGGCTGCTTAAGGTGGGCGATACCATACAGGCCCGCTACCTGTTTGATGAATGGGGCGGCGGGCCTTTCGACACCGGCCCCTTCGATGAATCTTGGACCCTGATACCAGTGGGCCAATTCTCCATTCAGTTGCTTGGCGACTTCCCTCCACGGGGCCGCGTCCACCTGGCTGATTGGCTGCCAGATATGACGCAGAAGGAATTTGTGAAGCACGTTATTCAAACCTACGGCCTTACTCAAACCACCAACCCTTACACGGCCGCCGTTACCCTGCGCCTAACCTCGCAGGTAGTAGCTGACCCGCGCACGACTGGGCAAGATTGGACGGAGTTACGCGACGGTAGCCAGCCCGCTAAGCGTAGTTGGAAGCTGGGCGACTACGCCCTGCGCAATTGGTTTAGGTGGAAGGACGACGACACAAACACATCCTACGCGCAGGCCGTTTTTGAGCAAAGCCACGCCGGCCAACTGTGGAACGACGAGGCCGCCAAAGCAGCGGCCCAGGCATACGGTGCGGGCTACCTCGACAATGGGGCCGGCGACACCAGCCTGCCAGCCACCAAGGACGTGCTTACCCTGCCCTTCGCCGCCTCGCCGGTGGGGGCCGAGGGGCTGCTGCTCGTGCCCTACTGGAAACCAAAGGCAGGCACCAACTACGCCGACGACCTAGCGACCATTCAGCAGGCGCTCAATAATGGCACCTACACCCCCGAGGAAGCGCAGGCTGCCCGCGTGAAGGCGCTGGGTGATGATTTTGAAACGCAGGAGCCGGGGCCGCGCTTCGTGTATCAGCTACTTAGTACCCGCGAGGTACTGCTCGAAGATGATGCCGGCCAAAAGCAGAATGTGCCCCTGCCCCTGAGCTACTTCGTGAGCCGCACCCAGCCCGAAGACCTGGACTTTACCCGCTCACTGCTGCCCCGTTACTACCCGCACTTGGCTGCGGCCCTCGTGCGGCCGCTCGTGCTACGGCCCAGCGTTTACCTGAGCCCGGCCGAGTTGGTAGCCTTCGACCAGCTTGTGGCCGTGTGGCTGGACGACGAGCAAGCATGGTTCTACGTCAACAAAATTGACGGGTGGGAAGATGGCGAGCCCAGCACGACAGTGGAGTTGGTACGAGTGAGTTAAATGCAATAAGAGCAGAGATTATTTTTTTGCCTTGGCATCTGGCTTCGTCTCTACTTTATGCTGGCTGGATGCCTTTGTTGTATCCTGCGATTGCGCAAGCAAATTAGCGGATAAGTGATTTACGGACTCTTTGTCGCTACTGTCAAAATGATTAACTCGCAAAGTTGGCAACTCATCCTTGTCTATCACAAATCGTTCATCTTCATTCTTATTGAGAAAAATGTATTTTTCGCTTACCGCGCCAAGAAATATTAGAAAGTCAAACCTTATTTTAACTTTCTCTTGCGGTAAATCTTGCCGCATTATGTAGTTGTACTTTTTTCCATCATGGATATCTCTGGCATTTACTTGACCAGCAATGATAGCATTTATTGGAAAGAAAATCAGAGAAAAGGAAATCAGAGTGTTTCTGAAAACAACCAAAGGATGCTCATCAGTAAATGTCTTATTTTTAGCTGCGGCATTTTTCTTGTCTTCCTCATGCGCATCATCTGAAATTTGATAAAGCACTATTAGTAGCATAGTCAAAAGTGTAGTGATGCCCAGCCCAGCCATTGCTGATGCGTTAGAGTATTTGAAATAGTACAACACCCATAATGCGGGCGCCATTATTATGGCTATTATAACTACTGCAACCCAGCGAGTAAGCGTGTTAAATTTAATTAGCGCAATTATGGTGAAGACCATAACAAAAAATAAAAAAATACCTATCAAGCCTATGTCGGCAAAGCGCAGAGGATAAGCTATGCCTTTTATGATGTCCTCAACAGAAATAAACTGAAAGACATCAATGTCAAAATAACTACAGAATGACAAATAATAG
>Ga0265798_10003373_pt1 | contig 22751 bp, 20 predicted proteins | sample P3T30metagenome_FD_192430 | JGI IMG/M metagenome (GOLD analysis project Ga0265798, IMG submission 192430) | Plant litter microbial communities from East Loma Ridge, Irvine, California - P3 T30 | ecosystem: Environmental > Terrestrial > Plant litter > Unclassified | place: USA: California... | reverse complement strand
GGCCGTATGGAGTTCTTGGCTGGTGTGGAGGCGCGGAGAGAAGAAGAGAGGAGGAATTTGAAAATCAAGGCTGCTGCTGCTGCGCCTACGGCGGGGTGAGGCATGTGCTAAAGATGTACTGGAGAGCTGTGGATGTTTTCAAAGATACCCAATTATTGCTCAAAGGCGACAAGCACTGGTTGATGCGTGCGCTTCTGCATATTCATCACGTATACATCTATATCATTCAGGGCTATGCATATGACGATTGAGTAGAAGAGTACAAAAAGCACCGAATTGAGAGCAAGAAGCGAAATCACAATAACCTGGCTTGAAGCTACGACCATCGGAAGAGAGACAAATGAGTGACATGGAGCAGACTCCTACTTGTACCTCCACTTCCATCTTCTAACCCCCTCTATACATCTCTTCTGACTCTCAACCGGAATGTCTTCATTTTCCTTCCTTCTTCCTCCTCCTCTTCCTCCTAATACTACGTTTGTGCCACCATCTTACAAGATGTGGCTATGAATGGCTCAGTGAGACTCCTGGACTGACTCCAGATACGTTGGCTTGTACATGGTATTGCAACGGCAACCATGGATGGCGCAGTGATGTTTCGAGTACCCAATGAGTAAATACAGTGGATCGAACACTGGTGGAAAGATCAACACCCTGTGGAAAGGATTGTATAAGCGCTCCTGAACACCCAAATAACTGTAATGATCCTGCGCGAATAATGTGTGTATGGTGCCAAAGTGAGAGGTAGCCGATACGTGAAAGCGGCGTAAGATGAACACCGGTTCCGTACGACCTGGAGGTAACTACAAGGTGAGCTCCTCGAGCGCGGTCTGAAAGTCGTCTTCTTCTTCCTCTTCGTACTGAACCTGTGCCTTGATTGGTTTCGGCTTCATGTTCATGCGTATAGACGAGACTATAGCTCTGGATTTCTCAGAGCTGTTTGCCTTGAGACTCGCAAGCTCTCGTCCTGCCATTTTCACAACGAAACTGGATTTCTCCAGCCTCTTGAACTGTGCATATAATGCTGATGCCTTGATGGTGTCCCACATGCATGAACCGGGCGTAAGGTAATCATCAAGCAGAGGCCGGATATCGGTGTCGCCCGGGTTTTCGGGCTGGATAGCCTGGAACTTCTGATAGCAGTTGTTTACAACAGTATTAAGCCGCTCCGTTGTGCTCAAATCACCATGCCAGCCGGCATTCCAAGTACAATTGACGTCGTCCAGCTTTCTTGTCAGAGAGAGGATTTCTTGTTTGATAGCCTCCGATCCCTTCTTGGCGAGGTGATCGATTGGATACACAAGCGCGTCGTCTAGCTCAACAGCTTCCGAGAGAACGGACCTGACTTGACTCATTGTCTCGATGTTGTGTGCTCTTACAATGTCGAAGTAGAGGTAATCGACTATATGGTTGGATCGGACTCGCCGATCTGCTTTGCGGATTTTCTCAACACCTGCTGAGTCCCCCTTGCTGGCGCATTTCTTCATCTCCTCCTTATAACGCGGCTGTCTTGGTTTCAAGTGGGCTACATACTTATCAAACTTCTTCTGCGTAAATACGTAACCCTGTTTGGACGCATCGACTAGCAAATCATGCATATCGTACAGTTGTTCAAGTATCCGGGAATGAATGCGGTTTTCGGTGTATGCTTGTTTCTCTGCGAAAGTGGTGACTAGACCAAGCAGCGATGAGTTGTTACGAAACTCGAAAGCTTTACTGAGGAAGCTGTCCACATCTTCAGGTTCGCTGGTGTTCATGATATCCTCGAGCTTCTCGCTCCGTGTCTCTATGCCGTATCTCGCAGGCTTGGGGGTAGTCATTGGCGCTGGAGCATTCAGAAAAGGGCGCACAAGTTTAGGTTCCCAACAAACCCAGAACAGGTCACCATCGTAATCGCCTCCTTGCAGCTTCCCAGCTAGTGGGAACCGGCCTTTGCGAGGAAAAACCACTACGTCGACCAGATGTGACAGTTCAGGTCGTATGACCGTGCGGACTTTTTGGATATCCGAGCGGCGACAGGCAGGCTGACGAGTGACGAGAGCTTCCATGTCCCTAAGGCAGAGGTACTTTTCATCCGTATCCTCGTCGACAAATGAGGATGAGAACTGTACTTGAATCTCGCCTGGTTCCAAGACTCCAAAAGGATCTGCTATTCCATAAAAGTACGCGCACTTTGGAAGAGGCACACGTAGTTTAGATTCCTGAAAGATATGCTTTGTCTGGATAAAGCGTTCGAGACTTCTGGCGAGGTAGGGAAACTTGGTAGGTACGAAGCCCGCCTCGAGCAAGAACTTCAACTTTTCCTCTAATGATACTGGCAGTGCAGCTTGCCAGTCGGGTTCAGCCTGGGTCTTCGCACCGTTCTGATGAACCCATTCGTAGACCTTGACCGGATCTGGTAGTAAATGTAGCAGCTTCTCGCGTTCGCTTTCGAGTCGCTCTTCCATAAGACTAGCAATAACTTCTCTCTTTACGCCTCGATCGACCAGAATGGGTATGTACAATATATGCAATTCCGACTGTGAAGGCGGAGAACTGAAGTTGGACACTTCAAAGGTTCGATGATGATGCATTGAATCGTCGGCGGGTGGATGAAACTTCCACTGACTCTTGTTGATCTTGATCCAGTGTTTGAGATGCTCCGGATCTTTGATGTAAGATTCCGCGCTAATCATCCAAAGTCCCTTGGCTCCGCCAATGCGTCCCTGGAATGTACTGGGCAAAGGTCCCTTCATCCCGGTTGTTTTCTTGTATAGCTGCCATATGACTAATGCAGCGCCAACAGAGATAACTGAGCATCCATCGTTCATGACCGAGCCATCCGGAATCGCCTGCCACTCTAAGTCCGAATCATCGTATAGAGTGTCCTCCGGATCGTTTGTGGCCAAGTCGTCATCCACGTGGATGATTTGTGACGTCTCAAAGCACAACGTAGGGGTGGTTCGAGAAAGCCCCAGTTCAATACGAGCAAAGGCTTTGCAAAAGCCTTGGTGTCTGTTGATGTGGAATGGTAGGAATCGATCGAGCATTTGACCCACTGAATAGGGTTGCTCAATTCCACATCCTTCGGTGGCGAACAGCACGATCCTTTTGTCATAGACCATGTCCTTGGGTCGAGCGGTCTTGGGCTTCTTCACATCTTCAACATGGAAGACTCTCCATTTGCGGTTCAAGAAGTGGTGTTCTGCGAGTAGCCATGCTTGAAATTGATTGCAAATTTGTTGAAGCCGCTCACCCGTGAAACGATTTGTTTCGGAGAAGTCGAAGACTGGCGTGTATAAGTAGAGAAATCGGTCGGAGCCAAACATTCGCTCTAGTCGGCATGATCGATCCGATTGTACCGGTAACAATGTAAGGTTAAGAATCGGGCCAGTGCGTTTGGGGCTGAGATTGATGTGTCCTCTGAAAGTGAACCCATCAAAGTCGCGTTTCGCAGCTTGCCAGAGACGGTTTGACTCCCGCAGCTTCATACGCGGTATTTTCCGATGTTCGTCAATGAAAGACCAAAACGCCTCTGCATCGGAGGATACAGTAGCGATATCCATACCGCTTACCAGGTCCAAGATTGAGATTGAGTGGTCTATCGCTAGACGTTCGCAGATGAACAAGATATGGTATGGGATATGTTCTAGCCCTGGTGGGAGCGCGTCCACGAAGAGATTTTGGGTAGGTAGATCACGAATCTCGTGTGGTATCTTCGAGGGAGATTGCACGGCAGCCGGCGATTTCTCTTGACCGTTTGGAACTCCGTTGGATGGAAACCGTGGCGTCGATGATGCATGGGATTGCCCATGGCGATTGTCAACAACGGCGGGTGGTCTGGAACTTTCCATCTTGTCATGTGGAATTACTCGCGGGTCGGTCTCCTTCTCTTCAACCTCGAAAGATGCTTCAAGAAGACCAGTCTCATCAACAGACCCATAAGTAGATCTGTTCTGACCGCTACTCCCTTGAGAAAAGTGTTCGTTCAGGTCTTGCTGTATATCTTTCTCACGCACTTCGCTCCCGGGATACAACATAGCCTGGTCGAGCTCCACATCATCCAGAGAACCGATTGTAGTCGAACTCGTCCTTTTCAATTGGGGCCTAGAGAACCTGTTCTCCTGTAACTCGATGGCGCCATCATACGAGGTGAATGAAGTGTTTGTTGTATTTGCTGTCTCTTGGGAGGAGAATGTGGTGTTGTTGAAGGAGGTGTTGACCGAAGATGAAACGGAATTTACGGGTTGGAAAGACCGAGCCATATCGAGTGTTGGCTTCTTGAAGTCAAATTGCGGTGGTGGAATCGGCGAAGAGTTGAAAGATTTGACAGCCTGTTTCCCTTTCGAGGTTTTGGTCAATTTCTGCGAGTTCTCGGAATGGTTGGAGCTTTCAGATGGCCGTTTCTTAGAGACATGTAAAGAGGCATGGTTACTTGCCTGAAAGAGCGTCTGTCCTAACCTAGTGGATGGAGAGGGTGATGGTGACGGCGACCGGGACGGTGATCGCGGTGTTTCGTATTTTTGATCCGTCTCATCGTCGGTGTCAACGTCTGTGGGGGATCCTGGATCAGCAATAGCACAAGACTCATGTTCGTCTTGCTGAACGTCATGCAAGCTAGTTGTTACTTGCGAGGTAGGCTTGACCCCTGTCTTTTTATTAGCTATTGCAAAGACATTCTCCCAGTCCAGTCCCGATGAGCGACAGTCTGACTGATTTACTATCTATGCAAACAATATGCATTCGTTGATATGCATCAAGAATGGCAGCTGAAATGATGACGGAATAGCTTCATGCTGACAGTCCGACCCACGAAGCAATTACAATCCGAGGAAGGCACAGCGTGGACCATCTCTATCACAGAGTCCGCAAGATATATGGGTTCCCCATCATGCACGGATATAGTCTACCGTCATGGAAGAAATGTACGCGCTAACTCTGAAGGAAACTTAAAAAGCAATTTTGTACTTACCACTAAAGGGTGTCGCCCGCACTTTAGGCGGCTCATTCCTCGGCGTCCTGCCCTTCGACTCCAATTCACCCTTTTTAACACGGGACAGAATCTCACGAAGCTTTTCCAAGCGCTCCTCACGCGTCAAAATAGGGGCGTCTCCCTTGAATTGTTCAATCGCCTCTTCGAGCGCCGTCGGTGCGCTGTAGAAGAGGAATTGGATAAGCGCATTGACCTTGTCGGCCGCATCGCTCGGGATGGCTTTGTTTGGTGACCATCCATTACCACGAAGCCTAAGACCGATGTTCCACTGTCTTTCCAGCGAGCAAATCAGCTCGTTGAGGGCTGCTCCAGAGCGGTGACGCGGAGTTGCCGGTAGCGAAACGGCGGGACCACCGTTACCCGTCATGACGCGGGGCAACAATGTTCCTTCGTACCTTGGACTTCATGCGACAGTAAGATTGGCAGGATCGCGGCGACAAAAAAGAAGAATGAATAGGTTCAGGACGTAATGATATAGCGGGGTGAGTCGCGGAAGGCTGAGGATTGCTAAATGTGTGCCTGAGGCTGCTGTTGCTAGGTGATGAAACCTATGGTCTGTGCACATACGCGGTATCGCGTGGTCACGCGATGAGATGTTTCACCAAGCTGAGTTAGGCGAAATTTCAAGTGCCAGCCCTGGATATGGTCCGATACTGATTCTGACATCGCCGCGAGACTTGCTTGATACTCGACATTTCACCATTTATAGTCGCCTCCACCAAGCCCCATCACAGGTGTTAGAGGGCAGGTTGTAGCATGGGTAGAGAATAATATGCTGTATCGTGTACGGCTCCTTAAGATCGTCTAGATTTGTGCCATTCCGCTTTTCGCACTATGGCGGATATTTCCCAAACATGCAATAGGTAATCGTGAATTCAATGAACCGTGAACCAAGCCTCGTCTTTCCCATAGCCAAGTCCTCTTGGACTTAGACCTTCATCTCCTCGAGACCGTGCTTCCAGACGGTAACGTAGGGTGTGACACCGTCTTCGCGGTAGTTGAGGAGGACGATCATACCGTCGGGGTTCATGGACTCGCCAGTGTAGAACTCGTAGTCCTTGAAGTTGCCGATGATCTTCTTGGCGAAACCGGAGGCCTTGCTCTCAAAGTCCTTGATTGTAGCCTCGTCGGCGCCCTTGTTCTTGAGGGCCTCCTTGACTGACTTCATGTAACCTGTCTATCGTTAGTCCTGGGTCTGGAAGATTTTGCCCTAGCGTTCTTACCCTTGAGGTATGTGAGGTAGCCCTTCTTGTCGAAGCCGGTCTCGTTCAGGCGGAAAGAGTAGACGACGTCGATCTTGGTCTCCTTCTGGTCGTCGGCTCCCTCCTCTTGCTCCTCAGCGGAAGCATTGGCACCGGTGTCTACACGTCGTTAGCCTGCCAGATCTTCATCTCGCATGGCAGTACCCACCGAATGATTCTCCTCCGACAGTGATCTTGGTGCAGTCGGCCTCGTAGGCGACGCCGTCGATCTCCTTGAGGTTGTAGGAGTCGGAGATGATCTCGTCACCGGTGATGATGTCCTTGAAGAAGTCAGTACTACGCGACTAGTGGAGAGGACAAGAGGCTCTCTGCATGCGCAAAGCAGCATCAAGTGCAGCAGGGAAGGCGGGGTAGGGCGCAGGCAAGAGCGACCCAGCGCAGACACAACGTACCTTGAAAATGATCATGTTGGCGGTAGAGGGAAGTAGGGTCTGGGGATGTGTAGAAAGAGTGTAGGTTGGTCGGGGCGGGCAGGCGAGGGGTTGAAGACTGGAGCGGAAAAGAAGCGCTGGCCTGTAGGCGTGAAGGAGAAATTGGTGGGGTCGAAAATTGGGTGTGAAAAGCGCGCTAACCGCAAGGGGTGGAAGTGGAAGTGGCTGAGCGACTAGGCCCGCCCGGGCGCCCGGCGGCGAAATGTCATGATGCGCGCGTATATCGTAAACCCCCGTCATGCCTTGGTGCTGTCACAGGCACGCTGCTGCACCACTCTCACACGACTTTCACCCAACCCTCGCTCCGCCCACCTCAGCCTCTCCTTTCTGAGCTCGACTGGTCAATTGCGCGCCATCCGCCCTCCAGCACGAATACCGACATCACTCGTCCGTCGCATCGCGCCTTCTCCCTAATTTCCTTGGTCCGCGGCTTCCGGCTCCGTCTTTGTCACCCCATAGCTGGCCCAGCACCGCGATCTCGCCTCGAGCACGCTGCACCTTCGACGTCTTCGCCGGCTGCGCTGCGCAACTCCTCAGTCTCGCATACATACAGTTGTAATCGATAATCCGCTCTCCTAGCGCACCGCTGCCGCACCATGGCGAGCGCAAACATCACGTCCTACGACCTCCCGCCGCTTCCCGAATACACCCTCGAGCCCCTTCAGCCTCTCACATCGTGGGTCTCCGATGCATTCATACAAGCCGCACTGCCTGTCGTCGGATACTGGGTCGTCTCTCTGGTTTTCCACGTCATTGACGTGTACGACTTCTTCCCGCAGTATCGGCTGCACACGCCAGCAGAGGTTCTGAAGCGCAACCATGTTTCACGCTACGAAGTGCTGCGCGACGTCATACTCCAGCAAGTCATTCAGATTCTCGCATCCTTCAGCCTTTCTTTAATCGACGAGGCGCCGACAACCGGCAAAGCCGAGTACGATGTGGCTTGGTACGCGCAGAAGCTCAGACTTGCCCAGCGCGCGGTTCCTTACGTCTTGTCTGCGGTAGGCGTCAACCCGATCGCGCTGGCTTCCAAGGTCGCTACCTCACAGCCGATACTTTCTTCCGTTGTCATCGGAGGCAAATACCCCGCGCTGCTGCAGACAGCGACAGTTGCGGGCGAGCAGACTCTCGTCCCCGCCTTTGCTTCTTGGGAGATGGCCGTGGCTAGCTTTGCGTACTGGTATGCCATACCTGCCATCCAATTCAGTGCTGCCATAGTCATCATGGACGCGTGGGAGTACATGCTGCACCGTGCCATGCACCTGAACAGATGGTTATATGGTAAGTTCCAACCCGTGTCATGCTCTTCGACTTTTGTTAACCCACGCAGTAACGTTCCATTCGCGGCATCACCGTCTCTATGTGCCATATGCCTACGGCGCTCTGTACAACCACCCGATCGAAGGGTTCGCGCTCGATACCCTGGGTGCTGGCTTGAGCTATCTGCTTACCGGCATGACAATGCGACAGTCGATGTGGTTCTTCACTGGCTCTACCATCAAGACAGTGCTTGATCACGGCGGTTACGCATTCCCCTACGACCCTATCCACTGGATCTTCCCCAACAATGCCGCTTACCACGACATTCATCACCAGAGCTGGGGTATCAAGACCAACTTTTCGCAACCTTTCTTCGTATACCTCGACCGACTTGGCGGGACAATGTACAAAGGCGATGTGACTGCCAAATATGAGCGTGCTCGTCTTACAGCACAGCAGAAGGTCGACCAAGAAAAAGAGAACGAAGCTACTGCAGTACCCATGTCGACCGCGGCAGCCTCGGGCCTGACACAGGACGAGGGTGTAGTGCCACAAGGCGCATCGACACCTCGCATCTCGCGCAAGAAGGCTAGCAGCATCTCATCAACGGCTGGCACAAATTTCAAAGATTTGACGAACAAGGTCAATCAAAACCTGCACGGCAGGAGAGCCAATGTTCTGGGGTTGGAAAGCTCACATTAATCTGTACTTTTTTTTTATGTGTAAACAAACATCATGCTGTTGCAGCAGGTAATGTATAGTCTCGGGTGTATAACTTCCGGATGGTTCTATCACATCCGCTGCATTGCATCACTGGTGCATATTCTCCTGCTATTTCTGAAATACGGCCTGTATCTTGTCGTCATTCATTCACGGACTGTACGATTCTGGGACGGCGTTTGCTGGACGGTTGGATTACATCGAATTTGAGTTCCCATTCAAAATACTACAACCTTCGCTCGTTAGCGACGGCTTTTCACGTTGCGCTGTTTCGATCGTTGGTGCCAATCAGCCTTAGCTGCTTTACTGATGAGTGTCTCACCGATACTGTCTTTCACTCCAACAGATCATATGAGCAGGTATCTCTACTGATACTTTATTGAGTTCGAGTTGTTTCTTCCTCTTTCGCTTGTCCTATGATATATACACACTGATAACTTTCACAGACTACACAGCCGCGCCCTATCACTCGCAATATACGCTGCATCATGAAACCACTCTGTCTCATTGCAAACGTCCCGTGCGTGTTCTTAACCTCTCCACATTCCTCCATGTTTACAACAGACCAAACACAACCATTATCACAAGGCACCCACAATGCATTACAACCACAAAGACATCTCACAACATTTCACGATGCCTTCATTCCTATACAGGATAGAGACTCGCCGGCTCCACAACAGCGACATGAAGAGACTTGTCCGTATTTTTCGGCATGTCCCTACTCCCAATGATTTGCGCGATGAGCGCAAGGAAGCGCTATATCGTAAACATACCAAGGAAGCTATACAACGGCTTCCTAGCCGGCTACGCGCTTCGCGGCTCTCTTTCGGCTCAACGAACCTGTGTACGACACACAAGGGCCTAAACCAAAATCTTGTCAATGACATCTTCAAATGGATCCGTCACGAATACGATGGCGCCATCGGCAAGTTTCTCTATCCACTTGTAATGACCCACGGCCTTCTAACGACGGATCAGAAGTTGAAAGTCCGTCAACTAGAACCTGTGCTACGGATGTGGCAACCCAACTTTAGTTCGGGTGCTTCCGCTCCCCCTGGTCATGAGCCGATTCAGTGCGGATCGAAGTGGCACTATCAGGCAGACCAATGCCCGGCTTGTATGATGGCGCGGATGGGATCAGATTCGGATGTTCTTTTTGCTCTGTTCGCCGGTATGGTCGGTCGCTTCAACAGCAAGGCGTTCACGACAATGGATGCGATCCGTAGCGTTGCTGGCTGGGACAGCACTAAGAGCAAACGTCTTCGATTCGTGCGTTACTGGGTCAGGAAGGCGAGTGGAGAAAGCAATATGTTAAGAGCATGCGATCTGGGCATGGATCTCAAACATCTTCGGGCTCAGTGGAAGCATGAGCAACACCGCCACCTTCGTGCACATAGCCGCACGAGAACGCAGAAAACTCCCGTCGGTCCGATACCCTGTCAAAGTTTAGGTTCATCTACCGTCCCTGCTCATCAGCGCACTTTTAGCCGTTCTGCCTCGACCAGAACTGTAAGACGGCGGCGAGAACAAGAACTAACAGCTCCGAGCCTGTTCGACCCCAAACTGGGTCCTAATCCCCGGCCTCCAGACACTAAGCTCAAGTCACAGGCCGAGGATCTTGGTTTTGAGATGCCCGGTATGCGTAAGCGGGTATACACTATTCCTCACAACCAAGAAGATGTCCATCCGGCTTTGCGAAACCAGCCTGGACTCATACCTTCTCGCTCATCGACAAACGCGTCAAGGCATTATAACGAGTCAATGGCTTCGCATAATCCAGAAAGGACTATCACGCCTGATGATACCATGAGCCTCCCTACCGTTCGCCTTCCTCGGCACCACAATTCGGACGACCGTCCAGCTCCATTACAGATCAGACGCAGGCCTGTGCCACAACCGTCAGTCGCGGGTTCTACCAGGCAGGAGAACTCTTTCCTCAATCCTCCCGCTTCAATGATCTCCCGCCGATCACTCGCAACCACAGCGCACACGATCGCGTCTTACACCGGCGGCCCATCCTCTCGCACGGGATACATAGATCCTCTCGACAACCCGATCTATGACCACATTGAGACGCAAGAAGAGCGCGTGGAGAAGTACAGACAGCTTCTATCTAGCCATCCTGACCCCGAACCGTTCGCTGAATATGAGGATGACAACGCTTCTGTCTTCCCGAAGCCGCAGCGCCAGTCTATGTATTCTGCTTTCGGGGACGCAGGATTCAATTCTGCGCGTTTCGACGTGATCGATGAAGAACTTGCTGAAGATGAGATTGAGGACTGGGAGCGGGGTGAGCCTGAAGACGACGAGGTGCCTCAGGGATGTGCACTGAATGTGGGTATGATATTGGGCAAGGGAAGACGTCGGAGGGCTAGCGATGCCAGTGTGTGTTCTAACGATTTTTATTAGTATGTTTTTTATGTAGATTCTTCCCTTTTTATGCCCCCTTATACGATTTAAACTCTATTCTTTTGGAGTTTTCAGGAGTAAATTGTCTTAACATCATTGATGTGCAGAGCACTCGTCCATTCATCCGTGACGTTGTTCTTTCCTTCTACGATCAGAAGGAATCCTCTCCTCAATGCTGTCCTTCAAAGACACCAAGACTTCCTTGCAAGATGAGTGTACCCATAGGATGGTCTTTCTCTTACGTAGGGTACCGGTGATGGAAGTATCGCGCATCAATCATGGTAGGATGGCTATGCGAAGTATCATTCCATCGTGAGAGCCAGTCGAGTGGAATTAACATTGAAGAAATTCGATCGATCAATCGGATGCAATCAACTGCGGCACGCAGTATGGGAATACATATCGTATTTAGTCATCAGACGCCCATCACCTAATGTCCAAGGCTAAAACTGTTGATTTGGTAGCTATCATATTGTTCAGCCAACGATGTCTCCGCCAAACCCGATCGGCCGTCGGACTGGGCCTTGCTTCTTATAGGGCACGATAGCCATAGCTTTGTAGGTTTTACCCATGCCGTTTGGCCCTCTATCGACAAGTCGCTTCCAGCCTGTTTCCAAGCGTCTTCGCGTATCTTCATCCTTAGCAGCCTTAAGTAAGCGATCAGCGCGCTCCTTAATGCCCATTGTCGATAAAAAGAAAGACTGTTCAACGGGTCCGTGAACCTCAACACCCGGAGAAGCATCTAAAGCTGCATCTGCAAGGGCGAGAAAGTCCACATCAGCCGAGAGATCTACCAGACCGGGCGATGCAAAAGGCGAGACAGTGGTATGTGAGCGAATGCCCCGGAGAGTGTTCGCTGGGATAGTATCCAAAGGTCCATAATCCAAGATCAAAGCTGCACCAGACGGCTGCGCTTTTACGAAGCTTTCCTCAACAGGAGCACTTCTGCTCGAGGGAGTATGGGATGCTGAGGTGTTGCTAGGCTTAGGAGCGCTGCCGCCTATCCGTACAGCGAAGTCAGATACGTAGGCAAAAGATTCAGGCGAGATCTCGATGATCGCATCTGGAGTATTCTCTAGCTTCTTGTAGCGATCAGACAACTTCGGCAGGTATAAGGAGTGTGGCGTCGGTGTCTTCGAAACGGTCAATTCGAAGTCCAATTTTTCATCCTCTTTCTTTGGCGAAGAGCCACTTGCGCCCATATCCGAGTACGGCGAAGTTGGCGACACAACCAGCTCATGCCAGGTATTCTTGGGGGTTGTCACGCCGTGCTTGGGTTTGATAGGGCCGGTTGGCGTGATGATGGTCGATGAAGCAGGCACCGAAGATTGAGAGATATTCTGGAAGACGTGGATTGGAAGTGCATCAAAGAACTCGTGGGCTAGTATGAAAGGCGCTGCCGTATGCTCTGTGTATGTTGTCAGTACGCTGTTGATGAAGAGAGTAGAGTCGAGCGCGTACCTTTTGGCACCAGCCTGATGTCTTCGCACCACTCGATCCTGCAGGAAGGCATGTACTTGCATTGTGCGGTTAGACCAATGTCGCTCTTCTTCAGATCATCGGTGTCAGAGAGCAACTTTGCTTGCTGTTTCTGTAGGTAAGGTGATGCTTCGATGAGATAAATAGCCTCGATGCTATTTGTGAAAGCCTTGAAACTAGATATGGTCTGCCATCCTGTAAGCATGCTTCGCATTCTCTACTATTGGCAGAGCACCATACCCTCAGTACATCGTCCATTAGCGTTCCTCGTCCGGGCCCAACCTCGATTATCTGCACCTTGTCTTTCCTTCCTTGGGCAAGCCACTCTGCGTATAGCCATATACCAATAAGCTCGCCAAATACCTGGCTGATCTCTGGCGATGTCACAAAGTCACCCTTTGTGCCAAATTGATCCTGTCCAGTCGATGTTTGTCTTGTGTAGTAACCGCCATCGGGGTGAGTGAGGCATTGTCGCATATACGCCGCTACCGAGATTGGACCTGTCGTCTGAAGCTAATGTTAGACTTGCTTTCATACTGGGAAGGGGACTCATACTGTAATAGCTTCAGCCAGCGTCTTCGCCAGCGGCGTCGACCATTGTCGTTCCGAGTCGGAAGATGTAGAGGCAGAAGTCGACGACCACCGGGAGGCACATTTCGTTATTCGGATCGACGTTTGTCGTGGTACCGATCGACAACACTGTGTCGCTGTCCGCAGTAGGTTCAGAGGTTTGGTCCTCATGTCGGTCTTGTTTATCGAAGCTCCATGACGTTGGCGCGTTCGGAACTACAGAAAGTTTAGATCGGAACGCCAACGTGAACGAAGCTATGACCACCATTTAACGATTCACACGTGCTATCGGTCGTCCAACCAGCGCCATCTACACGGAAACACACCAACCGGGTCCTTCTGGGAAAACCAAACCAACTTAACCTCAATACACGCCTTTGCACATAGATAATAGTGGAAGTCGGTCTCTTGGTCAGAAAGGAAAGAGAAAGAGCTATGGCATCACGATGGGCAAATGATGAAGCAGACAAAGCCGAGGAAGCGCGTCGGAAGAAAGAGAAAGAAGAGAAGAAACGCCTGAAGCTTCAGAAACATCAAGAGGCGGAAGCAGCCTCACGAACAACGCAAGAGGCGGAATCGAGACCTGCAAAGCGCAGGAGATTATCAACAGGCGACGATGACGAGGGAGCCGCAAAGCCCAAAGAAGAAGAGACCGAGAGGAAGCTCCTGCGATTTCAAGGCGGAGCTTGGAACCCTTGTCGACATATTTCCAACTTCGAGACCCTCAATCAGATCGAAGAAGGCTCATACGGCTGGGTCTCACGAGCGCGCGACATCACTACAGGCTCCGTGGTCGCCCACAAGAAAGTCAAAATGGACTACAACCAAGACGGTTTCCCTATCACCGCGCTACGAGAAATCTCCATCCTGCAACGCTGCAGACATGCCAATGTCGTTGATCTTCTGGAGGTTCTATCTGGTGACGACCCGCAAGAATGTATCCTGGTCATGGACTTCCTCGAACATGACCTCAAGACATTACAAGAAGACATGAGTGAGCCATTCATGGCAAGTGAAGTCAAGACATTGTTACGACAGTTGGTCTCTGGCGTCGGCTATCTGCATGAGAACTTCATCATGCACCGCGATCTCAAGACATCAAACATCCTACTCAACAACCGTGGCCAGCTGAAGCTTGCAGACTTTGGTATGGCACGATACATCCCGCCGGCGAACGCACCCCTCACACAACTGGTCGTCACGCTATGGTATCGTGCGCCTGAACTTCTACTAGGGACTCGAGATTACGGGACGGAAGTCGACATGTGGAGCGTAGGCTGTATATTCGGCGAACTGCTTGCAAAAGAGCCGTTACTACAAGGCAAGAACGAGGTCGACGAGCTCTCACTCATCTTCTCCCTTTGTGGTCTCCCATCAGAGAAGTCTTGGCCACAATTCTACCGCCTGCCCAACTCCAAATCACTAAAGCTACCGCGCGACCACCGCAACGCCCCAGGCTTCAACCGTGCAAAATTTCCCTTCTTGACAGCGTCTGGCATTGAACTCCTCTCTTCGTTGCTATCCCTGAATCCAGACCATAGGCCTACAGCGAAAGAAGTACTGGAGCATCCTTACTTCAGAGAGCAACCCAAGCCGAAACCGACCGAGATGTTTCCCACGTTTCCAAGCAAGGCCGGGCAGGAGAGGAGAAGGAAGAAGAGTCCGAATGCGCCAAAGAGAGGAGAGGCGCCCGGCATGCAGGGCAACGTGGATTTTAGTAGTATTTTCAAGGGCAGAGAGGAAGAAGAGAAGGGAGCAGGATTTCAGTTGAAGATGACCTGATTGATTGCGAAGACGCGTGGGCATGTAGGAAACTTCTTTCAAGGCAAGATGGACTTCGCCCAACTGAGCCTGCGACCGATTTCAATTAATGTATACCATTGGTCTGGCCAACCGAATAGTCCAACCGAGCTCCTACTTGACTGTGCGGATGCCTCTAGGCTTTTCCAGCCGACAATGAAGACAATCTTGCGTCTCTCATCTGCGGTCTCTGCTTCGACTCCGGTCGCTGCCATAGGAGCTATAGCTTGGACTCCTCCTTCCGCCGCCTGCACCCGCGCGACCTCCCCTCCTTGGTGGACTGTCCCGCCTGCCATAGCCTCCTCCCCCACTTCGTCTTGGTGGTGTTCTGGATGGCGAGCGACTGTAAGAAGAGCGCGATAGGCTTCGTCGTGGTGACCGGCTGCGAGAACGTGTGTACGACCGTGGCCGTCCTCCGTAGGCCCCTCGTCCACCACGACCGCCTCCGCCTCTGCCCCGACCCCAGTGTCCTCGATCGGGCGACATTCGACGCGGTGGAGATCGATAACGGCCATCCATAGGTGGTGGCCTGTACGCGCCAGGTGGGCCTCCGCCCCTCGGTCCCCGTCCACCGCGCCCATAGCCACCTTCGTAGTCGTCGCGTGGCGGCGGGCCTCTACGCGCGGGCGGAGGTGTCTGTGAGAAACGACGGCGGGGAAGGACAATGGAAACTTGGATCTTGGCTCCATCTAATTGTGCGTCGTGCATCTTCGCGATTGCGCGTTCGGCGTCGTCGATCTCCTCGTAGAGAATGTAGGCTATGCCGCGATTGATGTTGACTGTTCAATAGTCAGTCCTGCTCTGTGGGGAGGTAGGGCGAAACATACAGGTGGGGTTCATGGGCATGGTGAGTTCCTTGATGACACCGTACTTTCCGAATATCTCCCGCACGTGGTCTTCTTTGACGTTCCTGGTCAAGGCTTCAACTACGATCTGTTGGTGGGTCAGCGTGCTGGTGCAGGAAGGCTGAGGCAAGGCAGCTCTGAAAGTTGCGTCTAGCACAGGGAGTATGCTTACCTTTGCGCTTCTAGGTGCTGGCGACCGATCTCTTGGAGTCAAACTCCGGGAATAACTTCTACCTCTCGAGCGCGATCTGCTTTCTGGTGTGTAGCTCCGTCGCCCATTGCGCCGTGGAGACGGTGATGTCGGCGAGCGCGATCGAGTAATTGAACGAGACCGTGTAGGCGAGCGAGGGGTGACGGAGCGGCGCGGCGAGCCTGACTGCGCCGACCGAGGGCGGCTGGGTGATGTTGTGTGCGACGGGTCGCGAGAAGGGCTGCGCGTGCGCGAGCGTGCGGGAGATGGAGAACGAGATGGCATGTCTTGGCTGTCGCGCAATTTCAGTCGTAGCAGTGTCCTATTGCGTGCTCTTCAATGTACACTCGGTGGTTGGGCTTGTAGTTACTTTGTTGGTCATGTCTAACGCGACGTAACTTTTGGATGGTAGCTCCAAGCTTCAAGCTCGTCTTAGCGCTGGCACGTGACTAGCGGGACGTGTTCGCAAACAGCCATCACATAGTCAAGGGCCACGACAGGGAATAGATCGGCAATGTGGGAAGAGAATTGAATCGCCAGCTTGTACAAATTGCACAAGGTGCATGATGAAAAGCCAGTCGTCCCTCAAACTCCAGCTAATACGTTTTCATATCTGCCCCGGAGCTCGATTTGCGATGTCTGCAATTTCAACGTTTGCTTCCAAACAGGCCAGAGACGGGTTAAATAGTGGACGTGTGAAGGACCTGGACATGGACGGTTCCAGTGTCCGCTCTTGCGTGACTGTTGGATCGACTGCTGAATTGCCAGCACTCTGACCCGCTATCCGTCCTCGACCCCAGAGCGCGGCGGATACTAGGCGGGTATCGCGGTGGGCATAGCTAAATGCGGCGCGCTCAGTGCCGTCGCGTTAGGCATCGAGGGCAGTGGTGACCCCCACCAAGTAAGCAGCTGCATGATAGCGCAAGGAGGACGCGTGACGGGTCGTCAGATTAGAAGCTCAGAGGTTTGCGTGCTGGAATTGGAGGAGTGAATTGCGTCCGTTAGATTTCATCGCGAGAGGCGGGGTCAAAACAGCCCCACTATCAAATCGCAACTTTAGCCCAACAACGCAGCCTTGAACACCCTCACCGCATTTACCCTCTTGCTCTGCTTAGTCAAAAGTACCTGCATCTACTTCGCCGCATCCCTCTTCATCTTCCCATCACCACAAGCTTCCACAGCACGCACATCAACCCTCCGCAACCATGTCCTGGCAAGGTGAGCAGCTCGAGGCGTCGAGTTTGGAAGGTCCTGGCTAACTTTGGGCGCAGAATACGTTGACACCAGGTACATCAAGCCTCCCAATCTATCACCTGTCCATGACTAACGTTATCACAGCCTCGTCGGCACTGGTAACATCGACAAGGCCCTCATCTGCGACATCGAGGGCTCGACTGCCTGGGCCGCCTCCGCCGACTTCTCGGTAAGTCGTCCGATACAATACGCGCCGGACACAGCGAGCACTCCAGAATCAAAGCTCCGGTGGCGCATAAACAATAGATTGGTGTTGACCAATTACAGCTGTCCGCCGAGGAAAGGGCTGCCATCGCCAAATCCTTCAACGACAAGTCAGAGCCCAAGAAGGTCATCTCGGAAGGTGTCAAGGTCAACGGTGTCAAGTACATGACCATCGAGGCAAGCGACGACTCGCTCAAGGCGAAGAAGGTAGGTGCCAGACATTGCCCACCATGAAGTGTTCAAGCACTGACAACAACCCCAGGGAAAAGAGGGCATCGTCGCTTTCAAGACTACCCAAGCCGTTATCATCGCCCACCACCCTGACACCATCCAGACTCCCAACGCCTTCAACTCCGTAGTTGAGCTCGGCGAGTACCTGAAGAAGCACGGAATGTAAAGCGCCTTCGATTCGAGCCTGTTTGTACTTTAGGGATATTTGCATAACCGAGTTGCGGAGCGATGGATGGCATCATGGGCGACTGCTCATGGACATATATATGATTGACGATGGATGAAATAGCGGCATTGGAGGATCCTCTTCGATACAATGACAACTCTCAACCCCTAAACCAGAACCTTGTTTGTTGCAGGTCCCAAAGAGTACTGTGCATCTCGCCGCCGAACATGCCAGTCTAGCTTCACATGTTGACTACAACAGCGACAAGAGACAAGCACACCGGAGCACATGTATGATCAAGCGCATTCACATCATTTCATGATGGGGCATAGACGTAACAAGCATGGGTCAGATATGTTCATGGTGTCCTAGCGATCAATGAGAGAGAAAATGCCTAAAGGCCCTTCATACACGCCAACTTCTTCACGACCTTTTCTCCAAATGCCTCCTGTAACTGGGCAGCAACAACCTCTCTCTTCTCATCTGCATTCTCATCGAGATCAAACGCGGTAGGCCCTTGCAAACAAGCCCTGATAACACCCTCCACCGTGTTACCTAGATAACTCTTCACGCCCCGTAGATGTTGTGGTTCCGTCTGTAGTAACCTTTTCTCCACAGCCCACGTATGCTTAGGCCGCGCCTTTTCAAGATCGATAGACAGAATCCGGTCAATGGTTTTCCAGTAAGCGATCTCCAGCAGTACGATACCGAGCGAGTAAAGGTCGAAAGACTTCTTGTAAGACTCACGACCGCCGGCATCTTCGCGGTTTCCTCTATGCTGTACAGACGGATGACGATAGATGTCTGCAGCGGGATTGTCAAGAGGACGTTCAGTCATATCATCGCTGGTTGCCGGACGAGAATAGTCGAAACCACTAATCAGAGGATCCGCGTAGTTGACCTCGCCGTGCGTGACCTGACCGTTTTCAACTCTTCCTCCCTTCTTCGGAAAGAGGAGGATGTTGGCCGAGCGTAGGCCCTTGTGAAGCCAATCCACCGCATGGAGACGTTCAACTGTCTCGGTAAGAAGTCTCATGAGTGTGATACGGTCAGTGAGCGAAGGTATATCGTTCTCGGGGTTTGCGATGAGTGCGTGTAGAGATGTCGGTTCAGTGTCCGCCGGGACGGACGCGGGCTTTTCGAAGACTAGCCCGAAACGTCCTTCGTCCTCGTCGATAAAGTAGCCTCGGCAGAAGGGTGCTCTAAACCGGACTGTTCTGTTGTGCTTACTGAGTAAGGCGGCCAGTTTCTTGACGCGAGCGTGGATCTTGGCGTCCACAGCACCATCCTGCTGCATGGGACCCGTGGTATCGGGTGATTTCCATTCTATCCACACAGGTGTGTTCTTGTAGTATGCCTCCGTGCGTACACCTTCATCAATCTCCAGGGGAAATTGACTGCCTAGCTTAGGGCGTATGTCCATGTACTGGAGCTGGGTATCACGAATGTCCTTTGGAAGATCTGGCATGTTGATCTTTTCTGCATAGCTTGTGGTAAGATCTTCGTGAGAGTCTTCGATAGCAAGGTGAATGAAGTTTTGCTGGGCTAAAGCAGCAAGAGGCTGACGGGCGGCACCACGAGCTGCGACGGCACCACTGTCCATCATACCATCGTATTCGGAATCTTCCATCTCTATCAGTGAATAAGCCCTTCGAAAGCCAATCTGTTCTGATTGCTGGGATTGGTAGATTTGAACCATGTGCGACATCGTCCTGTTCAGCAAGACTATTTGGTCATTTGTACGCGTCTGCATATCGATGAGCAGGTCTACTTGAGCTTTGTCGAGCGCTTCGTGCATCTTGTCGTTGAAGTCGGCCAGTCTCGCGATTAGCTTCTCCATCTTGAGGTGATCGAATACAGCCCATTTGAGCCTCTTTGGTACATCCTTGAACTGTTGCACGAATTTGAGGGACATTTTTACCAGCTCGTCAGTAGGCGGGAACCGGACAGACCTTGCATTCCCTTCACCAGAGCCGTTGGTATCGTCTTCGATCAGGCGATCAAAATTTTGTAGGACGAATGCTTCAGCTGCTTCCTCTAGGAGAGGCTCTGTAAGTCTCTCGTACTTCTTGTCTAGTCGGCCGAATGAGAAGAGAAGCTTTTGTTGTTGCTCCATGATGTTGATAATGAGGCCTTTCGACATGTGATTCAGGACCAGTTTGTCGTCTCGATAATCGAGCTGTACAAGCTTTGCCCAGTTGAGAAGTCGATGTTCTTCCACTTTGAAGTTGACCAGAAGCGCTTGGCAGTCTTTGCGAAGATGACAAGCATCTGCGATCAGTTCGTAACCTAATCAAGATTATTAATGCATCTTCAGGCGTAGGTCAATGGGTATGCCAACCTTGGATACATCCCGCAAACACCTGGAAGAAGAAGGATACACCTCCGATAGCCAACTCTGCCATCTCTAAGGCTGTTCGGAGTAACCTTTGAAAGGGACAGCTGGACGGTCTCGCCGAGAGAGGAAAGCAATGAGATGAACGCAGACTTGGAGAATCACTCAAGGGTAAGCAGCGAGAAGGCCGATATTTCTACCAAAACTTCATGGCGACATGAGAGCATAGCACGCCGCGATGCAGGCGCGCAACCTGATCTGTAACCAACACTGCCCCGTGGCCTCGAGCTGAAGGCCGTCATCACATCCCAGACCAATCCAGGAGGCTGGAATAGTGGGGTCCGGTAAGGGTAACAGCGCGATGGCGTTTTGCGATACATGACGAAGGCTGCAATCGTGGCTGAGGAGCGTTCTGCTGAACTCGTTAGGTGCAGCAGAGACATCACCTGGAGGTGATAGGCTGTCGGGTGTATGCCTCGAGGAAAGCCGCGGCCCGCACAGCCACGCTAAGAAGCCACGCGAACATGGACCCTGGTCGACGCGTCGCATGCTGCCACCCATTTGCTCACCACCAAACCAGTGACAGGCGAACCGGTCACCAGAGCTACGACGGGCATCTGGCCCCCCGGAAATGCTTCTCGAGCATCTGAATCCTTGGTATCGCCCCGCATCAGAGTTCGAGCCAACGCCCTTCATCGCCCTCTTCTTCCGAGCTCCCGTCAAGCTACTCCTCTACCATGCATACCACCTTATCACATGTCTGCGCTCAACCCCGAAGCCTCTACAACGCCCACCCATTCGAGTCGTTTGCATATCCGATACGCACAATTTGATACCGGAAGATGTACCGGAAGGCGATCTGCTCATCCACGCTGGTGACATGACGAATGACGGAAGTGTGGCGGAAATACAGAAACAAATAGACTGGCTGAGCTCGCTCCCGCATAGAGAGATTGTAGTGATCAGTGGGAACCATGATACTTTTCTGGATCCAAGGACACGACCATCGCTGTCCGAACAGCACAGGACTGGAAGGCTCAATTGGAAGAGGGTACACTACCTGCAGCACCGACGGTTGAGCCTAACGATCAAGGTTGAGCCTAAAGACGGCGATCAGATGGATGTTACCACACCCTTGCTCGCAGCGGAGCCAGGTCAGAGAAGGATACGAATCTACGGCGCACCACATATACCAGCGTGTGGAGACATGAACGTGCATGCCTTCCAGTATGAAAGGGGTCGAGACGCGTGGTCAGAAACTGTGCCTGAAGATATCGATATATTGGTCACACATACACCGCCGAAATACCATCTGGATCTGTCCCTGCCGACGGGGATCGGCTGCGAGCACCTCCTTGCTGAGGTCAGGCGAGTGAAGCCAACACTACACGTCTTCGGCCATGTGCATTGGGGCGCAGGGCAAACTGTAGTTTGGTGGGACAGAGCTCACGATGCATATGTGCGAGGGCTTTCAATCAAGTCCAAGTGGACGCGAGGTATCCTGAATCCAAAGCTTTGGTGGAATGTAGTCAGGGTCGCGTACCGTGGCATGCGAGAGCTGCTCTGGGATCGCGTGTGGGGCGGGCAGAGTCCAAATACTATCATGGTCAATGCAGCCCAGACGTGTGGAAATACAGGCAAGTTGGGCAATCCTATCCAAGTCGTCGACATTTGATATTGTCCGTCACGTAATACCCAAAGCAGTCGTAATCGTAATGTGTAAACCTCATAATCAACACAGCAGTAAGCACTTGATTGTCGGGAACTCTTTTCGAACTAAAAAGGGTTCTGTTGATTTAGCTTGACTATCTCGTAGGAGAAGCCAAGTACAACAAGGAGACCAGGCGATTCGCCGTTCCCCGCGACTTTATTTGATTGTGGTCATGAAACCATAAATCGTGCATACCATGCCATGCCATATTCCACCACTGAGCCAATGATTTGCGCACATGCTCAGAGACGACGACCACGGCGACCACCCTTCCTCCTGGTGGAGTCGGATGGGGTGGGAGTAACGTCCTCGATACGTCCGATGCGCATACCAGCACGGGCAAGAGCGCGGAGGGCGGACTGGGCACCGGGGCCGGGGGTCTTGGTGCCGTTACCACCGGTGGCACGGATCTTGACGTGGAGAGCGGTGATACCGAGTTCTGCATATGTTAGCTCCTGTTCCCGTTCCAGATTATCCATTCCAATCATCTTACCCTTGCAGCGGGCAGCAACGTCCTGGGCTGCCAACATGGCGGCGTAGGGAGAGCTCTCGTCACGGTCGGCCTTGACCTTCATGCCCTTTCGTACTGGTCAGCGGCTGTCGCATGCAATCGGTATGGCTGCACTTACACCGGTGACACGGGAGATGGTTTCGCGGCCAGAAAGATCGGTGATGTGGACGAAGGTGTCGTTGAATGAAGCGAAGATACGGGCGACACCGAAGACAAGCTCACCCTGCGCTGCTGTCAGTCCATGTCGTCGCGATTTCCAATGTCTGCTGGGCACGCACCTCGCGGACCTGGGGTCCGAGCTGGATGTTCTCCTGGGGAGCGCGGGCAACCTTCTGCTTGGGAGGCATGTTGGCGGTAATATGGGTTTCTTGACGTGACTGGCGGTTCGTAACACTGTC
>Ga0265798_10003372_pt1 | contig 22757 bp, 18 predicted proteins | sample P3T30metagenome_FD_192430 | JGI IMG/M metagenome (GOLD analysis project Ga0265798, IMG submission 192430) | Plant litter microbial communities from East Loma Ridge, Irvine, California - P3 T30 | ecosystem: Environmental > Terrestrial > Plant litter > Unclassified | place: USA: California... | reverse complement strand
CGGCCTACGTATGAGCCTAAAGAACTTTCAAAACCGACATATACACCACCAGTTTTTAAAAAACCTGAACCTCAGCCATCATTTTTTGAACGGCACCCCGATCTGGAAAAGTTTATTGGCGAAAACCTGGTCAATAAAATTGGCATAGCCATATTGGTGCTTGCCATCGGCTTTTTTGTAAAGTACGCTATTGATAACGATTGGGTAGGCCCTATTGGCCGCGTGGGTATTGGTGTACTTTGCGGCGCTATACTTATCGGTATTGCGCACCGCATGCGTAATAGTTACAAAGCTTTTAGCTCTGTTTTAGTAGGCGGGGGACTTGCTGTTTTCTACTTCACCATTACGCTGGCATACCACCAGTTTCATTTATTCAACCAAACTACATCATTCATTATACTCATTGTAATTACACTTTTCGCGGTTACGCTTTCTATATTGTACGACAAGCAGGAGCTTGCAGTTATTGCCTTGGTTGGCGGATTGGCCAGCCCTTTTATGGTAAGCAGCGGCCATGCCAATTACAATGCGCTGTTTATATACCTCATCATCCTTAATGCGGGCTTACTGGCCATTGCTTACTTTAAATTATGGCGCATTCTCAATGCAACCGCTTTCGGGCTTACTGTAATTATTTGTGCAGCTGTTATATTCACACTCCCGGCTACGGCTTACGTTTCTGCTTTTTGGTACATGAGTGTGCTGTACCTTATGTTCTTCGCCATTAACATAGCCAATAACGTTAAAGAGAATAAAGCTTTCGTTGCTTCCGATTTTAGTATTCTGCTCATTAATACCTCACTATACTTTGGAGCAGGCTTGTACTTGTTAACGGCTATGAACCAGGATGGATTAAGGGGTTTGTTTTCGGCCAGCCTGGCGGTACTTAACCTGGCACTGTCTTACGTATTGTTCAAGGTTAAAAAAGTAGATACTAATATTCTTTACCTCCTTATTGGCATCACACTCACCTTTATCTCGTTAACAGCGCCCATACAACTCCATGGCCACTACATCACCATGTTCTGGGCTGCCGAAACAGTATTGCTTTATTGGCTTTACTTAAAATCGGGCATAAAGCTCATGAAGTTAACCTCACTCATTGTGTGGGGCACCATGTTAATCAGCTTGTTTATGGATTGGGGACAGCTTTACGGTTCATCAGATCTCACGTTAACTATAATTGCCAATAAGGGTTTTATAACCACGTTAATGGCGGCCATAAGTTCTTACGGTTTGTATATGCTCACTCAAAAAGACGAGTCGGGAGCCGTTTACGGATTATCAGTAGAAAAGCATATATACCAGTATGCCGCATTTGCCTTGCTGTTTTTAAGCGGCTTATTAGAGATCAATCATCAGTTTTTGAACCGATATCCTCATATTTCGTTAAATATGTTGTACCTCACGCTTTATATACCGGCTTTTGCCTATGTACTTTATTGGGTATCGAAAAAAACAGCCATCATTAGCATGAACTGGGTGGTAGCGCTGTCTTTACTTTGCATCCCTGTTATAATATACATTTTCAGTACACCGCTGTTTTTCGATGTGCAATATGTAACGCTGGTTGAACATAAAATTAGCCCCTTGCATTTTATAGCGCACTGGATTGCTGCTTTAACTATTGGCCTGCTATTTTACCAGGTAATGCAGGTGGTTAAAGAACACTTACCTGATGGTACGATTAAGGTGGCCAGTTGGATCATTACCGGAGCGGTAGTATTATTTTTAAGTTTAGAGCTTTCCATAGCCAGCAACGCGTTGTTCTATTCGCCGCATTACCCACTGGAAAGGGTAACTACCGTATACATTAAAACTGGGCTTCCCATTTTGTGGGGACTTTCATCCTTTGCACTAATGTGGCTGGGCATGCGTAATAAGGTAAGCACCCTGCGCATCATTTCATTATCGCTATTTTCTGTTACCCTAATAAAGCTTTTTGTATTCGATATACGCAACATTCCACCTGCCGGAAAAATTGCAGCCTTCTTTTGCCTGGGTGTGTTGCTGCTCATCATTTCGTTTATGTACCAAAAGGTGAAAAAAATAATTGTACAAGATGAGGTTACCAAAGAAAACGAAGCTTAGTGTTTTTTTAACGCTGTTAGCCTGCACGGCCGTGCAGGCCCTGGCCCAGCCTAAGTTTAAATACAAGGCAGCGGTTAACGCAGTAAATACTAACCGGTTTTACAGTATTAAACTGCAACCTGCATTGACGGCTAAATGCCAGCCCAGTTTGGCAGACATCAGGCTTGTCGATGAGAAGGGCAAGGTGGTTCCTTATTTGCCGGGTAACGCATTGCCTTTAAAACAGCAGGTAAATTACAAAGAGCTGCCAAGAGTAATTGCGACTACAGCAAAAGATTCGCTGTCTTTTTATATTGCCGAAAATAAAGACGGTTTGAGTATTGACCGTTTATGGATCAAACTGCGTAACACCGCCGTAAACCGCACCGTAAATTTGCTTGGCAGCGACGATTTGCAGCACTGGTTCGCCATCAAAGAACAAATTAATTTACAGCAAACTGTTGCCGGTAACGCCGGCACTTTTGAAGATCTGCTTGCCTTCCCGGCCAGCAATTACAGGTACTTTAAAATACAGGTAAACAACAACAAGCTTGCACCCATACATCTGCTGCAGGCCGGCATTTACTCGCAAAAAGAAGCCGTAGCACCCGCTTACGAGCTATTGCCCAAAGCCAGCTTTGTACAAGAAAACAAAGTAAATGCTACACTGATCAACATTACCTTAAATGATTTTTACCGCATCGATAAAATGGATCTTCAATTTACCGGCACACAATACTACAAGCGGCAAATAGAAATTTATGAGTTAAACGGTAAACAAAAAACCTGGATCAAAAGCACGCAGGTAAGCTCGGCCAATAATTGTGAAATTACCCTATCGGGGAAAGCCAAGCAGCTGCAATTGCTTATTTTAAATGGAGATAACCCGCCGCTAACTTTAAATGAGTTGCAGTTTTATCAACTCCCGCAATCGCTGGTGGCTTACCTGGAAAAGCAGCATCGGTATCAGTTACAGTTTGGCAATGATCAACTCACAGCACCGCAGTACGATCTTCAGTTCTTCGCAGACAGTATTGGCCAGCAACTACCCGTAGTTGAGCACCAGGCGGCTTTTCCTGTAACCTATAAACCAACCATTGAAAAGCAAAATGCCGTACCGGTTTGGCTTTTATGGGTGGCCGGTGCAATAGCACTGTTTGTACTTTTATGGCTTACCCTGAAAATGACCAAAGAAGTAAGCAGCGATCAAAAACAAGATTAATTTTCATGCCCTGATTGATTTTTATTTTTATTTAGACTGATTCTTATTAAATTCGCTGCCGGTATACTGCTCCTCCTTAAATCATTAAGCAGAAGGTATTAAGCACAATTAAAGAACAGTATTAAAATGAGAAAACTATTGATTGCCGTATCCGCGTTTATTGCATTCTCGGCGCAGGCGCAAACCAATACTTTATTAGAGCAGTCGTTTTGGCAAGGCCAGCCCAATGCGGAAAAAGTTAAAGCCGAAGTAGCCAAAGGCAGCAATCCATCGCAGTTCAACAACATGAGTTTCGACCCGGTGGTGATGGCTATTAACGCCCAGGCACCTATCGAAACCATTAAATACCTTATAGATCAGCCCAGCAATAATGTTGATAAGTTGACCCACGATGGGCGCACTTACCTGCACTGGGCTGCTAACCGCGGTAACGCCGAGGCGGTGGAATACCTGCTTAAGAAAGGCAGCAAGGTAAACATTATGGATAGCCATGGTACTACGCCCTTGCTTTTTGCTGCTGCCAGCGGACAGCCAAACACCAAGATATATGACCTGCTGCTTGCCCATGGCGATAATTTGAAGAAAAACGTTAACCAGGATGGTGCTAACGCCTTGTTATTAGCTGTTGCTAATGATAAAGACCTTGTGCTAACCAACTACTTTATCTCCAAAGGACTTGATTTAAATGGTACCGATGCTGTGGGCAATAATGCGTTTAGCTACGCAGCCCGGAGTGGTAATATTGAACTGCTTAAAACCTTAACACAAAAAGGTGTAAAACCTAATCAGAATGCTTTATTCATGGCTGCCAAAAGCGGTGGCGGTCGTCGCGGCGGCAGTGCCGGTGCCGGTTTGCCGCTTTACCAATATTTAGAAAGCCTGAACATCAGCCCTGTTGCTACTAATAAAAATGGTGCTAATGTGCTGCATTACATTGCACGTAAACCTAATCAGTTGGAAATTATCGGGTATTTCCTGAACAAAGGCGTAGATGTAAACAAGGATGATGAAGATGGTAATACGGCTTTAATGAATGCCGCTGCTGGCAACCGCGATACTGCGGTAATGGCCATGCTGCTTCCTAAAGTAAAGAACGTTAACCAGGCTAACCTGAAAGGCGAAACTGCATTGGCTATTGCCGTGCGCAATAACTCAGCCGAAGCGGTTGCTTACCTCATTAACAAAGGTGCCGATGTAAAGGCTTTAGACAAAAACGGCAATAACCTGTCTTACTACCTCATGGAATCTTACCGTCCTCAAGGGCAGGGTTTTGGTGGCCCGGCTGCACCGCAAGGTGGCGCACCAAGGCAGGATGACTTTGATGCAAAATTGAATTTTTTAAAAGCTAAAGGACTGGATGTAACTGCTCCGCAAAAGAATGGCAATACACTTTATCACCTGGCCATAGCTAAAAACGACATAGGTTTACTTAAACGTTTACAGCCTTTAGGCGTTGATGTGAACGCTAAAAATGCCGAAGGGCTTACCGCTTTGCACAAAGCAGCCATGGTGGCTAAAGACGATGCCATGATGAAGTACCTGCTATCTATAGGTGCTCAAAAAGAGGCGGTTACCAATTTTAAAGAAACTGCATTTGACTTAGCCAGCGAAAACGAGTCATTATCTAAAAAGAACGTATCTGTTAACTTCCTGAAATAATACTGATGTCTAAAATCTTCAAAATATCTTTTTTGCTGCTGGCGCTTGTGATGATTAAGCCGGCTACTATGTTTGCACAAACCAGCAAATACAAATGCATGGTGCAAATGACCAATTACATGGGCGAAGGTGCCTACATCGTGATCTCACTGATTGATAGTAAAGGCGCATACGAAAAAACCCTGTATGTAATGGGGTCTGATAAAAAGTGGTACAACAGCTTAAAAGAGTGGAACAAGTTCTATAAAAAGAAACCCGCCAATATTAGCGCTATTACCGGTGCCTCGGTTACCGGCGGCGACCGCAGTGTGAATGTCATCGAAATTGAAACCGCTAAAATAAATGCCGGTTACAAGCTACGTTTTGAAAGCGCGGTAGAAGACAAAAACTATTACGTAAAAGACCTGGAGATTCCCCTAACTACTGATGGCTTATCGGCCAAGAACGAGGGTACGGGCTTTATCCGTTACGTGCGCTTCAGCACTAATTAACGTTACTAAAAACGCATGACCATTTCTGTGTGGAGATACAGCCATTTAGCACTGGCTGTATCTTCCTTCTTACTGCTTATACTCGCCTCCGTAACAGGAATTATTCTAGCGTTTGAGCCGGTTTCGCAAAAGCTGCAACCTTACCGGGCTGATAATTTTAACGAGGTAACGCTGGCACAATCGCTTCCTGCATTGCGAAAAGCCTATCCTGATATTAGCGAACTAACCGTAGATGCCAACCAGTTTGTACAGGTCAAGGCCAGCGATGCCGATGGTAAAAACTTGGAAGCTTACGTTGATCCCATCAGCGGTAGAATCTTAGGAAAGCAAACCAAGCAAAGCGAGTTTTTTGCGTGGATAACTGCCCTGCACCGCTCTCTTTTTATTCATGAGACCGGTCGGTTCTTTATAGGGCTTACGGCATTTTTACTGCTGTTGATCACTGTTTCGGGCACCATGCTCATTATCAAGCGACAACGGGGGGTAAAACGATTCTTTACCCGTATTGCGCGCGATAACTTTGCCCAATATTATCATGTGGTATTGGGGCGCTGGTCGCTTATTCCGATATTCATTATTGCGCTGAGCGGCACTTACCTCTCGTTATCTAAATTTGGTTTGGTTGATACCAAGGTCACCTCACCCAAGGTTGATTTAGACGCCATACTTTTCAAACCTGAAAAAAAACCTGCCGACATTGCCATTTTCAAGAATACTAAACTTTCAGAGGTTCAAAGTATAGAATTTCCTTTTTCGGAGGATGCCGAAGATTACTACACCTTCAAACTCAAAGACCGCGAAATTACCGTTAACCAAATTACCGGCGATGTTTTGAGTACAGCAATGTACCCCTCTGCCGTATTGCTTACCAACCTCAGCCTTAACCTGCACACTGGCAGGGCAAGCAGTATATGGGCCGTTATACTGGCCATTGCATCGGCTAATATTTTGTTCTTTATATACTCGGGGTTTGCCATAACCTGGAAACGTTTGGCCAACCGTGTAAAAAACAAGTACACCGCAAACGAAAGCCGTTTCATCATTTTGGTAGGCTCTGAAAATGGCAGCACCTACCGTTTTGCACAGGCGGTGCACCAACAATTAATTAAGGAGGGGCATAAGTCGTACATTACCGAGCTTAACAACTATACCTTGTTTCCAAAAGCCGAACACCTGTTGGTGTTTACCGCTACCTATGGTTTAGGCGATGCACCTACCAATGCCGCTAAATTTGCCGCCTTGCTCGAAAAACATCAGCAGGCGCAGCCCATCCGTTATTCGGTGCTGGGGTTTGGGTCACATGCCTACCCTGATTTTTGCAAGTTTGCTTTTGAAGCTGCACAGTTGCTCGCTCACCAAACATGGGCAACACCGCTGACCGATGTGTACACGGTTAACGATAAAGCGCCCGAAGAATTTAGCTTATGGGCCGAAGCCTGGTCGCAGCAAGCCGGTATTGCGTTGACTGTGCTACCCGAATTGCAAACCAACAAGCTACGCCTGCAAGCCTTTACTGTGACCCACAATACCGCGCTGGCCGGTGCCGATGATACGTTCCTCGTCCGCCTGCAAGGCAAACAGAAAACAAGCGTCACCTCGGGCGATCTGCTGGCCATTTACCCCGCCAATGACCACCGCGAGCGGCTGTACTCGATAGGTGTAATAGATAAAGAAGTGCAGTTAAGTGTACGCCTTCACACTGGTGGCCTGGGTTCTGGCTTTTTGCACGGCCTAAATCCAGGGGAAACCATACAGGCACGCATTGTTAACAATGAGCATTTTCATTTTCCAGCTAAGGCACCCGATGTGGTCATGATCTCTAACGGTACCGGTATAGCGCCGTTTTTGGGCATGATCAATCAAAACTTACAAAAAACGCCATGCCATTTATACTGTGGTTTCCGCGATGCTTCATCTTGCGAAATGTACCAAAGCTTTTTGGCAGAAAGTAAAGCTACGCAACAACTGGCGAGGTTGATCCTCGTGAGATCAAGAGAGGGCGAAATGCAATACGTAAGTAACCTGATTGAGCGTGACCGGGACTTTATAGGAAGAGTATTGAATAGTAAAGGTGTGATCATGATCTGCGGATCACTATCTATGCAAAAGGATGTAATGGCTTTGCTCGAAACTATCTGCCAAGAGCAGTTAAATCAACCGGTAAGCTATTACCAGTCGCACGGGCAGATACTGATGGATTGTTATTGATCTTTTGAGAGCACATTACATAAAATGTCATTGCGAGGAGCGATAGAAACGTGGCAACCGCAAGGATGCTTACAAAACGTGTGTGGTTGCTACGTTCGCAATTACATATTTTTCCGCCTATGTTATCAAAGCGTATATTTCTTCAAATCTAACCGGTGAGTTATAACCCGGCCATCATCGGTAATCAGAATGCAACTATACGCCGGATGCTTTTTGATCAATTGCAGGCCTTTAGCTTTTCCTAAAACCATCATAGAAGTGCTTAAGCCGTTGGCAACCTCGGCGCTTGGGCCAAATACGGTTACACTGCACAAGCCGATAGCGGGATAACCCGTGGCCGGATTAATAATGTGCGAATAACGCTTACCGTTGAACACTACAAATTTTTCATAACTCCCCGAAGTAACCACGGCGCTTTTTAACAGGGGCACTATGGCCAACAGCGTATCCTTGCGCATTGGGTTAGTAATGCCAATGTTCCAGAGTTTGCCGTCAGGCTGATGACCCCAGGTGCTCATATCGCCCGACCCATTCACGATGCCTGCCCGGATACCTTTAGCCAGCATCATATTGCGGCAGCGGTCGGCAGCGTAACCCTCGCCCAGGGCGCCAAAGCCTATTTTCATTCCTTTATATTTCAGGAATATGGTTGAATTTTTAGCGTTAAGGATGATGTTTTTATATCCTACTTTTTCTACCGATTTTTTGATGGCCTCAGGCGTGGGCATAGCGGTCATGGAGCCATCAAACTTCCATATCCGGTCCATGGCGGCAAAACTAATATCGAAGGCACCGTTAGTTATTTTCGATAAATGCAGCGCGCGTTCGGCCAGCGCAAATACTTCGGGATCTACCTTTACCGGGGCTATGCCGGCATTCTTGTTCACTTTTGAAATTTGTGTGTTCGGCCGCCAGTCGGAAATCAAGTTTTCTATGCGGGTAATTTCTGTAATGATCGTATCAATGTTGCGTTCGGCCGTTAGAGAATCTTTAGCTACAATGGTAATATCGAACCGGCCACCCATCAACAGGGTAGTTCTTTTGCGTAACACCTGTGCGGAGGAATGCGTGCCAATTAATATCAGGATTAAAAGTAAAGCTTGTTTCATGCAGTAATATGAAAACGTTGGAACAGCAAAAACATTTTTTTTACCAAATAAAATCAAAAATAATTAGAATGATACAGGCAACATTTGCCATATACTGCCCCCCCCATACTTATAAATTTACCATTGTTTGCATAAGTACTATTAATGAGCGAGTTAACAATTATATAATATGGTTTTATTTGCATTACAGGCGTTAAATACTGACTTTTGTTCATATTATACTTATCACTCACATGTATCATAAAGCAAAATCTGCAGCCTTACTTTCGCTATCATTAATAGTTGTTTTGTTTTACGCATCATGCCGTAAAAACGAAGCAAAAGAATCTGCCAATACCATCAATAAAAAAGATATCAGTATTAAAATGGCAAAGGGGTTGTACGAAAGCTTTACAGGTTCCAGTTCGTCCATTAAAAAGACAGCCGCTACTAAGGAGGGCGTAAAGGCAGCAAATACCACCCAGTGCGGTTTATCGGTAGATTCTGTAGTGAACACTACAATTAACGTAGCGGCAGATGCAACTAAATACAATGTTACCGGCCGTATTAACATCAAATACATTTGCGACCAAAACAAATGGAACACCATAGGCTATACACTTACTGATAGCTTGCACACTGTACGCAGTACGCCGGTATATAGCGAAGATGCAACCGTAGTAGATAAATATGATGCAGTAACCAAAAATTATAATTACGGAGTGGTTACGGTAAATGGGGTTCAAAAGTCGCATATCATATTTACCAGCAACTATCCATCGCCGGTAACTACCGACCAAAACAACAATTTTACCCTGCAAAATATGGTGGTAGAGGCCTTTGCTTCTAAAAGTGCTGATATTACTTCAGGCAACGCCTTATTTGTAGTGCAAGGTAAAATGGAGGGTACAGCTTATAACTTTTCGGGTAACATTAAATTCTTGGGTAACCGCAAAGTGCTGGTTACCTTTTTAGATGAAGCCTATAATGTTGATATGATTTCTGGCGAAGTTACCGCTGCCAAATAATTCTATACATCTCGTTCAACTTCTACTGTGCTCGGTTTAATAAGGGGATTAATGATTAAGGCAATTAGTACCAATAAAATACAACCCAGCGCATTTAACCATAGATAGGCTACCACCTCTTTCCAGCCGCAATAAACTACCACCGCTTCGGTAATGAGGGCGGCAATAAATACCGCGTGGCCTTTTACGTGTTTTAAGTAAAAGGCTACCACAAATACACCCAATATAGTACCATAAATATAAGAGCCCAGCTTATTTACGGCCTCCAGTAAATTACCTAACTGCCCTGCATACAAAGCCATTAACAGGCATATTACACCCCAAAAAACCGTTGCTAGCCTCGATGCGGTGACATAGTTTTGATCAGTAGCATGCTTATTAATTACCCGTTTATAAATATCAATTACCGTAGTGGAGGCCAGCGAATTTAAGGCACTGGCCGTTGAGCCCATGGAGGCCAAAAAAACAATGGCTATTAGTAAGCCAACCAATCCTTTAGGTAAATATTTGGTCACAAAGCTCAAGAATACGTAGTTGGTATCGTTAACCTCGGCCAAAGCATTGTTTTGCTTCATGAGGGCCATGCCTTGTTTGCGTAGAGTATCGGTTTGAATTTGCACTTGTTGTAGTTGAGCCTGGGCGGTATTAACGGCAGCAGTATTATTGCTTTGCAAAGCAGTAACCAGTGCGTTTGCCTTTTCCTTTTTTTGCACAGCAGCGGCGGCATATTGTTCTTCCAGCTTTTGATACTCACCGGTGTAAGGGCTGGCTTTAACGGCCTTTACCTCGTTACGGTTAAAGAAGAGCGGCGGGGGATTAAATTGATAAAAGCTGAAAACCAGTACGCCAATCAGCAAAATCAAAAATTGCATCGGTATCTTGATCATGGCGTTCATCAATAGCCCCAGCCTGCTTTGCCCTACCGAGCTGCCTGTTAAGTAGCGCCCTACCTGGCTTTGATCGGTGCCAAAATAAGACAGCTGTAAAAAGAAACCGCCAATAATGCCGCTCCACACGTTATACTGATTTTTGGGGTCAAAGTGCCAGTCTATTACGTTGATTCGGTTAAGCTTACCGGCCAGTTGCAGCGAGTTTTTAAAACCTACGCCATGCGGCAGCAAATTAACCACCACTACACCCGCCAGAAACATGCCGGCAAAAATAATGCTCATTTGTAGCATTTGCGTATATGAAACCGCCTTGGTGCCTCCGTAAACCGTATACACAATAACCAGCGTGCCAATAAACAGGGTAGTATATACCACATTGATTTGCAATATGGCCGATAGAATGATGGAGGGCGCGTAAATGGTAATACCGGTAGACAAACCGCGTTGCAGCAGGAATAAAAAGGCAGTTAAGGCCCTCGTTTTTAGATCGAACCGCTGCTCCAGGTATTCGTAGGCGGTATAAACTTTAAGCTTGTGAAAAATGGGCACAAAGGTAATGCACAGCACAATCATGGCCAGTGGAAGGCCAAAGTAAAATTGTACAAAGCGCATCCCATCGGCATAGGCTAAACCCGGAGCCGACAAAAATGTAATGGCACTTGCCTGCGTGGCCATAACCGATAAACCAATATGATACCAGGGCAGCGAACGCCCGCCCACCAAATACTGATCAAGGTTTTTGGTGCCACGGCTTTTGTATATACCGTAACTAATAATAACCAGCAGGGTAACGGCTAAAACAATCCAGTCGGTAAGGCTCATTTAAATGTGATGGTAATGAGCCAAAATACAAAAATTAAAAAAACCAGCCATACGATAACAATACCGTAAAACTGGTTCCAGCTTTTGATGAATTTAGGAAGGTCTTGCCTATCAGGCGTCATGACGGCCTCTAACCAGGAACTTTAAAAATAAAGCTGCGGTGAGTAAACCTAATACACCACCAATAGGGATGTAAATTAAGCCTCTGTCAATCACAAAACCAACAAAAAGGCCGGTTAATAAGGCGATGATATAAAAATATGAATCTAAATTTTCTTTTTCTTCGTGGTGATGATGTGCCATAGCGTATTTATGTTCTTACGTGCAAAAGTAGCTGATTAACTTAGTTATGCAAAATTTGTTTCAGCAATATAACAGGAGGTTATATAATGGCAATGAACGTTAATCAACTTCAAAAGGAACTTTTAAGTAGCGATAAAAGGCTTTGAGTTTCCTGGTAGTAAAAGGTTTTTCGCCGGCTACATAAGCCTTTAACTGTTCGGGACCACCAGCCAGCTTTAAAAGACCTACTGATGGGTATTCGTGGTAGAACCGTTGTTCCATTTTTAGTTTGATCACATACAGCGGATCTAATTTGGGGAATACAATATGTATTTCTTCATACGCCTTCAGGCCAAGTATAAGGGGCAATAAAACCTCAACATCGCTTACCTCGTTTTTTACAAATAATTCTTCCACCCGGCCTAATGCTGCCTCATAATCTTCAATATTTTTTATCTCTTGGGCCACTATATGGTCAAAAGCATGATGATATGGATTTAAGTCTTCTATCTTACTCACAATTCCTTTGGTTAGTGGGTTAACTGAAGCCGCCTGGTTACGCGGTAATCCCCTGGTAGTAAATGTTACTTCTTTTAGTTTAATATCAGGGTTATCTATTAGCATTTGTTCATGTTCTTTTGCCCTGATCATTTCAAGCTCCTCAGCAGTACCAACAAATTCAATAAAATGGGTTTGCAATTTGGTGCTTCGCAATGTACTTATGCGATAATTGCTCATTCCTAACTGACGTGTTGACGAGCCAAACCCCAAACTTTTTATACCATACTCCGTGTCGTTAAAAAAACGCAAAGTTTCAGCATAAAATTTTTGTTCAAAAATGCCAAACTCCTTCAACCATAATAAAATAGGCGCCTCAGCCTCCGGTTGCTTTTTTATGTATTCGGCTAATTTGTCTTTCCCAATTAAAATCATACTTCAATTTGTTACCAATTCTTTGACAATATAAATCTTATAAGCGTTATTATTTAATACAATCGATTGGAGCAAATAAAAATGCTGCTCAACCTTTTATCTCTAACTTAACACATTACATTTGCAATGCAGCATGCGCCTAACGGATATGTTGAAAACAAACCAATAATTACCATGAAGAATTATACGCTTATTAAACTTGCTATTATTTTACTCATGACCGCCAGTACCGTATCGCTTAAAGCACAAAAGCAACCCCGGGTTAATGCCAAAAAACAAGTAGAAGAAGCTGTAGAAACCTTGCGAAAACTGATGGTTGATCCGGATAGTACCAAGCTATCGGCCATGGCGTCTGACAAATTAACCTTTGGCCATTCCAGTGGAAAAATTCAAAACAAACAGGAGTTTTTACACTCTTTCTTAAATGGCGATACTGATTTTACCAGCCTCGAATTTACTAACCAAACGGTTACCGTTTCGGGCAGCACGGCCATTGTGCGCCATACCCTGACCGGGGCCACACACGATAAAGGTAAGGACCCCGGCACGGCTAACTTATTGATCATATTAGTATGGCAAAAGGTAAAAGGCCAGTGGGTATTGCTGGCCCGACAGGCGGTAAAACCACCGGTAGCCAGCTAAACAAAAACGCATCTATAATTATTATCATACAACATGAGTGATCTATCTCAATTATTTGATTTAACCGGGAAAACCGCACTGGTAACGGGTGGTAACAAGGGAATTGGTATGGGCATGGCCGTTGGCCTGGCCGAAGCCGGTGCCGATATTATTGTAGTATCTGGCTCGGTTGAACTGCAGGGCAGCGCCATTGAGCAGCAGGTAACAGCCTTAGGCCGCAAGTTTAAGGCCTACCAGGCCAACCTGAGCAACCGTGAAGGTTTATACGCCTTTGTAACCCAACTACTGGCCGAAAACCCCCGCATAGATATCTTAGTGAACAATGCCGGCACCATTATGCGCAAACCGGCTGCCGAGCACCCCGATGAGTACTGGGATAGCGTATTATCACTTAACCTTGACGCCCCTTTTATTTTAGCGCGCGAACTGGGTAAACACATGATAGAGCATGGAAGCGGTAAGATCATCTTTACCTGCTCGCTGTTAACTTTTCAGGGTGGAATTAATGTACCTGGCTATGCAGCCAGTAAAGGAGCGCTGGGTAGCTTAGTTAAAGCCCTGGCTAACGAGTGGGCCTCTAAAGGCATCAACGTAAACGGTATTGCTCCAGGCTATATTGCTACCGACAATACCGAAGCTTTACGTAACGACCCCGACCGCAGCAAAAGCATTTTGGACCGTATACCGGCAGGCCGTTGGGGCGAAGGCACCGACTTTAAAGGCCCTGCAGTATTCCTGGCATCCGAAGCAGGCAGCTACGTAAGCGGCCACATTTTAACCGTTGACGGCGGTTGGATGGGACGTTAAGAGGAGAGCCAAGAGTACAGAGTCAGGACGTAATCTGACAACAGAAAACAGAAAACACACAACTGAACAATGGAATTAAGATTTGAACATAGCAAAAAGGAAGTAAGCCGCATGACCACCGAAGAACTGCGTGAAGCATTTTTGGTGGAAGAATTGATGCAAGCTGATGTAATTACCAAAGTGTATTCACATTACGACCGCATTATTGTGGGCGGGGTAAAACCGGTTAACAACGCTATTGAACTGGGTAACCATGAAGAGCTAAAAGCCGAACACTTTTTAGAGCGCCGCGAACTGGGTATTATTAACGTAGGCGGCAACGGCGTTGTAGTTGCCGACGGACAAACTTACGAGCTGGACAAAATGAGTTGCCTGTACTTAGGTAAAGGCACCAAAGATGTAGTTTTTAAAAGTACCGACCCGGCCAACCCTGCGGTTTACTACCTGCTGTCGGCTCCGGCACATGCCAACTTCCCTAACCGCTTAATGACCAAGGAAGAAGCTGCACCCGTGCAACTGGGCGATATTACCACGTCTAACAAACGTACCATTTACAAATACATTCACTTAGATGGTATACGCAGTTGCCAATTGGTAATGGGTTTAACCGTATTAGAAACCGGCAGCGTTTGGAACTCGGTACCACCACATACGCACACCCGCCGCACCGAAGTTTATTTTTACTTTGATTTACCGGAGAACCAACGCTTATTCCACTTTATGGGCGAGCCGCAGCAAACCAAGAGCATTGTGATGCAAAACCACGACGCGGTGATCTCTCCGCCATGGTCGGTACATTTTGGTTGTGGCACCAACAACTATGCCTTTATTTGGGGTATGGCCGGCGAAAACCAGGTATATAGCGATATGGATCCGCTGGCGGTGGTTGATGTGAAGTAACATCCAACCTCTAAAAGGGGGGTAAATATAAAAACGGCATTGCACATTAGTGTAATGCCGTTTTTTTTGTTGACTAACTGTCAAACGACCAAGCTATGAATCTTATGAATAAGCCAATAAATTTACGATTGTCCCAGTTTACACAAGTAGATGGATTTTATTTGTGAATACTGCGCATCGTTTGAAGATAAGTGTGGACAACAATTATTGTTTAAACCAAATCTTGCTGATATGAATGCAGTAGATATTATTTTTTAGAAGACAGTTTTTTGATGTGTGCTACAATCTTTTTTTCTTGCCCATTTTCGTCGTTTTGAGATAAGATATCCTTAAAAATATGAGCCTGTTCATCATCAGGCAACTCGGTGAACGTTTTATAAACGTCAGCGTCCTTAAAGCAATTTTCTACCTCTTTTTCCTTAGTGAGACAGTTATCAGTGGTTTTGTGCATCGTAACAACCACGTCGTCGCCACCGCCTTTGCCAATGGCTTTACGGATAGTTCCATTAACTGATATGCGCTTATCCTCTCCGGTTACCGGTGCCAGGTTCAGGTCTTTAAATTCATAACCATCAATCGTACCCGATACTTTCATAAATCCCCACTTTCCACGAATATCCTTTGTGCCCGGTATCACTAAATGATAAGTCCAGGCTCCTTTACCCGGCACGTGTTGCAGAATTAGCTTCTTGCCTTTCAATAGTTCTTTCATGGCTGAATTTTTAAGCAATGATTTAAAGATGCAATAAAAAAGCCGGCTAATTTCTTAACCGGCTTCATTTTGTGAATTGTATATAGGGTTTAGTGATTCCACTTAAAATCTTTAGTATCAAACTCCATTTCGCTTAATCCGCTGTCGTAAAACTCAGCCTGAACTATCACTTTTTTCGATGCTTTTAACATCGTTATAAACTTTTTAGGACTTTCAATAAATAGTACATCCGAGCTCCCGTCAGATGGCTCGCCACAATCGAAAGTAATGGCCTTTTTATCGTCGAACCTCACTTTTACAGTGGTGCCATCCACACCGGAGTTGAACTGTCCTTTAGAAATTCCTATCAATACTTCGTTTTTGTGATCTGTATTGCGCACGGTAATACTCCCTGTAGAACCGCCGTCATACGGAAATTCAAAGTCGATTGAGTTATCAGAATCTATTGAGGCATAGTACTTTTTGCCCGAACTCATTTTGTCAGCTTTTTCCTGATACTGCCATTTGCTTTCGGCTTTAGCCGGCTCATTTTTAGTTTCGGTAACGGCACCTGTATCTACTGTGGTGGATGTATCTACGGCTAACGTATCGTTTGAAGCATTAGAACTTGTACTTGAGCCGCACGAGGAAAGTAAGCCCGCAATTACGAGCAGTGCAAATAATGGTTTCATATTGTGATAAAAATTTATGTCACAATAATAATTGAAAAAGTAATACAAACAAAAGTTTGGCGAATATTTTTAGCAAAATATTTTCAACTCGACCCTTTTTTACTTAAGGATATTGAATTAATCCTTGCTACTTAAGTATTTCCCTTATATCATCGGCCGAAAGCGACTTGATAAAACTTTCCTCTGTAGTAATAAGTGACCGGGCAACACTTAACTTTCGTTGTTGCAGGGCCAGTATTTTTTCTTCTACCGTATCTTTGGTAATGAATTTGTAAATGAACACGTTTTTGGTTTGGCCAATACGGTGCGTACGGTCAATAGCCTGCTGTTCCACGGCCGGATTCCACCATGGGTCGAGGATGAAAACGTAGTCGGCTTCGGTTAGGTTAAGTCCTACACCACCCGCTTTAATGGAGATGAGGAAAACCTGTGTCTTAGCATCTTCCTGGAAACGCTTAACCACCTCGCCCCGGTTTTGAGTGCTGCCATCCAGATAGGTGTAACGGATATTATGCTGGTCGAAGTACTGGCGGTAAATAGACAATTGCTTTACAAACTGTGAAAACACCAATATTTTATGCCCACCATCCAACACATTGGCCAGGGTATGTACCACGTTCTCAAACTTACCCGAATCGCCTTCGTACGTATCATCGATCATGAAGGGGTGGTTTGCTATCTGGCGCAGCTTAATTAGGCCCTGCAGCACCTGTATTTGCGTTTGGGCAAAGGTGCCGTCTTCCAGGCTTTGCAGCAACTCGTTGCGGTATTCAGATTTTACTTTTTCGTATACAGCGCTTTGCTCATCACTCATTTGGCAATAGAACAACTGCTCGGTTTTAGGCGGCAGCTCGGTAGCCACCTGCTCTTTGGTACGACGCAGCACGAAAGGTTTGATCAGCGCTTGCAAGCGCAGCGCTTTGTCTTCATCCTTTTTCTTTTCAATAGGCGTTACAAACTCGTTCAGGAAAAACTGCTGGCTGCCCAGTAAGCCCGGGTTTATGAACGACATCTGTGTCCACAGATCGTTCACCGTATTTTCTACAGGTGTACCGCTCAAGATGAGCTTATGGCGCGATTTTAACTGCTTAACGGCCTGGTAAGATTTGGATGACGGGTTTTTAATATTCTGGCTCTCATCCAAAATAATGTAATCGAAAAAGAAAGCCTTAAACAAATCCACATCAATGCGGCTAATGCCATAGGTGGTTACCACTACATCATACTTGCCAAATACATCGGGTGATTTATAGCGGAACGCGCCCGTATGTACCATCATACGCAGGCCGGGGGTAAATTTAGCCGCCTCGTTTATCCAGTTATAAATTAAGGAGGTGGGCATAATAAGCAGCGATGTGCTGGTAGCTCCAATGGCTTCGGCATCTTCCTTGTTTTTTTGTAGCAGGGCCAGCGTTTGTATAGTTTTACCCAAACCCATATCATCGGCCAGGCAGCCGCCAAAATGATATTCCTTTAAAAAGTGAAACCAATTGTAGCCAGCCTTTTGGTAAGGGCGCAGGTTACCGGAAAAATTTACCGGCATGGGCATATCTTCCAGCTCCTCAAAATCGGTTAGCTTTTGGAGTTTGCGGTTAATGGTAATGCTGGCCAGTTCGCCCTCAGCTAAATCATTAATTAGGCCTATGTGATGCTTGCGAAGTTTGAGGTCTTTATTGCCTTCGGCAAAGTTGAGCAGGTTGCCGTATTGGGTAAACCACTCCTGGGGTATCACGGCAATTTCGCCACTGGGCAGGGTAAACTCTTTCTTGTGGTTCAGGATATGGTTCCGCAATTCCATAAACGGAATTTGATAGGGACCAAAGTGTACAATGGCATAAATGTCGAACCAATCGTTATTCTCCTTAACTTGCAGGTCTATCTTATTGCTGCCAAACAGGTAGCGTTTTTGGCCTTCGGGTTGCTCAATTTCAAAGCCGGCGGCTATGAGCTGGTCGTGGTGCTGGTTAAGCCATTCAAATACCGAAAATGAGCGATCGGCCTCCTCATTATCGTGCTTTACTTCCAGATTTTGAAACAGGGACGATGAGGTGGTTAAACCCATAGCCTCCAATTGGGCCAGCTTGTTTTTTTCCCAGGTAACCGAGCGTTTAATGCGATGGAATATATAGTCGTCGCCGTTACGGTCAATTTTTACCGAGATATGCCTGCCATCTCCATAAGGGAATACATACCCGGCATATTTAAAGTATAGTTGTATTTGCGATATTCCGCCTTGCACATAAATGGGTTTAACCACCGGGCGGGCATCGTATTTTTCAGTATTAATGGTAAAGCCTTCGGCATGCACGTGATGCTTTTCGATAAGGGGCGCTACAAACTTTTCAAAATAAGATTGTTCGGCGCTACGCGGAATAGCGATAAAGCGTTTATTAAGAAAAGGCAGCAGCTTTTTGCCCTCTACATCCTTATCAAAATAATAGAGTGTATCATCCAGCATGAGCCAGCCGGGATGGTTGCATACAATTTCGGCCCCTTTAAACATAAATTCGATACGCATACCCTGGTATTTAATGGTGGGGTAGTAACGAATCTCGCTATCGTCACGCTTAAAGTGGAATAAAACGGTGGCCGCTTCGGTGGCGATGTGTAGCCGTTTGCCCGCCGGATAACCCTCTTTACTCATCAGAAAGATCTGTTTATCTCCCATCAGGCTCAAGGCCTCGGCCATCTTCTTTTCTATTTTGGGGCGGATAACTTCGTAGAGCTGATCATTGAATACCTTGCTAAAAAACTCATATGGCCGTACCGGCTTTTTGTGGTATTTTTTGATGATATGCCCTTGTTCAATATCTTCTAAAAGTTTAATGAGCTTCAGGTCGGTATCGTCAATGCAGTTACTAAACTCCTGTGCGGTATTAGTAAACAGGCGCTGGTGGGTGAGCGAAAACTCGCCGTTGGGGTTAAGCTGCACGATATGCGGCTCGATGATCCATGAAAGATATTCATGGCGGGCAAACGCATAAATGAGCTGGCAAGGTTTACTGCTGTCGACACGTAGCATAGATTAATTCAAAAATTTATGGAAGCTACATCAACAAAAATTTCAAACCTAAACAGAATTTTAAGGAATAAAAAGTAAAACGGCTCAAAACTGAAAAATTAACAAATTCATAATGGCTGGTTGTTCGTTCAAATTGCTGCCAATAAATATGTTGTTGGATATAAATGAGCGATTAAAACACTCGGCGGATTGAACAAGTGGGGAAATAGTGTTCACGCATAAAACATCAATAAGTCTTCAATAAATTACAAAAAACTTCATAAAAGTACATTTTTCCTCATGTCAGGCTGGTTTTCAAGATTGCTTAAAAGGCAATAAACTTATAAAAGTGTAGAAAAAGTGTTCACGCGTGAACACTTTTTGAACGGTTTATGAACACTTTCGTGAACGATTTTCTGGTTGAAAAACGGTGCGGTGTTTGTACCTTGCAGCCGTATGGCAACAACTAATCAGGAAAAATACGACGCGCTGTTAAAACTGACACAAGACGACTTTCAGGCATTTTTGTACGATTGCGACGGTACCCTGGCCGATAATATGGGTGCCCATACCGAAACTTACATTCGCGTGGCTGCCGAGGAAGGTTTGGTATTAGATGGTGCCATTATAGATGAATTTGCCGGACTGCCCATTGTAAACGTGGTGGAGCAAATTAACAACCGCTACCAAACCACCTTTGACCCGGAGGATTTCAAAGCCCGGAAATACAAAATATTTTTAGAAGAATACATAGACCATACCCAGCCCATAGAGTACGTAGTGAACCACCTGAAAAACCATGCCGGCGTTGTAAAAATTGGCGTGGTAAGCGGCAGCAGCCGTATAGCCGTGGAAAGGACCTTGAAAATATTAGGCATACTCGACCTGGTGGAAGTGATGGTATGTGCAGGCGAAACTACTCATGGCAAACCCTACCCCGACCCATTCCTGAAAGCGGCTGAACTATTAGGTGTAGACCCGCAGCACTGCCTGGTATTTGAAGATGGCAATGCAGGCGTACAAGCAGCCGAAGCTGCAGGTATGCGCTGGGTGCGGATAGACAAGGTTTAAATTCAGACAGGTAATTTATAGATACGATCAGGCAGCACGCATTCTTGGATTTTTTGATCGAATGGATTTACATCGCTAATAGCATCCACCGGTTCAAAAAATGACAAGCCTACAAAGCGGGTGCCCGGTTTGCATTGGGCCATAAAACGATCGTAGAATCCCTTACCGTAGCCTACCCGGTAGCCTTGCTTGTCGAACGCCAACAGGGGCACCAGCACCATGTCTATCTCCTGCAGATCAATGGTATTCCCTTGAATAGGTTCGGGTATACCAAAAGCGTTAATACCCATTTGCAACTGTTCATCATCAATGTAGTGCTGCATAGTGCTGTCTGCAAAATCAGCTTTCGGGAAAATCCGCTGAATGTGTGGGTGATGGGCTATTAGCCAATTTCGGATCAAGATAGTATCAGGCTCCTTACGTTTATGGATAGGCATAAAAAGGTGTATGCATGCCACTCCGTTTAAATCAAGCTGTTTAAATTGTTCCAGCAGATCATGATTCAGCTGGTCATATTCAGCCTGTGAAAGTTGACTGCGTTTAGCAGTGAATGTTTTACGAAGTTCTGCCTTATTCAATTTATGTAGCTAAGTTGGGTAACTGTTTATGCAATAATGTCATTGCGAGGAGCGATAGCGACGTGGCAATCTCTAAGCGCTCAATCACCTTTCGCTGGAGATTGCCACGCTATCGCTCGCAATGACATGGTGTTGTTTGTTTACAAACAAGAAAGGCTTCCTATGGGAAGCCTTTCTATAGAATATTTGTTAATTACCCTTTTACACGCTCAATATAAGCGCCGGTAGCGGTATCAACTTTTACTTTCTCGCCCTGGTTGATGAACAACGGCACTTTTATTTCGGCACCGGTTTCTAACGTGGCCGATTTTAAGGCTCCGGTGGAGGTATCGCCTTTAACGGCCGGTTCTGAGTAGGTTATTTCCAGTTCTACCGAAGCTGGTGCCTGTGCCATAATAGGCTCGTCGCTTTCAAAGGCGATGATAACGTTTACGCCTTCTTTTAAAAACTTAACAGCATTGCCAAACAGGAATTTAGGGACATTAAATTGCTCGTAAGTGGCATTATCCATTACTACCATATCGTCGCCATCTTCGTACAGGTATTGGTAATCGCTGGTTTCTACACGGGCAATGGTTACATCTTCGTCTGTACGGAAACGGTATTCTACCAGTTTACCGCTTTTAACGTTACGCATACGGGCCTGGTAAAAGGCGCGTAAGTTGCCTGGGGTACGGTGTATGAACTCTTCTACCTGCACTAATTCTCCGTTAAAGCGGAGTATATTCCCATTTTTTATTTCTGATGCTTTAGACATAATAATTTTTAGTGGTGCAAACTTAGGCACTTAACGGCAAACAATCAAGCAGTTGATTGCCTGCCCGGGGCAATCGCTTTTGAACATCTTTGCCCGGCTACCCCATTGTCCCCAACTTGTTTCAGGATTACGCAAGGTGGTTAAGGGTCGTGCAACCGCTTATTCTAAGTACGTATGAAAGAAAAGTCATGCCGAAATAAATCCGGCATGACCTTCCATTTTTATTAAAAGTTATTTCCTAATTACCTGCCGATGTACCTGCGGTTACCAGGTCGCCGTCTGTATTCAGTTCAACAATTTCATAACCCAGTTTTTGCAGGCCGGGCAAAATGCGCGCTTTATCGCCCACTAATAAAATATTCATTTTATCGGGCTGAATAAACTGATTAGCTGCGGCTTTTAATTGCGCGGGAGTAATGTTTTTCAACAGGGCAGATTGCTCGGTTACATAAGTTGCCGGTAAATTGTACTCTTGTATTAACGATATAAAGCGTGCTTTTTGAATACCGGTTTCATAACGTAAAGCATTACCTTGTCCAATAGCTTTTTTCAGGAAAACTACCTCTTCGGCAGTAGGGCCGTTGGTGCTAAAGTTCTTCAACTCGGTCATTAAGGCTACCAAGGCACTATCTGTCGATGGTGCGCGGATGCCCGAACTAAAGGTAAAACCGCCCGAATATTTATCGGCTGCAAAGCGGCTACTGGCACCGTAGGTCCAACCCTTGGTTTCGCGCAGGTAAGTGTTTAAGCGGCTGGTAAAATCGGTACCCAGCGGGTAGTTGGCCATGTAAGCTTTGTAATAATCGCCGGTTGGGTTATAGCGCATATTGTTGCCATAACCTACCGTAAACTGGGTTTGGGCAGCTTTAGGTACATCAACCAGGTAAATTTTGGTTTTAGCAACAGGGATAGCTTCGCCCGGTGT
>Ga0265798_10003371_pt1 | contig 22757 bp, 13 predicted proteins | sample P3T30metagenome_FD_192430 | JGI IMG/M metagenome (GOLD analysis project Ga0265798, IMG submission 192430) | Plant litter microbial communities from East Loma Ridge, Irvine, California - P3 T30 | ecosystem: Environmental > Terrestrial > Plant litter > Unclassified | place: USA: California... | reverse complement strand
TCCGGCGCCAGCATGCCCGACAGTGCCGTCTTGATCTCGTCGATCGCATCGTAAATGATGCTGTAGTAACGGATGTCGACGCCGTTGGCTTCCGCCAGCTTGCGCGCCTGGCCGTCGGCACGGGCGTTGAAGCCGATGATGACTGCCTTCGAGGCGACCGCCAGGTTGACGTCCGACTCGGTGATGCCGCCGACCGCCGCATGGACGATCTGGACCCGCACTTCCGAGGTCGACAGTTTCTGCAGCGAACCGACCAGCGCTTCCTGCGAACCCTGCACATCGGTCTTGACGATGAGCGGCAGGTTCTTGACTTCGCCTTCGGCCATCTGGTCGAACATGTTCTCCAGCTTGGCGGCCTGCTGCTTCGCCAGTTTGACGTCGCGGAACTTACCTTGACGGAACAGGGCGATTTCACGCGCCTTGCGCTCGTCGGCCATTACCATCACTTCTTCACCGGCGCTCGGCACTTCGGTCAGGCCCTGGATCTCGACCGGGATCGATGGACCCGCGGTGGTGACAGGCTTGCCATTCTCGTCCAGCATCGCACGCACCCGGCCGAACGACGAACCCGCCAGCACGACGTCGCCGCGCTTGAGGGTACCCGACTGCACCAGGATCGTCGCGACCGGGCCCTTGCCCTTGTCGAGGCGGGCTTCGACCACCAGGCCACGGGCCGGTGCTTCGGCCGGGGCCTTCAGTTCCAGCACTTCGGCTTGCAGCAGCACTTGTTCCAGCAGGTCGTCGATACCGGTACCGATCTTCGCGGACACCGGGACGAACGGCGAATCGCCACCGTATTCTTCCGGCACCACGCCTTCGGCGACCAGTTCCTGGGTCACGCGGTCGGCATTCGCGCCCGGTTTGTCGATCTTGTTGATCGCCACGACGAGCGGCACACCGGCGGCTTTCGCGTGGGCAATCGCTTCCTTGGTCTGCGGCATCACGCCGTCGTCCGCCGCCACCACCAGGATGACGATGTCAGTCGCTTTCGCGCCACGGGCACGCATTGCCGTAAAGGCTTCGTGACCCGGGGTATCCAGGAAGGTGATCATGCCGCGCGGGGTGTCCACGTGGTATGCACCGATGTGCTGGGTAATGCCACCGGCTTCGCCAGCAGCAACCTTCGCACGGCGGATGTAATCCAGCAGCGAGGTTTTACCATGGTCGACGTGACCCATGACGGTGACCACCGGGGCGCGCGAGGTCGACTCGAACTCGGCGTGTTCGCCCTGGTCGGCCAGCAGCGCTTCCGGATCGTCCTCGGCGGCAGCGAAGGCCTTGTGGCCCATCTCTTCCACCAGGATCATCGCGGTTTCCTGGTCCAGCACCTGGTTGATGGTGCACATCTGGCCCAGCTTCATCAGCTGCTTGATGACCTCGGATGCCTTGACGGACATCTTGTGCGCCAGTTCGGCCACGGTGATGGTTTCAGGAACGTGCACGTCCTTGACGATCGCCTCGGTCGGTGCCTGGAAGTTGGTTTCGCGGTCATCGCTGTGCGAACGGCGTCCGCCACTGCGGCCACCGCTGCGCCAGCCATCACGGCCGCCGGAACCGGTGCTCGGGCCGCCACGGCCTTTCGGGCCGCTCGGTGCGCCGCGCTTCTTGGCGTCGTCCGACCAGGTCGAGGAGACATTCGCCGATTTGATCGACTTCTTGTCGCCCGGCTTCTTGTCGCCCGGCTTGGCGTCGCCCGGCTTCTTGTCGGCCGATACGGCCGGCTTGTGCAGGGTGCCAGCAGGTGCGGCAGGCGCGGCCGGTTTCGCAACCGGTTCCGGCGCCTTGATGACGCGGCGTGGCTGGCTCATCATGAGCTTGATCTGGGCCACTTCGTCGGCCACGGCCTTGCGTGCGCGCTCGGTGGCGGCAACGCGTTCGGCGGCTTCCTTGGCAGCGTCCTCGGCGCGCTTCTTGGCTTCGGCGGCAGCGGCCTGGGCCTTCTCGTCGACGGCAGGGGCGGCAGCATTCGCACTGGCGGCGCTGGTCGCAGCGGCGGCGGCCGCAGCGGCCTTGGCGGCGGCGGCTTCACGCTTGGCCTGCTCGGCCGCTTCGCGCTTGGCTTCTTCTTCCGCAGCCTTGGCATTGGCGGCTTCTTCCGCTTCCAGCTTGGCCAGGCGCTCCTGCTTCTCGCGCAGGTCGGCTTCCTGACGGGCGATCAGCTCGGTCTGACGGCGTGCGTCTTCCTCGCGGCGCGCCTGTTCGGCAGCGTCGATCACCGGCTCGGCTTCCACTTTCGGGGTGGTGACCAGGTCGTCGCGCTGCACGAAGGTACGCTTCTTGCGGACTTCGACCTGGATGGTGCGCGATTTGCCGCTCGAGTCAGCCTGCTTGATCTCGGTGGTTTCCTTGCGGGTCACCGTGATCTTTTTCTTCTCGCCAGTTTCGGCGGCGCCGTGGGTACGGCGCAGGTGGTTCAGCAGCTTGTCCTTATCATCTTTTGACAAGGGATCTGACGTCGAACTTTTGTCGACGCCGGCCGAGCGCAGCTGTGTCAGCAGCAGGTCTGCAGGCATCTTCAGTTCGGTGGCAAATTGGGCTACGTTGTTACTCGCCATTCAGTCCTCTTTTCTATGTGTCGCAGAGATGATAAAGATTTGCAAATTACGCCTTGGCCGTTTCTGCCAGGCTCCAGGCTTTCGCCTGCAGCGCCTTGGCGCGGTCATCGTATTTACTGTCGACCAGCTTCATCTCATCGTCGGTCACATCGTTGAATTCATTCTTGATCAGTTCGCCGGCACGGTCCGACGACAGTGCCAGGATGGCGCCGAATTCGTCGTAGGCGAGTGCTGCGAAGGCGTCGACCGTCTTGATCCCAGCCAGGCCGAGCTTGCCGGCGGTGGTGCGGTCCATGCCTTCCAGGTTCACGAGGGCTTCTTCCATCCCTTCGAGGCCTTCTTCGGAAGCGATCGCTTCAGTCACCAGCGCGTCACGGGCGCGGGTGCGCAGCTCGTTGACGGTGTCTTCGTCGAACGACTCGATTTCCAGCATTTCGGAAATTGGGACGTAAGCGATTTCTTCAAGGCTGGAGAAACCTTCATCGACGAGGATGTCGGCCACTTCCTGGTCGACGTCCAGCTTTGCCATGAACAGGGTGCGGATCGCGGCAGTTTCCTGCTCCACCTTGTTCGCCGATTCTTCGGCGGTCATGATGTTGATCTTCCAGCCGGTCAGTTCCGACGCCAGGCGCACGTTCTGGCCCGAACGGCCGATCGCGATCGCCAGGTTTTCTTCATCCACCACCACGTCCATCGCGTGCTTGTCTTCGTCGACCATGATCGAGGAGACATTGGCCGGAGCCAGGGCGCCGATCACGAACTGGGCCGGATCGTCCGACCACAGCACGATGTCGACGCGCTCGCCGCCCAGCTCGCCGGTGACGGCCTGGACGCGCGAACCGCGCATGCCGACGCAGGTGCCGATCGGGTCGATGCGCTTGTCGGCGGTGAACACCGCGATCTTGGCGCGCACGCCGGCGTCACGGGCAGCCGATTTGATCTGCAGCAGGCCTTGTTCGATTTCCGGCACTTCCAGCTCGAACAGCTTCATGATGAATTCCGGCGCGGTGCGCGACAGGATCACCTGCGGGCCGCGCATATTGCGGTCCACGCGCAGGATGAAGGCGCGGACGCGGTCGCCGATACGCAGGTTCTCTTTCGGGATCATCTGGTCGCGCGGCAGGCGCGCTTCGATCTTGCCCGATTCCACGATGGCGTCGCCGCGCTCCATGCGCTTGATGGTGCCGGTCACCAGCGAATCGCCGCGTTCCAGGAAGTCTTGCAGGATCTGTTCGCGCTCGGCATCGCGCACGCGCTGCAGCACGACCTGCTTGGTGTCCTGGGCAAAACGGCGGCCGAACTCGACCGATTCGATCGGGTCTTCGATGTATTCGTCGACTTCGATGTCAGGAATCTGTTCCATGGCTTCGAAGTGCAGGATTTCCTGGTCGGGCAGCTGCAGGCCGGCTTCGTTCGGCACCACGTGCCAGCGGCGGAAGGTTTCGAATTCGCCGCTGTCGCGGTCGATGCTCACGCGGATGTCGACCTCGCCTTCATAGCGTTTTTTGGTGGCTTGCGCGAGCGCGAACTCGAGCGCTCCGAAGACCACTTCCTTATCGACATTCTTTTCGCGCGCAAGCGCATCAACCAGTAACAAAATTTCGCGACTCATGCTTTGCGACTCCTAAAATCCACCTGTGGCACCAGGCGTGCCTTATCCAATTCGGCCAGCGTAAATTCCAACAACGCCGCACCATCTTTATTATCAATTTCCAGACCAACCTTGTCGCCCTCGACGCCGCGCAGGATACCGGTAAAGGTTTTCCGATTCGCGCCGCCCGGAATGGCAACCCGCAATTTGACCGTGCATTCGAGCCCGGCGAAACGCGCAAAGTCGGCCAGGGTCCGCACCGGGCGATCGAGGCCCGGCGACGAGATTTCCAGCCGTTCGTAATCCACGTTCTCGACGGTGAACACATGCGACAACTGGTGGCTCACCGTGGCGCAGTCCTCGACCGTGATCGGGCCTTTTTCATCCGCATCGGCTGCGGGAAAATCGATGTAGACACGCAGGATGCCGCGTTCGCCGCGTTCGACGTCGACGAGTTCGTAGCCGAGGCCACTCACTGTTTTGGCGATTAATTCAAACTGCTGCACGACGCTTCTCCAGGAGCTTCAAAACGATTTACCAAAAAAAAAATGGGCATCTGCCCATCTTTTTGTATTCACAACCCAACCAGATGAAAGCACTTGCACCAAGAAAACACTGGGAAGAACTTTGATTAGGCTGCACATTATACAGTGATCCCACTTCTCTCGCAATCGCCATACCATAGTTGGCAAGCCGAATAGTGCAAAACGCAACAGTTAGCAGGATGGCCATAAAGGACATGGGGCGCATTCTACGGCAATGCAGCATGGCGTGCCTGCGCGTGCGGAAATTTCTCGCAGCGCAGGCCCGGACGCGGGCTTAACCGCGGCGTCCGCGGCGCGGCAGGCCGTGCTCGGAACCGCGCGGACCCTGGCCGCCGCGACGGCCGCCGCCGGTGCCGGCGAAACCGAAGGTGGTCTGCAGCGGATCCGGTTGCTTCGGACGGCTGCTGGTCTTGCCGCCACCCTGGCCACCGCCGCCGAAACCGCCGGCGCTGGCGCCACGGCCCTTGCCCTTGCCGCCGCCCTGCCCACCGACGCCGCCCTTCGGCCCCTGCCCTTGCGGACGGCCGGCCGGCATGCCCGGCATCCCTTGCGAGCGGGCGCTGCCGACCCGCACCGCCTGCGGACCGAAGGGGTCCACGTTGCGGTTGGCGTCGGCGCGGTCGATGCGGTTGCCGTCTGCGCGGTTCGGCTGGGGCGCCTGGCCCTTGCCGCCCTTGCCCTTGGCGTCGCCCTTGCCGGCGTCGCCGCCCTTCTTCTCGACGCCGAAGGCCGACATCAGCGAGCGCACGTCGTTTTCTTCCAGCTCTTCCCAGCGGCCGCGCTTGAGGCCGGTCGGCAGGGTCATGGCGCCGTAACGGGTACGGATCAGGCGCGAGACGGTCAGGCCGACCGCCTCGAACATGCGGCGCACTTCGCGGTTGCGGCCTTCGCCGATGACCACCCGGTACCACTTGTTGATGCCTTCGCCGCCGCCGTCCTGCACCTTCGAGAACGAGGCCAGGCCATCGTCCAGCTCGACGCCGGCGAGCAGCTTCTGGCGCATGCCCTCTTCCAGCTCACCCAGGGTGCGCACCGCGTATTCGCGGTCGATGTTGTAGCGCGGGTGCATCAGCCGGTTGGCCAGGTCGCCCGAGGTCGTGAACAGCAGCAGGCCCTCGGTATTGAAGTCGAGGCGGCCGACGGCCAGCCACTTGCCGGTCTTCATGGTCGGCAGGCGGTCGAACACGGACGGACGGCCTTCCGGATCGTCATGGCTGACGATCTCGCCGGCCGGCTTGTGGTACACCAGCACGCGCGGCGGCTTGCTGTTGTTCACGCGGCGCTGGATCAGCTTGCCGTTGATGCGCACCGCATCGGTCGGCAGGATGCGCTGGCCGATGTGGGCAGGCTCGCCGTTCACCGACACGCGGCCGGCGACGATCAGGTCTTCCATGTCGCGGCGCGAACCGAGGCCGGCTTCGGCCAGCACCTTGTGCAGCTTCGGCGCGTCGTCGTCGGCGGTCAGGTCGCGGCGCACCGCCTTGGCCGGCTGGCCACGGCCGCCCTCGCTGGCGTCGAAATCGTCCGAAGTGACGAAGGAGAACACGGCGTCGGCTTCATTGCCCCGGGCGCCGCCCTTGCCTTGCGGCTTGCCCGGCTTGCCCTGCCCCTTGCCGGCTTGCTTGCCCTGCTGGCGGCCGCCCTGCGGCTGCTGGCCCGGCTGGGCGTTCTGCTGCGGACGCCCGCTTTGCTGGCCACGGTTCTTTTGCTGCCCGTTGCGGCCACGGCCGTCGCGTCGGCCTTCGACCGGCGCTTCGCCTGCCTCGGCGTCGGCGGGTGCTGGCGCAGCCGGCTCAGGATTGGCGGCGCGCTGCTCCATCTCGCGCGCTTCGCGCTCCTGGCGTTTTTCGCGCATCTGGCGCGGGCCGCGCGGCTTGCGCGCTTCGCCGTCCGGAGCCGGTGCAGCGGCGGCGGTGGCCGGCGCTTCGACCACGGCGGGGGGCGCTTCGCTTGCGGCGGCCTTGGCGGCGCGCGGCTTGCGCGCCTTCGGCGCCGGGGCCGCTTCGGCGACAGGCGCGGCTTGCGGCGCGGCGTCGCTCACGGCGCCGGTCTCGGCGGGCGCTGCGGCAGCCTTGCGGGTGCGCTTCGGCTTGGCGGCGGTCTCGGCCGCTACTTCGGCGACGGCTTCCTTCGGCGCGGCCGGCTTGCGGGTGCGTTTCGGTTTGGCAGGAGCGGCGTCCGCGTCCACGGGCAGGGTGTCGTTCGGTTCAGTTGGGTTCATCGTTCGTATCTTTATTATGCTGACCCGGCCCAGCGGCGACTGCCGTCTCCTGGTCAAAAATCGGGACGTCGACGGGCAGCGCGCCCGTCTCGGTCATTGCTTCGTTGTCAGTGGCGGCGCTTGCGGCGTCCGCCTTGTCAAAATTGTCGTTCAGCGCCGCTTCCAGCGCCTCGAGGCTGCGGCTGTCCGGTCCCTCGCTGACCGCCTGCAGCGGCGGCAGTTGCGACAGCGCGGCCAGGCCGAGGTCGTCCAGGAATTGCTTGGTCGTGCCCAGCAGCGCCGGCCGCCCCACCACTTCACGATGGCCGACCACGTCGATCCAGCCGCGGTCTTCCAGCATCTTGATGGTCTGCGAGTTCACCGCGACCCCGCGGATTTCCTCGATGTCGCCGCGCGTGACCGGCTGGCGGTAGGCGATGATCGCCAGCGTTTCCAGGGTCGCACGCGAATACTTCGGCGGCTTCTCGAACGACAGGCGATCGAGATAGGGCTTCATCTCGGGACGGCTCTGGAAGCGCCAGCCCGATGCCAGGCCGACGATCTCGATGCCGCGCCCCTGCCAGTCCTGGCGCAATTCTTCCAGCAAGATCTTGATCGTGTCGCTGCCGACGCCGGCATTGAGCTGGCGGCCGTTGGCGTCGACCTCGGCGAACAGTTTCTTCATGCCGTGGATCGTCATCGGCTCGCGCGCGCACAGCAAGGCGGTCTCGAGGACGCGCTTGGCCTCGTCAGTATTCATATCGCGGTGTCGTCACGCTCAGAATGAAAGAATCAAATTAAATAAACCGTCTACGCGGGTGCAATCGCGGATACCGGGCACGGCCGAGAGCGGCGGTGCGAAGGTGCTGCACATGCTGGAATCCGGGGCCCGGGCCTGGATGCGCCGGGCTGACATTGGCGGCGGGCGAGGCGCCTGCCGCGCTGCTGGTGTTTCGACGAGACGCGGATTCGCGGGTGATGCGGCGGGGGCGTCTCTGGCAACTGGGGGCCATTGTAACCGATAAAACACGGGAACGGACAAGGCCCGGCCTCGGGATCTCATCAAATCCCGCCGCAACGTCCGCAAACCGCCTGGTTTCGCCTCAAGCCGCCAGTTTTTCCGACAAAATCGCCGACACACCGAGGAAGGCCGGGTACTCGGCCGTGATCACATAGGTCGGCACCGCGGCCAGGTAGGCGCTGAAGCGGCCCTTCTGCTCGAAGCGGCGGCGGAAGCTGGAGGCCAGGAAGCGCTTGCCGAGACGCGGCACGATGCCGCCGCCGATGTAGACGCCGCCCTGGGCGCCGAGCGTGATCGCCAGGTTGCCGGCGGCGGTGCCGAGCATGCCGCAGAAGGTTTCCAGCACCTCGTCGCACAGGTGGCATTCGCCGCTGAGGGCGCGGCGCGAGATCTCCGGCGCCGCCAGGCTCTCGCCCGGACGGCCGGCGCGATCGGCCAGCGCACGGTAGATCAGCTCGACCCCGGCGCCCGACAGCAGGCGCTCGCACGAGACGTGCTCGAACTCGCGCCAGGCGTATTGCAGGATCGCGATCTCGGTCTCGTTGACCGGCGCGAAGCCGACGTGCCCGCCTTCGCTGCGCAGCGCGGTCCAGTGGCCATCGACGCCCGGGACCAGGCCCGAGACGCCCAGGCCGGTGCCCGCGCCCAGCAAGCCCAGCGGCGCCCCGGCGACTGGCGCACCGCCGCCCACTTGCAGCTTGTGCTGTCCCAGGTGCGGCAGCGAGCGCGCCAGCGCGGAAAAATCGTTCACCACCTCGAGGGTCCCGAAGCCGCAGTCGATGCGCAATGCCTCGATGGAAAACGCCCAGTGGTGGTTGGTCATGCGCACCTGGTCGCCGGTCACCGGGTTGGCGATCGCGATCGCCGCGTGGCGGATGCCGCCGTGGTGGGCCGCTACCTGCGGCAGGGCCAGGTAGCTGCGGATGGCGTCGGCCAGGGTCGCATGCTCGCTGCAGGCCAGCACCTCGATCGCCTCGAAGTGGCCGGGCGCGGTTTCCAGCGCAAAACGGGCATTGGTACCACCGATATCGGCGAGCAGGCGCGCGCCATCGGCAAAGGCGGAGGAACGCAGGATGGAGCTGGGAGCGAGGACGGTCATTGCAGCAGTGAGAGAGGCGATGACCCGAGCTTACTAAACTTCCTGGAGATGTTACAAGTTCTTTTTGTAGTTTAGGTACAAGCGCGCAAATCGCGCCCTACTCTAGCAACAGACAGCTGCGGTCCGATGAAGTAGTCGAACTACCTCATCAGCAGCTGACCGGATCCATGGCCGGGCCGCCGCTGTGGTGGGCGTTCCAGGCATCCAGGCCGCCCTTCAGGGGCCGGGCGCGGTGAAAACCATTGTTGAGGAACTGTTTCGCGACCTCGGCTGCGGTCACGTCGTTCGGACAACTGCAATAGACGACGATGTGGCGGTTGCGGTCGAGGGTCGCCATCAGCTGCTCCGGCGGGCAGGACTTGAACACCAGCGCGCCGGGAATCGCCGCCTCCATGCCCTGCGCCGTCAGGCTTCGGGCATCGATGATGAGGGGGTCGTGGCCGGCATCGATCAGGCCGAGCAGCTCGGCGACCTCGATGCGCGCCACCGCCCCGCGCGCGCGGTGGCGGCGCCGTTCGATGTACTTGACGGCGACGAACAGCGCCAGAAAGGACGCCAGCACCGACAGCGCGGTGCCGCCCATGGTCTCGAGCGTGGCCAGCAGTTCCTCGACACCGTCATGGAACACGACGCCCAGCAGGATCCCGGTGCCGCTCCACAGCGCCGCGCCAGTAATGGCATAGGCCAGGAACATGCGCGGCTGGGTGCCGATGGCGCCGGACAAGGGCGCGGCGATGGTGTTGAAACCGGGGACGAACTTGGAGACCAGCAGCGACTTGGCGCCGAATCGGCGGAAGCGGTCCTCGGTCTGGTTGACGCACGAATCGGGGGACAGGGAAATCTTGCACAGCAGCCGCAGGATGCGCTTGCCGTAGAAGCGCCCGGCGCGGAACCAGAACAGGTCGCAGATCAGGCAGGCGCCTACCGCGGCGAGCAGGCACAGCTGCCACATGAGCTCGCCATCGACCGACAGCGCGCCGGCCACGACCAGGATCGGAAAGGCCGGAATCGGCAGGCCGAACTGCTCGACCAGCACGATGCCGAACACGATCAGCACCCCGTAGATTTGCAGCAGCTCGATAAGTTGTGACATTGCTCCAGTGTAGCGCAATTCCATTCTGACCACAGGCGGCCCGGCCCTGCCTTTGGATAGGCGTGCGGCAGAAGCGCAACAGATTCTTCACGCGCCTCGCGGGATGGCGGCAAGCAGGCTGCGCGTGTATGCATGCTGCGGATTGCGGTAGAGCGCATCCGAATCCGCCAGCTCGACCACCCTGCCCCCTTGCATCACCATCACCTGGTCGGCGATGTACTTCACTACCGACAGATCGTGCGAGATGAAGATGTAGCTCATGCCGTACTCGTCCTGCAGGTCCTGCAGCAGATTCAAGACCTGCGCCTGCACCGACACGTCCAGCGCCGACACCGATTCGTCGCACACCAGAATCTCGGGCTTCATCGTGAGGCAGCGCGCGATCGCGATGCGCTGGCGCTGGCCGCCGGAGAATTCGTGCGGGTAGCGGTGGAAGGCCTGTTCCGGCAAGCCGACGCGCTTCAGGAGATGGTGGGCCATCGCGACCCGCTCGGCGTCGTTTGCGCCGATGCGGTGGATGCGCATCGGTTCCAGCAAGATCTGGCCGACCGTGAAGCGCGGATTCAGCGAAGCATAGGGGTTCTGGAAAATGATCTGGATGCGGCGCTTGTAGGCCTGGTAATCGCGGTCCGGCATCTTGAAAAGATCCTGCCCGTCGAACAGGGCGCTGCCGCCAGTGGCCCGGTGCAAGCGCAGCAAGGTCAGGCCGACCGTGGTCTTGCCCGATCCCGACTCGCCGACCACACCCAGGGTCTTGCCGCGCGCCAGCGTGAACGAGACGCCGTGCACCGCCTGGAATTCGCGCTTCCTGAACAAGCCTTCGCGCAGCCAGAAGCTCTTGGCCAGATTCTTCACGACCAGCAGCGGCGCATCATCCGGCGCTGTGCCGCGGCTGCGCTGCGGCAGCACGGCGTCCGATTGCAGCGCGCCGCTCATATAATCGTCGATCACCGGCAGCCGCATTGGCCGCTCGTCCAGCTTCGGCCGGCAATGCAGCAGCGCGCGCGTATAGGCGTCGCGCGGCGCGCCGAACACTTGCGCGGCCGTGCCCTCTTCGCGCACCTCGCCATGGCGCATCACGATCACCCGGTCGGCGATCTCGGCCACCAAACCAAGATCGTGGGTGATGAACAGCACCGCCATCCGGTGCTTCTTTTGCAGGCGCGCGATCAGCACCAATATTTGCTTCTGGATGGTGACGTCGAGCGCCGTGGTCGGCTCGTCCGCAATCAGCAGCTTCGGTTCGCAGGCAATGGCCATTGCGATCATGACGCGCTGCTGCTGGCCGCCCGACATCTGGCTCGGGTAGGCATCGATCTTGAGCGCCGGATCCGGAATACCGACTTCGGCCAGCAACTCAAGCGTGCGGGCGCGCGCCCCCTTGCCGCTCATGCCCATGTGCCGGCGCAGCACCTCGCCGATCTGGTAGCCGACCGTGAACACCGGGTTCAACGAAGACATCGGCTCCTGGAAAATCATCGCGATGTCCTTGCCGCACAGCTTGCGACGTTCGTCCACGGGCAAGTCGAGCAATTCGCGCCCGTCGAAGCGCGCGCTGGAGCCGGGCTGGATGATCGTCGTTTCCGCCGGCAGCAAGCCCATCACGGCCAGCGAACTGACCGACTTGCCGCTGCCGGACTCGCCTACCAGCGCCACCGTGCTGTTCTTCGGCACGTCGAAGGAGACGCCCTTCACGGCCTCGACCGTGTTCTTCTTGTCGACGCGGAAGGCGATGCGCAGGTCGCGCACCTGCAGGAGGATATCGTCGTCGTTCATTTGAGCTTCGGATCGAGCGCATCGCGCAGCGCATCCGCGAACAGGGAAAAGGCCGTCACCAGCAGCGCCATGGCGCCGCTGGCCGCTGCCAGCTGCCACCACTTGCCGAGGATAAGCTCGTTCTGCGCCTCGTTCAGCATGCTGCCCCAGGACACCACGCCGACCGGCACCCCGAAGCCGAGGAAGGACAGGATTACTTCGGCCTTGATGAAGCCGACCACCAGGATCGACATCTGCACCAGCGCCACGTGGGCGACGTTGGGCAGGATGTGGCCGAACATGCGGCGCATGCTGGAGGCGCCGATGGCGTCGGCCGCCATCACGTATTCGCGCGCCTTGTGCTTGATGTACTCGGCGCGCATCAGGCGGTAGGGCCCGGTCCAGCCGGTCAGGCCCAGGATCAGCACGATGGTCATCACGCCCTTCTGCTGCAGCACGGCGGCCACCGTCAGGATCATCAGGATCGACGGGATCGCAGTAAAAATGCTGTAGAACCAGTTGAACAGGTCATCGATTACGCCGCCGTAGAATCCCGACAGTGCCCCGAACAGGGTGCCGAGCGCCACCGCGACCAGCGCCGCCACCAGGCCGACGACGATCGAGGTCTCGCCGCCCTTGATGGTCTTCTTGACGATGTCGTGGCCCCATTTATCTGCGCCAAACGGCAGGGTCGTCGCCTTCTCCACCGGCGGATGGGTGGCGCGGACCTGCGCCTTCAGTTCAGCGAGTTCGGCCGCCAGCGGATCGAAGGCATTCGGCGGCGTCTCACGCGGCAATTGCGCGGCAGCCAGTGCGCGGGTACCCGCGTCAGCGCCAATAAAGGAAGGCGGCGCGTAGTTGACGGCCACCTCGTCTTCCCAGTCCGATGCGATCAGACCAATACTGGAGAGCAGCAGCATCGCGAGAAAGGCGGCGACCACGGCCAGCGCACCCATGGCGATGCGGTCGGCGCGCAGGCGGCGCCAGGCCAGCGCCCACAGGCCCGGCGAAGCGGCATGCAGCGTCATCATGTGAGCCGCACCCGCGGATCGACGGCCTGGTACAGCAGGTCGGCCAACAGGTTGAACACCATGGTGGCAGCCGCGACATACACCGTGATCGCCTTGATCACCGGGAAGTCGCTGCGTTCCACCGCCAGGATCACCTCGCGCCCGATGCCGGGGATGCCGAAGAAACGTTCCAGCAGGAAGGCGCCAATGAGCAAGGCCGGCAGGTTGGCCATCACGTGGGTGATGATCGGGATCGCCGCATTGCGCAGCACGTGCACCCACACCACGCGCCGCTCGCTCAGTCCCTTGGCGCGTGCGGTGCGCACATAGTCCTGGTTCACTTCGTCGAGCACGAAGCTGCGGTACAGGCGCAGGGTCGGCGCGATCGAGACCGCCAGGCCGATGATGATCGGCAGCAGCGCATAGCGCAGCAGATTCTCGCCCAGGCTATTGCCCCAGCCCTGGACCGGGAACAGCCCCATCTCGTAGGCGAACACGTACTGGAACACGATGATGTAGACCAGGATCGAGATCGACATCCCGACCGTGCACGCCACCATCACGGCGCGGTCGGTGAGCGAACCGCGGACGAACGCGATGCCGAGCGCCAGCGCGATGCCGAGCACGGTTTCCAGGATGGTGAGCGGCACCAGCACGGTGAGCGAGGGCCCGAGGCGGCTGGCGATGATGTGCGACACCGGCTCGCCCGTGCTCCAGGCATTGCCGAAGTCGAAAGTGAGGATTTGCTCGATGAAGATCCACAGCTGGACCGTGTACGGCTGGTCGGTGCCGAGCTGGCGCCGGATGTTCTCGATCGCCGCCGTGTCCGCCATCTTCCCGGCCAGCAGGTAGGCCGGGTCGCCGCCGACCCAGTTGAACAGCACGAACACCAGCACCACGACCCCGAGCATGGTCGGCAGCATCTGCCACAGGCGCCGGACGATAAAACTCAGCATGGGATTCCCGGATGGTTGAAGCGCCTATTCTGCCGCCTTGCCGGAGTGACAGCCATTCCTTTTCATCGGCCCGTCATAACGTGGGGTGGGCCTGGGCGGCCCCTCGCACCCACCTTACTCCTGGCGCACCCGCCGCTGACGCACCGCCGCCGCCAGATTCTCCAGCACCCCGATACTGGTCTCCCAATCGATGCAGCCATCCGTCACCGACTGCCCATAGGTCAGCTCCTTGCCCGGCACCAGGTCCTGCCTGCCGGCCACCAGGTGCGACTCGATCATCACCCCCACGATCCGGTCATCCCCGCCCGCGATCTGCTGCGCGATATCGGCGCACACCGGCACCTGGTTCTGCGGATTCTTGCTGCTGTTGGCATGCGAAGCGTCGATCATCAGGCGGCTCGCCAGGCCATTCGCGGCCAGCTGCTTGCACGCATCCTCGACACTCGGCGCGTCATAGTTCGGCGCCTTGCCGCCGCGCAGGATGATGTGGCAGTCCTCGTTGCCCGAGGTCGATACGATCGCCGAGTGGCCGCCCTTGGTCACCGACAGGAAGTGGTGCGGCTGCGAGGAGGCCTTGATGGCGTCGGCGGCGATCTTGATATTGCCGTCGGTACCGTTCTTGAACCCGACCGGGCAGGACAGGCCGGAGGCCAGCTCGCGGTGCACCTGCGATTCGGTGGTGCGGGCGCCGATCGCGCCCCAGCTCACCAGGTCGGCGATGTACTGCGGGCTGATTACGTCGAGGAACTCGGTGCCGGCCGGCAGGCCCAGTTCATTGATGTCGCGCAGCAGCTCGCGCGCCATGCGCAGCCCGTCGTTGATGCGGAAGCTGTTGTCCATGTACGGGTCGTTGATCATGCCCTTCCAGCCCACCGTGGTGCGCGGCTTTTCGAAATACACCCGCATCACGATCTCGAGCTCCCCCTGGAAGCGTTCGCGCTGCTCCACCAGGCGGCGCGCGTACTCGAGCGCGGCTTTCGGGTCGTGGATCGAGCACGGGCCCACCACCACCATCACGCGGTCGTCCTGGCCATGCAGGATGCGGTGCAGCGCGATGCGGGCGCCGGCCGCGGTGCGTTCGGCGCCTTGCGTCACCGGAAACTCGCGGATCAGGTGCGAGGGCGGCGTGAGTTCCTTCATTTCGCGGATGCGTAGGTCGTCGGTGCGAGGCATGCTGTACTCCGTCTTTTGATAAATGCTGGGCTATAAACGAAAAAACCGCCATCACTGGCGGTTTGTCTGGATTGCGTCGGACTGTTCTTGTAATTGCGTGAACCTGCCGCTACTCCACCGCCAAGGGGCTGGAATGGCTAAAGTAAAAATGGCGGCTAAAGAAAACGTGCTGGCGCATGCGGGGTCCGTTGGGTCGAGGTCGACCATGTCTGATTGACTATAACAACATTGCATGAAGATTGGCAAGCTCTTTGTCGCTTGTCCAGACAGGCCATTTCGCGGGATAAGCGCCAGTTGTTTTGACCCGAGTCGGCGACTGGTTGCGCGAACCATACAGGCCCGTGTTCACTTTCCGAGCACTTTGAGCCGGATCAGTCGCCGTCCGTTAATCGGTGCAACAGTCCCTCCAAGCCCCGCCGGAACCCTGCTTTGCTTGCGTCCTCACAAGAACATGTTCTTGCGAAAGTGTTTGCACGCATTAGTCAGGACTGCGGGAAAACCCAACCACTGGAGTCCGGACATGACCGAAACCCTGCTCTCGCGCGCCATGCGGCGCATCTTCGCCGGCGGCGGCGCCGTCGGCCTCGCCTCAGTCAGCCTGACCATGCTGGCTGCGCCCCAGGCAGCGCTGGCGCAGGAAGCGGCGCCCAAGCCGATCACCCGCGTCGAAATCACCGGCTCGAACATCCGCCGCGCCCAGGCCGAGACCGCGTCCTCGGTGCAGACCGTGAACCGCGCCGACATCGAGCGTTCCGGCAAGACCACGGTCGCCGAACTACTGCAGACGCTGGCGGTCGACAACTCCGGCTCGGTGCCGATGACCTTCGGCGGCGGCTTCGCCTCGGGCGCCTCCGGCATCTCGCTGCGCGGCCTCGGCACCGCCTCCACCCTGGTGCTGCTCAACGGCCGCCGCATGGCGCCCTACGGCCTCGCGGACGACGGCCAGAAAGTGTTTTCCGACCTCAACGTGATCCCGACCGACGCGGTCGAACGGGTCGAGATCCTGAAGGACGGCGCCTCGGCCATCTACGGCTCCGACGCGATCGCCGGCGTGGTCAACATCATCCTGCGGCGCGACTTCCAGGGCACCACCGCGCGCGCCATGATCGGCACCGGCGAGGCGGGCGACGGCCAGACCAACAACGTCGCCCTCACCTGGGGCAAGGGCGACCTCGACACCGACCGCTACAACGTGCTGCTCAACTTCGAGTACAAGAAGACCGACGAGATCTGGAACCGCGAACGCGGCAACCGCGACTGGATCGGCAAGGCCGACCTGCGGCCCTGGGGCTTTTCGGCCCAGGAGGCGCTGGGCGGCTCCGGCGCGATTACCGGCAACAACGCCTCCGGCAGCGGCTCGATCAACGGCAATGTGCGCAATCCCGACACCCTCGAGTACTACAACCGCGGCAACCTGGCCGGCCCCGGCTTCACCCGCAGCTTCCCGGGCGCGGCCTGCGCCAACTTCACCAACCACCCGCAGGGCGACCCGGGCGGCGGCTGCCTGATCGACGCCGCCTGGCAGTACAGCCAGATCCAGCCCGATTCCGAATACGTCACGGTGTTCGGGCGCGGCACCTTCAAGCTGGGCGACAAGGTCGAGGGTTATACCGAACTCAACCTCTACAACAGCCTGAGCGAATCCGGCACCACGCCCACCGCCGTCAGCTTCAACCAGGGCTATCCCGGCGGCCCGGTCAGCGGCGCCGCGGTGGCGCTCGGCGCCACCCACCCCGACAACCCCTACTTCGGGCGCGAGGCGCGGCTGCGCTACCTGGCGGCCGACGTCGGCCCGCGCGTGTCCAGCATCGACTCCACCTTCATTCGCGCCCTGGCCGGCGTGCGCGGCGAGGCCGCCGGCTGGGACTGGGACGGCTCCCTGCTCTACTCGCGCAACAAGGTCAGCCAGGACCGCACCGGCTACCTGCAGCGCGACGCCACCTTCGCCCTGCTCAATCCCACGCCCGCGAACGTCGCAACGGCGATCGCCAACAACCTTGGCTACCGCGCCCTGCCGGTCGGCAGCCTGTGGCGCATCGCCGAGAACGCCGGCCTGAATTCGCCCGCCATCTACGCCGCCCTGTCGCCGGAAATCTCGAACGACGCCCACACCGAGATCGCCCAGATCGACTTCAAGGCCTCGCGCGAATTCGGCAAGCTGCCGGGCGGCGCGCTCGGGGCCGCACTGGGCGCCGAATTCCGCCACGAGTCGGCCGAACTGGAACCAACTGCCGGCACCGAACGCGGCAACATCATCGGGCTCGGCTATTCGGCCTACGAGGGCCAGCGCAATGTCTTCGCCGCCTATGGCGAAGTGCTGGCGCCGGTGCTGCCCGGCCTCGAACTCACCGGCGCCATGCGCTGGGACCATTTCACCGACGTGGGCAACGCCTACACCCCGAAGGCCGGCATCAAGTGGACGCCGATGCGCCAGCTGGCCCTGCGCGCGACCTGGGCACGCGGTTTTCGCGCCCCCAGCCCGGCGGAAAACGGGCGCGGCGGCCTGGCCGCCTTCTCCACCGCCGACGACCCGATCCGCTGCGCCCTCGGCGTGGAAGCGGCCTGCAATCCGGCCAGCATTGCCCTGATTACCTCGCCCAACCCGGACTTGTCGCCGGAACGCTCGAAGAGCTGGAACGTGGGCGTGATCTGGGACCCGCTGCCGCGTACCAGTTTCTCGATCGACTTCTGGCAGATCAAGCGCGCCAACGAGATCAACCAGGAGCAGGTCGACGCCGCGATCCTGGCCGGCCGCGTGTCGCGCGACCCGTCCACCGCGGAAGCCGGCATCCCGGGCGACCCTGGCGCCATCACGGCGGTGCTGGCCAGCTACGTCAACTCGGCCAGCACCAAGGTGCGCGGCCTCGACCTCGATGCCCGCCACAGCCTGCCGCTGCCGCAGGGCATGGGCAACCTGGTGTTCGACGCCAAGTGGACCCACCTGTTCAAATGGGAGCGCACCGAGCAGGACGGCAGCCTGCGCGACTTTGCCGGCACCCACGGCAACTGCGACGTCACCAATTGCATCGGCACGCCCGACAACCGCGCCAACCTGCGCGCATCCTGGGAACGGCCGGACTTTCGCCTGTCGGCCAACCTGAACTACCGCGGCAAGATCGACAACACACTGTTCAAGGATGACCCGGACGGCTGCGCCACCCACTTCGCGAACGGCGACGACGCCCCGAGCGATTGCAAACTGGCCTCGTTCACCACGGTCGACCTGGTGTTCCGCTGGAAACCCCAGCCGCGCTGGGAAGTGTTCGGCTCGATCCAGAACGTGTTCGACCGGGTAGCCCCGCTCGATCCGCTGACCTACGGCGCGGTGTCGTATAACCCGCTGGACTTTGCCGGCGCGATCGGCCGCTTCTACACGCTGGGGGCCCGTTACTCATTCTGAAACCCGGGCCGGGACGGCGGCGGCGCAGCCTGAAACAACAACGCCCGGTCAAGAACCGGGCGTTGTTGTTCACGCTCTGAAACGCGACACTGACCTCAACCAGTCCCGCCCACCGTCACGCCATCGATCCGCAAGGTCGGCTGCCCCACACCCACCGGCACGCTCTGCCCTTCCTTGCCGCACACACCCACACCCGAGTCCAGCCGCATGTCGTTGCCGATCATCGAGATATTGTTCATCACTTCAGGACCGTTGCCGATCAGGGTGGCGCCCTTCACCGGATAGCTGATCTTGCCGTTCTCGATCATGTAGGCCTCGCTGGCCGAGAACACGAACTTGCCGTTGGTGATATCGACCTGGCCGCCGCCGAAGTTCACCGCGTACAGGCCATTCTTCACCGAGGCCAGGATCTCCTCCGGATCCTTGTCGCCGGCCAGCATATAGGTGTTGGTCATGCGCGGCATCGGCAGGTGAGCGAACGATTCGCGGCGCGCATTGCCCGTCACCGGCATCTTCATCAGGCGCGCATTGAGCGTATCCTGGATATAGCCCTTCAAAATGCCATCCTCGATCAGGGTCGTGCACTGGGTCGGATTGCCCTCGTCGTCCATGTTGAGCGAACCGCGGCGATCCTGCAGCGTGCCATCGTCGACCACGGTCACGCCCTTGGCCGCAACCCGCTCGCCGATCCGTCCGGCATACGCCGACGATCCCTTGCGATTGAAGTCGCCCTCCAGGCCATGTCCCACCGCCTCGTGCAGCAGCACGCCGGGCCAGCCCGGTCCCAGCACGATGGTCATCGGCCCCGCCGGCGCCGGCCGCGCCTCCAGGTTCACGCAGGCCGACTTGACCGCTTCGGTCGCGTACTTGTCCAGCAGCTCGTCGCTGAAGTAGCCGTAGTCGTAGCGCCCGCCGCCGCCGGACGAGCCGACTTCGCGGCGTCCGTTCTGCTCCGCAATGACGGTCACCGACACCCGCACCAGCGGACGAATATCCGCCGCCAGCACGCCATCGCTGCGCACCACCAGCACGACGTCATACTCGCCGGCCAGCCCCGCCATCACCTGCACCACGCGCGGATCCTTGGCGCGCGCCATCTTCTCGACCCGCTCCAGCAGCTTCACCTTGGCGGTCGCGTCGAGCGACGCCAGCGGATCGTGCGGCAGATACAGCGAGCGCCCGCCGGTCGGACGCGCCGCCGTCGCGATCTTCACCTTGCCCGAGCCCGCGCGCGCAATGGTGCGCGTCGCCGCCGCAGCATCCAACAGCGCCGCTTCGGAAATATCGTCGGAATACGAAAACGCCGTGCGCTCGCCCGACACGGCGCGCACGCCGACACCCTGGTCGATCGAGAAGCTGCCGGTCTTGACGATCCCCTCTTCGAGGCTCCAGCCTTCGCTCTTGGTGAACTGGAAATACAGGTCGGCGTAATCGACCTTGTGCGTGAACATCGACCCCAGCGCCGTGAGCAGCTTGCCCTCGTCGAGCCCAAAGGGCGTCAACAGCACATCACGTGCGACGGCCAGGGAAGTAAGGTTCGGTTCGAATGGTTTCATTTTGCGTATGGTCTTCCTATGGAAAGTCCATTGTGCCATATCCAGCCCCAACGTACCGGACACGCAGCACCCACCATGGGGTCAGAGTCAAATTGTTGAGCACAATCCGCAAGACCTTCTCACCCAGACAATTTACCTATCCTCTCACCAATTGATTCAGGTTTCTTAGCCAATAATTCTACTCTGACCCCATTTGCCGACCAATTGATCTCTCCCCCCTTAATTAGGGTCAGAGTCAAATTATCGAGCACGATCTGCCAAGCTACTGGTAATTAGAATGAAACATGGTGCGCTGACAGATTACTAAGAGTTATTGGCAAATAATTCTACTCTGACCCCAATTAGGGTTTGGGCGAATGCAGGCACCCCTGTAGGGTCAGTGTCGAATTGTTGGGCTTGAGCCACCAGGATGTTGGTGGAGGGGATGAAACATTGATCGCCAGCGATCGAGTGAGAGAATCTTGGCGAGTGATTTGACGCTGACCCTCGCACGAGAGGGCCAGCAGGGAGTGATTACAGCTTGCGGTGCCGCAACGCCGGCAGGCTTTCGCGGACGCTGGACAGGAAGCCGGCGTCGAGTTCGCCGTGAATGACGCCTTCGCCTTCGCGCAGCACGGCCTTTACTTCGCCCCAGGGGTCGATCAGCATGCTGTGGCCGAAGGTGCGGCGGCCGTTGACGTGCAGGCCGCCCTGGGCCGAGGCCAGCACGTAGCACTGGTTTTCGATGGCGCGGGCGCGCAGCAGGACTTCCCAGTGGGCCAGGCCCGTGGTATGGGTGAAAGCGGCGGGGACGATGATCAGGGCGCACTCGCCCATTGCGCGGAACAGTTCCGGGAAGCGCAGGTCGTAGCACACCGACAGGCCGACGCGGCCGAACGGCGCCTCGAAGCTGCCCACTGCTTCGCCCGGCACGATGGTGCGCGCTTCGTCGTAGGATTCCGTGCCCTTGTTGAAGCCGAACAGGTGGATCTTGTCGTAGCGGATGATCTCCTGCCCTTGCGGGTCGTAGACCAGGGTGGTGTTGAGCACCTTGCCTTCGCTCGGCGAGACCAGCGGCAGGGTGCCGCCGACCAGCCAGATACCGTGCTCGCGCGCGAGCTCAACCATGCAATCCTGGATCGGGCCGGCGCCCTGCGGCTCGGCGTGGGCGACCTTGTCGCTGTCGCTCATGCCCATGATCGGCCAGTACTCGGGCAGCACCACGAGTTGCGCGCCGGTGGCGGCGGCCTCGCCCACCAGGCGGCGCGCGGTGGCCAGGTTTTCCTCGACCACGGGGGTGGACACCATCTGCACTGCGGCTACGATCGCCATATCAATCCTTTTCTGGTTTCTTCGCGGCCGGACGCGTGGGCGGCAGGGCCGGCGGGTTGTCGAGCTTGACGATGGTCGGGGACTTCCACGGCCCCGAGATCCGCATCTGATACGTCAGCGCCTTCATCACCGGCGCGCGCAGGAACAGCTGCGCGAGATAGCTGCCGATGCCGATCACCGGATTGACCGCCAGCCCATACACCAGCGGGCCGGTGCCCAGGTTGAATTCGGGGATCACGACCACCCGCAGGTTGGTCGTCTCGTTGGCGATGTCGGCGCTGCCGTCCATTAGCACGGTGGCCGCGACGCCATGCATCTTGAGGTTATCGGTGCGCAGCACGCCGCGTTCGATGATGGCGTTGGCGCTGATGCCGTCGAATGCCAGGCCTTCCGAGAACACGTCGTGGAAGTCGAGTTTCAACAGGCGCGGCAGGGCCTGCAGGCTGAGCACGCCCAGCAGCTTGGCGGCGCCCGGATCCTGCTTGAGGAACTGGCCGGATTCCACGTTCATCTCGATCTGCCCCGACAGGCTCGGAATGTCCATCGCATACGGCAGCCCGCTCCAGGCGATGTCGCCCGCCATCTTGCCCTTCCCGCGGCGCAGGGTCTCGGGGAAGCCGAGGCGATCCAGCAGCCTGCCGGCGTCATCGATCTCGAGCCCGAAGTTCAGGCTGGTGGTGCTGCGCCCGTCCTTGGTCAGCCAGCGCCCGTTCGCCTTCAACTGGCCATCCGGATTGTCGAGCGTCAGACGATTGATGCGCCACTCGCGCCCGGCCAGCGCCTGCACGTTATTCGCCTGCAGCTCGAGGCGGCCCAGGCGCTTGTCGAACAGCTGGAACTGCTCGGCGACGATGTCGAGCGAAGGGATGCTGGCGCTCGCCCCGCGGTTCGATTCCAGCAGATCCTTCACCTCGGCCTGGGCCGATTCCGGAATCACCAGCGAGGCCAGGCGCGCCGTGACCTTGCCCAGGCCGCCGGCGGATTCGACCCAGCTGAGGTAGCCGCTGGCCTGGCGCGAATGGATGTTGGCCTGCCAGGTGTCGCGCAGGTGGGTCGCGCCCAGCACCACGTCGGCGATGCGGCGCTCGCCGATGGTCAGATCGGCCACGCGCCCGGCCAGCACGGTCGGCATCACGTACTGCCCGACGCCGCCGCCGGCGCTTTCCTCGCCCGCCGCGGCCACCGCATCTTCGCCGGCGATCGCCTTGCCCGCCGCGATCCAGCCGTCCACACTCAAAGCGCGCATGTCGACGTGGATCATCATGCCGCCGTCCGGTTCCGGCGCCGCCACGTTCACGCCGATGCCGCCGCGGCGCACGATCCAGGGGCCGCGGCCCGTCTTCTCGCGCAGGTAGCGCGCGGCGATGTCGTCGCCCAGGCCGATGCGGATGTCGTCGCGCGCCAGTGCGTTCACGGTCGGCTCGCCGGCCAGCACGAAGCGCAGCGGCAGGCTGCCGGCCGCCGGCTTGTTCAGCGGCGCCGGCAGTTCCAT
>Ga0265798_10003369_pt1 | contig 22764 bp, 20 predicted proteins | sample P3T30metagenome_FD_192430 | JGI IMG/M metagenome (GOLD analysis project Ga0265798, IMG submission 192430) | Plant litter microbial communities from East Loma Ridge, Irvine, California - P3 T30 | ecosystem: Environmental > Terrestrial > Plant litter > Unclassified | place: USA: California... | reverse complement strand
TGAAGAGTACTGCGGGAGATGTCGTCATGGTTCATGCGCATAGTATGCCAGTGGGGGAACTGCTTGCGGAATGCCCATCCATGCAAAAAACATTAAAAATATTTCCTTGATTACCCTAAAGTTTCCACAAGTCCATCCGTAAATGATTCAGACAACCGGTAATCCGGCCTGAGAAATTATGCTTTGGTAACCTTATGAACGCAGATGATGTCCTTGCGATGTACGAAAACCTGGCTGGCCTGACAGGCCAGATGACGCATGCCGCCAAGGCCGGCGACTGGCACGAGTTCGCACAATTGAATATGGAAGCCCGGGCTCAGGCAGCCCCGGCAGTCGCTGGCATGCCGGAACTGACAGGCGCCAAGCGCCTCAGCAAGGTCGACCTGTTGAAACAATTGATGGCCAACGACCGCGCCATTCGCGACGTGACCGATCCATGGGACGATCAAGTCGGTCGCGCCCTGCAGGCACACTGATCCGCCATTGGCTCATCGATCAAGGCACCTTCGGGTGCTTTTTTTATGGGCAGGCAAAAGAAAGGTGGCTAATGGACACGGGCAACAAAAAAGCGCCCGGTGGGCGCTTTGGTGGCCACGGGCTAGAAGCCGGGTGGCGAATTCGGTGAGAGGACGAACCCCAGCTATCTGCTGGCGTCGCCTCGTGCCGGTTGCTGCCGGCGTCCGTTGCCACCGTAGGCAAGCGAACTGCTTCCAGACACAGGCGTTTCCTCAACGGTCGTCTGCTGATCGCGCCACCTATCGTTGGTGACTGCGCCAGACCCTGTGCTGTCTGTGACCTTGTCGATCACGAAGCAATTATAGCGCAAAATCAAAGTTGTGTAGACATTTCATTGTGTGACTCGTCCAGCTGTGGTTCGACCGGCGCCGGCGCCTTTGTTTTGCGCGCGAAGCGCTGACGCAGACGGGCCATCAGCGAAGCGCGCGGCATGGGCTGAATCATCGGCGCTGCCCGCTTGCGGCGGCGCAGGAGGAACAGCGTGCCACCTACCAGCCCCATGACGGCGACCACTGCGCCGGCGATCCAGCCCCACGGCGTGGATGCTTCCGGTTCCGGCGCAGGCCGCTTGCGGGATGGCCGTGGCGCGGCCCGGGGCGCGACCTTGTCCTGCACGACGGCGGACGGGCTGGCGCCCAGCGCCACCTGCAGTACCCGTACCTTGTCTTCCAGCGTGCCGATCTGCTCGCGCAACTGGGCATTCTTGACATCGAGCGCGGCGCACACGGTTGCATTGTCGACCGAGGATGCTGGCGCGCAAGTTGCGGCAGATGCAGGTGCAGGCAAGGCAACAGGCAGCGGCTTGGGCACTGGCGTCGACGTTGGTGTAACTGCAGCAGGCTCAGGCGCGGGCGCCACTTTCTCGGCGAGGACCGGTGTCGCCGGAGTGACCGGATGTGGGGGCTTCGGCGGTTTCGGTGGCCTTGGCTTGACCGCCATCGGCTTGGGCGCCGCAGCGGGTGCAGAAACGGGCGCAGCAGAAAGATCCGCCACGACCGGCGCCGGCGCTTTCGCGGGCATAGGCATAGGCACGGGCACCGGCGCCAGCGCCGGTAATGAAACCGCAGGTGCTGGCGGATTCGGATTCGGCGCAATGAAGAGCGTCACGAGACGCACATCGCGCATCCCGCCATCGGCCAGGTCAAGATACAAGTGCAGGCGGCCTGATTCGACGGGCGCCGACGACGTCACGCGCAGGAACTGACGGCCATCGCGCTGACTCACACGCATGGCCAGCGTCGACAGCACGGCCGGCATGCCGATGTTCGCGCCCCGGTACACGTCCGGATGCGCCAGGCGTGCCTGGACCGGGGTCGCGGGCGAGGCGAGCGCAGTCAGCTCGAGTTCCAGCGCCAGCGGCTGGCCGATATACGAACTGATGCGCGGTTCGCCAAGCTCGGCTGCGCCGACGCCGCAGGAGAGCAAAGCACACGTGATGAATACAGGGAGGCGGCTGGCCATAGCAACTAACAAAAGTGAAGCCCAAGCGTCATTAACGGACATTGGGATAAACTCTTTAATCCCAGCCTCTTGCATATCAGGACATGTCCATGGAAAACAGGATTGAGAAAGACAGCTTTGGTCCCATCGAAGTGCCACAGAACAATTTGTGGGGTGCGCAGACCCAGCGCTCGCTTCACCACTTCCACATCTCGACCGAACGCATGGCGCCCGAACTGGTCGCCGCCCTCGCCCAGGTCAAGCGCGCCGCGGCCGCCGTCAACCGCTCGCTGGGCAAGCTGCCAGCCGACAAGGCCGACGCCATCATCCGCGCGGCCGACGAAGTGCTCGACGGGCGCCATCCGGGCGAATTCCCGCTGGCCGTGTGGCAGACCGGTTCAGGCACGCAAAGCAATATGAACATGAACGAGGTGCTGGCCAACCGCGGCTCCGAGCTGCTCGGCGGCGAGCGCGGCGAAGCACGCCTGCTGCACCCGAACGACCACGTCAATATGGGCCAGTCGTCCAACGACATTTTCCCCACCGCAATGCACGTGGCCGCGGCCTGGGCACTGGCCAAGGAAGTGTTGCCTGCCCTGGCGCAATTGCGCGGCACGCTGCTGCGCAAGTCGCGTGACTTCGAGCCGATCGTCAAGATCGGCCGCACCCACCTGCAGGATGCGACACCGCTGACGCTCGGCCAGGAATTCTCCGGTTACGTCGCCCAGCTCGAATTTGCCGAAAGCGCGCTCAAGTCCACCTTGTCGGGCCTGCTGCAACTGGCGGCTGGCGGCACCGCCGTGGGCACGGGTCTCAATGCCCATCCCGATTTCGCACCGCGCATCGCGGCCGAACTCGGTTCGCGCACCGGGCTGTCGTTCAAGTCGGCGCCGAACAAGTTCATGGCGCTCGCCGGTCACGATGCGATGGTCTCGGCCCATGGCGCTTTCAAGCTGCTGGCCACGGCGCTGATGAAGATCGCCAACGACATCCGCTGGATGGCGTCCGGCCCACGCTCGGGTCTGGGCGAAATCACCATCCCCGAAAATGAACCGGGCAGCTCGATCATGCCGGGCAAGGTCAATCCGACCCAGTGCGAAGCATTGACGATGCTCTGCTGCCAGGTGTTCGGCAACGATGTCGCGATCACTGTCGGCGGCTCGCAGGGCAATTTCGAGCTCAATGTGTTCAAGCCGATGATCGCCCATAACTTTCTGCAAAGTGCGCGCCTGCTGGCTGACGGCATGCGCTCGTTCGACACGCACTGCGCCCAGGGGATCGAGCCGAACCTGGTCCGGATCGGCGAGCTGATGGAAAAATCGCTGATGCTGGTGACGGCACTGGCCCCGCACATCGGGTATGATCGCGCCGCGCAGATTGCCAAAACCGCATCGAAGGAAGGCCTGACCCTGCGCCAGGCCGCCCTGCAAAGCGGTTTTGTCGACGATCAGCAGTTTGACCAGTGGATCGTGCCAATCGATATGACGCGGCCCGATCCAGTCGAATAAACACCCAGTACCCGGGCGGCCGCATGTCCATCAGGCCGCCCTTTTCACACCCGAGGAAAACATGCAAAAAATCGAATTCGAGTTGACATCGGAATTTGTTGAAGTCAACCAATTGCTCAAGCTGGCCGGTCTGGTCGACAGCGGCGGTGCCGGCAAGAACCTGGTCGCCAGTGGCGTGGTGAAGGTCGACGGCAAGCAGGAACTGCGCAAGACGGCCAAGATCCGTACCGGTCAGGTTGTCACGCTGGGCGACGTGGAAATCACGGTTCGCTAAAAAATAGACAGAAAGACAGCTTCTTATGTTTGCGGCCTAACAAACAGAACAGGGCTTTCTTGTTTATATTTTAAGACGTTAATCAACGGCTTATAGGTGAAATCGATGCAAACCCCGGAAACCCGCGTACAGTCTCAAGAGCAACTCATCGGTGACCTGCGTCTCGTGATCGAAAACGCGGAAGAACTGCTCAAGAACACGGATCAATACTCGAGCGAGCTGTACCAGAGCGCCCGGACCAAGCTGTCGCTGGCGCTGGAAGCGGCGAATGAAGAACTGTCGCGTTTCGAAGACGCCCAGCTCGAACGCATGATGGCGGCCACGCGCCTGGCCAACGAGCAGTTCGCGGACCGCTCCGGCGAATCGCGCATCCTGCGCGCGTTTCACTAAGCTATACACTAAGCCATAACGAAAAACCCGGCATCGCGCCGGGTTGCTTACGCCTTCGTGTTGATCGAGTTGCCCAGGTGTGCTGGCAGGTTTTGCGCCTGCGGAATCGACGCAATCATCTGCGCTGCTGACGAGGCTTCGATGTCCATGGCGCGCTTGAGCATCGTCATGCCCACTTCCTGACGGATACCCGTTTCTGCCATGCTGGTCGACAGCTTGGCAATATTCGTGACGTCCATATCTTCCTCCAGAATAAGACTCGTCAGTCTTTAACGACACCGCCAGCGGGAACTTGAGGGTTGGCGCCGGCCCATTTACTGACCCAGGCCAGCACCGCGCCGATGTCGTTCAGATCGAGCCAGGCCACGCCGGCGCGCAGCGTCGCGGGACGGGCCACGTCCGACACCACTGCCACGATCGTCGCATCGTCGATGTACAAGGCCGGCTTGTCGAGCGCCGGGCGATGCACTTCCAGCTTCGGCAGCGACTCCCACTTGTAACCCTCCACCAGCGTCAGGTCGGCGGGCGACAGGCGCGCCAGCAGCTCGGCCAGCGGCGGCTCGGGGGCGGCGCGCAGCTCACGCATGATGGCGATCCGGTACGGCGAGGCGACCATCACCTCGGCCGCTCCGGCCAGGCGCAGGCGCGCACTGTCCTTGCGCGGCGGCTCGAGCTCGATATCGTGGTGGCTGTGCTTGACGATATTGACGCGCAGGCCGGCACCGGACAGGCCAGCGACGAGATGCTCGAGCAGCGTCGTCTTGCCGCTGCCCGACCAGCCGACCACTGCCAGCACGGGGCCGGATACGCGCGGTTCCGATTCAGTAGGCAGCACGGTAGCGGGTTCCACGGTAATTCATCACGGCGGCCTTCGGGGTGAGCCGCTCGAGCACGAGGCCCGGCGCGACTTCTTCGCCTTCGCGGCGCAGCATCTTGTCGACCAGCAGCAGGCTCTCGCCAGGCGTCGGCGAATAGATGTAGCCACCAAAGGCGACCTTGGGGATTTCACGCTGGAGGGTGTCCGGCAGTTGCTGCAGGGTACGCAACTGGTCGTCGCCGACTGGTTGCGGGGCCACGGTAGCAGGTGCAGGCGCGGCCTCGCGCTGCTGCGGTGACGGCTGTGGTGACGGCTGTGATGGTGATGCCGCCGACACGACCGGCGCCGGTGCGGGCTTCACACGTACCGGCCGGGCTTCGGCCACCGGTGCAGGTGCAGGTGCGGGTGCAGGCTGAACAATCGGGACGGGTGCGGGTATCACGACAGCGGGCGGTGCAGGCGTCGCTACGGGGGCGGTAGCCGGCACAGCCGCAGGCGGCATAGCAGTTGCCAGCCGCACCGGCGCCTCGCCCGCAAAACGCGGCCACAGCAACGCCACGGCCGCTGCGACCACGACGACGCCCACACCAAGCGCCAGATAGCGCCGTTGCGCGCCCTGCCCTGCACGCGGCGCGGCATACGACGGCGCCGGTGCGTGGATGGTCGGGGCGTTACCCAGCTGGCGTTCGGCTTGCGCCTTCTTGAGTGCTTCGAGGATGTACGACATATCAGCTTCCCGTCCCGCCAGCGGCCAGCAAACGGGGCTCGGCCACGTTCGACAGCTGGTTCAGACGCATATAAGTGCGTGGCCCGGCCACGCCATCGGCCTTCAGGTCTTGTGCGGCCTGGAAGGCGCGCAGCCACTCCTTGGTGCGCGCGTCGAGCGGCGCATCGAGCGCCGGCGCCGTTGCGCTGTGCAGGCCTGCCAGGCGTTGGGCAATCCAGTCGACATCCGGCCCGCGGTCGCCCTGGGCGACGACATCGCGAAACGCCGCCGGCATGCGCCAGAAGGTGGTGAATTCGCCACCGAAGCGCGCGACGAAGGCCGCGATGTCGATTCGCTCGCGCCGGTCGCCCTGCGCCAGCGTGACGCTGCGCTCGTCCAGCCCGACCAGCATCGCATAGCCGGTCCGCGGGCCGTCGTGCAGCGTGACCACCGCCGGCCGGTCGAGCAGGCGCAGCTCATACAGGCCGCCGCGCCCCGCATGGCAGCGCAGATTGGCGTGCAGCGCGGCCTCGCAGACGGCTTTCGGATCGGCGCCGGCCAGGTTGGCGAACGACGGCCCCCACAGCGCCGCGAGTGCGCCCAGCGCTGCGGTCTCGTTCTCGAGCGTCGGCAGCGGCGCGTCTGGTGCAGCGGCAGCGACGGCGACAGGTTTGGGCGCACTCGATGCACTCGGTGCAGCCGAAGCAACCGGCGCCGGCTTGACCGCCGCAACACTGGCGACCGCCGGCCGCGCCGCGTGCTGCGGCAGCATCTGCCACGCCGCCGCGCCCAGCGCCACGCAGGCCAGCGCGCCGCCGGCCAGCAACGGCCAGCGCCGCGGTGCACGGCGCGCGGCCGGATCGTCGGCAAAGACTTCGGCGGCCGCGCGGCGCAGGATGGCGCGCGTGACCTGCGGACTGTTTTCCACATAGGCGCCCAGCAGCGCGCGGTCGCACAGCAGGTTGATCCGGCGCGGCACGCCATGCGCCAGGCGGTGCACCAGCGGCGTCAGCGCGGGCGGGAATGGCACGCCGACGGCGCCGGCCACGGCCAGCCGGTGCGCGATATAGGCGCCCGTTTCGGCCTCGCCCAGTGGTCCCAGGTGGTAGCGTGCAATCACGCGCTGTGCCAGTTGTTCGAGTTCGGGACGCGCGAGCATCGTGCGCAGTTCGGGCTGGCCGATCAGGATAATCTGCAGCAGTTTGCGCTCGCTGGTTTCGAGATTGGTCAGCAGGCGCAGTTGCTCGAGCACGTCGCTCGACAGGTTCTGCGCCTCGTCGATCACCAGCACGTTGTTCAGGCCCTGCGCGTGCGACGCCAGCAGGTAGCGGTTGATCGCATCCACATACCCCTTCACGCCCGCGCCAGCGGCGGCCGGCGCCACCTCGATATGCAGCTCGTCGCACACGGTCTGCAGCAGCTCCTGCGCCGTCAGGCGCGGATTGAAGATGTACGCCAGACGGCAGTTCGCAGGCACCTGCTCGATGAAGCAGCGGCAGACGGTGGTCTTGCCGGCGCCGATCTCGCCGGTGAGCAGCACGAAGCCGCCGCCGCTGCCGATCCCGTACAACAGGTGCGCCAGCGCTTCGCGGTGCCGTTCGCTCATGAACAGGTAGCGCGGATCGGGGGCGATCGAAAATGGCGAGTGCGAGAGCTGGAAATAGTGGTTGTACATGAATGACTAACGTGTGCCCTGCGGGCTGCTCTGCGGTTTGAACTTGGCGCAGTATATTTTGCTTTTGTCGTTCGCGTAAGCGATCGTGCTGCCGGGGATCGACTTGCGCAACGGGTAGCGCGAGGCATCGGCCGCGCGAAAAGGCGTACCTGCCGCGGCGCGCACCGACTTTTCCAGTTCGTCGGGCTTGGCCTCGAGGATCGCGGCCACGAACACCACGGCGCTCGTGTCGTCGCTGACCATCACTTGTTCCACCTTTGAACCCCACAGCGACGCCTCGGTGCGGAACCAGTAAGCCCCGCCCTCGCGCTTGTAGGCCGGGCCGAAAAACTCGGTGAGATAGGCGTGGAAGTAGGCGTTATCGAGCTGGCTGCGGCACAGGAGCGCGCTGCCGATCACCGGCCCGAACGTCGATGGCGCCGCGCCTGCTCCCGTTGCGGCGCAGGCCAGCACGAGGCCGGCGAGCAGCGGCAGCAGCAGCTTATTGGTACGGCAGGCAACAACCGGGCGGATCATGGCGATACTCTCCTTCAGCGGCGCCCATTATGACACTGCGTGGCGCCCGGGCAGCCAAGTGCCGGATCACGCCAGCGCACGCGCTGTTGCCGCTGCTGACGTTGCGGCGGCCAGCACCGCCTCGACGTCGTCCGGCAAGGCCGGCTTGAGCAGGTGGCGATCAAAACCCGCCGCGCGCGAGCGGGCGCGGTCTTCCTCGGTGCCCCAGCCGGTCAGCGCCACCAGCATGACGCCGTCGAGCGCGGGCAGCTGGCGCAGGCGGCGCGCCGCTTCGTAGCCGTCCATGAGCGGCATCCCGATATCGAGGAACACCAGGTCAGGCTGGAAGCGCGCGGCTTCTTCCACCGCCGCCGCGCCGTCATGCACGACGCGCACCGTGTGGCCGGCAATTTCGAGCAGCGCCGCCAGCGTGGCGGCGGCATCGACATTGTCGTCCGCAACCAGGACGCGCAGCGTGCCGGCCGGCGTACCGACCGCCGCCGGCGCAGGCGCCGGCGAAGCGACGAGCGCCGCCGTCATCAACGGCAGGCGCACGGCAAAGCTGCTGCCCAGGCCCACGCCGGCGCTCTGCGCGCTGACCGCGCCGCCATGCAGTTCAACCAGGCGCCGCACGAGCGAGAGCCCGATCCCCAGTCCGCCGTTGGCGCGCTCGATGCTGCGCGCCACCTGGGTAAACATCTCGAACACGGCCGCCAGCATGTCGGCCGCGATGCCAACGCCGTTATCGCGCACCGTCACCACCGCCTCGTCACCCTCGATGCGCGCCGTCAGCACGATACGCCCGCCGTGCGGCGTGTACTTGGCCGCATTCGACAGCAGATTGCTCACCACCTGGCTGATGCGCACGGGATCGACGTCGACCGGCACCGGCAGCAGCGGCAGATCGACCGACAACGCATGACCGGCAGCGTCGATCAGCGGCTTACTGGTTTCGATGGCCGTTGCGATCACGTCGCGCAAATCGACCGGCTGCATCTGCAGCACCAGCTTGCCGCTCGAGACGCGCGCGATGTCGAGCAGGTCGTTGATCAGGTGGACCATGTGGCCGACCTGGCGCTCCATCATCGCGCGCACGCCCCCCAGCCGCAAGGCGCTGCCCGGCTTGTCCGCGCCCATGCGCATGATTTCGAGACCGTTGCGGATCGGCGCCAGCGGGTTGCGCAGCTCGTGCGCCAGCGTGGCGAGAAACTCCGACTTGCGGCGGTCGGCGTCGTGCAGCGCTTCCGTGGCGCGCACCCGTTCGATGTGCGCCCAGCAGCGCTCGACCACCGCCTCGACCAGCGCCACCTCGCCCGCCGTCCAGACGCGCGGCGTGCGCTGGTGCACCGCCATCATCGCCGCCAGCCTGCCGCCCTTGACCAGCGGGCAGCAGATGATGGCCCGCACATCGATCTGGGTGAACATCGCGGCGCCGTCTTCGTCCGTCAGTTCGCGCTCGACGTCGTGGATCAGCAGCGTGCGGCCTTCGCGCATGTCGGCGCGGGCGCGCGAGCCGAACAGATCGAGCGAATACACGCCCACGGTGCTGACCGCGCCCGGCGTCACCCAGTCGTGGCGGATCGTGAAGCGGTCGTTGTCGGCCTCGACGTCCGCATAGGCCACGCGCGTGACGTCCAGGTATTGGCCCAGCAGGCGTGTGGCCTCGTCCATGATCGTCTTCGGATCGTGCGCGACGCGCGTGGCTTCGCCGATCGCGTCGAGCATGCGCAGGCGCTCTTCGACCTGGCGCCGCTCGGTGATGTCGCTGCCGGTGGCGGCCACGAACAGCAAGGCGCCGTCGTCACCCATGACCGGCGCGATGACGAGATCGATGAAGCGCTCGCCGCCGCCCGCCACGAAGTACGGCAGCTCGCAGCGCACACGCTCGCCGCCCGCAGCCAGCGCGACGCAGGCCGCGATCTCGGCCGCCACCTTGGGCGAGCCGCTCCACCAGCCGCAGGCCTGGAACGGGCGCCCCAGCACGTCGCCGCGCGCGTAGCCACCGGCGTCGAGTGCCACGCGATTGGCTTCGATCAGCGTGCCGCCCGGCGTCATCAGGATGCCGAAGTGCGTGCCCTGCTCGAAGAACGTGCGGAACTTGGCGTTCGCTTCGGCTGCGGCCATGGCTTCGCTTGCGGTGGCGCGCGCGCTCGCTTCGAACAGCTTGCGGCTGGTGATGTCGAGCGTGGTGCCGACCAGGCGTTCCGGGGCGCCCGCAGCATCGCGCAGCAGGCGCCCGCCGGCCGCGATCCAGCGTTCGCGGCCATCGATAGGACTCACCGTGCGGTATTCGTCGCGGTAGTGGCCATCTCCGGGCGCAGCGAGCAGCGCCACCACCTTGGCCACGACGCGCTCGCGGTCATCCGGATGGAACGCGGCATCGATCAGGGTGTGGGTCACCGGCCCGTCGGGCGGCACCCCGAAATGCGTGCGCGCGTGCGTGTTCCAGACGATGTCGCAGTGGGTCAGCGAATGGTCGAACAGGCCGAATTCGCCGGCATCGGCCGCGATGCGCAGCTTTTCATTGGTGGTTTCCAGCTCGTGCAGCGCGTGGTCGCGCTGTTGCGCGGCCAGCACCTGGGCCGTGGTTTCGGCGCACATGCAGCAGACGCCTGCCACCTGCCCCGCTTCGTCGCGCAGCGCGATGGTCGAGAAGGTGGCGTAGATCTGCTCCGGGTAGCCGTTGCGGTGCACGATGAAGCCACGGTCTTCTGCGTGTACCGGATTGCCCTGCAGCGTGGCGGACAGCATCGGGCGGACCTCGTCCCAGACATCGGCCCAGACCTCGGCAAACGGCTGGCCGAACGTCTGTTCGGGATGCGCGCCGCGCGCGCCCAGCACGACGCGATAGGCATCGTTGTAGAGCAGGTGCAGCGCCGGTCCCCAGGCCACATACATGGGCTGGCGCGCACCGAGCATCAGGCTCACTGCGGTGCGCAGTGGTTGCGACCAGGTCGCCAGCGGGCCAAGCGGATGATGCGCCCAATCGAGCGCGCGCAGCAGCGCGCCCATGTCCCCGCCACCGGTGGCAAACGCCAGGCTCGACGGCGGGAGGTGCGAGGGCAAGAGGTCAGGCATCGAGGCATTCACTTGGGATATTCCTCCAACGATACCACTTTGCCGCCCCGGCCAGTTGCCTCTTTTCCCACAGGCAAATGTACAGTCAGCAGTTGAACCAAGGGCCATACCAATTGCGATACCAATTCATTTACCGGATTGGAAATTCACTCTTTAACCGAAGAGCGAGGCCGAACTTGGTTCTCATCATAATCAATACCAGTTAAATACCTGTTGACATGACAAAGTGCGCTGCCTATAGTGCGATGACCCTTTTACCGGCACTCATTGCACACCATGATCGACTATCTCATTGGCGTTGACGGCGGCGGCACCAACACCCGCGTGCGCCTGGCCGGCCGCGACGGCGCCGTGCTCGCCACCGGCAGCAGCGGCGCATCCGGCCTGCGCCACGGCATCGACAAGGCCTGGAGCGCGGTGCTTGCCGCCACCAGCCAGGCCTTCGCCGCAATCGGCATCGACACCGTTCCCATGCCCACCTGCGCGATCGGCCTGGGCATGGCCGGTGTCCACAACAAGGAATGGGCGGCCGCCTTTCGCGCCGCCGATCCGGGCTTTGGCGCCCTCGTGCTCGACACCGACGGCTTCACGACGCTGATGGGCGCCCATGGCGGACAGCCGGGCGCGATCGTCGCCATCGGCACCGGCAGCGTCGGCGAAGCCCTGCGGCAGGATGGCACACGGGTCGAAGTCGGCGGCTGGGGCTTTCCTGCCGGCGACGAAGCGGGCGGCGCCTGGATGGGCCTGCGCGCAATCGGCCACATCCAGCAGGTGCTCGACGGCCGCGCCGAAGGGGGCGCCTTTGCCGACGCCGTGATTGGCGCCTGCGGCGGCGCGCGCGATCCGATCCAGGTCTGGCTCGGCCACGCCACGCAGACCGATTACGCAGGCCTGGCGCGCTTTGTCGTGGCGCACGGCGCCACCGATCCCGTGGCCGCCGGGATCCTGACACAGGCGGGCGCAGAAGCCGCCCGCATCGCGCGCGCGCTCGACCCGTCGGGCAGCTTGCCGCTGGCGCTGTGCGGCGGCCTGGGCGACACGCTGCGTGCCTACCTGCCGGCCGAAACGCTGGCGCGCTGCAGTGCCCCGCATGGCGACTCCGCCGCCGGCGCGCTGCGCATGATCGAACTGCATCTGAAGGACACCAGCGCATGACCAACGACACTCGCCGCCCCATCAAGGGCAACATCCTCACACCGGCCGGCTGGGTGCACGGCGCGCTGCGCTTTGGCGCGCGCGTCGACGGCATCGACGGCCGCCGGGTCGATCCGGCCAACAACGACGACGTCTACATCGTGCCGGGCTTTATCGACGTGCACGTGCACGGCGGCGCGGGCCGCGACATGATGGAAGGCGGCGACGCCCCGCACGTGATCGCCGCGCTGCACGCGAAGCACGGCACCACCAGCCTGCTCGCCACGACCATGACCGCCCCCGTCGAAGACATCGACCGGGCCTTGAGCGCCATCGGCGCGGCCTGCGCGGCGCGCGGCAAGGGCGAGGCGCGCATTCTTGGCGTGCACCTGGAAGGCCCGTACATCAACTCTGGCAAACTCGGCGCCCAGCCACCGTTCGCGCGCGAAGCGCACCTCGATGAAGTCATGCGCTTTCACGCGCTGGCGCCGATGAAGCTGATCACCGTGGCGCCCGAGATCGACGGCCACATGGCCCTCGTGCGGCAGTTGACGAAGGCCGGCATCCGGGTCCAGATCGGCCACACGAACGGCGATTACGACGTCGGCGTGGCAGCGCTTGCACACGGCGCGGCCGGCTTCACGCACCTGTTCAACGCCATGCCCGGCCTGCACCACCGCGATCCCGGCATGGTCGGCGCGGCGCTCGCGCACGCCGAATACGCCGAGATCATTCCCGACCTGATGCACGTGCACCCGGGCGCGATCCGCACAGCCCTGCGCTGCATCCCCAAGCTGTTCTGCGTGACCGATTCGACGGCGGCGGCCGGGATGCCCGATGGCGAGTACATGCTGGGCCGCCAGGTGGTCCACAAATGCATGGGCGGCGTGCGCCTGGCCGACGGCACGCTGGCCGGCAGCACGCTGACGATGGACCAGGCGCTGCGCAACCTGGTGGGCATGGGACTGTCGATCGAAGACGCCAGCAAGCGCGTCTCGACCAACGCCGCCGACTACCTCGGCGAAACCCGGCGCGGCCGCCTGGCGCCTGGCTGTCACGCCGACTTCGTGGTCCTGGACCGCGCCCTGAACATCAAAGCTGTCTATATCGAAGGAGAATGCCTGTGAATGCCACGCCCGCCACCGCTGACGGTCACCAATCGCTGATGCTGCAAGAGGCCCTGTCGTCGGGCGACTGCATCGCCCACGCCTTGACGCAGGACGCCGAGCGCTACGCCGCGCTGGGCGAACAGCTCCGTGCGACCCAGTTGCACAGCGCAGTCACGGTGGCGCGCGGCAGCTCCGATCACGCATCGGGCTACCTGGCCTACCTGATCATGTCGCGCATGGGCCGCCTGGTGACGTCGCTGCCGATGTCGCTCATCACACTGTACAAGTCGCCGATCATCGCGCGCGACACGCTGGCCATCGCCATTTCGCAATCGGGCCAGAGTCCCGACGTGGTCGAACCGATGCAGTACTTCCGCGCTGGCGGGGCCGTGACGGTGGCGCTGGTGAACGACGCCGCTTCGCCGCTGGCCGAGGCTGCCGAATGGACGATACCGCTCCATGCCGGCAAGGAGCACAGCGTGGCTGCGACCAAGAGCTTCATCGCCAGCCTGGTGGCCGGCGCGCGCCTGGTCGCCGATTGGCAGAACGACCCTGAACTCAAGGATGGTATCGCCGCCCTGCCCGACGCGCTGCGCGCCGCGCGCAGTTTCGGCCAGGACGGCGACTGGTCGGCCGCCATCGACGTGCTGGCGCCGGCGCGCAACATCATGGTGGTGGGCCGCGGTATCAGCTTCCCACTGGCGCTCGAAGCGGCGCTCAAGTTCAAGGAAACCTCGGCGCTGCAGGCCGAAGCGTTTTCGGGCGCCGAGATCAAGCATGGCCCGATGGCGCTGATCGAAGACGGCTATCCGCTGCTGATCTTCGCAACGCGCGGCCCGACCCAGGCCAGCTTGGTGGCGCTGGCCGACGACATGCGTGCACGGGGCGCGCGCGTCCTGCTTGCCGCGCCGGACGATATTGCCAGCCGCGACCTGACGCTGCCCACCGCCGCCATTCCCGACCTCGATCCGATCGTCGCGGCGCAGGCGTTTTATACAATGGCGGCCACACTGTCGGCGGCGCGCGGCATGAATGCCGACCAGCCGCGCCACCTGAGCAAAGTCACCAAGACGAACTAACCGCCTGAATCTCGACCATGAACGACTACCTCGACCTGGCCGGCCAACTGGTGATGGTGCGCCTGTTCGGCACCGAACTCGATGCCGAGACCGACGCCTTCCTGCGTACCTACCGCATTCGCGGCGCCTGCCTGTTCCGCCAGAACATGCGCGACGCGCCGCAATTGACCCGTTTCACGGGCGCGCTGCGTGACGCGATCGGCCCGCAAGCGCTGATCGCCCTCGACCAGGAAGGCGGCGCCGTCGTGCGTTCGACCTGGGTGCCGGCCCCGCCCAGCGCGATGGCACTCGGCGCGGCCAATGATCCGGACCTGGCGCGCGAGGTTGGCGCGGCCGTGGCGCGCGCGGTGCGCTCGCTGGGCTTTAACTGGAACTTCGCGCCGGTGCTCGACCTGAACAACAACCCGCGCAACCCGGTGATTGCCGAGCGCTCATTCGGCGCCGATCCGGATCAAACAACGCGCATTGCGCTGGCCTGGATGAAAGGCAGCGAGCGCGAAGGCGTGGCCTGCTGCGTCAAGCACTTCCCCGGCCATGGCGACACGCACGTCGATTCGCACCGCGACCTGCCCTACGTCGACAAATCGCGCGCCGAACTCGAACAGTTCGAATTCGCCCCGTTCCGGATTGCGGCGCCCCACGCACCGGCCATGATGACGGCCCACATCGTCTATCCGGCGCTGGACCCCGTCAATCCGGCCACCATGTCGCATGCGATCCTCACCGGCGTGCTGCGCGAGCAATTCGGCTACGACGGCGTGATCATCACGGACGGCATGGACATGCACGCCATCGCACACCGCTACGGCGTTGGTCAAGCCGCCGTCAATGCGCTGGTCGCCGGCGCCGACATGGTCATGGCCATCGGCACGCGCGATACGCAAATTGAGACAGTGCACGCGATCGCTGCGGCAATCCGCGACGGCGTGCTGCCACTGGCCGCCGTGCAGGCACGCCTGGCGCGCCTTGGGAAGCTAGCCGATGCGCATCCGGCCGGTGCGGTTGCCTACGCGGCCGAACCGGATGATCGCGCACTGATGGCGCGCGCCTGGCGCGCAGGCCTGACGGCGCTGCGCTCGCCACAGCGCCCACCGCGCAGCGCGCGCGTACGCCTGGTTGCACGTGCCGACGTGGTCAGCGACGGCGTGTCGGAAGCCGGCGTGCCGGCTGCCAGTATCGCGGCAGCGCTGTCGCAGCTGTACGACGTCGACCTGGTGACCTTCGCTGACAGCGAGACTTTCGACTGGAACGCGCTGCCGGCCGACGGCCGCTTCACGATCCTGGCTTCGACCGCGCGCCGCCGCTACGGGCCGCAGGCCTGCGCGACCTGGCGACCCGATTTGCATCTGGCCTTGTGGAATCCATACCAGGCGCTCGATTTTCCCGGTCCTGCGCTGCTCACCTATGGCTTCGCGTCGCCGGCGCTGGCTGCGGCCGTGGCCTGGCTGGCTGGCGAGATCGACGCGCCAGGGGTCTGCCCGGTACCGGGTTTTGACGGGCCGTGACAGCGGCAAAGTAACGCGATGTAACGACACGGGCACGGCGGCCCGTGCTGCGGCACAATTGCCAATCCAGAAAAAGCTGGATATATGGGACAATACTTTTTTGTCCGAGCTTGGCATTTTTGCTATATTGCCAAACGCACATTTCGTATATTTTTTGTCTAGATAGAAGGATAACCAATGTCCCAATTCCGTCTCGCCCGCCTCTGCCTGATGCTGGCCGCCGTCGGCCTGAGCTCCGCTGCCGTGATTCCTGCCGTCAACGCACAGGACAAGCCTGCCGCTGCCGCCGCTGCTGCGCCGAAGGACACCGTCCGCCCAGAGCTGTTCAAGCTGCTCGACCCGGCGCAGATCAAGCCGCTGATGGATGCAAAGAATTACGCCGAAATCCAGAGCCGCGTGACGCAGGCCGAAGCCTTCCCGAACCGCACGCCGTACGAAGACTACGTCGTCAACCGCATGAAGCTGTCGCTGGGTTCGGCAACGAACGACAACGCCATCTCGATCCCGGCCCTCGAAGCCGTCATCGCATCGGGCCGCCTGTCGGCAAACGAGCAGGCCGACTTCATCCAGGCCCTGGCGAACATGCACTACAACGCCAAGGATTACCCGAAGGCGATCGAGTGGTTCAAGCGCTACCAGAAAGAAAGCCCGACGCCTGAAAAAGTCGCCGCGCCACTGACCCGCGCCTACTACCTGGGCGGCGATTACGCCAATGCCAAGGCAGCACTGCTGCCAGCCATCGAAGCCACCGAAAAAGCCGGCCAGAAGCCAAGCGAAGAAGACCTGCGCCTTCTGGCCTCGTCGGCCAACAAGGTCAAGGACGATGCCGGTTACCTGGTCGCACTGGAAAAGCTGGTCGCCCACTACCCGAGCGACGACTTCTGGACCGACCTGCTCAACCGCGGCGTGGCGCGCAAGTCGGGCTTCGATGCACAGACCAACATGATCAACGTGTATCGCCTGGAAGCCGCTGCCGTCAAGCAGATGGCCGCAGAGGAGTACGTCGACCTGGCCGAGTTGTCGCTGCGTGACGGTTTCCCAACCGAAGCGAAGAAAACGATGGATGCGGGCTACGCTGCCGGCGTGCTGGGCAAAGGTGCCAATGCCAAGACCCACAGCGCACTGCGCGACAAGGCCAACAAGGGTGCAGCAGACGATGCCAAGAACATCGCTGCCGGCGAAGCAGGGGCATCCAAGGCCAAGACCGGCGCCGGCCTCGTCAACCTGGGTTGGGCGTACGCGACCATGGACCAGGGCGACAAGGGTGTCGGCTTCATCCAGCAAGGTATCGCCAAGGGCGGCCTGAAGAACGCGGAAGAAGCCAAGCTGCGCCTCGGCATGGCACAAGTTCGCGCTGGCAAGAAAGCTGAAGCGATCTCGACCTTCCAGACCGTCAAGGGCGGCGGCGGCGCCGGCGACCTGGCCAAGTACTGGCTGGTGCTGCTGCAGCAGCAGAAGTAAGACTGCTGTTGTCGATGGACCCGTGAAAGCGGGCCGGGCCTTGGGCCTGGCCCGCTTTTTTCATGGCTCAATACATGCTGCTGACGATTGCCCAAAACTGGCGTCGACAACGTGACCTTGGAGAAAGAAAGTTCTGCAACGGTGGCTGGCGCACGGCATGCTTGCGGGGATGACAACCGCGGGGAGCTTCATCAGAACTCTTCCCATTCAAGGTCCTTGTGAGCCTTGGCAATGCTGGTAGCAGGGGTTGTACCAGTAGCCTTGGTAGCCGGTGCGGCCTTGGGCACGCTGGCGACCAGCCGTACCGACGACTTGTCTGCCGGTTTTATTGTTGTTGCCGACCGCGTAGTTTTTCCTACAGGTGCGGCCATGGCTGAAACCGACTCATCAAGCTTGAATATGCTCACAGCCTGTGCGAGTTTGCTCGCCTGTTGTTGCAGGGCAGACGTGGCGGCTGCGGCCTCTTCCACCAATGCAGCGTTTTGCTGGGTCACCGAGTCCATCGATGTGATTGCTTCGTTGATTTGCTCGATGCCCGTTTCCTGCTCCCGGCCGGCAGTCGTGATTTCGCCGACAACGGCAGTCAGCTTCCGCACGCTCTCGACGACTTCGCTCATGGTCTCGCCGGCTGTGCTTACCAGCTTGTTTCCGGCCTGGACTCGGTCAACCGAGGCGCCAATCAGTACTTTGATCTCCTTTGCAGCACTGGCTGACCGTTGCGCCAGATTGCGCACTTCGGATGCGACCACGGCAAAGCCCCGCCCCTGTTCGCCAGCGCGCGCGGCTTCTACCGCTGCATTCAGCGCCAATATGTTTGTCTGGAAAGCAATGCCATCGATCACCGCAATGATGTCCACAATCTTGCTGGCGGACGTGTTGATCGATTCCATCGTGGAAACGACCTGGGACACTACGTCACCGCCGCGTACGGCTACGGCTGTGGCAGATTGCGCCAGCTGGCTGGCCTGACGAGCATTCTCGCTGTTTTGCCTGACGGTGGATGTCAATTCTTCCATCGACGATGCGGTTTCTTCCAGCGCACTAGCCTGCTGTTCAGTGCGTGACGAAAGGTCCATGTTGCCGGTCGCGACTTCAGTGGTAGCAGATGCGATTTCATCGGTGCCGTTGCGCACTTCACCAACAATTTTCTTGAGGTTGTCGTTCATCTCGGCCAGCGAGGCCAGCAGCATACCGACTTCATCCTTGGTCGTGACCACGATGCGACTGGTCAAATCCCCCGCTGCCACTGTGCGTGCCACTTCTACCGCACGGTTGACGGGGATGGTAATCGAGCGCGTAATGACCACTGCAATGATGATGGCGGTCAGCGTGGCGATGCTGGATAACACAACCGTGGACATGAACGCGGCGCTTTTGTTGGCGCGCACTTCCTTGCCCGCTTCTTGCATCAACCCCTCCTGCAGTGCAACCATCGCTTTCAGAGAATCGAAGAACTTGGTTTGTGGCGGGCGCAGGTCTTTCAGTACGTACTGGCCAGCAGCTTCGGCTTGGCCATCGCGCAACAGCTTGATGGCGGCATCCCGCGCTTGACCGTAGCCGTTACGCGCCGCAGTCATGGCGTCAAACACGCGCATGCCTTCGTCGGTATTGATCATGGCCTTGAGTTCTTCCATCATCTTTGTGTTCCTCTGAACTGAGGCATCGACCTTGTCCAGCGACGATTTGAGCTCTGCCGAATCATTGGCCCCGATGGTGGCGTTGCGGAGAAAACGCGCCTGGACGTTGACCTCATCCTGTATTGATTTAGCCAGCATGACCTTGACGTACCGGTCGTCGAGCATTTTGGTGGTAGCCACATCGATGTTCTGGATCCGACTGACCGTAGCAGCAGCCACTATCAGTAACAGGACCAGCACGATGCCAAAACCGGCAGCCAATCGGGTACCAATTTTAAAGTTTGAAATATTCATGGTTATGCGCTGTAAAAATTGTGACAGGAGTCTGCCCCGTTAGTCGGGGGACTGGAAAGCAAGAACACTGGAAACAGGGCACAAGCCTTGCAACCCAGTGGGAATGATCTCCATCCGATTGTAAGCACATAATTGCCCCAAGGAAAAAATATAGATGGTTAGTAGCACGATTGAGTTGTAATTACGCACATCCACACCTGGGCACCTGCGAGCAGCCAGAACAGCCGGGGTCAGGTCTGACATTTGGACACGAACTCTTGTGTACTACCTTCAGGACGTCATAAATCGACCTTTCTTCAATGAGACCATCCTCCAAACGGATTCTTGTCACAGTGGCATTGCTGGTTCGGCATGCACGGACGCCGGCTCGCTCGCACGCAAGAAGCCCAAGCCGCTTGCGGACTTCGATGTGCTCACAATCGATCAATCGATCAATCAGCCTGCCTGTTTGACTGCCCCGTCTTCGAAGTCAGGATTTTTCTGACGGGCGGGTGTGTCATTCCGGCGCGACCTTCGAGCACACAGGCGGCACGCATGAATGTCGCATTGACAGGCGCGGCCTGACGCACATCGCACAGGCGCTGCGCGACGCATATTTTGATGAGATGCACGATAGCTGCCTTGGCGCCACCGGTCATTTCCTAAGGGGCACATTCTTGGTGATGTGGATTGCCGCTCTTTATTGGCTGGTATCCAGAGAAGCCAAGGTCAGTCCTGACCCTGGCTATCCTGACTGTGACCCTGGCAGTGTTGTTTACCGAGCCATAACCCTGCCGAGCGAAATCACTGGTGAGCGCCGACGGCGGGCTGCGTAAATGATTCCGAGGCCGGCGATCAACGTTGCCCAGGATGCAGGTTCTGGAACCTCGGTTGCTGAGACGACGAGGTTGTCTATCGCAAATTCCGGAAAATCTTGTCCACCCGTGATCGTCAAAGACGAAATGTTGACGAAGTCCTGGAAATTAAAGTTTGAAAATGTTTCAGCCAGACTTTCTTCTAGGAAGATCGTGTTTGTTATAGCGCCGTTGACCCCCATCGCAGTCAGGGTCAGACTCAGCGGCCGACCGTTCCCGGTAAATGTCTTGGCAACGTCCAACGATGTAAAGGAGAACAAACCTCTGTTCTCGCGATCGATCGTGACACTACTTTCATTGAAGGCATAAAACGCCGTCGTTCCATTTGAAGCACACGCTGGATTGCACATACCTAAATTACCAGCAGGATCATCGATCAGATAAAATCCGAAATCACTGATCGACGAATAATTTACCCTGAACCCATCTTCAAGAAAGCTGTAATCGAAGTAACCGTAACCACCGTCCTCAGACTCAAAATCAATCGTTGCCGCTACTGCGGAGCTGGTTAAAAGGGCAGCCGTGATGGCCATCATTGCTTTTCGGATCATCGTTATTTTCTCGTAAAATGAAACTATGAACAAACCGGATGGGCATAAATTTATTGCGCTCAAAAAATCCTGACAGTGAATATCATCACCAAACTATATTTAACTCTGGCGTCCGACTCAGAATTCACGCTTAAAATCTTATACTAATAATTTTTACAAGAATGTATTGATGTGTATAAGGATGTATTAGAAATATCAATATCCTACATTCATGATTGAATATTAGAAATATATTTATTTCAACGCAATATGAGTGAGAAACTCTTTGCTGTCTTACCGTCCATCCCGCCCAGTCTCAATTCACGCCTTGATATGTGCCTCCAGCCCAAATACACCGGGCAAAACATCTTCAGCCAGCACATGGCGGTCCGGATAATCCCCGCCGTTCTGCATCCGGAAGGCAATCGGTGCCGAATCAAACAAATCGTGAAGCCGCGTTTGCCACGCGGACTCGATCAGGGCCATGCGCCCGGCGTCGATGCGAACCGCGTCGTAGACGGCAAACGTTGGCAACACCTGCATGCCGGGGAAGAACAGGCTGCCGTGGGTGATGGGGAAAAGCAGCTGTTCAAGCGGGCCATTGATGCCGCGGGGTCCGTAATCGATTGCCGGTCCGCCGACGGTGACGGCCAGCATCGCGCGCTTGCCGGCGAGGCCGCCCTCGCCGTAGCGATAGGTGTTGCCTGCGTCCTGATAACCGTAAGCCAGGCCGAACGCCCAGACCCTGTCGATCCAGCCCTTCATGATCGCGGGCATGCCGAACCACCAGAGCGGAAACAGCAGGATGACGGCATCGGCATCGAGGAGCTTCGCCTGCTCTCGTTCGACGTCCGGCGTCTGGCTGCCGGTTGCGTAGGCATGACCTGATTCGTCAATGAACGCCAGGCGCTCCGGGTTGGCGCGGGTTAAAAAATCGTCCTGGTCAAACACCGCCTTCCACCCCATCCCGTACAGGTCGGACTGCGTAACGGTGTGCCCCTGCGCTTCCAGGGTGTGAATGGCGACCTGGACAAGGTGACGCGTGGCCGAGGTCGGTTCCGGGTGTGCATGAACGAGCAGCACGTTCTTGCTGGTGATCGAGGGCATATGGGCGCTTCCTAGGAGAATGTGGAGAGCCAGTGTGATCGGTCGCCAGGTATCCGTGAAATCACATCATTTTTGGCCTATCATCCACCGGATGAATACCAAGACCACGCCCGATCTCAATCTCTTGCTCACGCTCGAAGCGCTGCTGATCGAGCAGAACGTCACGCGAGCGGCCCAGCGTTTGCACCTGAGCCAACCGGCGGTCAGTGCGCAATTGCGCCGCCTGCGCACGCTGTTCGACGATCCGCTGTTGATCCCACTGCAGCGCGGCATGGCGCCCACCAGCAAGGCGCTCGAATTGCTCGAGCCGCTGCGCCGCTCGCTGGACCAGCTTCGCGCGACAGTGGCCGAACACCATCGATTCGATCCGGAAGCCACCGCACTTGACGTCAACATCGCCTGCACGGATTATGTACAGGCAGCGCTCGCGCAGCCGTTCGTGTTGATGCTGCGTCAGCGCTTCCCCGGCGTCAGAGTCGCCCTGCACCACCTCGATCCGAACGGGCTGCAAGCCAGGATGGCCAAGGGCGACATCGATCTTGCCTTGATGACGCCGGGCGAGGAGCAAGGCCGTCTGCGCAGCCGGCATCTGTTCGACGAGCATTACGTACTGATCGGCAGGCGTGGCCATCCCGCGTTATGTCCCGGGATCTCCGCCGCGCAATTCTGCGCGCTCGAGCATGTCATTGTGTCGCTGGATGGCGGAGCGTTCTCGACGCCACTGGATATCGGGCTGGCCGCGCTTGGCCATCAGCGCAAGGTGGTGTTGTCGGCGTCGTCATTCCTGTTCGTGCCTGGCATCGTCGCGCAATCGGACCTTGTAGCCCTGGTACCGGCACGCCTGGTGCGCGATGGCGCAGCACTGCTTGACGTCGTCGATTGCGCTTTTCCCGTCCCCGGCTTTTCGGTGAGCATGTTGTGGCACGAGCGCCATCATGGTCATCATGCCCAACGTTGGCTGCGTGCCATGATCGCGGAATTTGCCGGGCGACTATGAGCGGGCACATCGTGCGGTTTGTACGCAAACTTGATTCGTGCAGCGATTCTGTGTGCGCGTCCGAACACAGCCTTTGACCCGTCGCCACGATAATGACGCCATTCACATTGGAGAACTTATGACGACGGTACGCAAGGGCCAGGCGCCCGCCAAACTGG